>ENA-OSAI01000080-OSAI01000080.1-marine-sediment-metagenome-genome-assembly--contig:-NODE-80-length-62826-cov-17.846235_pt1 | contig 62826 bp, 64 predicted proteins | sample MGYA00237871_ERZ529316 | MGnify/ENA primary metagenome ERZ529316 (study PRJEB26369, sample SAMN03142814) | marine sediment metagenome | biome: marine; feature: borehole; material: sediment...
CATGTAGCGATTTGCAATCTAATAGTTAATAAAGTTTTGTCTTAGACTATAATTCAGGAATTGGGATCAGACTGAATCGACAACTCTCTTCAGCTTTTCCTCAACCTCTTTGGCGATTTTCATGATCTTCTCATCACCTGACATTTTTGCAAGAGCGGTGGGGACAATGGCTGAGACAACAACCTCATCTTTGTCTTTATAGACAACCACGTTGCATGGGAGAAGCAGTCCAAACTCCTTCTCTCTGCTTAGAACTCCATGGGCATGTGTTGGACTGCAGGCTCCCAGTATTATGTAATCTTCAAAATCAACCCCTATCTTCTTCTTAAGGGTCTCTTTCACGTCAATCTCACACAGAACTCCAAAACCCTCATCTGCAAGCTTTTTTCTTGTCCTTTCAGCGATTTCCTCAAAATCTTCCGAAAACCTTTTGCTGTATCCAAACATGTTTTTTATTTTACCGCAGATGTATTAAGTAGTTTGAGGGGTTTTTAGCAAACCGTGCAAGAGCGATTCAATTGAGGTGGCGGGAAATAAGTTTTTATTACACTACCATATTAAGGATTCCCGGACTATGAAGAGGCTCAGAATTCATGTTAGCGGGATAGTCCAGGGAGTGGGGTACAGGTATTTCACTTTCAGAAAGGCCCAGGAGCTTGGGATAAGGGGATATGTGATGAATCTGAATGATGGCAGGGTTCTTGTTGTTGCCGAGGGTGACGAGAATGCACTTGACAAATTCATCTCCTCCCTGAGAGAGGGTCCGAAATTTGCGAGGGTCAATTCAATAGAGATTCGAGAAGAAAGCTCCGGTGAGAAGTTCACAAAATTTGAGATAAGGTACTGACTTATGCTGACCAAAAGGATAATTCCGTGCCTTGATGTTACGTTGGATGATAGGGGTGCGAGTGTTGTAAAGGGAGTTGAGTTTGTCAATCTGAGAAAGGCCGGAGACCCGGTTGAGCTTGCAAAGAGGTACGATGAGGAGGGTGCAGATGAACTCGTTTTTCTTGACATAACCGCATCAGCCCATGGAAGAGAGACCATGGTTGATGTTGTTGAAAGGACTGCTGAGGAGGTTTTCATACCCCTTACGGTTGGGGGAGGAATAAGGAGCGTTGATGACATAAATGTGATGCTGAATGCCGGAGCAGATAAGGTTTCGATAAACACATCAGCTGTAAAGAATCCTGAACTTGTGAGAGAAGCTGCAAGAATTTTTGGCTCACAGTGCATTGTTGTGGCAATTGACTGCAGAAGAAATTTTGAGATTGATAGGGGAAGCCATATCGTTGAACTTGAAAATGGGGAGAAGGCCTGGTATGAGGTTGTGATCTATGGCGGTAGAAAGCCAACAGGCTTGGATGCTGTTGAGTGGGCAAAAAGGGTTGAGGAGCTTGGAGCAGGGGAGATTTTGCTTACATCAATGAACAGGGATGGGACAAAGATCGGGTATGACATTCCCATAACGAGGAAGATAAGTGGGGAAACGAACATTCCCGTTATTGCATCGGGGGGAGCTGGAACAATGGAACACTTCTACGAGGCATTCACAGATGGCAGGGCTGATGCAGCTCTGGCTGCGAGCATATTCCACTTCAGAGAGATAGGGATTGAGGATCTCAAAAAATACCTGAGGAAGAAAGGCATTCCCGTCAGGATTTAGCGTAGGCTATTACCTCCATCTCTATGTCCACATTTTTGGGGAGGTTTTTAACCTCGACAACAGCCCTTGAAGGTTTGTGAGAGAAGTATTCTGCATAAATTCTGTTGAACTCATCAAACTTTGAAAGATCTGTCAGGTAGATCGTTGCCTTTACCACATTTTTCAGATCGAGATTGCATGAATTCAGAATTGCCCTGACATTCTCCATCACAGCTCTGACCCTCTCTTCAAAGGATTCAGGAACCGTCCCGTTTCTGAGGGGAATCTGACCTGAGACAAAAACAAAATCTCCTGCTTTGACAGCATGGCTGTACGGTCCAACAGGCTCCGGGGCTTTTTCAGAGTTTATAAACTCCATGCATAAATTGTATGCGAAGAGATTATTAATCCTTATGATTCAGAAGTTTAAAATAAGTCTGCGAAAATAGTAGGGTTATGATCATATTTCTTGAGAATGTTGAAAACTGGGAATGCCTTTACCAAGAATGTGGTGCGAGATGCTGCTCTGAGGGAATTGAGCTCACTCTTGAAGATGTTGAGAGGATTTCTGAGAGGCACTCTGATTTTTTCAAAGTTGAGGACAGCAGAATTTTGCTTAAAGGGAGGGACGGGAAATGTGTATTTCTTCAGGAGGATCTGAGGTGCGGGATTGAGGATATAAAGCCTGTGGCATGCAGACTCCTGCCTTTCGTCATCCATGAAGTCAGATACGGAGATGAACCGTTCATCAAGCTGAAGCTGGTTGTTGACTGCCCCGGAGTTGGAAGTGGAAAGGCTGTGGATCTCGGTGAAATTGAGAGATATGCAACGCTTTTTCTTCATGAGAAACAGGAGCTGCTGATGAAAATGAAAGAAGACAGGGATTATCTGAAAAAGCTGTTCTCCTGATCATCCTTGATTTTATGTCACTCTGCCACACACTCCTTTAGCTCATGATCGAAACCTATTATATATCTCATGCAGACGTAATGATTAATAGTGTTAAGAGAAGGCGGTAAGATGATTGGCCTTAAGAAGGTGGCGTTAAAGCTCTGGCATCCTCACTGCTGGTCAATTGAGTCCACTAAGGACCATCCCCATGTGATTCTCATAACCAAAGGTGTTTACAAGCTTGAAAATGAGGTCAGAGCGAATTTCCATCTGATTGCGGAAAGTTACAGTGATCTCAGAGCCTTCATTGATGACATTGAGAACTACAGTGATTACGCCTTTGACATTTTCATCATAGGAAGGAACGATCTTGAGGCAGATATCCACGCCCGTTTTCCTCCTGACAAAACATTCTACGAGAAGGTTCTTTCTCTTGAATTCATGCCCATGAGTGTTGCCATCTCCAATGGATACGAGTACTGGAACATTCTGGTTGATGAGGAGAAGCTCAAGGAAACTCTTGATAGCTTGGGAGAGCTTGATGGCGTCAGCGTTGAGATTCTGAGCATAACAAATCTGAAATCCTTGGATGATGACAGGTACGTTGATATAATAGAGAGAATATCCAGAAATCTGTCAATGAAGCAGAAGAAGGTGCTTATCGAGGCATACAGGCATGGATATTTTGAATGGCCCAGGAAGATGAGTGTTGATGAGCTTGCAAGGCATTTTGGCATTGCAAAATCAACATGCCTCCACCATCTCCGAACGGCTGAGGGAAAGATAATCAGGGTTTTTCTTGAAGAGCTCAGGGACAGAGAACCCCATCTTTATGACATAAAAATGAATTCCAGACCCTTTGTTTGTTAATTTAATAAATTTTTTTAATAAAAATATTCATTAAATACGTTCATGTTTGATTGTTATGATTTATTGGATGAGGTTCAACTGCTACTGTTATGAGAGGTCTGGACGAGGAGAGTATTGAGGAGTTGAGGTGGGAGATAAGGCTCCATGGAAGGGGAGGGCAGGGGGTGGTTACGGCATCAAAAATTCTTGCCGAGTCTGCATTTGCTGAAAGATATCATGCACAATCAATCCCCTTCTTTGGAGCTGAAAGGAGGGGATCTCCTGTAATGGCATTCACAAGGATATCTGAGCATGAGATCAGGGAGAGGAGCCAGATTTACACCCCTGACTGTGTTCTGATCCTCGACCCCCTTGTAATGAGAGTTCTGGATGTTTTTAATGGCCTGAAGGATGGTGGGGGTGTGGTGATAAGCACATCCTCCCGAATAAGCGATGAGATCCTGCCCGATATCAGTCTGACTCTGGTGGTTGTTGATGGTGTTGGAATAGCTTTGAAAAAAGATCTTCTTGTTGCGGGGAATCCGGTGGTGAATATACCTGTAATCGGAGCATTTCTCAGAGTTTTCCCTCACATCGGGATTGAGACTGTTGAGAAGGTCATTTCAGAGAAATTCAAAAGAAACAGTAAGAGAAGTGTAAAAGCTCTTTACTCTGCCTATGAAAGTGCCGAGGTTCTTAAAATAAGGGGGAAAAAGAGGGCTGAAAAGGTTTACAGCAAAAAACCCGGAAAAATATGGATTCCCGCCTCAAAACCTGTTGTCGGGGTTGCGGGAAAAACAGGATACTGGAGAGACTTCAGGCCTGTTATCAATTACAGCAGATGCACAAACTGCCTCAACTGCTGGATCCACTGTCCTGAAGGATCCATCAGGAGAGAGAATGGTGAAGTTGTAATAGACTACGATTACTGCAAGGGTTGCCTTGTCTGCCTATCTGTATGTCCGAGAAGAGCGATCTCATCTGAGAGGGAGGTGTTTGCATGACTGAAAAGCTTCTCACAGGAAATCAGGCTGTTGCTCAGGCTGTTAAGAATTCAAGGGTGGGTGTTGTCTCTGCTTACCCAATAACACCCTCAACACCTGTTGTTGAGGAAATTGCAGGAATGGTTGAAAGCGGAGAAATGAATGCAAGGCTCATACTGGTTGAATCCGAGCATTCTGCAATGTCAGCATGCATTGGAGCAAGCTTGGGTGGAGCGAGAGCGTTCACAGCCACATCCAGTCATGGATTGGCTTACATGCATGAAATGCTTCACTATGCCGTCAATGCGAGAACACCCGTAGTTATGGCTGTTGCAAACAGAGCGATAGGGCCAGGCTGGAACATATGGGCAGATCTGAGCGACAGCATGTCCCAGAGGGATACCGGGTGGATTCAGATTTACTGCGAGAGCAATCAGGAAATCTACGACTCGATTGCAATGGCATACAGGGTTGCGGAGCATGAGGATGTTCTCCTTCCAGCGATGGTCTGCTATGATGGCTTTGTTCTGTCTCACACGTCAATGCCTGTAAAGCTCGATGATCTGAGTGAGTTTCTGGATGAGTATGAGGCTGCATGGAGGGTTGATTTCGATAACCCCTCCACCCACGGAAACATAACTCCTCCCGACTACTTCATGGATCTCAGACGTGAAGTATCCAGATCCCATGAAAGGGCTCTGAAGATCATGGATAGGGTTGAAAGGGAATTTTTCGAGACTTTTTCAAGAAAAACCCCACTGATAGCCGAGCATTACAGGCTTGATGATGCTGATACTGCAATTGTTGCAGCAGGGGCAGTATCATCTGAGGCGAAAATTGCTGTTGACAATTTGAGGAGAAATGGCATAAAGGTGGGACTTTTCAGAATAAGGTGCTTCAGACCCTTCCCGGTCCGGCATACAATCAGGGCCTTGGATGGGGTTGAGAAGATCTATGTTTTCGACAGATCGGTCAGCATTGGGTCGGAAGGTCAGATGTTCCAGGAAGTTAAATCAGCATTTTACGGCCTTTCATCCCCGCCTGAGATTTACGGGTGTGTTGTTGGGCTTGGTGGGAGAGATGTCACATCTATGGTTTTTGAGAAAACAGTTATGGGAGAAATTGAGCCCGGATGGATTGGAGAGGTGATTGTATGAAGCTGTCTGAAATTCCCGCTGAGGAGTATCTGCTTGAAGGAAATTCAGCATGCCATGGGTGTGGATCATCAATGGCTCTCAGAACAGTTCTGAAGGCTCTTGGAAAAAGAACGGTCCTTGTTGTGCCTGCAAGCTGCACCTCGGTATATCAGGGGATGTATCCCGGGTCTGCAATAGCCGTTCCCGTTGTGAATTCCGCATTTGCATGTTCCTCAGCTGTTGCATCTGGCTTGAAAGCCTCTCTTGAGCATCAGGGTATAGATGCGAATGTTGTTGTGTGGGCCGGAGATGGTGGAACGTATGACATAGGACTTCAGGCTCTTTCAGGAGCTGCAGAGAGGAATGAGGACATACTCTACATCTGCTATAACAACGAGATGTACTCCAATACAGGGATTCAGAGAAGCTCTGCGACCCCTTTTGGAGCGTGGACAACAACCACAGTTAGTGGAAAGAAGGAGCACAGAAAGGATGTTGCTGAACTCATGATGGCTCATGGAATTCCCTACGTGGCAACAGCCTCGGCAGGGTATCTGGATGACCTATACAGAAAAGTCAGGAAGGCTAAAAGGATTGAAGGCTTCAGGTACATTGAAATTCTAACTCCATGCCCTCCCGGATGGAGATACTCAATGGAAAGAACTGTTGAGGTTGCAAAACTTGCTGTTGAGACGGGAATGTGGATTCTCTATGAATACGAACATGGTGTTTTGAGGCTTACAGGTGTCAGCAGAGCAATTGCTGCTGGGAAAAAGAAAATGAAGGATGTTCAGGAATATCTGCTTTTGCAGGGGAGGTTTTCCCATCTCAGCTCTGCTGAGATTCAGGAGATAAGGAAGTACATTGCTGAGAGGTGGAAGAAATTTGCAGATGTGCGGGGTGGAGAGCATGCAGTTGCAGCAGAGTTCTTTGTTTGAATCAATGTTTGGAGAGGGGTTTGAGGAGATTGTGTTCTTCAGTGATCCAAAAACAGGACTGAAAAGCATTGTTGCAATTCATGACACAACTCTCGGTCCGGCTCTGGGAGGCACGAGAATATGGAACTACAGAAGTGAGTTTGAAGCTCTTAAAGATGTGATGAGGCTTGCAAAGGCAATGACATTGAAGGCTGCGGGAGCCGGGCTGAATCTGGGAGGAGGAAAGGCTGTAATCATCGGAAATCCTGAGGAGATCAAGAACGAGTACCTGCTCAGAAGCTATGGCAGGTTCATCGAAACTCTTGGCGGCAGGTTCATAACAGGAGAGGATGTTGGAACAACACTTGAGGACATCAGGGCTATGGCGGTTGAGACAAAATACGTAACGGGAGTTATGTATGACCCCTCACCATTCACCGCATACGGAGTTTATGCAGGGATGAAGGCGTGTCTGAGACATGTTTACGGTGATGATTCTCTTGAAGGAATTCATGTTGCAGTGCAGGGGCTTGGGAAGGTTGGACTTGAGCTTGCAAAACTCTTGATCGAGGATGGAGCAAGGCTAATGGTGACTGACATTGATGGGAGGAGAGTCAGGGAGTGCATTGAGATTGGTGGAAAATGCGTTGAGTATGTTGAACCATCCAGAATTTATTCGGTTGAATGCGACATCTTCTCTCCCTGTGCTCTTGGAGGGGTGATAAATGATTCAACAGTAAAGAAGCTGAACTGCAGGATAATAGCGGGGGCGGCAAACAATCAGCTTGAAAGTGAAAAACATGGAGAGATGCTGTCGCGAATGGAGATTCTGTATGCTCCTGACTTCATAATAAACGCAGGGGGGCTCATCACAGTTGCAAACGAGTACATGCACGGAGAGATCAACCCAGATATTCTGAAAAGAGAAATTGAGAGGGTTGGAGAGAGGCTTGAGAAAATCTTCAGAATGTCAGAGAGCATGCTTGACAGATCCGGAATGCCAATGTCAACCTCAAAGGCTGCTGAGATGTTTGCTCTTCAGAGAATAGAGAGAATTGCCGGAATGAAGAGGATTTACATTCCCTGAGTTTTTAATTTTATTTTTTAATTATTTTCTAAATATATATTCTTGAACAGGAAATTTCGGTCACTAAAAAACCTTTTTTGAATCTAAACTTAAGGAAAAGTGAAACTCTCACACGCCAAATAACCGTTTTATCTTTTCGGTCTTCAATCGATCACCAATGAATACTGCTTTTGGTTTTACACTTTCCTCTATTTTTTTAATTTCAAAATTTTCTCCTGAAATCTGGAACATGCAGAGTCCATCACATTCAACAAACCCTTTTCCCCTTATCACATTTCCAAACTTTCCACCAGCTATATCCCTGATAATTCTCTCAAGTTCATCAGCTGTGAATTTTTTCTGAGGGATGAATGATGTGCTCTCTAAAATTAATTCAGACTCAGAGCTTTTGTAATCTGTTTCAAGTCTCTCTCCAACGTTTTCTGCGATATTTTTGCAGTATTCACTCCTGAGTACTATGGCGTGGTAATTAATTCTCATGAGCTCTCTTTCAATTTCATCAACCTTCTCACTTTCAACCAGATCGATTTTGTTTATCAGTATCATATCGGCCGTTTTTATCTGATCTATGTAGAATTTCCCGAAATCTCCGAAGAAATCGTGGAATGATGAAGCATCTACAATGCAAATGACAGGTTTTATTCTGTACTCCCTAACATGTCTACAGCTTTTTATGGCGTCTAAGATATTGGACGGCGTTGCTATTCCTGAGGGCTCAATCAGAAGTACTTCGGGCTTAATTTTTTCAAATATCATATCTACTGCCTCAGGAAGTGATGCTCGAAGTGAACAACATATGCATCCACTGGGTAACTCAATCACATCAAATCCATCCTTCCTGATAATGTCTCCATCTATGGAGAGATCTCCGAACTCATTGACAATAACGGCAATTTTCTTTTTATCTTTTTTTTCGTATTGCCTTACAAACTCAAGAATAAATGTAGTTTTACCTGCACCAAGAAATCCAGAAACTATCAGTATGTCCATGAGGTAGCGAAAGCTAAAGGTGTATTTATTTTGTTCTGTCCCACTCTTTCGTTTTACCAAATTGTTGATTTCCCCAAAACATTTTTACTGACCTTTTGCAACCTCTCCATAGGGGATGATCATGGATGGAGTAGAATCTGTTCTAAGTGTGGCAATTTCTCGGTTGGAGGCACTACTGGGAGAAAGGCATCTGGTTCTCGATCCTGAAGGATATCTGTACGATGAAACTCCAAAGCCGGTGAGACCTGAAGCCTGTAGGAATGTGGTTGTGGTAAAACCCGGAACTACTGAGGAAGTCTCTCAAATTATGAAAATTGCCAGTGACCTCAATATTCCTGTTTTTGTTCGGGGAGGAGGAACAGGATTGAGCGGAGGTGCTATCCCAACCAGACCTGGAATAGTTATTTCAATGGAGCGGATGAATCGAATAGTTGAAATTGATGACAAAAATCTCATGGCAGTTTGTGAGGCAGGAGTAACCTTAAGGCAGTTGCTGGATTCTGTAGAAAAGATTCCCGGTCTATCTTTCCCTCCCCATCCGGGAGATGAAAGTGCACAGATTGGTGGACTTGTTGTTAGCAATGCTGGAGGTGCGAGGGCCGTAAAGTATGGAGTCATGAGGAACTATGTTGTTGGGCTGGAAATTGTTCTGCCAACAGGAGAGATTCTGAATCTGGGTGGAAAGATTATAAAAAATACGACAGGGTATGATCTGTTACATCTGGTCGTAGGGAGTCAGGGCACACTCTGTATCGTCACAAAGGTGATTTTGCGTCTTATTCCCGAACCAGGTGCTACGTACACTCTGGTTATTCCCTTTGAATCTGCTGAAAATGCAATCAGAGCAGTTCCTGAGATTTTAAAGAGTGGAATTGTTCCCTTGGCAATAGAGTACATGGACATAGAGGCTATACGAGCTGGAGAGGCTGTGACTGGAAAGAAATGGCCCCATGGAGGTGGAAATGCTCATCTCATGGTCATTGTTGATGGGGTGGATGAAGATGAGTTAATTCAGAAATCTGAGGTGATTGAGAGGATCTCCAGAGATTACGGGGCTCTTGATGTTCTTGTGGGGATTGGCAGAAGAGAGCAGAGAGACATACTCGAAATCAGGAGCCTGATATATGAGGGGCTTAAAGATGAGACAATTGAGGTGTTGGACGTATCGGTTCCACCTGCAACTATTGCAGAATTTGTTGAAAGGTGCCAGAAGGAAGCTGAGAGAATTGGAGTAAAAGTTCTGCATTTCGGGCATGCTGGTGATGGAAATGTTCACCAGCAGGTACTCAAATCGGGAATGGATGAAAGTGAATGGAAGGAAAAGTATATGAAATTCAAGGAATTTGCTTTCTCTGTTGCAAGAGAGCTGGGAGGCGTTATTACAGGTGAGCATGGTATTGGAGAGGTTAAAAAAGAAGATATGTTCAAGACAATCTCTCAAAAAGAGTTAGAGCTGATGAGAGCGATAAAGAGAGTTTTTGATCCAAATGGAATTCTTAATCCAGGAAAGGTACTATGAATGTTTTTCACTCGTTTTTGCCTGATTTTGGTTCTTGGGGTGAATTTTTAAGATTTGTTTTATTGTGCAGTTCTTTAACGTTAACAAATACAGTTCCCACAATTCTTTCAGCGATAAATTAGTTTTCTATTATTTTAATAAATTCCAGATGAATACAGTAGGTATTATAGATATCGGTGTGCTGTCTGAGAATGTCTGAGCATAATTAGTTTATTATTTTTATTAATTAGATTATCAAAATTTTATTTTGACAGGTTTTTATAATGTGTTTTCTTGAATTATATGGTATGGTTTAACACAGCTCCAGACTGGTGGAAGTGGGTGGTTGTAATGAGGGGGCGTATGTGGTATCTGGCACCCACTTTCATGGCACTTGTGTTGTTCGCGGGAATGGTGGCAATAACCAATGCTGAAAGTGTTTTGAGAGTAAACAACCCCTATATTGATGTGGCTGTTAGGGGAGATTACAAAATAGGAACTTTTACAATAGGAACAACAGGAGGAGATCCCTTAAATCCAGAGGATGATAACACCATGCTTCTCTATGGGCATCCGAATCCTTGGAGCTCTTACGTGACAATCAGAATAGATGGGATGAATTACTACACAAAAGGTGGCAACATGGACCAGTATGTTACCCAGTCACCACATGTTGCTGGGGATAGCATTATCACAAAATACAAAATAAATGGAATAGAAATAACCCAGACACTTGAAATAGTTCAAAGCACCACAACCGGAAAAGAGGATACTGTTAAAATTGAAATAAGACTCAAAAACACAGACAATTCAGCCCACAGTGTTGGTGTTCGAATACTGTTTGATACCATGCCTGGAAGCAATGACGGTGCACCGTTTTACATTCCGTTTGTAGGTAGCGTGACAACAGAAAGGGAGTTCACATCAAATAACATCCCGGAATACTGGCAGGCATTTGATAGACTGTCGAATCCCAAGGTCATCTCACAGGGAACACTCAAGGGAGGGGGAGCAACAGCTCCTGACAAATTTGTGATTGGCAACTGGGAATACATGTTTTATGCTCCATGGGATTATCAGGTTGATACATCCCGGAGCATTACTGGGGACAGTGCTGCAGCGATTTACTGGAATCCAGTCACTCTCTCCCCAAATGCGGAGAAAGTTCTGAGAACGTATTATGGGCTTGGTAGAGTGGAGATAGCTGGTGGCATTATGACTCTCGGAATTACTGCCCCATCCTATCTATCCTCACCGGATGCTGAATTCACTTTAACAGCCTACGTTGAGAATACTGGGAGTGTAACTGCCAATGATGTTACCGTGGAAATAATACTGCCAAATGGACTGACACTGGGCGAGGGGGAAACTCCTCAGAAAGATCTGGGAGATCTTCCACCGAATTCTCAAACATCTGCTTCATGGTTGGTAAGGCCCACAGGTCAGGTAAGTGGGAATCTAACCATACGGGTAGTGGTAAGTTCTTCAAATGTTGAATCAACTGAAGCAACATTTACAGTTTTCGTTCCTGAAACCAGTACTGAATACGGATATTTTGGTATTTACTACAACCTACCAAGCAACCACCCAGACATGGAAACTGCAGTAACGGGAATTGTTGAAGGGCTTGTTAATAACCAGCTCCCACTGACTTTAACGGATCTGGGAGGGCAATACATCAATCAGTTCGACTGGTACAGCTCAACTTACTACAGTTTTTCAAGGATAGACAGAAATCTGACATTTGGATCTTCTTGGTTCCCTGTTAATGAAAATGTTCCGGGAGATCCATTGTACTTCAGTGTTCATTGGCAAGCAACACTCATTGTTCCATCAGATGGAGTATATCAGTTTGAAATTGGCTCTGATGACGATTCTTGGCTGTTTATTGATAACAGCCTGATATATGATCTCGGAGGAATACACCCAATGTCCGTGAAAACAGGGGCTGTCTACCTAACTGCCGGAGAACATCTCTTGGATATTTATTACGCCGAGAGGCACAGTCAAAATGCTGGATTCTATTTCAGATTTTTAAATGATTCAGTCATTGTAAAACCACGGATATCGGAAACGATCCCAGACAACATTGATGATACACATGAGCAAATTGTCAGCAAGTATTATCCATCTTTTGACTGGAGAACTCAAACTCCAGACAGAAACAGTGTTCTTCAGGCTGTAATCAATGCAGTCATAGCTTATTTCACTCCCCAGAGCGATAAACAAGCTGTACTGAACGATGTTATTCAGCTGGTACAGCTGTATTTCAGTCTACCGAGCTAATTATTTTTTTATTAAATTATTTTTTTATTATTTTATTATTCCAATATGGTGATGAATTTAACAACCCTATTGATGTTTTTTACTCCTGAACTGCATCTCATAAAGTCTTGCAACCCTTTCGATTGTATCAGCTTCCTCAACGCTCTTGTCATCTCTGAGCCTTATGAATCTGGGAAATCTAAGGGCATATCCACTCTCGTACTTGGGACTCTTCTGAATCTCCTGATATGCAACCTCAAACACGTATCTGGGATGGAAGATTATCTTTTTCCCCTCCTGTGCCTCTATTTCTGGTTTGAAAAGCTCTGTAAGTTCTTCAAGATCCTCATCTGTGAATCCCGTGGCAACCTTTCCAACCTTGAGCATGTTTCCGTATTCATCTATGCACGCAAGCTCAAAGGAGCTTATGAGGTTGCTTCTCTTCCCCTCTCCCCACTCACCACCGACAACAACGAGGTCGAGAGTTTCCATTGTTGCCTTGAGCTTTAGCCAGTTCTTCCCCCTCTTTCCGGGAATGTACCTTGAATCAAGGTTCTTCAGCATGACCCCCTCATGTCCGGCGTTCACAGCATCGTCGAATATCCTTCTTATCTCTTCAGGGTCTCCTGTAATTCTCTGCTGAGCCACCTTTATCATCTCACCCTCTCTGACAGCCTTTGTCAGCCTTTTCCTTCTCTCCATCAGAGGAAGGTCAATTATCTCCTCGTCATCGTAGATTATGTCGTAGAAGTAGACCATGAGAGGGATCTTCTCAACCATTGCAGAGATACCGTGCTTTCTTCTGAACCTTCTGAGAACATGCTGAAAGGGCATTGGCTTTCCATCCCTCACGGCTATGATCTCTCCATCCAGAATAACCCCCTCCTTCACGTTTGATTTTATCTCCCTTACTATCTCTGGAAGGGCGTTTGTAACATTTTCAAGCCTTCTTGAATAGATCGTAACCCTGCCATCGGAATAATGAACCTGAACCCTTGTCCCATCAAACTTCCACTCGACCCCAAGATGCCTTATATCCCTGACCGCCTCTTCAATGCTTTCGGCAACCTGGGCAAGCATCATCTTCACGGGAATGTGGGGTGTGATCTTCAGGCGGAGAAGAGCATCTCTTCCTCCATTCTTTGCAGAAACCGCAACCTTACCGTAGTCGTTTGTGACCATGTACGCTCTCTCCACAATTTCGCCGTCTATTCCAAAGGCCCTTGCTATCGCATCCCTCACTATTCCCTCTCCGACTCCAAGCCTCATCTCCTTCAATATGAGTCTTGTCAGGTATCTTGCCTCAATCGGAGAGCACGAGATGTAAAGCTCTGAAAGCAGTATTGTTTTTCTCTTCTGACTCCCCTCCCCTGAGAGATCGCTCATCTCATCAAAAACCTCTCTTAGTTTTTTCAGAGTGAGCTCTTCCTGAAAGAGAGATGTCTGCTTCTTCTTCCTGACGACCTCCTCAGCACTGAGCCCCAGATCGCCTTTCTCTCTTACAAGATTCTCTATCTCCCTCCTGTCAACTCCGGTTGACATTCGAAGAGCCTCGTAAATCAGTCCAATTCCCACACCCAGATCCCTCTCGCTCCACTCTGGATATATCCTTCCCGAAAGGAACAGAATTGTGTTGTACAGATCATCATCACTTTCAATATTTTTTATGAAGGATGCGATTCTTGCGGTTTTTTCGAGAGTTGAGGATATGTGCTCGAGGCTTTTGCAGAGCTCTGTAAATTCAGCAAATGTGAGCATGAGTGAACATTATCATCCACTGCCTATTTATTTTACTACTGTTATATCATCTCGCCTTGAGAATGATCTCTCTCATCTTCCTTATCATCCCCGGCATGTCTATGTCAGATGGACACACTTCTCTGCATTTACCGCACAGGGTTGACAGAAAGCAGACCTCTGGGATCTCCTCTGTGATGGCAGTCCATACCATTCCTGTTGGACCTCCGTAAACCTCTCCTCCCCACAGGCTTCCGGCGAGCTGAAACACAGGACATTCAAGCTGACACCTCCCGCATTTTATGCAGGCAAGGTGCTCTCTGAACTCTGTAGTCTTTCTCCCATTGTCAAGGAATATCACGTGCATCTCCTGGCTGTCAGCTTTCTCATTTATGTTGATGTACGCCGGAGGAAATGTTCCCACGTAAGCTGACTGAACAAAAACTGATTTGAGAGCTAAGTCATCGTCGGGAAGTATTTTCTCTATGCTCACGAGGGCTATATACCTTTCAGGCAGAGAAGTTGAGAGCCTTATGTTTCCTTCATTTTCAACCAGAAATACCCTTCCAGTCTCAGCGGAGAATGCGTTGCATCCCGATACCCCAACGTCTGCCTTCAGAAACTTCTCTCTCATGAACTCTCTGACTCCGCTTGCCAGCTCCTCTGCATCTCTGCCATGAATGCCAACCTTTTTCAGTATTTCCATAACCTGAGCCTCGCTGTAATGCAGTGCTGGAACGATCATGTGCATCGGCCTGTCATCTGCAACCTGCACTATGAACTCGCCCAAGTCAGTCTCCCATACCTCATTCCCGAGTGATTGCAGGTACTCTCTGAGACGGATCTCCTCAGAAACCATGGACTTTGCCTTCACAACAGTCTTGCCTGATCCAACCATTTCCCCCGCTATCCTCCTGGCTTTCTCAGCATTTTCTGCGAGGTAAACATGGCAGCCTCTCTTCTCAAGAACCTCCATGGATCTGTCTATCCAGTAATCAAAATCCTCTGCAACTCTTAGCTTTGCATTTCTGACTTCATCAGCGTACTCAAGCAGGTAGGGGTGATCGTTCAGGGTTTTCAGAATGACATCTCTCAGGTTCATCAGGGTCCTGAGCACACCCTCCCTTATGGATCCCTGCTCCAGTGCACCATAAATGTTCATTTTCTCACCTCAACAATAACCGTGAACTTCTTCGGGCCGTGCATTCCAAATATGAGCTTTCCCTCTATGTCTGCAGACTTTGAGGGGCTGCTGGATGCAAAGATCATGTCTGATTTGCTTTTTGCATGATTGTATGCTGAGATGACATCCTTCATGATATCCTCTTCCTTCAAAATCGCAACGTGGTGAAATGCAAGTCCCGCAGCTCTTTTATCCTGAAACCCACCGAAAAATATCACACCACTCCTTTCATCAGCACTTAAAGCTTGGCTTACATGAGCATCTCGGAATCTCTCGATTTCCTTTCTGGCGTTCTCGGTTATAATAACCTCTACACCTCTGGACCGAAGGATCTGGATTATTTTCATGGCATAATCACCTCTGCGAAATCCGAGACATCACCACCTGCTCTGCTGAGATTCATCAAGCAGATGGGACAGAATGTGAGAATTCCGGATTTTCCAAGCTCTTCAATCCTCAGTTCAGCTATCTTCCAAGAAACTGATGGTGAAATGGACTCAATTGGTCCACCACAGCAGTTTGTGAGGTTTTTTGAGTACTTCACATCCCTGTAACTTACACCAAACCCATCGAGAACCTTCCTTATCTTTTCCGAAATCCTGAGGTATCTGCCGTAGTAGCACGGGTCGTGGATCACGAATTTTCCATCAGAACCCGCGTTGAATGGTCTGACAAGCTCTAAATAGCTCTTTACCTGGATATCTGAGCCTGTATATTCTGGATAGAGAATTTTCAGAGCATAGGCTGTGTGAGGATCGGCTGTAACAATTCTGTTAATTCCGGCGTCATTCAGTCTCTCAGCAACGGTTTCTGCATGCTCCCTGAACGCTCTCTCCATCCCCATGTCATGAAGAATAATCCCCGAATACGTGTCAAGCTCGGGAACGTAGAAGACCTTTACTCCGGACTTCATAAGAGCTCTGTAAATGCCTTTCAGAATTCTGTCCGATCTTTTCTTCATTTTATGTGATACCATGGAGTCGATGAGGCTGAAGGGAACCGGAATAATTTTGGATAGAGTGAGAACTCCCTGAAGCTTTGTGGTCTCAAGCTTTTCCAGGTATCTGGTGGCAGAATCCATGTAAGGAATCAGCTGGTAAAGCATTCCCGTAAAGAACAGCCACTCGCCATCCTTCTCAATTCCCTCTCCTGTCCACCATCTGTTTATTCTCTCATTTTTCAGTCCGAGAGGATTCTCTGTTTTCTTCATGTTTTTTTCAAGAATTTCTGAAAGCAAGCGGGGAGCGATCATCTCTCTCACCACATCAGAACAAAAAATTGAAGAACTCTTATAAAAAACTGATGATTCAATGTCTCTGTTTGAGGAGCTCAGGGCAGAAATTGAAAGATATTTCAGGGAGGCTCAGGAAGGAAGATTTGGGTACAGGAGAGTTGAGTGGGAGCTCGATAACATGATCTATCCATTCATCGGCAGCTTTCTTGCCTCAGGTGAACTCAGCAGAACTGAAGCTGAGAGGCTTTTCAGGATGTGTGAGGAGAAACTCAGGCAGTTCAGGGAATCTTTATAAACATCCAGCCTTAAATGACTCTTGTGAAGATTTACATAGTTTACAATCTCGGACAGTACAATCATCTCATTCACAGAACTCTGAGGGATCTCGGAGTTGAGAGCAGGCTTATAGACAACACAACACCAGTTAAGGAGATAGATGCAGATGGCATTGTTATTGGAGGAGGCCCTGATATAGAGAGATCGGGAAAGAGCATCGAATATGTTCAGAATCTGGATGTACCGATTCTCGGAATATGCTTGGGGCATCACATAATTGCGAAAGCCTTTGGCGGTGAGGTAGGAAGGGGTAGTGTTGGAGGGTATGCGGAGGTTGAGGTTGAGATACTGAAAAGCCAGGAAATTTTTGAGGGCTTTCCTGAGAGAATAAGGGTATGGGCAAGCCACATGGATGAGGTAAAGCTAATGCCAGAGGGATTTGAACTTCTTGCAAGATCTGACATATGCTCGGTTGAGGCAATGAAGCATGGTAAAAAGCCAGTTTATGGTGTTCAGTGGCATCCTGAGGTATATCACAGCCAGTATGGAGAGGAGCTTTACAGAAACTTCATCGAGATCTGCAGAAAATGAGAAAAACAATACTTCTGAGTGCAACTCTTCTTCCCTTGATGATATCAAGCGGGATGGTCTACTCTGTTCTTCCCATTTACATCTCCGAGGAACTCGGAGCAAGCAGAATTGAGGTTGGAGGAATTTTCACGCTTGGAGCAACAGTTGGACTCATCACCTCATACCTTCTGGGAAGGGTTGCAGACAGAATTGGAAAGAAACCTCTTATACTTGCAGCCCAGTGTGGGTTTGCATTTGTCATGCTCTCTTACTCACTCATCAGCGACAGGAGTTATGCTTACTTCATTCAGGTGTTTGAAGGACTGTCATGGACGATGCTTGGCGTCTCAGCCCCGGCACTTATTGCCGACATCACAGAGAAAGGGGAGAGAGGGGAGGCAATGGGGATATACAACACAAGCTGGAGCATGGGATGGGTTCTCGGGCCAATAACAGGAGGGGCACTTTCAGAGTTTTACGGATTCAGGGTTATGCTCAAGGTATCCTTTCTCATGCTCATTCTGGGGCTTCTTGCAACATACATGGTTCTCAGGAGGATTGAAGAATGATGTTCTGCCTGTAACCGCAGCTGGGGCATTTATCTCCATTGAGATCCATTCTGACGATGTAAAATCCCTGCCTCTCTATCAGAAGATGTCCGCAGTTTGGACAGTATGTGCTCTCGTATCTGTGTCCCCAGACATTTCCCATGTAAACATACTCTATTCCGGCATTTCTGGCAATTTTCACAGCCATTTCAAGGGTTCTGACTGGAGTTGGAGGCCTGTCAAGCATTTCGTGATCGGGATGGAATCTTGAAAAGTGAACGGGGATTCTCGGATTAAGCTCCGCAACCCACATAGAGAAATCTCTGATCTCCTCTCTGTCGTCATTCAGCCCGGGAATGACAAGGTAGGTGATCTCTATGAACACACCCTTCCTGTTCAGATGCTCCACGCTCTCAATGACTCTTTCAAGTCTTGCACCGCAGACCTTTCTGTAAAACTCGTCTCTGAATGCCTTGACATCCACATTTATCGCATCAAGCACATCGAACTGCTCAATTGCCTCATGGCTCATGTATCCGTTGGAAACGTAATTGACGTAGTACCCGTGCTTTTTCACAATTCTGCTTGAGTCTAAGGAGAACTCGTGGAATATGCTCGGCTCGTTGTATGTCCAGCTGACCCCATCAGCATTGCTCTCAATCACCATTCTCAGAACATCCTCTGGACTGAGCTCCTTAAGGTATGGGAAATCCAGATCTGCAAAGCTGATGCTGTAGTTCTGGCAGTGCTGGCATCTGAAGTTGCAGCTCACCCCTCCAAATGACAGGGATTTGCTTCCGGGCATGAAATTGTGGAAGGGCTTCTTCTCTATAGGGTCAAGGTGAATTGAGGAAACAAGTCCGTAATTGTAAGCGTAAAGTTTTCCGTTTTCATTTTTTCTGACCCTGCATATTCCCCACTGCCCCTCTCTCAGTCTGCAGTAGTGCATGCATGTTCTGCATCTCACACGCCCGTTTTCCCTTTCATACAGATATGACTCAACTTTCATTCCTTTCCATCTTGTTTCTTGCAGTCTTCAATTTTATGGTGAAAACAGTTCCGGATGGTCTGTTGTCAGAGACCGTTATACTTCCACCATACTTCTCCACAAGCTTTTTTACAATGTACAGTCCGAGCCCTGAGCCGTCTCCCAGCGTAAAACCCTCTTCAAAGATTCTCTGCTTTATGCTGTCCGGAATCCCCTCTCCGTAGTCTGTGACTTTAATGACAGCCTGACCATCTCTCTCCCTGACCTCGAATTTTATCCTGTCTGTTTTTCCGTGCTTTACTGCATTTGAGACCAGATTGTCAAAAACTGAATAAAGGCCATCATCTGCCAGAACTGTTGCATCACCGATCAGCTTCCATTCTATATCGTGGACCTTCATGACATTTTCAATGATCTCTGATACTCTCATCGGGTACAGCTCACTTTCGCTAAGAGCCATCTCAACGTTTTTAAGCTTTTTTATGGTATCCACTGCTTTCTCAGCCCTGTTCATTATTCTCGGGCAGTATTCGCAGCCATGCTTCTCACTTGCAACCTCTGCAAAACCCTGTATCACAGTCAGGTCATTGAGAATGTCATGTCTCAGTATTCTGTTTATAACCCTCAGGTTTTCAGCCATTCCGCTTATCTCCTTCTTGCTTCTCTCAATCTCATCAAGAGCCATGTTTATGGAATCTGCAAGATCCCTGATCTCATCATCTCCTGAAATCATTATCCTCTCACCGGTTCTGAAGCCTCTCTTGCCTATGTTTTTCATGAAGTTGGAAAGAACATTCACCCTGCTGAAAAATGTCCTGTTGATGATTGCCGAGGATATCATGATGGATGTGAAAAGAATTGCTGCCGATATTATGAGAAAATAGTTGTACGTTTCAGTTATCAGGGGGTCTATTATTCCTTTGTAGGCAATTCTCAGGTATCCGACTGGAACTCCGCTTGTGTTGTTCAGAGGGATAAACTCGCTTATTTCTCCCGATACTTCTTTTTTATCCCGTGAAAATTGAACAACATCAACAGTAAGGATGTTCCTCAGTTCGTTCATGTAATTCTCATCAATTCTCTTTATAATAGCCACATACCCGTCATAGCTACCATTTCTGAAAGATGGAAATGATATGAACATGTATATCTTACCCTCATGGTGGCAGAAACCCCTCCTTACTGAATCCGATGTTTTTGCGTTCGGTGATATCAGACTTGCATCCAGTTCATCAAATTCTGCACCCGCATACGGGTTTGTGTATACACTTCTGACCTCTCCCTCCGGGGAGTAAAACACTATGGATGTGTAGTCGTGGGTTGCCAGTACGGTTCTTGGGGAGATACCGTAGCGATCGATGTAATAGTACCCCTCTGACAGGGATCTGAATTCGTTTTCAATAATCTCACTCAAAACCTTCTTCTTTCGATCAACCCATTCCTTGTAATAGTCATCTGTTCTCTCGTGGATAAGTTCTGCAATTAGTATGGCTATGGTTGCGTAGAAAACAGCAAAGGAGATAGCAATTATAAGGATCAGTTTGATCCTGACTGACATTTTCTCACCATTATTATTGTTATTTTTTCTTTTAGCATATATATTTTTTTCGTGTCAATTCAATAACTGTGCTTCTTTTAAGAATGGATTTTGATTTTCATTTAAATCAGACTTTCCGAGTTCCCTGTGTCCTGGTGTTTACAGCACCATTTTTGCTTATTTGATGGTGGATTTGAGGTGTGGAAAAAATTATGAAAGATTTATTAATTCTGATGGCAGATATTCGCCAACAAAAATAATGGGGGGTTACAGATGTTCTGCCCGAAGTGTGGCACAGAAGTTGATGAGACCGACAACTTTTGCTACAATTGTGGTGAAAGGCTTGATTTTGAGAAAAAAGGGGAGGAAAAAGGTATTACAAGCACAAAAAAGACAAAAGCAAAGCGTAATAAAAAAGAAACGATAAATGTGAAGCTTGACTGCTACATCAAGGGGATGGACATCAATGGGAGACCGAACGGATCGTTTTTTGAAATACGAGTAGCAAAAGCAGGTCTTAAAGATGCGATAGATCGTATAAAAAGCTTGCCAAAGAAGAATGATTTTCCAGAGGATCTTCTGAAAAATCTAAAAAGGAAAAGCTCTCTTTGTCCTCCAACTGTTATCTTTACCAATGATTATGCACTGGAAGTGTTTACATTTGATGGAGAAAAAGTCTGCATTACCACTAAGGGTTTCTCAAAGCTTGCAGGATATGAGTTTATGGAATCTGGTGGAAAATCAAGGGTTGTTGAGGTAACTCAGGATGAAGCTATAGAAATCGTTACAGAATTTTTCAGGAAAGCTGACAGGATTAAAAAGCTCAGACTTGGGCTCACGCCTCTCGAATTCTCTACCTTGCTGGCAATAAAGAATGGCATAAGCAACTCACGAACTATTGCATCCGTAACGGGGACAAGTGTTGACAGGATAAGAGATACAGTCAGAGAATTGATACACAAGGGATTTATTGTTAGTCGCAAAAAAGGAATTTTCAGGAAAAAGTATTGGTATGAATTAACCCCTGAAGGGGAAAAAAAGCTCAATAACGGAAGAAAAAGACTTGAAAAAGCTGTTAAAGAAGATAGGGATATAATTGATGTGATGACTCCAGTATTCTGGATTATGTACGCTACCCAGGATGTTCTCAGTGGAGTGGATGAAAATGATATAGTGAGTGTGATAGGTGAGCCACCTGAGATCCTCCATTATGAGGTCACCGGAGAGAGTGTTGTGGATTTTGACACTGGAGATGTTGCAGAAGATGACGGTGTGGGGGATGGCGACTGGTGGGATGGTGATGGAGATGATGGCTGGTGAGGGCGAACCCCGACAGCAGTTGTTCTTCTTCTATTCTTTTGTGGGATCTCAGGAGCTTTTCTTGAAAAATGTTTTAACCAAAACCACCGAACTTGAGCCATGAACATTCTTCTTACCAATGATGATGGTCTCTACTCTCCAGGACTTAGGGCATGCTATGAAACCCTCACAAAATTCGGAAAGGTTTTTGCAGTCACTCCCGCTGTCCAGAAAAGCGGTGTTGGTAGAAGCATATCAATACTCGAGCCAATTAGAGTGAGTGAGGTAACAATTGATGGAATGAAGGTTTACGCTGTTGATGGCACACCCACTGATGCGGTCATCATAGGCATGCATGAGATCATTGGCGACATTCCAGATCTGACTGTTTCAGGGATCAATCTGGGTGAGAATCTCTCTACAGAGGCTGTCACAACTTCAGGGACAGTTGGAGCGGCACTTGAAGCATCAACTCAGGGAAGCAAGGCTGTAGCAATAAGCCTTGAGATGAGGGATGCCTTCAAATTTGAGACCTTCTTTGCACCTGTTGATTTTTCAAATGCCAAAAAGGTTCTTGAAGAGGTCGTGAGAAGGATTATAAAGCACAGCCTTCCAGAAGGTGTTGATCTGCTGAACATCAATGTCCCTGAAAGCTGGAACGGGAAATACAGATTCACAAGGCTGGCAAGAAGACTTTACAGAACAAGGATTGACACGAGATTTGATCCGAGGGGGAGGAAATACTACTGGATAGATGGAGTCGAGGAAGAGGATGCTGAAGAGGGAACAGATCTCCATGCAATAAGAAATGGATTTGCCTCAATAACCCCGATAACCCTTGACATGACGTCCAGAATAGATTTCACTGATCTTGAGAGGTGGTTTTATGATTGAAAAGGTGAGATGTGCTGAGAAAGCTCTTGAGCTCATTCAGGATGGAATGATCGTTGGACTTGGAAGCGGAACAACTGTGAAGGAATTCATAAGGCTGCTGTCTGAAAGGGTGAGAGAGGGGATGGACATCAGGGTTATCCCAACCTCCATAGACACCCACATTCTGGCAGTGGATTATGGGATAGGGGTTACGGATCTTTTAGAGCATCCAGAGCCTGAAATATGCATTGATGGTGCAGATCAGATCGACAGGGAATTCAATCTGATAAAGGGTGGTGGTGGGGCTTTGACAAGGGAAAAAATAGTTGCAAGCGCATCAAAAAAATTTATTGTCATAGCAGATGAGTCAAAGCTTGTTGAAAAGCTGAATATGCCCGTTCCGATTGAAATTTTACCGTTTTCTCTTGGATTTGTAAAAAAGAGAATTGAGGAGATGGGCTTCAAATTGAATTTAAGAGAGGACAGGGGGAAGCTTAGACCGGTGATCTCTGACAACGGGAATATTATTGCAGATGTTGATGCCGGATTAATAAATGAGCCAGACAAATTTGAAAAAACGCTGAAAATTCCAGGTGTGATTGAGAATGGAATATTTCCAGCTGAGATGGTTGATGCGGTGTTAATTGGAAAAAAGGATGGTGCGGCTGTTCTGAGAAGATGATCCAGCCAAAATCAGGAGAGCTGTCTGCAAATAATATCCGATACATCTGTCTTCTTATCATTTTCGAGTTCGCGGGCTTTTTATAGCCACACAACTCAGGGAATAGCAGGAAAGAAAAAATTAAATTAACCTCTCTCAGTTTCCACCACCATGAAGCTCGTCACATGCGGATTGCCTTATGCTAATGGTAAAGCACATATCGGACACCTCAGAACATACATACCCGCTGATGTCTATGTCAGATATCTCAGACTTAAAGGAGAGGATGTGATTTTTGTGTGTGGAAGTGACAGTCATGGCACTCCAATTGTTGTAAATGCTGAGCAGCAGGGTTTAAAACCCAGAGAACTCGTTGATATCTACCACGAACATTTTCAAAAAATATTCAGGGAGCTTGACATTGAATTTGACTATTACGGAAGAACCGACAGCCACTATCATCATGAAAGAACAAGAGAGATCGTTCGGAGACTTCTTGAAAATGGACACATCTATCCCAAGGAGATAGAGCTTGCATACTGTCCAAACTGCCAGAGATTTCTGCCTGACAGGTATGTTGAGGGAATATGCCCTTACTGCGGTGCACTGGCGAGAGGAGATGAGTGTGACCAGGGATGCGGAAGGCATCTTGAGCCGGGAGAAATTTTAAAACCAAAATGCAAGATTTGCGGGACTCCGGCAGAGTTCAGAAAGCAGAGGCACTACTATTTCAGACTTTCAGCCTTCAAGGAGTTTCTTGAGAAATACATATCGAATCTCAGAGGAACCGAAAATGCCCTCAATTATGCCATGGAATGGGTGAGAGGAGAGCTCAAGGACTGGTGCATAACGAGAAATCTTGAGTGGGGTGTGAAATTCCCAACAGATGAGGAGCTTGTGGTTTATGTGTGGGTTGATGCGCCCATAGGATACATAAGCTTCACAGAAAAGGCGTGTGAGAAGCTCGGGAAGGACTGGAGGGACATATGGATTGATGGAAGGGCTGAAATAATTCATTTCATAGGCTTGGATATTGTCTACCATCACTGCATTTTCTGGCCTGCGATGCTGAAGGGAGCAGGCTATGCTTTGCCAAGCGGTGTTGTTGCAAGCGGAATGGTGAAGGTTGAGGGAAAGAAATTCTCAAAGAGCAGGGGATATGTTGTCTGGGTTGAGGAGGATTATCTGAAAGCAGACCTGAATCCTGATTACCTGAGGTACTATATAGTCAACTACACATCCCATCAGAGGGATCTGAACTTTTCCTGGCATGTCTTCAGAGATAAGGTTAACAATGAGCTCATAGCGACCCTCGGCAATTTCATATACAGGGTGATGCACTTTGCCTGGAAGAATTTCGGGAAGGTGAAAATGGATGTGGATGAAGAGGTTACTGAGAGGATCAGAAGAGCAAAGGAAACCATAGAGGATGCAATCAGCAGATGGGAGTTCAAGGAAGCGAGTGATGCATTTATGGAACTTGCAGGATATGGAAATTCATTTTTCCAGTCATCCAAGCCGTGGGAGGTTATAAAGGAGGACAGGAATGAGGCTGAGAGGGTGATAGCATCGGCTCTTGCCATTGTCAGAGCTCTTGCGGTCCTTGCATATCCTGTTTTGCCGAGGTCAATGAGGGCAGTTGCAGAAACCGTTGGCTTGGATATCGACAGCTCAACCTTGGATACTGCACTTGATATCCCTGAATATGTGAAGGTTGGGAAACCTGAGGTTCCGTTTGAAAGAATAGATGATGAGAAAATGGAGGAGCTTGAAAGGATCATGATGGAGAGAATAAGGGATTCCGGAGAGGAGGGGGAGAAAATGGATGAAAGGATAGGAATTGAGGAGTTTCAGAGGCTTGACATAAGAATTGGAAAGGTTTTGAAGGCTGAAAAGGTTAAAGGCAGTAAGAAGCTCATGAGGCTTGAGGTTGACATTGGGAATGAGGTCAGGCAGATTGTTGCGGGGATAGCTGAAGAATACAGCCCAGAAGAGCTTGAGGGAGAACCTGTTGCTGTTCTTGTCAACATAAAACCTGCCAGACTCATGGGAGTTGAAAGCAATGGAATGATACTTGCCGCAGACATCAATGGAAAGCCAGTTCTTCTTAAACCTGAAAAGGATGTTGAGCCGGGAGCGAGGGTGAGATGAGGATCAGAGCTGTGATGGATGAGTTCAGGGAGTGGCTTGTGGAGAGGGGTTATGCTGAGAGGATGGGAGATGAGGGAATTGATGCCTTTCTCAGTTCAGGCTTCCCATCTCTCTTTTTCAGCAACAGCAATCTGCTTTACGCCTTCATCTACTCAAAAATGGGTCTCGGCTCTGAGAGGGTGAACGAGAGGATAAGGTTTGAGCTTGCAAAGAGGATAAATGCGATATTCATTGAGAGAGACTACTTTGAGATAGAGTTCATTCAGTAGCAAGGCTCATCAGCGGGTATTTTTTCTTCTCATCCCATTTCAGAACTCCGGTAGCTTTGCAACCATCAACCTCCACCTCAACCCTTGCATACAGCATATCTCCCTCTAAGGAGCAGTAGTTGAATCCAGAAAGCCTTTTAGATAGCTTCTTTCTGTCTATTCTGACTTCAGCATTGACAACATAGGGCTGCAGTTTAATGCAGCTTTCCATTGCCCTTTCAAGAATCCCGGCATTCTCATGACTTACCGGTACTCCAATAAACTGATGGAACAATGCTCCAAGCTTTATACCCGCTTCAAATGCCGCAATTTCCTTCATGAACAAAAAGGTTATTTTCTCCTTTTCTCTCTTTCGGTTATGAGAGATGTCAGGATTGCGGTAACGATAGCAGGAAGTGACAGCATTGGTGGAGCTGGAATTCAGGCTGATCTGAAAACGTTTGCATCATTTGGTGTTTACGGAACCTCTGCCATAACAGCGGTGACAGCTCAGAACACATCTGACGTGATCAACTCAATGGTTCTGCCGGGAAAGCTTGTTTACGATCAGCTCAGGGCAATTGCTGAAGATTGCGGAATGGATACTGGAAAAACCGGAATGCTCGGAAATCAGGATGTGGTGGAGCATGTTGTAAAATTCCTCGAAGAACATGAATTTCCGCTTGTTGTAGATCCAGTAATGGTTGCAAAAAGCGGAGCAAGATTGCTGGATGAAAGGGGAATTGAAACGCTGAAAGAAAAACTCATTCCACGGGCTTTCTGTGTTACCCCAAACACAGAGGAGGCTGAGATCCTTGCTGGAATAAAAATAAAAGACAGGGATGACATGATTGCAGCTGGAGAGAAAATTGCGGAGGAGCTTGGGTGCACATCAGCTCTAATCAAGGGTGGTCATCTTGAAGCAGAGAAGGTTCTGGATGTTCTCTGCTATAACGGGAAGATCTATGAGTTCACATCTGAAAGAAGAGAAGGTTGCTTCCATGGAACAGGATGCATGCTTTCTGCAGGTATTGCAGCAAATCTTGCCCTGGGGAAGGATATCGTTGAGGCAGTTGAGATCGCAAGGAATGCGGTTTATGAAGGCATAGTTTATTCGGTTCCAGCAGGAAGGAAATGCGATTCTGTGAACTCAACTGCAGTAATGGAAAGAAGGGCTTTGGCCTTTGAAATGCTTCAGGAGATGAATGAGGCTGTGAAAAGACTGGAGAGGATGGAAGGAATTGAAAGCCTGATTCCTGAGGTTGGAATGAATATTGCCTATGGGATGCCAAAGCTTTACGCCAAAAGCCATGAGGATGTGCTTGCGGTTGAGGGAAGGATTTTCAAAGGCAAAAAAGGAATCGTTCATTCAGGCAGATTCGAGTTTGGATCATCAAGACATCTTGCAAGGTCAATTCTGAAGTACATGGAATTCTATCCCCAGTTCAGGACAGCAATAAACCTGAGATACAGCACTGATGTGATTGAGAGAGCTGAAAAATCCGGACTTTCCGTTTCATTTTACGACAGAAGGGAGGAGCCGGAAGAGGTGAAGAGAAAAGAAGGGGCGACGATTCCCTGGGGAATTCAGGAGGCAATCAAAAGAGCTGGGAAAAGGCCGGATGTGATATACCATACAGGTGATTTTGGAAAGGAGCCTATGGTAGTGGTTTTTGGAAAAAGCCCCATGGATGCTTTGGATAAAATCAGGAAAATTCTGGATTCATGAATGCTCAATGAGGGATGTATCCTTTTAATGCAGCAGGATCAGTAAGATCGGTCTTTCCAGTACACAACTCATTGCATGAGCAGTCAGGGGGAAACTCAGAGCTTTTGAATGAGGACTGAGCGGTGAATGGAAAAAAGCGGGAACGGAATCATTACCTGAAAAATGCGTTCCTGACATTGAACCAGCAAAAACCGCAAAGGTTAATAATTCAAGTTTGAACAGCCTTTTGAGGAGGTTTTAAGATGGGAAGGGTGAATATTATCGATCTGAGTTTGAGAGACGGGCATCAGTCTCTTGCAGCAACGAGAATGAGAACAAGGGACATGATCCCCGTTCTTGAGCTGATCGATGAGGCAGGATTTTACAGCATAGAGATGTGGGGAGGAGCAACGTTTGATGTTATGCACCGCTTTCTTAATGAAAATCCCTGGGAAAGGATAAGGACCGTGAGGAAGTATGTTAAGGAAACTCACTGTCAGATGCTGCTGAGAGGCCAGAATCTGGTTGGATACAGGCATTATGCTGACGATGTTGTGGAAAAATTTGTTCAGAAGGCTGTTGAGAATGGAATTTCATTTTTCAGAATTTTTGATGCTCTCAATGATGTCAGAAATCTTGAGGTTTCAATAAAATCAGCCAGAAAGTATGGTGCTGAGCATGTTCAGGGTTCGATATGTTACGTTGTCTCCCCTGTTCACACCCTTGAAAAGTACGTTGAGACTGCAGAAGAGCTCGCAGCTTTAGAGGTTGATTCCATTGTGATCAAGGATATGGCAGGGATGATCTCCCCTAAAAAGGTTTACGAGCTTGTCAGGGCTTTGAAGAAGGAGATTGGGTTGCCTGTCAACGTTCACTCCCATTACACAAGCGGGATGGCAACAATGACGATGCTCAAAGCGGTTGAGGCCGGAGCGGAGATGATTGACACTGCCATGTCTCCCTGGGCATGTGGAACATCGCACCCTCCAACCGAGTCTCTTGTTTACGCACTCGAGGAGCTTGGATACAGCACCGGAGTGAACATGGATGTTCTGATGGAGATAAGAAAGCACCTTCTTGAGGTGAGGGAGAAATACGCTGGATACATCAAAACCCTGTCAACAATTCCAGACACAAGAGTTCTCAAATTCCAGATCCCTGGGGGAATGTTCTCCAACATGCTCTCCCAGCTTGAGGAGCAGAATGCCCTTGACAGGCTTGAGGAAGTGCTTGAGGAGGTGCCGAGAGTTCAGGCAGATCTCGGATATCCTCCTCTCGTCACCCCAACATCCCAGATTGTTGGAGTTCAGGCTGTGCTGAATGTTCTCTTTGGCAGATACAAGATGGTCACAAAAGAGACAAGAGATCTGGTTAAAGGTATGTACGGCAAAACTCCCGCACCGATAAGCGATGAAATAATCAAATTGATTCTGAAGGATGAGAAGCCTATAACCGTGAGACCTGCCGATCTGATAGAGCCTGAGTTTGAGAAGGCAAGGCAGGAGCTTATTAAAGAAGGCATTGAGAATCCAAGTGATGAGGATGTGCTCATTTACGCCTTGTTCCCGTCAACAGGCCTTAAATTCCTGAAAGGTGAGGCAAAAGAGGAGCCATTCCCGGCGGTAGAGGGAGAGGTTAGGGGAGAGTTTGAGGTTGAAATTGAGGGCAAGAGATATGTTGTGAAGGTTGAGTAAACTAAGCTCGGACCCCAGCCACCTTTCTTAATTTTTTAAAGTTTTCTCATCTGTGTGTAAATCTTAAAGTGGGATAAGAAAGCTTATGTTTTCTGGAATTTTGTTTTGGGAACTTTTCAGAGTTCTGATCTCATCCCAAAAGGTACAGTCTGTTCATCATCGGATCAGAAGAAATAAACCCCTGCATCCTCAAAACCTCTTGGGCTCTCCTCCCAGCAAACTCCAGCCAATCAGAGTGATCGGGAGGTATGCTTAAATCATCACCCGATCTACTGATCTTACTGTATAAATTTTGAGGAGTGTTGGTGTAATTTTTTACAGCTCTACCAGTCCAGACAACTATACATGAGAGAATTCAGATTTTTTCACCCTACAGACCGATTTTTTGTGATGTCTCCAGAATCTTTTTTATAGAATGAAATCCTTTTCAACTCTCTGAAGTGGATTCTTGCAGGAGGAATAAGTTATTTTCCAAGAATCCACCATACTGCAGAATTGTTCATGGAACTTTTAGCAAGAAAATGAGCATCTCCCCCAGGTATTTTTCCAGAGAACATCTCAAAAAAGGAAAAAGTCCGGGAGGATGGTTGATATTCCTGATAATTCTACAGGAATGCTTGATAAATGGATCCCGTCAGGAACTGTTCAGGGGAAAAGGAGAGAAAGAAAAAATAATGTTATCATTACAAACAAATCTGAGTGGTGGTGTGAATGTGTATGTATCTGAGTTGCTCTGACAGAGAAAAATTTGGAGGAGATTTTTGAAAACATCACCATTCGATTGAATGGTGTTTTCTACAGAAGAATTTGAGGAAAGCTTTCAGTATTGATTTGGTATCTCTATCCCAGCTTCTTAGCTGGAAAATTGAATACAACTGCAATGAAACCTATGGAGAAAACAGAAATTCGATTAAGCAATTCCCCCTGTGGGCATGGTGAGGTAGTTCTCAGTCCATATTGAATCTGTTGAATTTGAAGTAATCTGGATGCAGTCTAAGGCTTGTGATAATCTTATTTTCTTGTATATTGCTATATGTTGTCTCTATTATTGTTAGTATAATCATGAAACTATGATTTAACTGGTTTTCTATTCTCCAAGACCTCTTTATGATGGCTTCATGCTCTTCCTCATCATCGGTGGCGGATGCAGTTGATTCTGTTTTGTGATCTTGAAAGTCAAAGGTCTTGGGTGCATCAACAATCAATGCCTCTGATTCTTCCAGAAAAAAATAGCAAAAGGTTTAAATATGCAAATGATTTAATAAAAAAAGGTGGCGGCGGAGTGGAAGTGTCGAGCTTAGCTTCGCCGCCAGTCGAAGGTAGAGTATATATATAAGTAAGTCAGGAAAAAGTTCGTGTAAAAGGAGGTAGAGAGAGTATGGGAAGTGAAAAAATGAAAAGAGGATTATTACCGACTATCGGTGTACTAATTGTGCTGTTGATTGCAACAGGTGCAGTAAACGCTCTGACAATAAACCAGTTCAACGCTTCTGGTCCGGGCGTCATCTCAACTTCAGCAACACAAACAAACATCACACCAACAACCGACCCCAATGTGTGCAGTCCGATATGTCTCGACTATACTGTAAACGTCACATTGAATGTAACAATGGAAGGCGATGACATACTGGTTATAAACTTTAAACCAGCATTCGATCTGTCCAATGTTGATAAATCAGACATAACCATAACTTCGAGTGGGAACTTTGGCGATCAGTGGTATGTTGTTGTTGACAACTCCCAGGGTGATATACTGATCTATAGAAACTTTTCCACTGGTCCTACACTTCCAGCCGGAACATGGATCAAGGTAGTGATATCAAACAGATCCATATGTGCACCCACATCTATTGGGAGCTACAGGGCTGGTGTTGAAATTCAAACGTCTGCTGGAGGACTTAGAGAAGACAATTTCTCAGCATGGATTAATGTTACAGGGGCAGGCCCTGTCAAGGAGTTCAAAATATGGTACTGGAATGGGAGTGCACTTTTGCCGAACATCCCTAATGGCACAGTTTCATGTCCAGCCGACTTGGAAAACCCGATTTACATAAACATCAGTGCTGTTGACGCCTGTGGAAATATAAACACAAGTGTCAATTACTTCACAGATATAAGGGAATACTACGGTGGAGCTTATCTGGGTAATGGAACATTTAATAATGGATGGATCAACACGTCGGTGAACATATCGTACACGGGGTGGAGCAGAATTGTTGCTACAAATTCATCAACAGGGATCAGTGGTGAAAGCAATGATTTCTGGCTTGATCCTGGTCCACTTGGCAGTTTCCAGTGGGATGTAATCGCAAGTCCCCAATATCTGACCTATCCATTCATGATTCACATTGAGGCTTACGATGTATGTAACAACTTCAAATTCGATTACAATGGAAATGATGATCTATCGTCTCAGCCCTATGATACAGTAGTACCATCCAGCATATCATTTGCTGACGGCATCTTTGAGGGTGAGGTTGCAATAATGGATGCCACGCCATCGATATGTCCATCCCTTCCAATGGATTTCAATCTGACTGTTTCCAACACAACAGATCCGAATATCAATGCTACCAGCAATGACTTTGAGGTTACAAGAATACCAGTTAATGCAACGCTCTCTGAAGTTACTGTCAGTCCTGAGTCAGTTCCTGCTGACGAGACATCTTATTCAGTAATCAGTATTACCGTCAGGGAGGACAGTGGAGCTGCTCTCAAAGGGGTTAAAGTTAAGGTATCTTCAGACAGAGGTGACACAGACTTCTTCACCAACAGCTCAGGGAGACAGTTTGGTGAGGCCATTGATACAACTGATGTGAATGGAAAGGTATCGTTCAAAGTCTCAAGCCATACAGTAGGTACACCAAACATAACAGTTGAAGTCTGGAATGGCTGTGAGTGGGTAACAATTGATGTTGTGCAGGTTACATTCACAGAACAGCTTGCCAATCCGGGAACGAGTGAGATCTTCATCTGGGATGGCTCAAGCTGGGTCAAGTACTATGCAGATAATGGTTTGCTTGCAGATGGGAATGATTACTACATAATCAAGGTTATTGCGAAGGATAACGAAGGGAACCCAGTTGAAAATGTGAACGTAACTCTGTTCACTGATTCGTATTACTCACCATATGTTACCATAGAGCCGGATCACAATATAACCAATGCAAACGGTGAGGCAACGTTCAGAGTTTACTCTGAGAGATGGGGAGATGTTAGTTTGAGTGCAACAGTTAATGGACAGTTAATCTGGGAAGGGCCAGTGTATGTGTTCTTCAATCCAGTGCTTGTGGTTACAATCACTGATCACGGAGATACATGCTCGCTAACTCCCATAGATGGCGTTTCAAAAAGATGGGTGAGTGTGCAAGTAAGAGATCTTTCAGGTATAGTGGTCCCTGATGCTTTTGTAGAGCTCACCAGCAATAAATCAGCAGACAGCATTTTCACAAACCCACAGAAAACTGATGGATCTGGATGGGCAATATTTTATGTGTCATCTACAAGTGATTTACCATCGGAGTTCACAGCATATGCCTACACAACCTTGGATTATTACTCTGCTGTATCAAGTAATACAACTTCGATAGTTTATGACATGTGGACATCACGTATCACAGATCCGGCAAGGTCAAGTGTAGGGGCAGATAAATACGATGTTGAAATAAATGACGACTATGCTACAATTACCGTGATGATAAATGACAGTGATGGTGAACCATTGTGTGGTGTCAATGTTACTTTGACCTCCAATAGACCACAGTATGACATAATAGCTCCATCTTACATGTATACGGATTCTGGTGGAGAAGCATCCTTTACTGTCAGATCAATCAAGCCAGGCACGTCAACCTTTACAGCCTACGTTGGTGATGTTGAGATAGGCAAAGTGAACATAACCTTCTATGCACCTTACTGTGAGTACTATGTCTCAACATGGTATGCTGATGACTATTTACTGAATCTGGAGGAAAAGAACACAACCACGGTTTACATGCAGATACTCCACGAGACTTTGCTGACGGATAGAATTTACGATCTCGAGAGTGATGGTGACGTGGGTGTATTAGTCTACGGCAGTGATACCAATGCCCCGATTGAATTTGATATCTACTTGGGGATTGATGAGTATAGTAGAATAGAATACAATGCTCTCCTGAGAATCTATCTAACGGCATCTTCAGGCGGAGGATATGTCTATGTAAATGGCAATTTCGTTGGAACTCTTCCGTATACTAATGTGCCGACCAGCGTTGACTTCACAGTTCCAAGTGGTTATCTGAATACTGGATACAACACCATTGAAATATATCTATTTGGATCAAGCATGTTCTATGCCAATGTGGCCGGGGCAGAGCTGTATTATGGAACACCGGTTCCCGATCAGGCTGTCAAAATTGAATCCCTGAGCAACTGTGGAGATAGTATAATTGATTACATCAGTCCATCCAATCCGTTCACAGATGAAAATGGATGGATAAGTTTCACCATAACAACAGACTGGGCTCAGAGATTTTACTATGGTGAGGACAGCCAGTGTATGCCTGAATCTGAAATGAACAATGAGGTCAAGCTTGTTGTCAAAATAGGTGAATGCTATCTCTACGACTATGACAATCCACTTGATGTTGTTACGGTAATTGAACAGTCACCAAAAGAAAAGCCAACGGCAACTCTCACATGCAATGCAGAAGAAACTGATTACCCATGGGGCCATGAAATTTACGTAACAGCACCATACTATGTGACATATGATCCTGAATTCCACCTGAAGGAGTTCAAAATGCTGCTTAAAGACGGCGAGGAGTACGAGATGCTTGATTACTACTATGCAGATGGGCCTTATGGGGGAAGTGGAAGTTCGGAATACACAATTTACTATGAGGACTTTGAGACAGATGATGGTGGTTGGTATGCTATTGGGGAGTACAGCACATGGGAGTGGGGACAGCCACTGCAGTATTTCAGCCAAAACAAAGCAATGTACAATGGGCAAGATAAAGGATGGGCAACCGGGCTTGGAAATAACTATCATCCTGCAGAACTAAGTGTACTGTATTCACCTGAAATAGATATATCAGGTGTAAGTGGTTATATTGTAGCATCATGGAGTGCAAGTATACGAACAGAAGACGGTGATAGTTATGAAGTTTACTACTCCATAGACGGCGGGCCTTGGCACTCTTACGAAATCGGTGACCGTATATATGTGGACAATGCAAGCACAATCCAGTTTGCAATAGAGTTTGCAGCCAACGGAGATTCAGCAACCGATGAAGGTCTGTACATAGACTGGTTCAGGGTAAATCATGTTGAATTCTGGGAGGACATGCTTTCAGCATACGGTGAGGCAACATTCAAGCCAGAATACGTTGTGACACTTGAGGATGAAACAGCCTATGAGTTTGTCTTCAAAGCTGTCTACTGTAAAGACACTCCAAATGGAGAGTACTGTCTTGAGGCACCGCTCTCAGATCCTGTTACGATCAAGATAGATACTGTTGGTCCGGAAATAGAGCTTGCAAAGAGCAACTTCAACTGCAGTGAAGCTCCGTATGGATACTTCTACGACTTCCTCGGTGTTGATCTAACGAATGATGACTTCTATGTCAATCTGGAAGGCTTCTCAGCAAGCTATGATTACTTCTTCACCCTGCCATACGATAGCGACTGGAGCAGGATAACATGGGACAACAAGTACATCAATGTCCACTTTGATCACATAAGTCTGTCTGGTGGAGATTATATACTCCTCTGGAGCGGATGGGCACCTTGGACAGGTGGAGTGAACAATGCACCGGTAGAATGGCTTGCAGACGTTCCTGTTGCTAACATAACTTACAACTACTGGTATGAGTTCCCATACTGGGCGGTGTTCTACCTGGTAGACGGTGAACCGATCTTTGATCTATGGAGTCCATGGTACGAATACGATCCGAGCATTGTGGATCTCATTTCTGAGTTCTTTGATACAGCAGAAGTGACGACATTGATTGACTATGCTCCTTGGAACGACTACTTTGGCTCAGTCCATGGGGATCTGTGGTTCAAGTTCCCTGTCACAAGAGATGAAGTGTGCTGGCTGAGTTATGAGCAGAACGGTTACATCTACTACTTCGATACCTTCCCGCCCAATGATGGGTTCAACGTTGACATGATAACTTACGGTACTGGAGTCAAGATCTATCTGTGGAATGATGCAACGAACAGCTGGGAGGATATAACTGACCAGAGTACGATAACTGAAGAGGGCTTCACACTGCCACTACTCGATCCGGGTACATACAGGCTACTCATAGTTGCAACAGATGTCGTTGGTAATGCCAACCACCTTGAAACAACATTCACAGTCAACGAGTGTTCTGCGAGATTCACATGCGACAATCTTGAAGTGACACCAACAACCATAGTTGAAGGCCAGAACATAACGGCAAGTGCAACAATAACCAACGTTGGAGAGGTTGCAAGCAACTACACGGCAGGGCTGTACATCGATGGCAGCCTGATACAAACATTGCCATCACCATCTGATATCTATCCGGGAGAAAGCTGGGATGTCAGCTTTGAGCAGCAGATGACAGAGCCTGGAGTTTATGAGGTTACAATTGACAACTGTCCGGCGGTTCCAGTAACAGTCCTGAGCAAGGCAAACATCTCCGTGAGCTATACTGTAGAACCAACAACCCTCTGTGTGATGAGCGACATTACAGTGAATGTTACCGTCACCAATACAGGGCAGGAGGGTGTTGACTACCAGCTCAATCTGGTTGTTGACGGACAAGTTGTCAGCAGTGCAACAGTTTACGTGCCCGGAGAGAGCTCTGTTAGCTATGTGTTCATTCAGACAATGACGGAGGAGGGCGTACATCAGGTGACAATCAACAACGAGCCAACAACAGAGGTTACTGTGATTGGCCCAGGAATAACAATCTCCAATCTGCAGGTCTACCCAACATATGGAGACGCGCCTCTCAACATAACGGCATCTGCAGACATAACCAACCTTGGACTGTGTAATGTTTCAATTAACTACACTGCGGATCTCAAGGTTGACGGGGAGATAGTGGATTCCCAGGTGGTTTACCTCGGAGTTGGAGAGAGCAAGACAGTAGTCTTCAACTATACGTTAATGTTCCCAGGAAGTTATATAGTGACAGTTGACGGACTTGAGGGTGTCGAGGTTAATGTCACTGGAACAGCGGCACCGGGAGACTCAGATGGTGATGGCTGGAACGACAGCATTGAATCACTCATAAACAACTACTACCCAGACTTTGACCCAGTGGATACACCAACAGAAGACGATCTGATCAACGCTGTTGGAGGGGCAGTCCTTGCTTACTTCAGCACAACTGACGAAACACAGAGATCACAGATACTCAATGACGTTGTAGAACTGGTTCTGGCGTACTTTGAGCACTTTGGTACCTAATTTTTAATTTAGTTTATGGAAAATTGGAAGCAAGATGGAGATCTCAGGCCTAATAACATTCAGACATTGATTGAGACAAGAACACGAAGTTTAAGAACATCATTAATCGCATTATAAAAAATAGTAAGATTGGATGAAGACTTTTTTAATTGGGACAAACCACTATAGTTGGACATTAACTGAAAAACCTAAAACCCATCAAAGCAAAATGTTATCAATGCTGTGATCTCGCCCTTCAGAACACACCAAGAACCAGCAGACATTTATTTATAATGAAGATTTAAGCTAATCCATGAAACTGAATGTCTCAGCAGTCCAGTGCAGGGTTGGTGGAAAAGATGCCCTTGAAAGTGCGGAAAGGGTGATCTCATCATCTGAGTCAAATCTGTATCTCCTTCCCGAGTACTTTTCCTATCCTGTCGGAGACAGAAGTCTTGAAACCTCAAAAAAGACGGTTAAATGGCTTGAAGAAATAAGCATGGAATACTCCGCCATTATTGCTGGAAACGCAATCAGAGAAAATCAGGACGGGTACTACAACACTCTCTACATATTTGACTCAGGAGAGCTTGTTGGCACTCAGGACAAGATTCACCCGACCGCAAGTGAAAGGGCCCTGGGAATTAAATGTGGAAGGAGGCTGGAGATGTTCGAGATTCAGGGTGTTAAAATCTCAGCTTTGATATGTGCCGATATACTCTATCCAGAACTGTGCAGAATTCCGGGGCTTAAGGAAGTTGATGTTATCCTGAATCCCGTGGTATCCTTCAAAAAGTCTGAACTTCCGGCACAGGAGTATCGGTACTGTCTTTACTTCACAAGGTCCTTTGATAACAGCTATGCCATTGTCAAGGCTGGAGGTTTTGGAAAGACGTTTCTTGGAGAGGAATGTGTTGGGAGGAGCCTGATTTCAATGCCAGATGGAATTGCTGCCAGATACAGTAGCGAAGAGAGAGAAGAGCTTGTTATGGCTGAGGTGAATCTCAAAAAGCTTCAGGATTACAGAAAGGTCAATTACTCATTGAGAGACAGGAATCCCTCAGCTCTGAAGGATTTGCTGGATGGAGGAATCGAATGCTGAGGGTTGCATTCAAACATACCTATTTCGGATGGAATTTTCATGGAAATCAGTATCAGCCTCATCTCAGAACCGTTGATGGGGAGATTTTCAGGGCATTGAGGAAAACAGGAGTCGATCCAAGAGATGGAAACTACAAGGTGGCAGGAAGAACAGATGCTGGTGTTACTGCTTTCGGGAATGTTTTTGCTGTCAGCATGGAATCATTTGAACCCTGGATTGTGAATGCCATCAATGCAAACCTGCCTGAAGATATTGTGGTGTGGGGGTATGCGGTTGTTGATGAGAACTTCAACCCGAGAAGGGCAAGATCAAGAGTGTACAGATATATAATGCTCGATGAGGGATTCGATCTTGATGCCATGAGGGAGGCTGCAGAGCTCCTGAAGGGCAGGCATGACTTCTCAGGGTTTGCGAAAGGATGCAAGCCCTGCATCAGAGAGATCTTTACCTCTGAAATTGAGAAACATGGAGATTTTCTGGTTTACACGATTGAAGGAAATGCGTTTGCATGGAACATGGTCAGGAAAATTGTTACAGCTCTGAAGATGGCAGGGAGAATTGCAAGTCCTGAAATTGTTGAGAGAGTTCTTGATGGTCATAAAGTTCCATTAACTCCCTCAAGTCCCTATGGCCTTATTCTGGTGGATGTCAGGTACACCTTTGAATTTGAGGTGGAGGAAAGGGCTTTATCACTCCTGAACAAAAGGATGGAAGAGAACATGATGAGATTTGCCCAGCTCTACGGAATTTTCAGATTTCTCAGATAATCCTTTACAGTGTCATGGATTTCAACCACTCCTCCAATTACAATGACTGCAGGAGCCCTGACATTTTCTTTCTCAGCTATCTCAGAAATTTCCGAAAGTTTTCCTGTTATTACTCTCTGATTCTCAGTTGTTCCTCTTTCAATTATCGCCACAGGTGTGTCGGGATCCTTTCCATGCTTCATGAGCTTTTCAGCATTGGCTTTGAGATTCGAAACCCCCATGAGTATGACAAGGGTTGCATTCAGTCCTGCAAGAGCCTCCCAGTTAAGTCTTTCCCTTTCCTGCCTACCTGTTATGAAAACAAGGGCGGGATCAAACCTTCTGTGAGTTACGGGAATTCCAGCATAAGCTGGAGCGGCTATGGCTGAGGTTATTCCGGGTACAATTTCAAATTCTATACCATTCTTGGCCAAAACCTCAATCTCCTCTCCACCTCTCCCGAAAACAAACGGGTCTCCACCCTTCAGCCTGACAACTTTGCTGTATTTCTTCCCGTATTCAATAAGCAGCTTGTTGATCTCCTCCTGCTTTTTCTTATGCTTTCCAGCCCTTTTTCCCACGTCAACAAGCAGTGCTCTGCTTTCCTTTTTTACAAGCTCTCTGATCTCTTCTCCGATGAGCTCGTCGTAGAGTATTACATCCGCCTCTCTTATAAGCCTGAGAGCCTTGAGAGTCAGAAGTTCCTTATCTCCCGGACCGGCTCCAACAATGTAGACTGTCAAATCTCAACACCCTTCAGAATTTCTTCGAGCTCTTTTTCATAGCTGTGAGGGTCAAACTTTTCATCAATTCTATATCTGACATATCCATTATCATTAAGAATCTCGCATAACAGTCTGATCTTCTCTCCATAACTTTCAGCGTAAACACCTGCAGGTACAGCACATCCAACTCCAAGCTCCTTTATAACAAACCTTTCAATCATCGCTTCCATGAATGTTTTTTCATGGTTCATGAAGCTGAATCTTTCAGCATCCTCATTTCTTGAGGCTACCGCTATTATCCCCTGATTTGCAGAAGGAACGAAAATTTCAGGATCGAACCTCTCATACCAGATTTTCTTTTCCCATCCCATCCTTATAAGACCCGCCTCAGCAAGAAAAATACCATCATACTCTCCACCATTTAGCTTTCTCAGTCTTGTGTCTATGTTCCCTCTCAGATTCTCAATCCTGAGATCATTTCTTAGCTTTCTGATCATTGCCCTTCTTCTGAGAGAAGAGGTTCCGATGACTGAGTTGCTTTCAATCTCAGAGAATCTTTTCCCATCTCTCGCAATGAAGGCGTCACATGGCGATTCTCTCTCAAGCACTGCCGCTATCACTGTACCTTGAATTCTGTCGGTTGGAACATCTTTCAGGCTGTGGACGGCAAGATCTATTTCTCCCTTTTTTAAGGCCAGATCTATCTCTCTGACAAAAGCTCCCATTCCCCTGAACTCGTGGAGAGGTCTGTCTTTCTTTATATCACCTGATGTTCTGATAATCCTTACCTCAGTTTCAAATCCCTCCTCCTCTAAAATTTTCCTGACCTTTTCTGTCTGGGCTAAGGCAAGCCTGCTGCCTCTGGTGCCTATAACAACTCTTTCAGGCATTCTGCCATCACTTCTGCCGTTCTCTCAATATCCTCATTGCTGTGGGCAGTGCTCATAAAACATGTTTCATACTGGGATGGCGGGAAGAATATGCCATTTTCGAGCATTTTCCAGTAGAAATTCAGAAACTGCTGGCTGTCAAGCTTTAAGGCAGATGCATAATCCTCTGGTTCATCTCCGAAATACAGGCAGAACATTGATTCAATGAAGTTCATGCTTACGCTTCCCCCGATATCCTCGATAAATTCTCTCACAGCCTTCACAAGATTTTCAGTTTTATCTCTGAGATCCCTGTACGGTCTCTCCTCCTGAAGTATACTTACAGTTGTGTATCCTGCCACAAGACTGATCGGATTTCCGCTGAATGTTCCGGCATGATACACCTTCCCCGAGGGAGAGAGATTTTCCATGATTTCCCTCTTACCTCCAACAATCCCTATGGGGAACCCTCCTCCTGCTATTTTTCCTAAGGTAGTTATATCGGGCTCAATTCCGTAATACTCTTGGGCTCCACCAAGGGAGAGTCTGAAACCTGTGATAACCTCATCAAAGATCAGCAGAACATCATTTTCCTCAGTTATCTTTCTGACATCTTTCAGGTAGCCATCTTCAGGAATTATAAGAGATGCGTTTCCCATCACCGGCTCAAGGATAAGAGCCGCAATCTCCTCTCTGTTTTTCTCAATTAATTCCACCAGCTTCTCTGCATCATTGTATGGGACCTGCAGTGTGTTAGTTACAAATTCTTCAGGAATGCCTGCTGAATTTGGAACACCATGTGTTGTTGCCCCGCTTCCAGCCTTGACAAGAACGGAGTCGTGGGCACCATGGAAACTGCCCTCAACCTTTATGAACTTCTTTCTTCCCGTAAATCCCTTTGCAAGCCTCAAAGCAGTCATTGTTGCCTCAGCTCCGGTGTTGGTAAACCTCACCATGTCTATGGATGGATAAATGCCTGTTATGAGCTCCGCATACAGTATCTCAAGCTCTACAGGTGTTCCATAAAGCCAGCCATCCTCAAGTTTTCTCTTGACAGATTCCATGATGCTGGCATGGCTGTGTCCGAGAATCAGTGGACCATAAGCCATGCAGTAGTCTATGTACTCATTTCCATCAACATCATATATCTTCGAGCCTTCTGCCCTTTCTGTGTAGAAGGGGAATGGCTTCACAGCCCTGACAGGACTGCTGACACCACCCGGCATCAGATTCTTGGCTTTTTCATAAAGAGCCTTTGATTTTTCCCACATCACAATACCTCCGCAATATCCTTAGCGTGGTAGGTTATTATCAGGTCAGCTCCGGCTCTTTTTATGGAAACAAGGATTTCATAGGCTATGTCCATTTCATCAAGCCATCCCATCTTTGATGCGGCCTTGACCATTGAATACTCTCCGCTGACATTGTATGCTGCAACAGGCACGCCAAATCTTTCCTTAACTCTTCTTATTATGTCAAGGTAGCTCAGGGCTGGTTTGACCATAACTATGTCTGCTCCCTCCTTTAAATCCAGCTCCACCTCTCTCAAAGCCTCATCACCGTTATGGATATCCATCTGATACCCTTTTCTATCTCCAAACCTGAATCCGGAGTCTGCCGCCTCTCTGAACGGGCCATAAAATGCTGAGGCGTATTTTGCTGAGTAGCTCATTATTGCAGTATTCTCAAAACCATTCTCATCCAAAGCACTTCTTATAGCTTTAACCATTCCATCCATCATTCCCGAAGGGGCTATGATGTCTGCCCCAGCCTTCGCATGGCTCACCGCTATTTTTCCGAGAATCGGTAAAGTAGCATCATTCAGAATCTCCCCATCTTTCACAACCCCGCAGTGCCCATGAGAGGTGTACTCACACAGACACACATCGGTTATCAGAACAGCATCCTCATAATCTCTTTTCACATTTCTCAAAGCTTTCTGAATCACACCATCATCATCAAAGGCAGAAGTGCCGATTTCATCCTTGTATGACGGAATTCCGAAGAATATAAATGCTTTGATCCCGAGCTCCATTGCCCTGCCTATTTCATCTGAGACCTGATTGATGGGGATTCTGAAATATCCGGGCATCGATGCAATCTCCTGCCTTGATGAGATGTTCTCATCAACAAAAACAGGCATTATGAGGTCATCTTTTGACAGTATGGTCTCTCTCAGGAGGGGTCTCAGCTTTGCCCTTCTCAACCTCCTCATTCTGAGTTTCGGATACTCCATGAGCGTCACCTCCAAAAAGATACTCAACGGCATCTATAATCTCAATTCCACCATTTCTTGCTGCCATTTTTATTTTAACAGTTGGTTTTCTTAGGTATTTCTTAATCAGGGAATTTGCAAAGCTCTCAATAATTGGAAGAGCATTCTCGTCAATTTCGTACTTTGATCTGAGCTTGTAATAAAGCTCCAGAATCTCCTCGTTCTTTATGTAGTCGGCGTGAGAATACATCATGCATATGGCATTCCTTGCCTTCAGCTCTTTAAGCATTTCAACAAGATGATCAAGCTCTTTTTGAACGATCTTTTCAGCTTTTTCAGCTTCTTTCATTCTTTTTCTGAGGTTTTCTCTGCTGATCTCTCTCAAATCATCGATTGTGTAGAGCATGATTCCGTCAACTTCTCTCACGGAATCTTCAACATCTCTCGGCAGTGCTATGTCTATTATGAGCAGATTCTCTTTTCTGATACCCATTATTTTCTCAGCCATGGGCTTTGTTATAACGTAATGGGGGGCTGATGTTGCGGTAATAATCAGATCAACCTCAACCATGTACTTCTCTATTTTGTCAAATGAGATTGCCTTGGCATTGTCTCCAAGTTCATTTGCCAGCTTCTCACCTCTTTTTGCAGTTCTGTTGGCTATGTATATCTTTTCAAGGCCCTTGTGGGATATTGCCTTTGCCACGAGCTTCCCCATTTCTCCAGCTCCGATTATCATAGCCCTCTTACCGATAAGGGTTGTGAGCTTTCTTTCAGCAAGTTCAACAGCAGCACTTCCTATGCTGACTGCTCCCTTGTTTATCTTCGTCATCCTTCTAACCTTCTTTCCAACCTGCACTGCCTTTGCAAAAACCGTGTCAAGAACCTCTCCAACGCTACCCATCTCTTTTCCAAGATGGTAAAAATCCTTTACCTGTCCCAAGATTTGATCCTCACCAACCATCATGGATTCAAGTCCTGAAGCAACTCTGAGAAGGTGTTCAAGAGAATCTCTTCCCCTGTGGATCTCAATTATTCTTTCAGGAACCCCCATCTTCCGGGCAAAATCCTTGAGCATTTCAATGGCGTTTCTCCCATACACATAAACCTCAACTCTGTTGCATGTGAGAAGTATTGCACATTCTCTGATTCCGGGATATGACATCACCCTATCTATCAGCTGCTTGTAATCGCCATGCCAGGCTTTCTGGATATCGTCAATTGAGGCTTTTTTGTGAGAAATGACGAGATTGGCAATTTCCATTGACTGTCTGTTTGTTTTTTATGTTTTTAAATCTTTTTGAATGTCATTATGGAAAAAAGATCCTCTGGCTGACCAAAACCATAATAAATCATGCAAGAGGAAATATATGATGGATCTAACATCTAAAATTATAGTTTTTTACCAGATGTATATCTAAAAATCCATTATGTTTTTGCTCCAGCAATACTCTTGGGACTCCTCTTTATTCTTCTCCTTCTTCTCCCATCTGACGTGTACTTCTGATTCGGTCCTGGCTTTTTGTACGTCTGGTATTTTGGAGGAACCAATCTCTGCCCACCTTTTCTGTTCTTTATCTTGATCCACTGGGTCGTTCCTGTTTTGCCCATGGATAAGCCTGTAAGGAGGTATTTAAAAAAATTTTGGTATGGTTTTTCTGCTGGATGTGTCCACCCTTATCCTAAAAATATCATGATAAACACTCATCAACTCTGAACTGCTTACAAGCTCTCCAACCCTTTAAACCTCATGAAATGATGATAAGTACTGAAACATTAATACGTCATCCAAAATAATAAATACCGAGAAACAGAAAATAGTACAGGATGGTTAGAAGGGCCAAGCTTGTGAATGATGTTGTGGAACTTGTCCCTGTTCTGCAATTATTCTCTACAGAAACGTACAGGAAGGTTTACGAAACTCTCCTTACTGAATGGAAAACTCTCGACGAGCTCAGAAACATGTACGGCGATGGTGTTGATGAGGCGTTGAAGATACTCAAAAATGCAGGAATGCTCGAAGTGAAGTGGAGAATGCCTGAAAATCCATCCTCAAAACCTGAGAAGGAATACCATGTGAGCTACACCCATCTCAGCATAAACGTTTACATCTCTCTTAAAGACTTCAATGTGATTCTGAACGCAATTTTCATGGCTGAGGATGAGGAGAGCGAGGTTGTTGGGAGGATAATGGATCAGATAAACAAAGGCAGGATGTCCGTCCAGCACATAAGCAGAGAGACGGGGCTTGACAGTCTTTTTGTGAGAGCGGTTGCCAAGAAGTCACTCAAGCTCAACCTCAAGGGACAGCTTGTGGAGCCCGTAAAGAACGATGAAATATAGCATAAAAAACATTCTTGACAGGTTTAAATGGCATCCTGACTATGACTTTTCAAAGGTTTCTGTAAGATATGTGGACAGGCCAAAGGGGTTTTCTGAGATCTCTGGCAGTGAAATTGAGGATATAGGTCACAAATTCATATACACATCCACCACAGCAATTCCCCATCACAGGGTTGTTGAAATCAAATACGAGGGTAAAGTTGTCTGGAAGAGGTAAAGTTATTAAAATATCCCTGCAGAGTTCTTTCAATGACCGTAAGGAGCAGACTCGAAAGGGATATGGATGAGAATGCCCTCAAGCTCACAAGTTCCATGGATTTTGATGAGCACATATTTCATTATGACATTATCGTTGATTATGCTCACGTGATCATGCTCGAAAAACAGGGAATAATCAGCCGTGAATCCGCAAGGAAGATTCTGAAAGCACTGAGAAAAATCGAGCATGAGGGATTTGAAAGCCTTTCAAAGAAGTTTGAGGATGTGCATGAGGCAATTGAGGCAAGGGTGATAGAGATTGCAGGAGGGGATGGAAAAAGAATGCACACCGCAAGAAGCAGAAACGATGAGATCGCCACATGCCTCAGGCTTTTTTCAAGGGACAGGATAATTGACATTCTCGCAGAGATCCTGAACCTGAGATCGGTTCTTCTGAAAAAAGCATCGGAATACAGAAATGCAGTGATGCCGGGCTTCACTCACCTTCAGTATGCCCAGCCCACAAAGCTCTCCCATCACATGATAGCATGGCATGACATGATCTGGAGGGATTTTGAGAGATTTGTCAATGCCTACAGCAGAGTTAATCTGTCACCCCTCGGCTCCTCGGCATTTTCAGGAACGAGCTTTCCTGTTGATAGAGAATTTACAGCTGAACTTCTGGGTTTTGGTGGGATTGTCGAGAATTCAATGGATGCTGTTTCATCAAGGGATTTTCTGATTGAGTGTGTATTTGCATGCTCATCTCTCATGCTTTCATTCAGCAGGATTTGCGAGGAGATCATACTCTGGGCCTCAGAATTCGGATTTGTTGAGCTCCCGGATGAGTTTGCATCATCCTCAAGCATAATGCCCCAGAAGAAGAATCCAGATGTTGCGGAGATAATAAGGGCAAAGGCCGGAAGGATCGTGGGAATGCTAACATCTGCAATGACAATTTACAAGGCCATGCCATTCGCCTACAACAGGGACTTTCAGGAGATGAACAGGGTGCTGTTTGATGTCATGAACGAAACTCTCCTATCATGCAGAGTACTGACAGGGATGATTGAAAAAATTGAGTTCAATCGAGATGCGATGAGGGAAAAGGCGGGAAAGGGATTTTCAACTGCAACAGATCTGGCCAATCTGCTTGTTGTGAAAGGAGTTCCCTTCAGGACTGCTCACAGGATAGTTGGAGATCTTGCAAAGGCTGGAAACCACATACCATCAGCAGAAAAATTGAAAGAGGTCTGCATGAAGCATGGAGTTGATGCTGGTATTGACGAGGAAGAGCTCAAAAGAGCAATGCTTCCTGAACTCTCACTGGAAAGAAAGACAAGTCCCGGCGGGACTTCAGATGAGAACATAAGAAGGATGATTGAATCCCGTGCAGGGGCAATAAGAGATGACGAAAACAGAGTAGCTGAAATGAAAAAGAAAATAAATGAGGCAATGGAAAGGCTTTATGAGATGGTGAAGAGATATGAAGGCCAAAAGGGCTAAAATAAAGGCAAAAGGAAGGATTTTTGAGGGAATAGTCTTGCCATCAGAAAAGGGAAAGATTGTGTTAAAGCTGAGCAGCGGTTACAACGTGGGATTTTACGATTACGAGATTATTGAGGAGGAGGAGATTGAGGTCTCGTTTGTTGAGCCGGGATATCCTGCCAAAAGAGATAGTCTGCCGGAGGTGAAGGTGATATCAACAGGTGGCACAATCGCAAGCAGGGTTGATTACAGTACCGGAGCTGTTACAAGCCAGTTTTCTGCTGAAGAAATAGTTTCAGATATTCCGGAGCTTGCAGAGATATGCAGAATTGATGCAGAACTGCTTTACAACATACTTAGCGAGAACATGAAGCCTGAGTACTGGATAAGGCTTGCAAGAAGGGTGTATGAGGCTATAAAGGATGGCTATGATGGGGTTATTGTAACTCACGGAACCGACACAATGCACTACTCAGCCTCAGCTCTGGCATTCATGCTACGAACCCCAGTGCCGGTTGTTTTCGTTGGAGCTCAGAGAAGCAGTGACAGGCCAAGCAGTGATGCTGCGATTAACATGATATGCTCTGCCCACACATCCCTCAGCGATCTGGGTGAGGTGGCTGTTGTCATGCATGCATCAACCAGCGATGACTTCTGTTATATCCACAGGGGTGTAAAGGTCAGGAAAAATCACACCTCAAGGAGAGATGCGTTTCAGAGCATAAACTACCCCCCTCTTGGCAGGGTGTGGCCTGATGGTAAAATAGAGTGGACTGGGGAGAGAATCAGGAGAGGTGTGAGGGAACCTGAGCTGTTTGACAGACTTGAAGAGAAGGTTGCACTTGTGAAATTCTATCCGGGTTTAAGTCCCGACATTCTCGATTTCTTCTACGAAAAGGGCTTCAGGGGCTTTGTTCTTGAAGGGACTGGACTTGGACATGTTTCAACTGACTGGGTTGAAACTGTAAGGAGAATTGCAGAAGATAGCCTTGTGGTGATGACCTCCCAGTGCCTCTGGGGAAGAGTGTGTGATAGAGTCTACGATACGGGCAGATACCTGCTTAAGGCTGGAGTCATCGAGGGAGAGGATATGCTCCCCGAGGTTGCTCTGATCAAAACAATGTGGCTTCTTGGCAACTTTGAGCTTGAGGAGGCAAAAAATCTTGTTAAGGAGAATCTGGTTGGGGAGATAAATTACAGAACAGATTTCAATTAAATGGAATAATTATTGTTTTGGGGCGTAAGGAGGATTATCTCGATGTTTTTCGGATTTCAGAGTGTTGCATCTATAGCGAGGTTTTCAGAGTGTGGTTAAACTATTTATACAATTCCAACCAATCCAACATTATGGAAAAGTTGGAAAGCATCGTGAAGATGTCGGTAAAGGGACAGATAGTGATACCGAAAGAAGTGAGAGAAAGGCTGGGTATAAAAGCTGGTGGAAAGCTGGCAGTTATCGTAAGGGATGATGAGATAATTCTGAGGAAGATTGAAAGACTGAATCTCTCGGAAATTAGTTCCAGAATATCCTCTGTTGTGGAGAAAGAGGATATTGACATGAACAAACTTGTAACGGAGGCTGTTGAGTGGGCACGAAAACAAAAGTAGTTCTAGATACAAACATCTGGGTCTCGATATTCTTTAATAAAATACTTGGCAGGGAATTCGACAATCTCTTTAAGAATGAAGAGATCGAAATTTTCATTTCTAAGGATATTTTGCTAGAGCTTTCCCGTGTCCTCGAATATCCAAAAATAAAGACCATACTGGAAAAGTCCGGAATCAGTTCGAGAGATGTGCTGGAGGAAGTTTTAAGAACGTCCAATGTTGTGAATCCAGAAATAAAGCTAGAAATTATAAAAGAGGATCCGGAAGACAATAAGTTTTTAGAGTGTGCACTCGAAAGCAAGGCGGAGTATATTGTGAGCGGTGATAAACACCTGCTGAAACTCAGGAAATTTGGAGATGTTAGAATAATCTCCGCAAGGGAATTCATGGAGAGAATGAAATGACGATCGTGCAAGTACCGAGAAGATGGTGATTTTCATTGCAATTCATTTTATGTTGCTCTGTGAACATGTAACTTTCTAACAACTCCGCATCCTTTTCTTTCCAAAATCATCAATCTTTTTTTGGCGTATTAAAATGTAATTTATTCTTTTTCGTTTCTTTAAAATTTTCTCAAGAATTTACAAATTTCTTCACTTTACTAAATTTTTTCATAGCTAAACCTGAATTACTAAAAATTCAAAAATTATTAAAATTTGAATATTATATAAATTAGAAAAGTTATATATTGCAAATTACAAGAATTGGTATGAACAGCCTAAAACCTAGACTGAAGCATGAGAGTACTATGAAGGTGACGCAAGATATGGCAGCTTCCAGGTTTGTTAAGGACACACCAGAGGTTTTCGCAACAGCAGCCATGGTAGCACTGATAGATCAAACATGCAAAGACCTTGTGCAACCCCGTCTGGAAGAAAATCAGACCACAGTTGGGGTTCATATAGATGCCAGCCACATTGCTCCAACCCCCATTGGCATGAAAGTGACGGCAAAAGCAGAATTGCAGGAGGTTGAGGGAAAGAGACTTGAGTTCTCGGTTGAGGTTCTTGATGAAGTTGAGAAGATAAGTGATGCTAAGCATACCCGAGTCATAATAGACAGCGCAAAATTCGAGTCAAAAACATTTAAATAAGTTTGAAAAAGCAAAACAGAAGTCATGATGGGGTTTTGCGGGAAAGAAAAGAGATTTGCGAGCTTTAACACAAACACCACTTCAAATGATTTAATACAAGTATAAACAGCTTGCAGTAAGGAAGTTGCCTGCTGGGAAAGTTTTTGAGTTTAGCGGAGGTGGTTGAGTGGAAAGTGAAATTATTTTTGAAGTGTTAGATTAATTACAGTCAAGGTTTAGAAATTAGGGTGATTTGATATTGTTCATTCGAAATTTTCTGCAATTTTAATCTCATCATAGGAGGCCATCAGCAATCGCTGAAACCACTTTCAAAGAAAAAAGTTATTACCATAGATACAATATGACGAGATAATGAGCAATTGGGCGAAAGTAATCGTGGGAGATAGCAGAAAAATGGTTGAAATCGAGGATAACAGCATAGATCTGGTTGTGACCTCCCCTCCCTACTGGCATATCAAGGATTATGGTGTTCCCGGACAGATAGGATATGGCCAGACTCTGCATGAATACTTAAAAGATCTCTACAGGGTGTGGAAGGAATGCTGTCGTGTCTTAAAGCCGGGAAGAAGGTTATGCATAAACATCGGTGATCAATTTGCACGTTCCATAATTTATGGAAGATATAAAATAATACCCCTGCATGCAGAATTTATAGCTCAGTGTGAGGAGATGGGTTTTGATTATATGGGTTCCATTATCTGGCAGAAAAAGACAACAATGAACATAACTGGAGGAGCAAATGTGATGGGCTCATACCCATATCCCCCAAACGGGATGATCGAGATAGATTACGAATTTATTCTTATCTTTAAAAAACCGGGTAAAAGTCCAAAAATTTCAAAGGATACAAAGGAGAAGTCCAAGCTGACAAAGGAAGAATGGAAGGAATATTTTCACGGACACTGGTATTTTGGTGGGGCGAGGCAGATAGAACATGAGGCAATGTTTCCCGATGAATTGCCAAAAAGACTGATAAAAATGTACACTTTTGCTGGGGATACTGTCCTTGACCCATTCCTTGGAAGCGGAACAACGGTAAAGGTAGCCTTGGATCTGGGCAGAAATGCTGTTGGATATGAAATAAATGAGGGGTTCTTGGAAGTAATAAAGGATAAATTAGGACTGAAGCAGAGCTTATTGCAGTTTAGCGAGGACATCAGAATAATAAAGAGGGTAACACCAGTAGATGTTGATGAAGTAGACTATGTCCCAAGAATTAAAGATGCCAAACCAAAAATAGATCCCAAGAAATTTAACATTAAGAATGACAAACTTTACAGAGTTGCAGAGATTGTGGATGAGCAAACAATCAGACTAAACACGGGGTTGCTGGTCAAGTTTCTGGGTGTGAAGGTGCTTAAAAAAGAGGATGCTCTGAAATATTTAAAAGAATATTTATTGAAAAAAGAGATTTTTCTTAAATTTGATAACGGTTCAGTTCTGAATAGTGAGACTGTTGAAGCGTATGTCTATTTAAAAAATAAAATATTCGTCAATGCCTATATGATCAAATCCGGAATGGCAGTTGCAGATAGATCCAAGGATTATAAATACAAAACAAAGTTCATGGAACTCGAAAAAGAGGTGAAATGATGCCAAAAGAATGGATACTCAACATGGCAACGAATAGATGGGGATTAAACAAGAAAAACAGCGTAGGTCCTGTATCCCAGTGGATTCGTGAATGTGCCCCTAAATCCGTAAAAGACTGGGAGAAATTTTATTTTAAAAAACTTGATGAGTTCCTGAAATTCAGAGGAATAAATTTGTCTCCATCAGGAATACATAATAAGACCTGGGAAGAAAACTGTATGTGAAAATCACAGAGGTTATTCAGGCAGAAATAGAAGAGGTAACGGAAGAGGATTGCATCCAGTACATTTATAATCTCGTAATAAATCGAACCTACGATGGGTATTTAACAGAAATAAAGACAATTTACGGTAAACTGCAGCGTGACTTGGGTGTTGAAATAAAACCAGCACCTGACGAATGGGGCAGGCTGTACAATGTGGATTTCTACATTCAGGTAAAAGACAGGTATATCGGATTGCAGATCAAACCGATCACCTATGAACAGACCCCTGAAATCTACAGATGGAAAGAATGGCTCAGCAGAACACACGAAAAATTTGAAAAAGAGTGTGGTGGTAAAGTTTTCATCATATTCTCAATCAAAAAGGACAACAGAAAGGAAATTTTCAATCATGGAATTGTGGAAGAAATCAAAAGAGAAATACAAAGGCTGGAAAAAGAGAGATAAAGCTGGACTCATATATCTGGATTTTCAGGATAAATTTAACTCATATCTCACTTTTCTCAGCTCTTGCAGCCCTCATCAGCTCAAGAGTTCTTCTCAGCCTTTCAGAGTCTCTTTTCTCAGCGATGGCATCAAGCTCAGCTCTGTAGGCTTCCATGTCAACCACTCCCCTTTCGATATACTCATCAATGAAGTTCCTGTAAAGCCTGACAAGATCGTGTATAAGCGAGACGCTGTACTCTCTGCCCTGAATCTTCAGACAGTCAACTCCCCTGTCAATCATCTCTGGAATCTCATCGAGCATAAGGAACATGTCATTTGGAAGCCTGAAATCAGATGCATAAATCCTCTCCCCTGTCAGCTTCCAGCCAAGTAGGCAGGGTCTGAAGCAAACCCCTCCTCTGTTGGGACTTCCGACGTAGTAGGCTTTACCATCTATTGTCTCGTATTTCAGGGACTTGTAACTGCTCATCCAGCATCTGCCAAGGTAGGTGAAATCGGTGTTTGCATGAATCAGCACCTCAACTCCAAGTCCCGTGTACTTCTTTATCTCCACCATCTCATCCAAGCTCATCTTGCAGTCGGCAACAAACATATCTGCTCCAGCCTCTCTGTAAAGCATTGCCTCCTCTTTGTTGAGAATGCTGGCTCCAATGCTTGCAACAATCTTCAGATCAGGATATCGCTCCTCAGTTACCCTCATCAGCCCAATATCATTCAGAATTACCGCATCTATATCCATGCTGTAAAGTGTATCAAGCCTTTCAGTGTACATTCTCTCCTCTCCTGGCTTTGGCATGGCATTTATCGCTGCTCTAAGCATTCCTCCATAATCATGAGCTATCTGAACAGCCTTTTTCAGCTCCTCATCTCTCATCTCGTATTTCTTGCTTCTTCTGCTCCATCCAAGGACTCCAGCATAAACACTGTCCGCTCCAGCTTTAAAAACGGCCTTAACCATCTCCAGACTTCCACCAGGACCCAGAAGCTCAACCATGATATCACCCCGGAATGTAGATCTGACCTGCTCTGTTGAAGTAGTAGCCATTGGCAAATCCATTCTCGGAAATACTCCTCAGCTCTTCAAAATCAGACCTTGAGAAGCCCCTCTCAAGCAGATCCCTGTATATTCTACCTACCCTCTCTCTGTAACCGATTCTCTCTGTCACAGCCTCTATTCTGAAGGCATCAGCAAATCTGAGCTTGTCAATGTGCTCATACATGCACACATCCTTTCCGCTGAGAGTTGCATGTCCAAAAGGCTTGAGAACGAGATCCTCGCTTCTGAAGAACATCTCCTCTCTGCATATCTTCGGACAATCCTTTCCAACAGCAGATGAGAATTTCCTGAGGAAGCATTCGTGTCCTATCCCAACAGGAACCTTTCCATGGACGACAACCTCAACCTCAACTCCGGTCTCCTTTATCTTCTCAATATCCTCGATTGAGAGTTCATATGATGGAACTATTCTCGAAACACCTATGGAGTAAAGCAGCTCTGCAGTTGATGCTGTGTAGACATTTGTCAGCCCTCCTGCAATAACACTGACATCAGGATACTCTTTCGTGATGTACCTTATAACCCCCAGGTTGCTTGCCTCAATTCCATCACATATCTCAGCAGCAACATCCACAGTTCTGAAAACCCTGTCCAGATCTCTGTTTCTCGGAACGGCAAATGTTGTGATGTATGCCTTCTTACCCATCGAGTGAAGAACCTCAACAGCGGAGATGAGATCATCACCACCTGATATGAGATTACCCTCATACTCCCAGCAGTATGGCATTCCGAGATAGATTGAATCGTAAGGTTTTATGCTGCACTCACTCATGCTCTCAAGATTTGGAATGTTTGTTGTCAGCTCCATCTTCAATCACCCCCTCTCCCTCAATCTGCCTTATTTCATGCTTTATGTAATCAGCCTCAACATCATAAACCTTCAATTCAGGTCTGAAATTAACTTCAGCTATCTTTCTGCCGGAATAAAACACCTCCCATGTTCTTGCACACTCCATGCTGCAGATCCCATCTCTCTTCACACTTTTTCCAGATGCATAGGCGGAAAGCTGACATCTGCCCTTGTAGAACATCTCAACAAATGCCCTCCCAAATGCCTCGATTTTCAGACTTCTGCTCTCAAAACCCCCAACTTCATCATTAAGTTCCGGAGGGATAACAGCTGCATGAGCACCAAGTTCCTCATAAAACCACAGATCGAGATTGTTCATGGTACTCATACCAACACTCACAGTCACCTTTTTGAACTTCGAAGCATCTGATATGGCATAAAGCTCATTCAGAATGACATGCTCATGTCTGATTTTCCTGCATGTTTTCACAAGCTCCTTTCCATCCCTGACCCTGTTCAGTACAACAGCAATATTTTCTAAGCTATTCACCTCATCAAGAGTGAGGGCCTTTCTGTCCGAGTATCTTGAGTACCCCTTTAACCCCACGAATTTCACAGAATCTAACGATTTATTATGTTTTAAAAGGTTTCCTGTTTTATGCCCTCAAACGAGAAAAATCACAGAATGAACGGGCTTTTCATTAGCACGCACAGATAATTTTATCCGAGTTTTAACAGAAAATTCGCTTTAAAACACCATGTATCTCAGCTCAGCTGTTGGATTCTTACCACATTAAACACATCTCTTATCAGAAAACTTTTAGTCTCCAGCATCATTTATCAGACATGGATAGGGTTACTGCAGCCATTGCTGTATTCGCTCTTACAATTCTCGCTGTTGCCGGAGCCATAGTGTACTTCTTCAATCTCACTACCCTCCTCAAACTGATTTTTGGATTGATCTTCCTTGGAGCTCTGCTGATTTTCGGGATGTTCTCTGCGATAACGGTCTATGCCAGATCGCTCAAATTCTCTGCAATCTCACTGATTGCATTTCTGATGTCAGGATACGGGCTTTACAGTGTTTATGTGTGGAATCCTGCTGGAATCGGCACCGTCATTGGAGTTTTCATTCTGACGCTTGTATTTTTCATCTGGTACATATCAGAACCTGACCTCAGCATTGCCGAAAGATTCTCAAGCCCCGAATCTCTGATGAAAAAGGAAAATTTCAGAGCTGCAGGGAGAAAGTTTGAGAAAAAAGGAGAGTATGAGAAGGCTGCCGAGGCATACATCAAGGCAGAGATGCTTGAAAGTGCTGCCTGGGCCTATGAAAAAGCAGAAAAATACAGAGAAGCTGCTGAGATCTACGAGATACTTGCCAAAAAGCAAGAGGATACGTATTACTGGAAGGAAGCATACGAGTTTTACAAAAAAGCAGGAGATATGAGAAAGGCTGCCGAGTGCCTTGAAAAATACGCCAAGGATGAGCCATGGTTCTGGGAAGATGTGGCAGAGATATATGAGGAGATTGGAGATGAAGAAAAGATGAGGGAGGCGCTGAAGGAGGCTCTGGAATACTACAAGAAGGAGGCTGAGGAGGAGGGCGTTTTCTGGGAGGACGTGGCAAAACTCTATGAGAAGCTGGATGAAGATGAGCTTGCAAAGGGCGCCTGGGTGAATTTTGCCAGATACTGTGAAAAGGAGGCTGAAGATGATCCCGCATGGTACAAGCATGTTGCCGAGGCTTATGAGAAGCTCGGATTGAAAGACAGGGCAGAGGAGGCAAGAAAGAAGTATGAGGAATACAGAAAGCAGATTACAACTAAAGCAGAGTAGCTGAAAATATTTTTTAAGTTTTTCAATAATTTTCCCGAAAGATTTATATACTCTCTCTCAGAGCTTCAGGAAATTGGAAAGTAGGTGTTTGGAAATGGAATTTGAGAGAAAACCGCCTGTGAATGTTGGCGAAGAAAGGGAAGTCAGGATTGAGGGAATTGGAAGTGGTGGAGATGGAATAGCCAGAATAGATGGCTATGTTGTGTTCGTTCCGGGCGTTAAAGTGGATGATGTTGTGAAGATTAGGATTACAAAGGTTCTCAGGAAGTATGGATTTGCGGAAGTCGTTTAAAGACTTTCAGCAATTTTCTGAATTTCTTTAATGTAACTTTTGATTTCTTCCAGATCTTTTTTCATTTTCTCAATTTTCTCCTCAGCTCCTTCAGGAATAATCGCTCCGTGCTGCGAAGGCTCTATAACTCCTGAATGCTCAAGCACTCTGAGAGAATAGCGAACCTTGTGTTTGGGCATGTTGAGAACCTCGGATAGCTTGAAAATGCCGATAGGTTGGTTCTCCTTTACAGCCTTAAATATCTGAAAGTGCCTTAAAGCAATTTCAGCTTCATACTTTAATTTTCTGAGAGCCATTTTTATCCCCACATTTAATCTTCAAAATAGTATATTAATCTTCCTCATGCCCGTGGAATACAACCTCAATGTCTGCTTCTTTAAGGAATTCGAGGCCCCTATTGTCAGCATATTTGCTTCCATAAACAACCTTTTTTATTCCGGCGTTTATTATCATCTTCGCACACATTATACATGGCTGATGGGTTGTGTAGAGGGTGGCATCCTTTATGCTCACTCCATGGTAGGCAGCCTGAATTATCGCATTCTGCTCCGCATGAACAGCTCTGCATAGCTCGTGTCTTTCTCCAGATGGAACATTCAGCTGTTCTCTCAGGCATCCAATATCAAGGCAGTGAGGTAGACCCATTGGAGCCCCGTTGTATCCAGTAGACAGAATTCTCTTGTCTTTGACAATGACTGCACCAACATTCTGCCTAAGGCATGTTGAGCGCTTGGCAACAACCCTGGCAATCTCCATAAAATAATCATCAAGATCCGGCCTTTCCTTGGGCATGGTTGCCAGTTATTTCAGAAAAGTTAAACCTTTCTCCCGAATGACTTTTCAGCAGAAAGTCAGAGACTGGTTCATGAAGCTCATAGTCTGCAGCAAGAAGGATGTTGCCAGTCAGAACATAAAGGAGGCTCTTCTGTCAATGAAAAGCTTTGAGAGAGAAAGGAAGGAGGGTTATGATTTTTATCTATCCGGCAATCTGGGAATAGTCGATGTTGACGAGAGACTCATTTATGCTGACAGGATTGACGAAAGGCTGAAAAGGCTGATTGATTTTGATGAAATACTCTTCGCCTCAAGACATTCCAGCAAGGATGGAAGAAAGATAGTCACCACCCACTGTACGGGAAATGTTGGGAGAGCTGATTATGGTGGAAAACCATACAGCCTTGCAAAACCATCACCACTAACGATGAAGAACTTCTCTCTGTCGGTCTCGGAGAAAATTGCCGGAACGGATTTTGAGTTCACACTGGAGGCAACACACCATGGTCCTTCCGAGATTTCAACTCCCTCCGCCTTTTACGAGATAGGATCGACTGAGAGGGAATGGAGAAACAGTGATGTGGCCTGGATTGTTGCGGAATCAATGATTGAGGCTTTGAACATGAACTCTGACTGGAAGGTGGCCGTTGGAGTGGGGGGCACACACTACATTCCAAGACAGACTGAAATAGAACTTACAACTATTTTTGCCTTTGCCCACAACTTTCCAAAGTACACATTTGATGATCTCAGCGAGAGCTTTTTGATAAATGCAATTCAGTTCAGTGAGGCGGAAGTACTTGTAATGGACGAGAAATCTGTCAATTCCAGAGTGAAGTCCATGCTCAGAGAAATTTCAGAGAAAATCGGGTTGGAGCTTCTCAGGTCAAAGGAGGCAAAAAACCAGAGAATCTGAGATTCATAGGGATACAAACCTATTTATATCCCAATATTTAACAAACAACTCAATGAAGCTGAGTGCATCCATTCTCCCGATAAAAGTCGGCAGGTACTCCGTTGTGCTTAGCAGGGATGATGCAGATGAGATCGGTGTTGTTGAGGGAGACAGGATCAGGATATCAAAGGGAAAAGCAACGACATCTGCAAGCGTTCAGATTGCAACAGGTCTGATTGCAAGAGGGAGGATTGGTATCTACCAGGATGTTGCCGAGGAGCTCGAAATTCAGGATGGTGATGAGGTTGAGATTTATCCGGTTGCAAGACCACCAAGTGTTGAATTTATACGGAAAAAGCTTGAAGGGGGAAAGCTCAGCAAAGAGGAAATTTACGAGATAATTGAGGATGTTGTTGAGAACAATCTTACTGAAATTGAACTCACAGCCTTTGTTTTATCGAATTATCTGGTTGGAATGGATTTTGATGAGATAGAATGGATGACGAGGGCAATGATCGATACAGGAGAAACAATAGAGTTTGAGAAGGGTATTGTCGTTGACAAGCACAGCATTGGTGGTGTTCCCGGCAATAAGGTGAGTCTGATAATCGTTCCAACGGTTGCTGCTGCAGGTTTGCTCATTCCAAAGACAGCAAGCAGAGCAATAACTTCTGCAAGCGGAACAGCAGACACGATGGAGGTGCTTGCAGACGTTAACCTTTCAGTTGATGAGATAAAGGAGATAACGCAGAAAGTCGGAGGGGTTATTGCCTGGGGTGGTGCGACAAACATAGCTCCTGCCGATGACAGAATAATCAGGGTTGAGAATCCGCTTTCAATCGACCCAAGACCCCAGCTTCTTGCAAGCGTCATGGCAAAGAAAGGAGCGGTGGGGGCGAGGCATGTTGCGATAGACATACCTGTTGGCAGCGGTGCAAAGCTTGAGAGCGTTGAAGAGGGCAGAAAACTTGCAGGGGAGTTTGTGGAGCTTGGAAGGAGACTGGGGTTAAATCTGGCATGTGCAATAACAAATGGTTCTCAGCCTGTGGGAAGAACCATTGGCCCAGCTCTTGAGGCCTGGGAGGGATTGAAGGCTCTGGAAGAAAAGAAAGGATCAACAAGTTTTCTGGAGAAATCTCTCGGTTTAGCAGGACTCATTTTTGAGCTTTCCGGCCTGTCACCAAATGGGTATGAGCTTGCAAAGGAGATATTCACCTCAGGCAGATCTCTTGAAAAATTCAGGGAAATCATTTCCGCTCAGGGTGGAGATGGAGATGTGAGGTCAGATGAAATTCCCCTTGGCAGCGAGAGATTCTCCTTAGAGAGCACTGTTGAGGGTGCTGTTGTTGATGTTATTAACAGCAGGATTGTGAAGATCGCAAGGCTTGCCGGAGCACCAAAGGATAAGGGGGCTGGAATTTACATCCACAAAAAGAAGGGTGAGGTTGTCAAGACTGGAGAGCCGCTTATAACAATTTATGCAGAGAAAAGCTGGAAGCTTAGCAATGCAATGGAGTTTGCAATAGAGAATCCCCCTGTTATAGTTTCGGGAATGATACTTGAGAGATATCCCTCTTACAGGATGGTGTAGGTGGTTAAAATGGGTGAAGTGATTGATGGACTCAAGGATGTAATAGCCTCAGAATCCTCAATTTCCAGAATAGAACTCTCTGGTGAGGAGGCCATACTGGAGTATCGGGGTTACAACATTCACGATCTTGCGAAACACTCCAGCTATGAGGAGGTTGCCTATCTTCTCCTCTACGGAGAGCTTCCATCAAGATCTGAGCTTGAGTTATTTTCAGAGGAGCTCAAAGAAAGAAGGGAGCTTCCACCTCAGGTTGTGGGACTTTTAACCCATCTCTCTCCATTCAGCCATCCGATGGTTGCTTTGAGAACAGCAGTAAGCTATCTCGGAACAATGGACAGGAACATATCCTACACAAGCCATGAGATAAGCATTGAAAAGGCAAAAAATCTGATTGCAAAGTTCCCAACAATTGTTGCCTACTTCCACAGAATAAGGATGGGTGAAAAACTCGTCCATCCAGATGACAATTTAACTCATTCTGCCAATTTCCTCTACATGCTCCACGGTGAGGAGCCCACCGAAACAATGGTTAGGGCAATGGATCTCGATTTCATACTGCATGCTGATCATGAGTTCAACGCCTCAACCTTTGCTGCGAGAGTTGCTGCCTCAACCCTTGCAGACATGTATGCATGCGTTGTGGCTGCAACAGGAACGCTCATAGGGCCCTTGCATGGTGGAGCAGCTCAGAGAGTCATGGAGATGCTGAGAGAAGTGGCCTTGCCATGGAGAGCCGATCAGTATGTCAGGGAGAAAATAGAGAGAGGAGAGAGGATAATGGGATTCGGTCACAGAGTCTATAGATCTGTGATGGATCCGAGAACTGTTGAGCTGAAGAGACTTGCTGAGAAGCTCTCAAAAGAGAAGGACTCAAAGTGGTTTGAAATAAGCGTTGCAATAGAGGAGGCTGTGAAAAAGTACAAAAACCTTCTGCCAAATGTAGATTTCTATTCGGCAAGCGTGTATGCAAACCTTGGAATTCCTGACGATCTGTTTGTTAACATCTTTGCCATAGGCAGGATTGCCGGATGGACTGCACACATAATAGAGCAGTACGAGACAAACACACTCATAAGGCCAAGGGCGAAGTATGTTGGTGAGACAAACAGGAAGTATGTTCCAATTGACGAGAGATAAAACAAACCTTTTATAAATCCTCCTCTGCCTGTTTATTCAGGAGGTGTTCAGGTGTTTGAGTTAGCTGGTAGACTCAGAAAACTCCCGCCATACCTTTTTGCTGAGCTCGATGGGATGAAGGCAAAGAAGGAGAAAGAGGGTGTTAGAGTTATAGATTTCGGTGTTGGAGATCCGGATCTGCCCACTCCAAAGCATGTTGTTGAGGAGATGCAGAGAGCAGTTGAGAAGGTTGACAATCAGAAGTACCCGAGCTATGCAGGGAAGATCGAGTTCAGAGAGGCTGTATCTGAATTCTACAGGCGAAGGAAAGGCGTTGATGTTGAACCTGAAAAAATAATAGCCCTTATCGGTTCAAAGGAAGGTATAGCTCATTTGCCACTTGCTTTTGTTGAAGAGGGTGATTACGTTCTTTACACAGAGCCGGGCTATCCTGTCTATCATTCTTCAGCAGTATTCGCAGGAGGAATTCCTTACGAACTCCCTTTAAAGGAGGAAAAAGATTTTCTACCTGATCTTGATTCCATCCCTGATGATGTTGCGAGAAAGGCAAAAATTATGTTTCTCAACTACCCGAACAACCCAACCACCGCGGTTGCAGAGATGGATTTCATAAAGGAGGCCGTTGACTTCTGTATTGACAATAAAATAATTCTCGCACATGATGCAGCCTACAGCGAGATCGCATTCAATTATAGGCCAAGAAGCTTCCTTGAGTATGACAGAGCATTCGAATGTGTGATTGAGTTCGGCTCTTTAAGCAAAACCTACAACATGACAGGATGGAGGATTGCATACGCCCTGGGAAACGAGGAAGCTGTTGACGGACTGTTGAAAGTTAAGACAAATGTTGACAGTGGAGTTTTCAATGCGATACAGGATGCGGCAATTGCTGCGTTAAATGGTGACGACTCTGTGATTGAGCAGAATAATGAAGTGTATAAGGAAAGGAGAGACACTCTTGTTGATGGTCTTGAAAAACTTGGTTTTGATGTGGAAAGACCAAAAGCCACATTTTACGTGTGGTTGAAGGTTGGGGGCTCAAGCATAGAGTTTGCCAGAAAACTGCTTGATGAGGCTGGAGTTCTTGTCACCCCTGGAGTTGGATTTGGAAAGAGCGGGGAGAGGTATGTGAGGTTTGCCCTGACGAGAGATGTATCGGTTATAAGAGAAGCTCTTGGGAGGATGGAGGGGCTTGAAATTGTTCAGGAGTGAAAACGGCATTCTTCATATCGAAGATGTGGATTTCAGGGAGATAGTGAAGGAGACAGGTACTCCGGTCTATGTTACCTCAAAGAGGCTGGTTGAGGAGAACATAAATGATCTGAAAAGAAATTTCGACTTTGCATTTCCCCTGTATGCTGTAAAGGCAAACAACAACCTCACATTAATGAGGATTTTTGCAAAAGAGGAGTTTGGTGCAGATGTCTTCAGCATTGGTGAGCTCTATCTCGCCCTGCTTTCAGGATTTGATAGCGAAAAAATACTGTTCAACGGAAACTCCAAGAGCGATGACGAGATAAGGGCGGGAATAAGGGCCGGTGTGAAGTTCAGCGTTGACAGCATGGATGAGCTTTACGCAATATCCAAAATTGCTGCCCAGGAGGGTGAGGAGGTAAAGATAGCGTTCAGGGTTAATCCTGACATAAGTCCCGAAACCCATCCCAAGATTGCAACTGGCTTGAGAACGTCAAAGTTTGGGATACCATCTGAAAACGTTCCTGATGCCTACGAAACTGTCCTTGAACTTCCAAATGTAATTCCAGCAGGAATTCACTGCCACATCGGAAGTCAGATACTGAATCCGGACCCCTTTGTGGAGGAAATAGAAAAAATGTTCCAGATAACTGCTGAGCTTGAGAAAATCGGAATTGAAATTGAGTTTCTTGACATGGGTGGTGGCTTTGGAATAGACTACCAGACCGATGGAAAATGCAGATTTGAAATTTTTGCAGACTCGATAAAGAAAGCATTTGAGGAAGGTATGGAGAGGGTAGACTCAAAGCCTGAGCTGTGGATTGAACCTGGAAGAAGCTTGGTTGCAAATACTACAGTTCTGATCACAAAGGTCAACTCGGTTAAGAGGAGTCATTACAGTTTTGCTGCTGTGGATGCTGGCTTCAACACATTGCTAAGGCCAGCGATGTATGAGGCCTATCATAGAGTTGCTGTCGCAAACAAGATGGACAGTGAAGCAGAAGAATTTTACACAGTAGCTGGCCCTATATGTGAGTCCGGAGACATAATGGCAAAAGACAGAAAGCTTCCAGAAATTAAGAGGGGAGATTACATAGCCATATTTGATGCTGGAGCTTACGGGTTTGTTATGGGCAGCCAGTACAACGGAAGGCCGAGATGTGCGGAGGTTATGGTGGATGGTTCAAGGTTTTATGTGACTAGGGAGCCTGAATCGATTGCAGACCTTGTTGCAAAACAGAGAATTCCTGAGGAGCTTTTCAGATGAAGTCTGTCTTCTACACCAGAATACCTCAGCTCAGAAATTATGATATCAAATCTGTCCTGAAATGGTTCGAACAGGCATGATAATTCTCTTTGCGAGATACTTCGTTTCCTTCCTCACGTCTGCATTGTACACCCCTGCCTCAGGAGCAGGTCTGGGTGTCTGTGCCTGTCAGGATTATAGCAGGATGTATCCAAGGAGAATCTGGGATATGATATTCGTTCAAAAGGAAAGGATGGTGAAGTCAGGTACATTGAAGTGAAGGCGAGAGCAACAACGGGTGATATCACATTAACTCCTAACGAGTGGTTTAAGGCCAAGAGATTCAAAGAGCAGTACTGGCGTTATATTGTCGAAAATGCTGCGATAAATCCGACGCTCTATATCATAAACAACCCTGCAGAGAAGCTTGAGGTTGTTGAGAAGGTTGAGGCTGTAAGGTTTATTGTTCCGGTTAATGAATGGAAGTTGAAAGGGAGGGGTGGAGAAGGTCTAAAGTACTTATGATGCCATTTACCTTAACTTACCAGAAGGTAATTAACTCCCATTCCGATGACTCTCTTGACCTCCTCTCAACAAAATTGTCTATTACCTTTTTATCAAATCCGAGTTCGTGTAGTATTGCACTCTCTACAATAATCTTAAGCTTGTTAGTTAAAGATAACAGCGTTTCATAGTTATAATTAAATGCCTCATCGCCATAAAGTCCATGTGCAAGTCGATCTCTAATTTGAGTAACAGTATGTATAAATTTGTTCCGTTCTCTACTGTTATAAAACATCACCTCTCCAACCTCTAAATACCTTATAATTTCAAGTAAACGACGTCGAAGACTTTTTTTCGTAAACAAACTTTATTTTTTGATTTATATGCTTTACTTCTTCTTCGGTAATTTCAGACTTCATTTTTAACTCATCCAGTAAGAATGCTGTTATTTGTTCTTTAATCTTAGACCACTTATCTG
>ENA-OSAI01000081-OSAI01000081.1-marine-sediment-metagenome-genome-assembly--contig:-NODE-81-length-61536-cov-19.216766_pt1 | contig 61536 bp, 63 predicted proteins | sample MGYA00237871_ERZ529316 | MGnify/ENA primary metagenome ERZ529316 (study PRJEB26369, sample SAMN03142814) | marine sediment metagenome | biome: marine; feature: borehole; material: sediment...
CTTCTCTGATAAGTTCAAAATCTCTGTCGAGAGTGATCAGTTTCTCATGCTGTCTAATTGACACTTCAAAGATGATGGAATTATATTTCACTTCTTTTCAACTTTGACCCGTTTCTTGCAGATGTTTCAGTGTCTCTTATAGTGACATGATTTTACTTGTTTCAGGACATGATCTCATTCATCCCTGAGACGGTGTCACATCAATCTTCCTTCTTATTCAACCACATCCTGATTCTCTTTTCCGGAAAAAAGATATGTATCATCTGAAAACTTCCTTTTCAATTATCTGGCAGTATAATGGAATTTTGGAACGATGCAGCTATCCGGCTCACAGAATTATTGTGAATGGTAAAACTGGTTTAGAAATACCATAAATTGTCAGGTTTCGGTATCAATTCATTTCTGGGATGGATTATAACTCTGAGGAGCGAAATTATTTTGGGAAAGAACACCTGAGGAAGTAAATGAAAAAATTTAAATAATCTCAGGCTTTAGGCTTTAATGAATGGTACACAGCTTAGCATACTGGTGGCATTTTGGATTCTCTGATTTTGAGTATAGCTTTAGCTATTGAATGTGGGGGTGGTGTTCTTGGTGGTGTTGTTGTGTTTGAGGTGTCTGGGAACATTATATATAAACTCTTTAAATAAAAGAGGTGAATAAAATTGACCGGAAAACGAAGGCGTCTTAAAAGAATAATGAGAAACGATAAAGCACTGATAGTCCCAATGGACCACGGTATGACAAAACCGGAATCAGGAATCGAAGACATAGACAGAATTATCGGGCTTCTTGATGGTGTTGTTGATGCCTTTGTCCTTCACAAAGGAATGGTGCTCCACTCAGATATCGTAGAAAACATGGAGTCTGCACTGATAGTGCATCTCTCCGCATCAACAAGTTTGAGTCCGGACCCCCTATCCAAAAAAATTATTACAAGCGTGGAAAAGGCAATTCAACTTGGAGCAGAGGCTGTGAGTGTCCACATAAATATTGGGAGCAACACTGAAGGAGATCAGATAAAAGAGGCGTCTATAGTATCTGAAAAGTGCATAGACTATGGTATACCTCTTCTTGTAATGAGCTACCCGCGAGGGAATGGAATAAACGAGTACGGGCTTGAAGAGGTTAAACTGGCAGTGAGAGTTGCAAACGAGATCGGTGCTGATATCGTAAAAACAAATTACACTGGAAGTGTTGAGACATTTAGAGAGGTTGTAGAGTTTTCAAAGGCTCCAGTTGTAATAGCTGGAGGTGGAAGGAGAAGCGACGCAGAAATTATCGACATGGTGGAGGAGGCAATGATTGCAGGTGCAAAGGGTGTCGCAATTGGCAGAAATGTTTTTCAGGCAGAGAACCCAAGAGAACTGGCTCTGAGAGTTAGTAGAGTCGTCCATGGTGTGATGTATGAAAGAACTGTGGCTAATAGATGATGGGAAAAGATGGGAGATTGTTAAAGAGAATGTCAAAAATGCAATTGAACTCGGGTTCACCGGAGTTGCTGTAAGTAATGAGTTCGTGAACAAAGCTAAAAAACTTGGAAACATAGAGGTTGAAGTGGCAGATGTTTTCAAAATAGGATCCGAAAAAGATCAGGAAAGAGCCATAGAGATGACAATGAACAGCAAAAGGATATTTCTTGACTTTGAAAACTGGAAAATCATCCCTCTTGAGAATATTGTGGCTATGAAGGGCAAAGGAAAGGTAATTGCAATTGTAAGGGACTTGGATGAAGCTGAGGTTGTGTTAACAACTCTTGAAACCGGTGCTGATGGTATTGCAGTTTTTCCAAAACCCAGGGAGGAACTTAGAGAATTTTCAAGAATTGTGGAAAGTCAAAGGAGTGTTAAACTTGAAAGAGGGGAGATTATCGAAATCAGAAAACTCGGGATGGGAGATCGTGTCTGTATTGACACAATTTCTTTAATGAATTCAGGAGAAGGTATGCTTGTAGGTAACAGTGCCGGGTTCATGTTTCTGGTTGCCAGTGAAAGTGAGAAAAGCGAATATGTTTCCCCAAGACCATTTAGAGTGAACGCAGGAAGTGTGAATGCCTATATAAAGATAGGGGATAGAACCAGATACCTCTCCGAACTTAAATCCGGAGATGAAATCGAGATTGTTAGGTTCGACGGGAAGACAAGAAAAAGTTTTGTTGGTAGGGTTAAAATCGAAAAAAGACCGATGATACTTATAAAAGCAAAAACAGAGGGGGTCGAAGGTACAATTATCCTCCAAAACGCTGAAACAATCAAACTCATAAACTCCAGAGGGGAACATGTGAGTGTATCCGAGCTCAAAAAGGGTGATGAAATTCTGGTTTACATTGGAAAAAAAGCAAGACATTTTGGTGTAGCTGTGGAGGAGAGCATCATTGAGGAGTAGTGGTAACATTGTTGTCTCGGTTAGAAGTTTCGCAGAAGCATCTCAGGCAGTTAGGATCGCAGATATAATCGAGTTTAGACTGGATCTTTTTCCATCTTTTCCGAATTATACCAGAATAAGAACCGAAAAACCTTCAATTGTAACAATAAGAAGAAAAGAGGATGGAGGCAGGTTTGAGGAAAGCGAAGAAAAAAGGCTTAAACTCCTCATGAATTATTCAAAATACTCAGATTTCGTAGATATAGAGACTGATGTTGACGATGATACCTTTCTCAAATTCGAGAAAGTCAAGATTGTGGAATCATATCACAACCTCTCCGAAACTCCTGAGTATGAGGTGCTTGTTGATATTGTTGAAGGGAAACGTGGTGACTATATAAAAATAGCAACGATGGGAAACAGCAAGGATGATGTCCTCAAAATTGTTAAGCTTCTTGTAGAGTACGAAGGAGTCATTGCATTTCTTCTCGGAAAAAATTTTGCCTACACCAGAATATTTTCATTTATTCTTGGATCTCCATTCATATACTGCACAATCTCAACTCCAATTGCTCCGGGTCAGTACGACATATACACCGCAAGAAAAATACTGAAATCAATGGGAGTGATATGAGAATTCTGATTTACGGAATGGGGGGGATGGGCAAGATATTTAGGGAGTTTTTCGAGATGAGAGGGTACTACGTCAGGGGGTATGACATCAACAAACACCTGAGTGAAATTGAAGATTTTGAAATAAAAAATTTTGATGTCATATTTTTATGTGTACCCATGGACTGCATTGAGGAGTCCCTGAAAAAAATTGCACGAATCCAAAAAGATGCTTTGATCGTGGACATCGCAACAATCAAGTCAACTTCCATCCCGGCCCTCGAAAAATATGGATTCGACTACTTGAGCATACACCCAATGTTCGGTCCCGAAAGCGAGATAGGGCTGTCAAATATAATTATAATTTCTCAGTCCAACAGAAAAGAAGAACTAAAAATCATAGATGAGTTCAGAAAGGCAGGAGCAATTATATCGTATTTACCATACGAAGACCATGATCGCAGAATGGCAGAAATACAGGGGACAGCCCATTTTTTGCTACTCCTCTTTGCATTTTCACTAAAAGACAAGTTTAAAGATAGGTATGATATCGCTTCTCCCATATTCTTAGTGATGCACAAGCTTGCAAGCAGAATACTAAATCAAGATTGGAAGATGTATTGGCATATTCAAAAAAACGCTGAAAAAATGAGAGAGGAACTTGTAAGGAACACCAAAATCCTTCACGAAATGTTGAAAGATGAGAAAAGGTTCAGAGAACTTATCGAGGAGTTGAGAATTCACTTTGATAACTACAAAGATTCCACATTTATTCTGGACGCATACAAGGCAACTGTTGAGGTCAATAAAATTGATGAGCTGAGAGGATACATAAGGGCAGTTGACTCTCTAATTCTCAAACTAATCGAAAATAGAGTTTCTGCTGGAAAAAAAGTTGCTGCTGAAAAGCAAAAACTGAACGAGCCAATTGAGCTATCCCATATAGAAGATGTGAAAATCAAAGAGATCACCAAAAGAACCTTTCTGAATCCACTATATGTCTCAGAAATATTCGAGAACATAATGAGGCTCACAAAAGAAGAGGAATACAGAAGTCTTGGAATAGGTAAAAAAATGGCAGTTTTGGGCCCTAAAGGAAGTTTTTCTGAGGAGGTTGCACTGAAACTTACCGGTTCGAGATTGCCACTCATATATAAAAACAGTGTAGAAGATATATTCAAAGCAGTAGAAGATGGTGAAGCAGATTACGGACTTGTTCCGGTTGAAAATTCTCTCCATGGTACGGTAATACAAACCCTGGACTCGCTACTGAAATACAGTGTAGAGGTGTTTGCTGAATATGAATCTGAGATACGCCACAATCTCGTAGCAAAAAGAAAGTTAACTCCAGATGAGGTTCAAGTTGTATTCTCTCATCCTCAGGCAATTGCCCAATGTTCTGAGTTCATAAACAACTATCTCCCTCATGCCGAAATAAGATACACCAGAAGTACAAGCGAAGCAGTAGAGATGCTGGATGATCAATCAGTGGCGATTGCATCAGAACTCGCAGCAAAATTATACAAACTGCAGATTGTGAAGAGAGATATCCAGTCCAATCACTCCAACAAAACAAGATTTTACATAATAAGGAAACAAGGTGGAAGAGTATTGAATGGAGATACAACATGCATTTTTTTTGGAGTGGATGATAGACCAGGAGCGCTTTACGATGTACTTGAGGTGTTCTATAGGCACAACATAAACTTGCGAAAGTTGGAAAGCCGACCATCAGGCAGCAGACTTGGAGATTACATATTTTTTGCAGAGGCTGAAAAAAGACTTGAAGAGAGTATTGTTGAAGAGCTGAAAAGTAAAACAACATTCTGTAAAATAGTTGGAATTTTCAAAAAAATTGAGAGCATCGATGTTTTTTCAAGATCGGATTAGGTCCCTAAATTGGAGAACATCATCAGGAACAGAATTCCAAAAAGCATTGCGAACATGAAAACTATGTAATTTCTCTGTCTTTTTCTATCTTCCTCATATTTTTGCTGACAATCCTTCCCACAGAACGTTTCTTCAGGCTCTATTGCCTTGCCACAAACAATACAGTGTCTATGAGGGACAACACCTGGCATACTTTTGAATGGTTTGGAAAGTATAAAAATTTAATTAATTACTGGCTGTTACTCCGAGTTATATAATCCACAACCTCCTTGGGAAGTTCTATTTTGTAATCTGAATAATTCACGTCAAAAACAAATTTTCCGTTAATTGGCATCTCTGATTTTAGTCTCAACTTTGGACTATCACTATTGAACTCACTTTCGAGATGAAAAACATCGGAAAACAGTCTTGAAACAAGGATTATATCTCTCATACTCTGAGCATCCTTCACCATCAGACCAATTACAGAGCCTTCTTTCCCTTCCACCTTGTTCATTAAATTCGAAAGAAACAGATAGGTTTTTTCAAGTCCATGAACCAAGATTAACTCAGAAATTAGACTGAGATATACGGATGTTTTTCCGCGATAAGTATCAATAGTCTTTGAAAGAATGATATTGATTTCATTCAAATTTGCAATGTTAAAATTTCTTGAGCTAAAGGATTTTATATTTGGTTTATTGTTGTACGAGCTTATAATGCGTCTAACGGTGAGGGGATTTTCTGAGAAAAACCAGATTATATTCTCGGATAACTCTAAGCATATATTATACCCAAGGGACACTCCACTAAATCCAGATTCTGCAATAACCATATAATTTCTCATCATTCACTCCCACATCACTTCAGTGATACCAAGACTACAATTCACAATTTATTAATGTTTTGTTTTCCAATAATAAAGTTTCCCTCATTATGAGGTGCTACCACCCGATATAACCCTCAGAACCTTTATTTCCCCATTTACGGCCGTTGAATCAATGGGAATCGGCTCCGTTCCCCTAACAATGATAACCGTTTCAGGATTTATACCCAATTTCTCCAAAAGCATAGAATATGTTTCACCCTCTACAGCCTCAACAACTCTCTCCTTAAATTCAAACCCCCCCAAAAAAGTAAATCTTACCTCAATCTTCCTCGGGGAGGATTTCTTTTGCGACCTCATGGATGTCTTTTATTTCAGCAGGATTTTTAATCTCATCGACATTTTTCATGAGGAGTTTCTCGTCCTTCATAACCTCCTTTTTCGTCCCTTTTCTCCTGAACAGTCTCCAGTTAAATCTCCTCATAGTAGATCACAGTTATACAGTTGTTTTTCTTCCTATATTAATCTTCTCTGATCGAAAAACTAAATGTTAGGCTGAATATTATTTAAAAGCTCCCAACAAATCATTTCTCCCTCTTGCTGCCAGAAGATTTTTTAGGGCATCTCTGATCTTTCCGACATCTCCATTTCTCGCCTGAGCTGGAATCACCCTATCTCCGGGAAGACCTGTTTTTATCGAGATGTATTTCATGACCTCGTCTACACTCTCGACCCTGTCCATTTTGTTTGCACACACAAAAACTTCAGCACCCACATCCTTCAGAAAGTCAACCATCTCAATATCCACCGGGATTTGTCTCCTTATCTCCCACCTCTCCACTATCTCCCTGAATGACTTTGAATCAACAACCACAACTCCGGCCCATATTCTCTCAGAATTTTCCTCAATGTATCTGACTATAAAATCCTTGACTTTCTCGCTGAATCCGTGGCTGACACCCCTTATATATCCAAATCCGGGAAGGTCTGTTGCAAGAAAATCCCTGTATCTGAAGAAATTTGGATGGATTGTTGTGCCCGGCTTTTTACCCTTTCTCACCTTGACACCGAAAAGGCGGGAAAAGAGGGTTGACTTGCCAACATTTGACCTTCCACAGAAAACAAACTCAACATTAACCTGGCCAGAGTCCATAATATGCGTTAAGGATTATTGTCAGAACTCCAACAACAAGGCCAACCGCTATAACGGCTTTTGGACTTATCTTTATCTGCGTCTTCTCCTCCTCAAAGTACCTCATTATTCCTGCAGAGGACATGAGGGGTGGTGATGTGTCCTTCTTTGGCATGGGGAAGAGTATTAAACTGAATGTATTTTAATTTTGCTATGTTTAGAGTTCTCAATGCCATCACAGGTGAAGCCGGATTTCTTTTCAGGGATAAAAAATGGAGGTTTGAAACCTCGAATGTTGTGCCTGAATACGTGCTCATACCTGCATTCTTCAATGCTCACACTCACATTGGTGATTCATTCTTTGAAGCCCCTCGCATGCCCCTTGAAAGTCTTGTTGGGCCAGAAAGTTACAAATTCAGGCGTCTTGAACAGGCTGAAGAGGATGAGATTGTTGAAGGAATGAAGAGGGCAATAAGTGTCATAGCAAAAACGTCCTCAACATCTCTTGAGTTCAGGGAAGATGGTCTGAGAGGATATGAGCTGTACATGAGGGCTGACAACAGCAGAATGTTAATAGCTCTTTCCCGACCATCCACAGTGGAGGAAGCAGAAATTCTGTCAGAGATCTCACATGGGTTTAATTTCAGCAGTGTAAGGGATCATGATTACAGGTTTCTTGAAGAGTGCAGGGATATAGCCAGAAAGAAAGGACTGATATTCGCAATACATGCTGGGGAGATAAACAGCCTGGATGTCGAGAATGCAATAGCTCTCGATCCTGATTTTTTGATTCATATGAATATGGCCGAGAAGGACCAGATAATAAGAGCGATGGATCATAACATAGGAATTGTAACATGCTTTCGGTCAAATGCGTTTTTTGGGGTTCTCAACCCCGAAAACTACATAATGCTTTCAGAGTATGACGGGTGGCACATAGGCACAGATAACTGCATGATCACAACGCCCTCCATGATTGATGAGCTTAAATTTGCCAGCTACCTTGTTGAACCGGAAAAACTCTTCAGAGCAGGAATCAGAAATCCGTTTTTTGAAAGCTACATGCTTCTCAGTTTTGAGAGGATAGTTGACAGAGATAACGTCGTTGTTTCTGTGGTTAGAAGGATGGAGAGCTGTGACGTTTTCATGGTGATAAGAGAAGAAATAGAATTTGAGTGATGTCAGGGCTAAACGTTCTCGAATTTGTATATCCCTCTGTACTCCTCCGTTTCGTCATCAAGGGTGAAAAAGACAAGCTGAACGATCCTTGCATTCTTTTTAAGCCATATCCCGTTCTCGTTATAGACGACCAGTCCTACCTCACTTCTCCCCTGATACCCTGCATCCCATACGGCCGTTAGAATGTTGGCACCTGCTCTTATCATGCTCGATCTCGGTCTGGCAAGAGCCATCATGTTTTTCGGAATTTTCACAATCTCGTTCAGGTATGCCCTGTAGTAGCCCCTCCCGAGAAATATCCAGTCTCCGTTGAACTCGACCTCCTGCACATTCGGCAGCTCTCTCTCGCTGTTGTCAAAATCAAGCCTCGCCTGCCCCTTGACTTTTCCAATTTTTCTCAGTGTACAGTCAAATCCGTTGGGTTGAAGCTGCGTCTCGAGATCGATGTAGTCTGATACGAGATTCTCTTCAAGTATGAGCCTTCTGATCTCGTTTTTGGAGATGCAGCTCACGAAATCACCTCATGCCGGCACCAAACTTCCAACCTCTCCTTGCTGAAATGCTTGTGAAATCGATATAGTATCCATCAATCTCATCATAGCTTTTAAGGATTTTCGCCACCTCTACTGCTATTATATGTGCACACGGACTTCCTGCCCTGAGATTTATCTGGAAATCCCTGCATGTGCAGAATTCCTTGTCAACAATGTACTCCTCATTTCCAACAACAACAAAAAAGTCCCGGTATTTCTTAACCCTGCTCTCTCTTGCGTAAAAGAAAGCCTTATCTCCTCTCCTGCCAAACCTCTCTATCAGGTACTTGTAGAGACTGTATTCATTATCTTGGAACTCTTTCAGTCTTTCAAGGTCATTCCAGCTCCTCATCTCCCTCCTGAACCTCTGATCTGTCTATCTCAGCCAGAAGATTCACTGTGTGAACTGCATCTATGGCATCGAGCCAACCGATGACAACAAGATCCTCATCGGGAATTTCGAGATCATCAGGGAGCTTTTCACCTGCCAGAACCTTTGCACCCATTCTGACTATCTCTTCAAATGCTCCTTCAAGATCTCCACTCTTCTCCTTCTCAACAGCATCCTTCAGAAGTTTTTCAAAGGACTTCTTGCTGACCTTTCCATCAAGAAGATGCTGGAGCCCCCCTGTAACAACTCTCATGTTCTCCAGAGTGATATCAAGCAGCTCATTTTTCAGATCATCTCCGAGATCATATTTTTTTTCAAGAAGATGCTCACTCTCGGAAACAAGCTTTTTGGCGTCACTCTTGGTTATCTCCCTTGCCCTTATGCTTTTCAGAAGATTGAGGCAGGCAATTATGTAATCGTCGAGCATCTTGTCAAATATCTCAAGTCCCTTGCCCTCGTCAATGTCAACTTCTTCCTCCCTAATCCTTTCGATCCAGTTTCTGATTCTGTCCTCGGTGTAAAACATTGAAATGGGATTTTCCGCCCTGAAATATAACCTTTTTGTTTAGCCTCTGGTAATTTTATGGGAGATATATAAATTTACATGGAATTCCCCAAACCAGGCAATTTTTAAATAGAAGTTTTGAAAGTCTGAATTGGAGAGAATGAAGCCGACGATGATGTTGATGGCTATGTTTATTGTTCTATTTGCTTCAGTATCCAATGCTGAGACTCTGAAAATAGACGGGTGTACAGCCATAAATTCACCTGGGCACTATTTAATTGTCAATGATCTGGTTAATCTAACAGCCGAGACATGTATATCGATCACTTCCAATAATGTAATACTGGATGGAGATGGGCATAGCATCCAAGGCACCCCTCAAAAATTCAGAACTGGTGTGCTGATTCACAGTCCCTACGGGATTGTGAACGTTACAGTGAGGAACATAACTGTGGAAAATTGGTATTATGGAGTTTATATTAAAAAAGCTGAAGACGTAGAGATCTCCTTCTCCAAAATTGCCAATACCAGTAGACATGGAATACACGTCTCAAACTCTACCTCTATTCAGATAGACAGTAACAGACTCACAAATAACGGTGTCGGCATCTCTTTTGAAGGTGGTTCCGAGTACATTGTAGTATCCAACAGCACGATTGAAAAGAATCTGGATGGCATTTACATTATAGATTCGTCCAACGGTCTGTTCGAACGTAATATAATAAGAAACAATTGGGGTGGAATTTGGATTTCCGGCTCATTTCAGATTGTCATCTCAAATAATACAATATATCTGAACAAAGATGGAATCTGGATATCCAGATCGGATCACAACCTTATCTCAAATAACGAAATCTGGAATAACGAGAATGGAATCTGGATTTTTGATTACTCTTTGTACAACACTTTCAAAGATAATGTGATCTATGAAAATAATCTCGGATTGAAAATGTTTAACTACACCACGTTCAACACAATCTACAACAATATATTCAACAATACAATTAATGTTGAACTGGACAATACTACCCAAAATACGTGGAATGCATCGAAAAGCAGTGGCAGAAACATCATCTACGGGATGGTTATTGGAGGAAATTACTGGGCAGAATCAAACAATACAGGATACTCGCAAATATGTATAGACGTAGATGTTGATGGAATATGTGATCTCCCATACCATATAAACAACAAAAATATCGATTATCTTCCTCTCACCAATATACAGGTAGCTGAGATAGTTTTGGACTCTATAAACGACAGTTTGGAGCAGATAATCACCAAATACTACCCTTTCTTTGACTGGAGAACTGAAACTCCAACCAGATCAGATGTGATCCAGGCAGTGGTCGGGGCTGTCAACCTCTACTTCTCCACCACCGACCAGCATCTGAAAGACAGCATCCTGAATGATGTAATACTGCTCGTCCAGCTCTACTTCAAACTACCAAACTGACCATTTTTTCATTTATGTCAGATCTATCTCACAGTTAACTGAATTGTTGAAATTCCTATTTTTTTGCTTTCGATCAAGTTCTATGAGATTTTTGTTTTTTTAAAAAAGCAGGAGAAATTTTCAAGATTTGCCGTTCTTGTATTTTTTAAGTCAACTATTACACTTTCTGTCAAGTCGAAAAAGGATTATAAGGATTATTTCGAAAATTATTTTAAATATTTTTTAAGACTAAAGAAGAAGTGATCTGATGTCGTAAAGGGTGGTGAGAATGCCCAACAGAAAAGCCTTCTTCATAGGGCTTTTCATGTTGGTGATGCTCATTCCAGTGAATGCATCAGTAGATACTGATGGGGACGGATATCCGGATTGGATGGAACAGCTTTGTGGCACAAATCCTGTACAAGTAGACCGACCGACTAAGGATCAGGTTCTGAATGCAGTAATACAGAAAGTTATGGAATATTTTACAACCCCACCTGATCAGAGACAGACAATCCTTGATCAAGTTGTTCAGCTTGTCATCGCATATTTTACACTCCCATCGGAAGAGCTTCTGTCATCTGACATCGTTTCTTATTCAGGAAAGGTGATAACGAACGAGGATCTTACAGTGACCATTCCTGCAGGAACATTCTCGAGCAATACGGAAGTTAGCATATACAGGTTGTATACAAGTCACCCGTTTGGAGAACATGCTATATCCAGTGGATACAGGATAGAGTTTTCCCAGCTCCCATCCAAGCCGGTTGAGATAATGGTGAGATACTATAAAACACCAAGTGGGGAAACTGTCGTAGCAGTTGGAGAGACAACGTTTATTAAAAGCATAGGAGGAGAGACAGAAACCAGTCTATTCCTCCCAGCAACACTATCGAACGGATATGCGATAGCTGAGTTTCCTCCTGTGACAGTTTCATCGAGCATGATTATTGACAGAGTATCGGCGAGATCGTCTGGCTACTCTTTTGACGTATGGGTTCTGTCAGGTTATGCTAAATATGAAACCCAGCATTTTAAGATATACTTCCCGGCCTCCCTGGCTTATTCTTCTGCAATAGCGAGTCTTGGAAATGCTCTGGAAAACGCTTATGATACATATAAAAGCATGGGATTCGACTACTCTGGAAGAACAAAATGGCCTATGACTGTGATTGTTAAAAAGCTGAAAAGCGATGTTTATGGTTTTTACTCCTCGTCGATATTTGGGATAAATTATGGAACCATTGAGATAAATGAGGATAAAATTGGTGATACAGATCAGTTAAGAATTACTGCAGGGCATGAATTCTTCCATTTTGTGCAAAGCCTTTATGATCCAAGAAGCTCAATTTCTCAGGCAAAAGGCTGGTTTTACACCCATTATTGGCTTGATGAGGCCACAGCCGTATGGGCTGAAGAAAAATTTTCCCACTATCAAAATTATATTTCTCCAATCAGGTCCGGGGTTGAGGCGGCACCACTCAGTGGGATGCATGCCGGATCGATTAATGATGCGAAAAATCATGGTTATGGTATGTCAGCTCTTGTAAAGTATCTTGTTGGAAAATACGGGGAATCCGTTTTGGTGGATATATATAAGCAAATAAAGACAGGTGATCATCCTGTTGAGGCAATATGGGATTCAGTTGGAGATCCATCAGACTGGTATGCTGATTTCCTGAAAGAATACTGTCTTGGGAGTATATATGATGACTTTAACCCTCTAAGCGATTTATCAGGGAAATTCGAAATTGCATCTGACAAGGACACCTACACATCTTTTACAGAAAGCTATCCTGATCTTTCCGGAAAGCTATTTTTAATTAGACTGAACTACCCAAACATGAGTTCTTCAGCCCAGATTACAATAAAAGATGACAACGTCTGGGGGCACATGGCTGTTTTTAAGGTAAAGAGCCACTCAATTGTATACATTGACAGTGATTACCACCAAATTACAATTTCCAATTTAAGGGAACTTCAGGACAATGGCTGGAACCTGCTTGTACTGATGACGAATACGAGGGCAGTATATCCGTATACTGACCACACTGAAATAAAGCTTGAAATGAATGTTAGTAATTTAGCTCCTAAAGAAATATGGAGAGGGACATGGAGCGGAAAATTCTGCTTTAAGTTTGATTCGGATGAAACCTGCTGGGATGAATCTGGGACATGGGTGGCTAATGTTAGTGGAGGATATGCGAGCATCAAACTTTACGAAACAGATGGAACCTTGGCGGGTTATGGAAGTGGTAGCTGGGGTGTGGATATAGGGAGCAGCATAACTCTCTCTGTTTCCCACTATCTTATGGAAAATCCTGTTACTATAACCGGCAACAGGGTTTCAGAAGATTACGTTCAAGGAACGTGGAGCGTTCGTGATCCTGATGGAAGCTATGCAACAGGAACGTGGAGTGGTACAAAACTTTAGCTTAATATTGCTTATTTTATGTATGTTTATATTTATCGATTACATTTGCAGTTAGGTTTGTTTATATTTAATTTTATTAAGTAAAATTTATAATTTAATGAATTTATAATATGAGTGTCGAGAATGGCCTCGTCTTATCATCTGCTCAGTTTATTAAACACGTTTATGGACTTGGTTAACCTCATAATTTCTATTTTTGATTTGATTAAAGCTTGGTTTTGTTAAATCTGGAACTTAGAACAACATGTTTTTGTTTTTTTAGCCGTAACAGAACAAAAAGTTTAAATATGGAAATGAATTAATAAAAAAAGGTGGCGGCGGAGTTTGGAGTGTCGAGCTTAGCTTCGCCGCCAGTCGAAGGTAGAGTATATATATATGTAAGAACGGAAAAAGTGAGTGTAAAAAGGAGGTAGAGAGAGTATGAGTAAGGTAAAGAAAATAGGGGTAGCTTTATTGGTGGTTCTATTGGTGTCACTGACAACAGCCACTGCACAGGATGTTACAAGAGCGATAGATCCAGATACAGTACAACCGGGAGGGACAGTAACTGTTACATTATCGTCCACAACCACTGCAGTTGGTGTTCGAATAGTTGAAACGATACCTTCGGGGTTTACTTATGTGTCTTACAGTTATGACAGTGCTGATAATGTTCAGTTCACCCAGGCAGGAGATACGTTGACTTTCATTGTCACAGACCTGACTACTCAAGGTGATGGGTTTACAGTAACCTATACATTACAGGCACCGTCAGCTGAGGGAACGTATAACTTTGCAGGAACTTATGAGCCAATGGGGCAGAATGCTGCCGATATCGGTGGAGAAACTACTGTACAGGTTTCAGCAGCTGGAGGTGGACAACCACAGCCTACACCAACACCTACACCTACGCCTCCACCAGCAGCTGGAACTGAAATGATCTCTGTCGCAGATGATACGGTGGTCTACGGAGATCCGGTGGAAGTTAAGGTGGTTAATGATGGGTCTTATGGTACGCTCACACTTAAAGTTACAAATGAGGGTACGGGGGAAACGGAAGTACTTGAGGTTATAACAACATCGGGGATATACAGGTATGTTTATGATACAGATGCAAAAGGCTGGTATCCTGGAGTATATACGCTGTCTCTTGAAAATGCAAATGGAGTCGTCGCTTGGGTTCAGTTCAAGGTAACCTCAGACAACCCATACATTGTTCTTAATATCGATGACAATACTGTTGCAAAGGGTGATGCACTGGCATACAGTTTAAAGATCTTCTGGCATAATAAGATCCAGAGTGTTGAGATCACAGTGACTGGTCCAATGGCCGGCGTGTATACTGTTGAATCCGCAAACGGTATTGATAGTTACTACTGGACTCCAACCGTTAGTACTGTAAGCACACTTGATCTATTTGCTGCACCTTATGAAGGTTCAACAGGAGCTTATAAGCTCAAAGTGACTGTTACTGGTGAGGGTGGGGCCTCAAATTCGGCTTCATTTGTCTTCTATGTTGAGTCAATATCCATGACGATAACACCGGCATCATCAAGTGTTGCAAGAGGTGGAAGTGTTGATGTTGAAGTTCAGACAAATGCGGCTGATACAGGAAGTGACATGGATGTTGATTCAGCCAATACTGTTACTTGGGCACTGAAAGATGGGGACACTACTGTTGCAACCGGTGACGCAAACATAAAGGATGGTGTGGCTGAGTTTACCATATCTCCAAAATTGGAGTGGGATTCAGGGACATATACACTTGAAGTTGTGGTAAAAACAGCAGCTGGATATGAAGCTACAGACTCTGTTGATCTTGACATTGTCGATCCTGAACTGACTCTCACCCCAGATTACGAGGTTGTGGTCAGGGGAGACTCAATAACTATCGAAGGATCAACAACACTTCCAGCTGGAACACAGTTTGATGTTTCGGTAAGTCCAGCAGGTGAGGGTGTTACAGTCTCGGCAGAGAGAGTTTATGCAGATGCAGATGGAAAATTCAGCTTTGACGTTGATGTAGCCACAGATGCTCCATTAAAGACCTTCACCATTACAGTTAAGAACACTGATGCAAGTGTTGAAGCTACTGTAAAAATCAAGGTAGCAAGACAGGGTATACAGGTCTCAAGTGATACAGCCTCAGTTCTAATTGGTGGATCATTTGATGTTACTATTGACACAACTGCGACAACAGTCTTCGTATATGCATCCAAGGGTGGAGTGTTTTCAGTTGGTGGAGTTGGAATTGCAAAGCTTCCAAGTTTGATTGGAAACATTGATACAAATGCAGATCCAACATTCAGCACTGGTGATAGCGAGATAACCGTTGATGTAGATGACAATGCTCAGCTTGGAACATACACTTTGTACTTCTTCGCTCCAGAGAATCCAGACATGATTGATCCCGTAAAAGATCCTCAGGACGTCCTTTATGTGACAATAATTGATATCTCCTTCACCAGTGTTCCAACTGATGTAACGCTTGTCAGGGGTGGAAGTGCGACAATAACTGTTGAAGTGGATACTCCAAAGTCAGGTTTTGCTACAATTAGCGCGTCATTTAGTGGAAATGGTGTTTATACAGACCTGAATGATGCCGGACTGGTCAGTGATGATACTGAAACGGGAGATACTGGTGTATTTGAGATAACACTCTATGGCAAGGTTGATTCGCAGACCCTTGAAATGAGCGAGAATGGAGAAAAAATGCTTGCAACGGGGACATACACAGTAAAAGTTTCGCTGCTCAGAGGTAATACTGTAGTGGACACAAAGTCAATAATGGTTGAGGTGGTCAATCCACAGATTGATATCTCTCTGCCGGGTGAAGTCCTGAAGGGAGACGAGATTGTTGTTACAATCACCACCAACAGAGCTGAGGATTACGATGGATTGTATGTGTTCCTTGAAACACCCAACAGAGTTTACATGCAGAACCCACTGGTTGATGCGGATGGAAAGGCTGAGGTAATATTCCAGACCTATGGTCTTGATCATGGTACTTACAAGGTGTATGTCAGAGACACCATGACAACTGAAACAACTAATGAAGATCTCCTGATGTTCTACCGCCTTGATCCGGCAGATTCAACGGCTAAGGAATATAAGATGGCAGATGACATACTGTATGGACCATTTGATGTAGCTGTTGTGAAAGAGCTTACACCAGCTCCAACACCAACCCCAACTCCAACCCCGACACCAACACCAACCCCAACTCCAACCCCGACACCAACACCAACCAAGACACCTGAGAAGAAGGAGACTCCAAAACCATCACCAACACCTGAGAAGAAGGAGACTCCAAAACCATCACCAACACCTGAGAAGAAAGAGGGGCCAGGATTTGAAGCAATCTTCGCAATAGCAGGGCTTGTTGCAGTTGCATATCTGCTGAGGAGAAGACAGTAAACCCAAATTTTTCTCCTTTTTTATTATTTTGTTTTTCAGGTGCACTGCTGCTCAGATAGCATCTCACGAGACTTTTTGAGTTCAAATCCAGATTTAAATGCTGTATTTAACACTCTCATCACAGGTCTAAGTTTCTGAACACATCAAACTTTGCGGAATATCATGAGGATATGCTTTTGTGACCTATTTCCGTTACAGAATCACCAAATCTTAAATACCGCATCTGGCTATCAGAACTGATGGCTGGGAAAAGACTCGTTATCCGAAGATCAGGATTCCCCTCAAGAGGTGAGATTGTAATAGGCACGGTAACGAGAGTCATGGATTTTGGGGCTTTTGTCAGTCTTGATGAGTATGAAAGCAAAGAGGGACTGGTGCACATAAGCGAGGTTGCACCCGGGTGGATAAAGGACATAAGGGATCACGTTAAAAAGGGTCAGAAGGTTGTGTGCAAGGTTCTTGACATCAATCCCAAAAGGGGGCACATAGATCTGAGTATAAAGGATGTCAATGAGAGACAGAGGCGAGAGAAGCTCCAGGAGTGGAAGAGCGAGCAGAGAGCATTCAAATGGCTGGAGATTGCAGGAGAGAATGCAGGTGTGAGCTTTGAGGAACTGGAAAAAATTGGTAAGAAGCTTATAAAGAAGTATGACTCCATATACGGTGTTTTTGAGGAGATAGCTTATGAGGGTTATGAGGTTATTGCAAAGATCACCGGAGAAAAGCTTGCAAAAGCTATGGCAGAGCTTGCAAGAGAGCACATAAAGCCATCAAGGGTGAAAGTGAGAGGCTTCTTTGAACTCAAATCATTTGCAGGAGATGGGGTTGAGAGAATAAAGAAGGCTCTTGAGGTTGTCAGGAAATATTCTGGGGATGATGTGAGGGTTGAGGTTGAGTATGTTGGTGCTCCAAAGTACAGGGTTGTTGTTGAAAGCGAGGATTACAAGACCGCAGAGAATGTGCTGAAAAAGGTTGTCAGTGATGTTACAAAGGCCATGAAGAAGCTTGGAGGAGAGGCAAATTTTGTGAGAGAGGCAGTCTGATATGAAAACAAAGCTCAGAAAGTGCTGTGATTGCGGAAGATATACCATGAAAACCCTCTGTCCTAAGTGCGGGGGGAAGACATTTATGCCAGTTCCACCAAGGTTTTCACCTGAGGATCCCTACGGAAAGTACAGGAGGATGCTTAGAAAGCAGGAGGGATTCTGGATAAGGAGGTGTGGAAATGATTGAGAGGGTTGACATAAGGTATCTCAAGACTCCCGAACAGGCAGGACTGAAAAATCCCGTTATGATCGAGGGACTTCCTGGAATAGGCCATGTTGGAAAACTTGTTGCCGATCATCTCGTGAAGGTTCTGGATGTTGAGAAGGTTGTCGAGCTCTACTCCCATCACTTTCCTCCTCAGGTGATGGTTGATGAGGGTGGTGTTGTAAAGCTACCCAAGAATGAGATATATGCCTACAGATCAGATGGGAGCTCCCCGGATCTCCTGATTCTGGTTGGGGACTATCAGAGCATAAGCAATGAAGGACACTTTGAGCTTGCAAATGCCTACATAAAGATTGCCAAGGACTTTGGAGTGAGCAGGATATTTACCCTGGGCGGTTATGGCGTTGGAAAGCTTATCGAGGAGCCTTATGTGATTGGAGCCGTTAATGATGAGAACCTGGTTGATGAACTCAGGAGATATGGGGTGAGGTTTGAGAACGGTGAGCCTGCAGGTGGAATCATAGGGGCTGCAGGACTCATAATAGGTCTCGCAAGCCTCGAGAACATCCCTTCTGCCTGTCTCATGGGAACAACCTCTGGATACATGGTTGATCCAAAAAGTGCCAAAGCCGTACTCGATGTCCTGCTTAAGCTGCTCAACTTGGAGATAAGCAAGGAGGATCTTGAGGAGAGAGCAAGAGAAATGGAGAAGCTGATATCCCAGATAAAGGAAATGCAGGAGGCACAGATGGTTCAGTTCAGGGGAGATGAGGATCTGAGGTACTTCAGATGATCTGCAGGGAGTGCTTTTACTTCATAAGGCAGAGCGGTGATGCGGGACTCTGCGTGTCTCCGGTATCAGACAAGATCTGCGCCCCAGGTGGATGCACGGGACTTCCATTCAGAAGGGTTTTTGGAAGCAGCAGTGCATGCACCGCATTCAAAAGAGTTAATCCCTGAAAACACTCTCTAAAAACTTTCTCTCTTTTTTCAGTTCCTCTATCTTGTCTCTGAAGCCCATATTCCCGTATCCGAGGTCATCAAGTTCAACCGTTATGATTCCATCATATCCGGCATCTCTCAGCATTTCAAGTATCCTCCTTGCATCCTGGCTGAACCTGCTGGCAACATGCTTTCCATCCACATCTGAGCTGCTTACATGCACGTTCCTTATAAGATCCAGACCAACGTATTTTTCAGCATCGCCGTTCTTGAGTGCGTGATTAATGTCGAAGGTTATTCTAAAACCAAACTTCCTCGCAAACCACTGAATCTCCTCAAAGCTCCTGCACAGATTGTTGATCTTTGCCTCACTGTTCTCAAGCAGAATTTCAACGCCCTTAAGTCTTCCGGTTTTTGAGATTATTCTGAAATATTTCTCATTTGCTTTGTAATCCTCCTCCACCGGCTCTCTCAGTGCACTTCTCTTTCCGGCATGGATGGTATAGGGACTTTTAACAGCCTTTGCAATGTCCATTCCATGGAGGTTTGTCTTCAATGTGGCCTCCTGAATCATCTCGTTGACGCTGCATGGATTCAGATCCAGAACTCCGCAGTGAACAGATTTTATCAGATGTTTTATCTCCTCAAGCTTCTCCTTATCTCTATCAATCCAGTAGTGCGGGGTCTCTATCCAGAACTCGATCCCATCGTATTCTGCTGCTTCACAGGCCTCGTTCAGTTTTTCCACTGGATACTCGTAAAAAAACATGGATGAAAATATAATCAGCAAGCAATCACCTCATAAATCTTTTTTCTTTCAGCCAGCTTTCTGAGCACATCCTCATGACTGTTACCGCTGGCAAGAACGCTCACAAGCGGGTCGTTTTTCCTGTATCTCTCACCTTTTCTGGGTATGTCTGCAAAAAAGGGATTTCCCACAGGTGAGGCTTTTACCATCACATCCGTTTCCGCAAAAACAACAGCCCTCCCCGCAAATCTTCTGACTTTCCAGGATTGAAATCTGCCAGATATTGCATCCAGATGTGCCCTGAAAAGATTTATACCGTACGCCCACTCTATTGAGTCGAGACTCCCCTGAAATCTTGGATTTATTTCCAGAACGTAGGGCTTGTCGGCAAGAATAAAGTCAACCCCGACATTTCCCCTGAGTTCGAAGTAAACTGCAAGCTCCTCGGCAATTGCTTTCATCTCTCTTTCATTCTCCGTGATGAATGGTGTGATGTTACCGCAGTATCTGAAACCAGATGCGTTGAACTCCTCCATGCCAACAAGCATTGCATTGGTTGATATCGCCTTGGCCTCCCTTCCAGAACTCAGAACGGAGACGGAGCACGGAGTACCATCTATGTATTTCTGGAGGATAAATCCCTTTTTTGTTCTGTCTGAAAACTCTATCTCCTCTCCACCTCCACCTCTTTCGGGCTTCAGAATTCCAAGCTCACCATCACTCAGAATCTCGGGAAAGTCAATTCCTGTCTTCTCAAGCTCCCTGTAGAATTTCCTCTTATTGACAATCCTCTCGATTTTTCTGTCAAGCAAATCCTCGTATCCGGAGTGACAGACTATCTCCGCGTTACAGGTTTCGGAGATTTCTCTTGCTCTCCTTCTCACAGCCTCATGACTTTCGTCGTCAATTCTGAATATTTTTTCTGCGTAGAGATGGAGATCTGCATCAACATGCTTTGTCAGACAGTAAACCCGATAACCGGCCTTTCTGGCAGACTCGGCCACATTTCTCACGTTACCCCCCACTATGAGGAATCTCCTGTCCTCCATTCTCTTATTATCCTCCTGATAACATCTTCAGACCTATCCCTGTAAATCTCCCTGATCGAACCATCTCCATCAACCTCAAGCCCGCGGAAAACAACTGCAGGAATCCCGTAATCTCCCTCACCCATTATCAGATTTGCAAAGGCCGCAATCTCATCCGCCACACACTCCACTGTAACCTCAAGCTCCCTGCCGTAGAGATCTCTTTCCTTTCTCCAGTCCTTCATCGCCTTGATTCCAGAAACACCTATGGCAAACCCGACAACTCCCCTTCTGAAACACCTGCCATTTGTATCTGTGATTACCACTCCCACTTTTTTTCCTGAAATTCTTTTTATTTCTTCTTTTATTATGGCTGCCGAATTATCCGGGTCTTTCGGGGGCAGTAGAATATAACCTTCTCTCACGTTTGAAGTGTCTATGGCTGCATTTATGCAGATATTGCCGAACTTGGCTTTAACAAGGAGAAACGGATTTTCGAGGAGAATTTCTTCAGACTCATTCAGAACAGCCTGAACAAATCTCGGATCCTTATCAAGCTTTTTTGCCATGCTCTCAGCTCTCTCAGAGGGGGTGAAATCTTCGAGTCTTGCAACCCTGCCCTCTGCTTTTGAGACAATCGTGGAGCACAGTGCAATAACATCTCCATCCTCAAAGCTGAACTCAGAGCAGAAGATCTCAGCCAGACTGTCTCCTTCCCTTATTTCCGGTATGTTTTTCAGGGGGAATACATGTATCATTCTTCAGATCCTCTCTCTGAGAAATGTGAATATTTCCGCTGTCATCTCATCCTTTTCAGGCATTATCTGACCTGCTCCCTGAGCAAGGTCCTCTCTCCCACCACCGCCGCCCTTTGAAAGCCTCCCTGCTATCCTCATCAGGTCTCTTGCATCCACCCTTTCATCCCCGCTGAACGTGACGATCTTGACGCCATTGTAATCTGAAAGCAGAATCCCTATGTATCCCTTCTTTGCCATGTGTATTCCAATTTTTGCCAGCATATCCGGATGCTCATTCATGATCTCAACCACTATTCTGACATCTTCAAATTCATCAAAGTCCTTTGAAAGCATCTCAGCCTTTATTTTTGCTATCTCGTCCTGCAGCCTTTCGATGGTTTTTCTCTGCTCCTTCCATTCGTCAAAAAATCTCTGAACTGTTTTGGGAAGAATCTCAGGCTGAACCCTGAGGATCGAGCTTGACTCCCTGAGCAGGCTTTCTTCTTTTGCTATGTGATCAAGAGCTGCTTCACCGGCAGAGTACTCAAATCTGAGCACACCATCCTGTATTGACTCAACCTTGAGTATCTTGAACACTCCAATTTCCCCGGTTTTATCAACGTGAGTTCCGCCGCATGCCTGAATGTCGTCTCCAACCTTCACGATCCTGATATCCCTCCCTGGGGGAACCCCTCCTTGATATAGTCTGAATCCGTACTTCTGCTCTGCCTTGATCCTGTCCATGATCTCCCAGGTGACAGGCTTGTCCGCCATTATCTCCCTGTTCACCTCGAGCTCTATCTCTCTTATCTCCTGCTCACTCAGTTTGGTGTAGTGTGTGACATCAAGCCTTGCCTTGTCCCATTCCTTTCTCGCTCCAGCCTGCCAGACATGGTTGCCGAGCTTCTTCTGAAGTGCTCTGATCAGCAGATGGGTTGCTGAATGATGCCGCATGTGCCTGAACCTTCTCTCCCTGTCGATGTAACCCTTGACACGGGCACCTGCTGGGATCTCTTTACCAACCTTGTGCAGAACAACCCCGTTCTCCTCGACAACATCCAGAACCTCTATCTTTTCCCCATTGAATTCGAGGTATCCCGTGTCGTTATCCTGACCACCGCTTTCAGGATAGAATGCGGTTCTGTCGAGTATCAGATACCCGTTCTCGTATCCAATTACTTTTCCAGAAAACTCCAGCATCTTTGAGTTGTAGTAAAGTTTCTCGGTTGGAGGGTAATCACCCTGAACAAGCCTCTCTTTCTCCTTTCTTTCAGCTTTCGAATGCCTTGAGGCGAGCTCCGCATAGAAATCCTGAGGGATTTCAATCTCGATGCTCTTGGCCTTTGCAATCTCCTCAACCATTTCAGGAGGTATGCCGTGGGAATCGTAGAACTCGATTAGATCGCTCTTTTCAATCTTTCTCTTCTTTTCGATTGTCCTTTCAACCAATGAAACCCCCTTGGAAATCGTATCCCTGTATCTTCTTTCCTCCAGTTCGAGAATCTCCTGTATTGTTTCAAGAGGTACCTCAAACTCAAATTCGCTGAGAATCTTTCTGTGGAGACTCACCAGATCGAAAAGATCAATACTCAGATTGAGTTCATCAGCCATTCTGAGGCTTCTTCTTATCATCAATCTGGCTAAATAACCTGAGCCGGCATTTGATGGAATCAGTGCATCTCCAAGCATGAAGAGAACCGCTCTTGTGTGATCGGCAAGAGCATAAACCTTCTCAAGGGGAACGACTATGCTTTCAAGCTTTTCAGCTGTTATTCCAAATTTTCTGGCTATCTGGGATCTCAGATCATTCAGCCTTTCTCCTCTCAGCTCACCCATAACACCTGCAAGCTTTGAGCTCTCTGCTATTATTTCTCTAACCTCATCATCGTCTGTTGAGAAGTCAATGGAACTGCTGTCAAGGATTTTCCTAACCACTTCTCCAAAAATTGCATCATACACGGTTGGAGTGCCCTGAGAGGCCCATACAAATCTTTCAAGCCCATAACCGGTGTCAACAATATAGTTATCCATTTTTCTGTACTTCACACCCTTTATGTCTATGTCACCATCAGGGTGTTCTTCGAGATTCATGAAAACGAGCGTCGCAACCTCCAGGCCACCAACAATAGCCTCCAAGCATGGCCCGGCATTGCCACCTCCAGCCCACGGTTCCTCCTTGTAAACTATGTCTTCCGTTTTCACTCCAAGCTCATTCAAAAGCTCTGTGCAGTACTCTACTGTCTCGTTCTTCCAGTATATTTCCTCTTTCGGATTGTTGAATGCGTGGTGAGCCATCATCTCAAACAATGTTAGATGTCTTCCCGTTCTTCCAACAGAATCGAGGTCGTCCATCCTTATGCATGGCTGCGAGATTGTGAGGGGATTTGCAGGAGGTGGTGCAACTCCTGAGGTTACAAAGGGCTGAAAGTCAGCGATGCTTGCGATTGTAAGGTAAATATCGTCTCTCCATCTTGCAACAACAGGATATCTTTCAATTCTTGCATGATCTCTTTTCTCGAAAAATGAGAGGTAGTATTCTCTCATCTCGCGTAACGAAAATTCTCTGCTGAACACCGGATCTCCTATGAATGTGTAACTCCCGCAAGGCGGATCTCCACATATCTCTCTGCTTTCATCGGCTGTCCAGAAATACTTTCCACACTTGGGGCATTTTTTCCTCACAAATCCATTCTCGGGTAGAAAGCTGATGTCAAGATACTCCTTATCAAGGCTCATCAGAAAAAAGGATGAACTGGAGGATATAACGTTTACTCTTTGATGGATTTTCTAAGCTCAATATACCTTTCCATGGTTATGTTTTCCGAGTAAACGGTGCAGGAAATCTCAAATTCGTCAACCTCCACATTCTTTGATGCAAAAGCCCTCACACCACTTCCGCTCCCCTGCACACTGCCCAGTCTGTACCCCTTGGCAGCGAGCTCCCTTATCGTGTCAAGGCTTGCGTCATAAACGTAAATGTTTACCGCCTTCTTGGAGGCAAAGGCATCTCTGATATCGTTCAAAAAATTCTTAATGGCATCCTCAACTTCCATAAAGTGAGGGTGCGGTGAGAATATTTAAGCTATTCCTATCTCCTCATCGAGGAGATAGCAGCTCGGATCATCACCCCAGAGATCGCCAGCTCTGAAAGCTCTAAGCCTGAAGCCACCACAAATGCTCTTGTAAGCACATCCTCCGCATCTTTTTCCCCTTATATGCTTTTCCTTTTCTCTGAGCTTTTTCAGCAATTCATCCTCCGGATTGAGCCATATCTGACTGAATTTCCTCTCTCTAATGTTACCGCACGTGTAATCGAACCAGAACTGGTTTGGATGAACGTTCCCGAACATGTCCACATCGGCTATTCTGAAGCCCGAGCTATCTCCACCCCTGTATTTCAGGAATTCCAGAGCATACTCGGCAAGATCCTCATCGAGCTCTCTGAGCTTCAGGTAAAAGAAGATCCCGTCTGCAGGATTGTCGACGGTCAGAATCTCGATTTTCTCACCATCGTCTCTCAATTCAAGTGATTTTCTGAAAAGGTACTCCATCAGATCTCTTCTCTCCTTCATGGATATGTCTATCTGAAAATCCGCTCTCCCGGATGGAACGAGATGGTAAAGGCAGAATCTTGGTACTTCTCTCTCCACAAGCAGATCTATGACCTCTGGCACGTCATTCAGATTGAATCTCGTTACTGTAAACCTTATCCCCGTGAGGATTCCCGCAGATGCTGCATTTTCCAGACCCTCCATCGCCCTCTGAAATGCCCCCTTCAACCCCCTGAATCTGTCGTTTGTGGCCTCCATTCCATCAAGACTCACACCAACGTAATCAACTCCAGCCTCTGCAAGTTTTTCAGCAGTCTCTCCATCAATCAGAGTTCCGTTTGTAGAAAGAGAGACATGCAGTCTCCTTGATTTTGCGTAGGCTATGAGCTCAATTATGTCCTCTCTCATCATTGGCTCTCCACCGCTCAGAAGCAGGACAGGCACCCCCATATTCGCAAGATCATCTATGAACCCTCTCGCCTCTTGGGTTGTAAGTTCACCCTTTTTTTTCGCTCCAGCATCAGCGTAGCAGTGAACGCATTTGAGGTTGCACCTTGATGTTGTATTCCAGACAGTAACGGGAATCGGTTTTTTGCTTGCCTCAACAAGTCTGGGAGGAATCCTCTCTCTGCTTTTATACGTCAATCTTTCAGAGACCGTCATCTCCCCACCAACCATCTTGCTCAGACCGATCATTCTTCCAGCCTCTCTGCAATGAATGATGTGAGATCCTTTATAATTAACCCATCGGCTCCGTTCTTTAAATTCCTGTAGCAGTATGGACATGATGTCACAACAACGTCCGCATTTGTTCTTCTGAACTGCTCTATCCTGACCTTTCTAACTTCCCTTGTCAGTTCCCTGTATGAAACCCTCACACCACCTCCACCCCCACAGCAGAAAGACTCCATTCCATGCTGCTCTGGTTCAACAATTTCAGAAACCATTGAAAGAACCCTTCTCGGTTCCTTCACAATGCCCATGTGTCTTGCAAGGTGACACGAGTCATGGAATGAAACTCTGATACCGTCTTTTCTGAGTCTGAGCATTTCTGCATTTTCACTCAAAAATTCGGTTATGTGCATTATCCTGACACCAAGCCCTCCAAACTTCTCGTAATCCTTTTTTACTGTTCTGTAACATCCCGGACAGTTAACAAGCAGGGTTTTGGCTTTTGTTCTCTCAACAACCTCCCTCAACCTTCTGTAGTTTCTCTCTGCATAGCTCAGATCTCCTCCAATTCTCAGAGAGGTTGAACCGCAGCAGTACATGAACTCAATCCCGAAGCTTACACCCATGCTCTTCAGAATTTTGACGGTGCTTTCAAAGATCTCCCTCTCCCTTGCGAGGGATGTGCATCCCGGATAGTATATCACATCAACCTCACCATCAATCTCCATGGTCTCGATATCATCACCGTAAGGATTCCCCTTTTCAACCATGTTGTTCAGCAATCTCACATGTCTTTCGGGCAGTATGGTCTGTTTGGCATACTCTCCTCTTTTTTTCTCAATTATCTCGGTTATTTCAACATTTGACGGACATACCTGCTCGCATATACCGCATGTGAGGCATGAGAAAATTGATTTTACAAGCTCCCTGTCGTCTTCAACGTAAGGTGAGAGTATAAGCCTTCCTCTTGGGCTTAGATGCTCCCATCTTGTAACCTTGTATGTTGGACATATCTGGATGCATTTTCCACATTTTGCACAGTTCAGAGACCAAATTTCCCGGGATTTAGTATATTCTTCTGATCCAAGCAATATTTCAACCTCCTGTAAACATCAAGACCCTTCAAAAACTCCCATCTCAGCGCAACACCATGTTCCCCTACAGTTGCACCCATTTTCAGGGCAGTATCAGCAAGCCTGCCTGCAGCTCTCATTGAATCCTCAAAACTCTCGGAAACTATTGCAGGATGGAGATTGCAGGTATCAAGGTGACCGTAAACGAATATCTCCGATCCTGTTTCCCTTTCAACATCTTTGATCTTCTCTATGAAGTCGGAAAGCCTTGAGAAGGGAACTGCAAAATCCTCTCCAGCATAAACCCTTGATCCTTTCTTTGCAATTTCAGCTCCGAGCGTCTCTCTCCTCTCCCAGAACCTCTTCTCTTCCTGACTTTCTATGGAGATTCCTCCCAGGGAATCAATGACCCTCTCAGCATACCTGTCATCTCCAAAGACCTCCACAGCAATAAATTCCTCCTCGCCATATCCCAGAGCTGAGGACGATTTTGAGTCAATGTACTCAACAGCATCTGGAAGAACTTTCAGAATTCTTTTGAGTGATTTTTCAATTTCAGTGGTGTTTTTCAGAGGGATCAGGTAGGTTTTCTTTTCCTCAGGTATCGGAATTGCTCGCAGGTAAATACCAGTTATCACACCAAGCGCCCCCTCGCTTCCCACAAACACCTGATGATTTATTCCTGGAGATCTGTGGGTTCTGTAGGTAATTCTTACGATCTTGCCGTCTGGCAGGACAGCATTTATCCCGGCAACAAAGTTTCTTACTGATCCGTATTTCAGACCCCTCTTTCCACTTCCGTTGTTGGCAACAAAGCCTCCAGCTGTGGCAATTCTGAGACTTCCGGGTTCTGGTGGTATGAAGAGATCGAATTTGCATAGGGATCTCTTTATGTCATGGAGTATCGCTCCAGCCTCAGAGAAAACAATCATGTCATCCTGATAGACCTCTATCCCGTCCATCTTCTTCATGTCAATTACAACAGCATTCCTTGGAACGGCACCACCTGAAGTCCCGCTTCCGGCCCCTCTCGGCACAACAGGAACTGAATGGTGATTTGCAAGTTTTAAAATCTCTGAAACCTCCTCAGGGTTTTCCGGCCTCACAACAGCCACTGCTCTGCCGGAATAGGGACTTGCATCAGTTGAGTAAACCTCAGTAACTCTCGAGTTGTAAATCAGATCATCGCTCCCGACAACATCCTCAAGTCTGTCTATGAACTTTTCCGGAACCACACTATATGGTGATGCCGAGAACTTATATTTTTTCCCAGAAAAATTATAATAATTAATTGTTAAATTATGTCATTTACAGAATTATCTCAATTCCCAGCCTCTCAGCAAGCTCCTTGTATCTGTTTCTTATGGTAACCTCTGTAACTCCTGCCACCTCAGCAACCTCCCTCTGAGTTCTCCTTTCTCCGCTCAGTATTGAGGCGATGTATATTGCAGCAGCAGCGACACCTGTTGGCCCTCTTCCACTTGTGAGCTCCTTCTCCTCAGCTTTCTTTATGATCTCAATTGCCTTTTTCTGCACCTCACCGCTCAGACCAAGGGCTGTGCAGAATCTTGGAATGTAGTCTGCCGGACTTGTGGGCATCAGCTTCAATCCAAGCTCCCTTGCAATGAACCTGTAGGTTCTTCCAACCTCCTTTCTGTCCACTCTTGAATAGGTGGCAATCTCATCAAGGGTTCTCGGCACTCCTGCCTGCCTGCATGCTGCATACAGTGCAGCGGCAACAACACCCTCGATGCTCCTCCCCCTAACAAGGTTCTTCTCAACAGATTTTCTGTAAATCACAGATGCTATCTCCCTTACACTCTTTGGCAAACCGAGGGCTGAGGCAAGCCTGTCAAGCTCGGAAAGGGCAAAGGCAAGATTTCTTTCAGTTGCGTTGCTTATTCTGATTCTTCTCTGCCACTTTCTCAGCCTGAAAAGCTGAGCCCTGTTTCTGACGGAAATTGTTTTTCCGTAGTAGTCCTTGTTTCCCCAGTCAATGATCGTTGACAGGCCTTTATCATGGATCGTGTAGGTTATTGGAGCTCCAACTCTTGCTCTTTTCTCCTTCTGCTCGCTGTCAAATGCCCTCCATTCAGGACCACTGTCTATATAGGTTTCTTCAATAACAAGCCCGCAATCCTGACACATGAATTCTCCTCTTCTGTAATCTCTAATGAGTCTCGGGCTTCCACACTCAGGACAGACCTCAATTGCCTCTTCTCTTTCTATTTCCTTTCTTTCTATTTCTTTTTCTCTCTCCCTTCTTTCTATTTCCCTTATCCTTTCTACCTCGACCATCCTTCACCACCACAAACAGATTATCCTCATCCACGACAGATCTTTTAAATGGTCTGACAATAACATAGGGTCTGCTCACTCTCCCTATTATGTCGTAAACAAACCCTATTTTCTCCATTTTCCTGTTAAATACCTCCTGACCAATTGAGGGCAGATTTTCAGGAACCGCAGAAACAATAATATTGCCGGTCTTAGAGAGATGCACAACATTTCCTATTTTTTTTAACACAGCACTAACCTTGTATGATCCACTATATAAATTTTTCGAAAGTGTTATATTTAAATGACATTCCGAAAATAAATATTTTTGGTCCGGTTCGTATTTCGAATGACTCTTGCCTGTGTTTCAGTCCGGAATGATCAGGTATTTTCTCAGTATCTTTGCCCTCTCCCTGCCAACTGTCCTTTCAATTTCATCTGAACTCCTGAATGGTCTCATAGCGGCTATGTTTGAGGCGGTTCTCTCTCCAATTCCGGGAATGTGCATCAGCTGGTAAAGAGATGCGGAGTTTATATCAATTTTCGGGAATGCGGTTATGCTTCTCCTGCCGTAATCAACAACCCTTGCATCTACGAATGTGTTTCGCTCGAAACTCCCCACAACTCCCACAAGAATTGGATATGTGGCAAGCTGTCTTCCGAAGCTTATCCTTCCATGCCTTTCCTCGATTCTGACGTCTCTTATCAGCCTTCCTTTCGGTAGTATTTTTTCAAGCATTTTTCTGTCAAAATTCTCTCTTATCTTCTCCTTGAAGAGTCTGAAATACCTTTTGTGCCTCCTCACTTTTTTCTCCCCAATTTCTGCCATTGGGGTGAAATCAAAAACCTTCACCTGCCTGAGATTAACTCTCCTGACAAGCAACCCTCTCTCAAGTATATCCATCAGGAAATCATAGTTTCTCTGAAATGTCTCCTTTGTCTCACCTTTCAGTCCAAAAACAAAGTTTATTCCTGGAAGGAAGTAGGGGAGACCGTTAAAGCCCGTGTATCTCCCATATCTGTTTATCATCTCAATGGCAAACATCACATCCTCGGGGTGAGCAAGAAGATTGTTTTTCTCAATAACCCTTTCATCAGCACTCTCCATTCCAAAGGCAGCTATGTTTCCGGGGGTCTGATAGCAAACAACTGTTTTTATTATTTCTCTGCTCTCCTCAGGATATTCGGCTATTGTTTTTGGATTGACATTGTCAAGATGGAGCGTTTTTATTTTCGGGCACTCTCTCCATATCGCCCTGTGGAACGACCTCATGAACTCCGGATCCGGTTTTGGATACTCTCTGCTGAAATCCGCCATGTATGTGAAGAAATCTGTCTGGTTTCCCAGCCTGAAATGCCTGACTCCATGGGTATAGAGGGCCTTTATCTCTCTAACCACAGCCTTTGGGTCTCTCATTGAAACCCTGTGTATTCTCTCGATGCAGAAGCTGCACCTCTTCCAGTAGCATCCTTTGTATGTTTCTATCTCGCATATGATGTTGGGAAAGTCTGGATGCTCCTTCACAATCTTGGCTCCAAGAACTGCAAATTCGTTCACGAAGTTTCTGGAAAAATCCCTCACCTCTCCGCCAAGAATCCGGTAAAGCTCATGCTCAAAGGGGAATCTTATTGAGGTGTATCCCTCAATCTCTCCTTTCATTTCGAGAGTTATCGGTCCAACAAGAATCTTCCCCTTTTCAGGGTATATAGAGGGAAGCTCTTTGAGAGATAATGGCCTTCCGCCCATGTATTTTCCTGGCACGGCTATTCCGGCAATAACTATTACCTTCTTGGCCTTTTGAAGAACCTCCGGATTTCTTCTGTACTCGTCAACTGTTGCATATTTCCATCTGATTCCGAGCCTTTCAAGCATTCCTGCAATGTATCTGGGGTATGGGGAGATGTATGGTGGAACTCCGAGACATGAGGGCTCATCCACGTATCCATCAAGTATTCCTATCATTCTCCCCTCTGTATCTTTGCATGCCCTCCAATGATTGAACCGCTCAGTTCGAGATTCCTGATCTCGCACTTTTCATCTACTATGCTTCTCCAGATCTTTGCCTTTCTCAGAATGACATTTCTGAAGACAACAGAATCGCTCACATCACTCGCCTCAATCTCACATCCCTCACCGATGTATGCGTAGGGACCCACAATACTTCTCTTTCTTATTTTTACATTCTCCTTTATGACAACAGGTTCTATGATCTTGGAGGTTCTGTCGATTTCAACATCATCGCTTACGTGGTGGCTCATGTATATCTTCAGAGCTTCGAGGTATGAGTCTGGGTTCCCAACATCATACCAGTTTCCGTTGCTGAACACATGCCCGTAGATTTCCTTTCTCTCAATAAGCCATGATATGAAATCCCCAAGGTTGTCCTTTTTTTCACCCCTCACATAATCGGAAAGCATATCCTTGGTCTCTTTATCGAAAGCGTAGATCCCAATTCCTGCGAGGGTTGTTTTTGGCTTTTCAGGCTTTTCCTCGAATGAAACTATCCTGTCTCCATCAAGAATGGCTATACCATACCTCCTTGCCAGATCAAAATCCCCGACATCGTAAAGAGCTATGAGGGATGATCTCATCTCTCTGTATTTCTCAACAAAATCATCTAAGGTGAAGGAGAAGATGTTATCTCCAGCCACAACAAGAACATCATCATCAAAGCTCTCTGTAACCTCATAGAGAGCCCTAACAGCTCCAAGCTTCTCCTCCTCCTTTGTTGTATTCTCTATTGCAAGCTCAACCTCCTTGTCCTCAGCCCACTCCTCGAAATCTCTCCTGAACCTCAGGTTCGTGGAAACAATTATGTCAAATCCAAAAGGTCTGATTTTCTCGTAAATGTAGTCTATTATGGTTTTGCTTCCGAGAGGTAAGAGCGGCTTTGCCTTTGTCTTGGTTATCGGCCAGAGTCTTGTTGCATAGCCTCCGGCCATTATCACTGCCTTCATTGTGCCATGCTTCATCACTCAAAATAAAAAATCTATCGGAAAATGTATTAATGAAGGTGCAGACCTTCACTTATGTTTTCTCACATTGATGATAAGGGGAGGGCAAAGATGGTGGATGTGAGTGCAAAAGATGATGTTGTGAGGGTTGCGAGGGCTGAGGGGTTCATACGTCTCAGAAAGGAGACGGTTGATGCCATAAGGGAGGATCGCATTAAGAAGGGAAACGTGCTCAACACAGCAATTGTTGCCGGTGTTATGGCTGCCAAAAGAACCTCTGAACTCATACCACTCTGCCACCCCCTCCAGATAACGGGCGTCTGGATGGATTTTGAGATTCTCGATGACAGGATAAAGGCCGTCTGCGAGGTAAGGTATGTTGGTAAAACCGGTGTGGAAATGGAGGCCTTAATTGGAGTGAGTGTTGCCCTTCTTACAGTATGGGATATGGTAAAATCTCTGGAAAAGGATGAGAATGGGCAGTATCCATCAACGGAAATCTTTGGAGTGAGGGTGGTTGAGAAGCTCAAGAAAGAAAAATAATTTAAATTTTCACAGAGATAAGGTCAAGCATGGCCAGAATATTCTACGATGAGGATGCCAGTATTGATTTTTTGAGGGACAGGACTGTTGCTGTTATAGGTTACGGCAGCCAGGGACATGCTCACGCACTGAATCTGAAGGACAGTGGAATTGATGTGATTGTTGGGCTTTATGAAGGTAGCAAGAGCTGGAAGAGAGCTGAAGAGGACGGACTGAAAGTAAGGACTGTTGATAGGGCAGCTGAGGAAGCAGAAGTGGTTGTGATGCTCATTCCCGACACAGTCCAGCCTGCAGTTTACAGGAAGTACATTCATGAGAGGCTGGGTGAGGGGAACATGCTAATGTTTGCCCATGGCTTCAACATTCATTACGGCCAGATAATTCCTCCAAGCTATGTTGATGTGACGATGGTTGCACCGAAAAGTCCGGGGCACATTGTCAGGAGGATGTATGCCGAGGATAAGGGTGTCCCCGCTTTGATGGCGGTCCATCAGGATTTCACCGGAAGGGCGAAAGATTACGCCCTCTCGTATGCCAAAGCGATAGGATGCACGAGAGCTGGAGTGATAGAGACAACATTCAGGGAGGAGACTGAAACAGATCTCTTTGGGGAGCAGGTGGATCTGTGTGGTGGAGTTGCTGAGCTAATCAAGACAACCTTTGACGTGCTTGTTGAGGCCGGATACCAGCCTGAAGTTGCTTATTTTGAAGCACTTCACGAGCTGAAGCTGATTGTCGATCTGATATATGAGGGAGGAATCTATGCGATGTGGTATTCTGTGAGCGATACCGCAAAGTATGGTGGAATGACGAGGGGGAAAAGAATAATCAACGATTCTGTCAGGGAGGAAATGAGGAAGATACTGAAGGAGATCCAGACCGGAGAGTTTGCAAGGGAATGGATTCTGGAAAACAAGGCAGGCAGGCCAAGCTACTCAAAGCTCCTTGAAATGGAGAAAAATCATCCTATTGAAAAGGTTGGAAAAGAACTGAGAAAGATGATGCCATGGCTTAGGGGAATAGATCTCGGTTGAACCATCCGGCTTCAGCATCTATTTTTCTGTTTCACCTTACATTCGGAGCATCAGAAAACCTTATCTTTAATGCTGATGACAATGCATCCAATGAGCAGGGCTGAGGTTTTGACAGATCAGATTCTTGAGAGGATAAAGGGGCAGGATGTCAGGGTTAAGAGGGAGGAGATTCTCAAAAGAATGAAGCTTCTCATCGAAGAATTCAAGGTTCCCGAGAGTGAGGCTGTCAGGACAATCACGAGCTATCTTGTGAGGGAATATGGGGTTTCAAGGGAGGAGCTGATGGAAAGAGAATCCCCATTGGTAAGAATATCCGAGATAACAAAACCAAATCAGTGGGTGAGTCTCAAGGCGAAGGTTGTTCAGCTCTGGGACTCAAACTCTCCAAATGTTTCCCAGGTAGGGCTTATTGGAGACGAAACAGGTATAATCAAGTTTGTGATATGGACAAGGGCTGAGATGCCCGAGGTTCAGGAAGGGAGGAGCTATCTCTTCAAAAATGTTGTGACAGACAGTTTTCAGGGTAGAATGCAGGTGAATGTGAACAGAACAAGCAAAATTGTTGAGATTGATGAGGACATAGAACTCCCTCCAAGAGAGATTCAGGTTGTGGGGGCGATAATCTCATTTCAGCAGAACAGCGGGCTGATAAAGAGGTGTGGTGAGTGCGGGAGGGTGCTCATCAAGGGAGTGTGTCAGGTTCACGGGAAAGTGGAGGGTTACGATGATCTCAGGATAAAGGCTGTTCTCGATGATGGTGAAAGTGTTTACGAGATAATTCTCAACGAGGGGAACATAGCAGGTCTTACGGGAATTGATCTCCAGAAGGCTCTTGAGATTGCAAAGGAGAACCTTGACAGAAATGCTGTTCTGAATGAGCTGAGAAACAGACTGCTCGGCAGATACTTCAGGGTTAAGGGATTGAGAGGAGGAAGATATCTCCTTGTTGAGGAAATTGAACATCATAAACCATCTGTTTCAGAATTTGATCATATTCTGGAGGCGTTGGCATGATAAGAAGGAGGGAGGTTGCAAAAAGGGTTTTTGCCTACGAGCTCGTGAGATCAACCTATCAGATTGAGGATGAGTCGCAGCCAAAATACGTTCTGACTCCAACAGGAGAGAGGGCGAACAGAATTTTCAGCGTTGCGGTCCTTCTTGATAAGGAGGAAATTGGAGCAGATACGAACTTCTGGAGATTGAGACTTGCTGATCCGACAGGAACATTCTTTGCAACTGTTGGCAGGTTTCAGCCTGAGGCACTTGAGGTGATAGGTGAGATAAACGTTCCTGAGCTGATAGCCCTTGTTGGAAAAATCAGGGTCTTTGAGGGAACGTCAAGAAAGCTCGTTTCCATAAGACCAGAAATGATCTCGGCTGTTGACCTCTCTGTCAGGGACTACTGGGTTCTTGAGACAGCAAAAAGAACACTTGAGAGGATAAAGATTATGGAGGAAAGAGGGAATGAGGATGCGGAGCTTGCCTGGAGAGTATACAACCCCGATCTGGAAGAGTACAGGGAGATGGTAAGAAAGGCCGTTACAACTGTGAAGGAAGACGTTGAGGTAATGGAGAGGTTTGAGGAGGAAGAGGAGGAGATAGACTTCACAGGGTTTGAGCTGGAGGAAGAGGAATTTGACCTCACAGATCTGCTTGAAGAGTGATCAGGTTTTTCTCATAAGCAGAGCCCCACTCAGGCTCATTATCCCGGCTGATATCAGTGGCAGGAGAAATCCACCAGTTACGTCAGCGAGATATCCGCCAAATGCGGGTCCGAACATCTGTCCGATACCGAAAAAGAGGGTTACAAACCCAATTGCAGCAGATGCTGACTCTTTTCCTGCTATATCCCCGCAGTAAGCCTGAACGAGTGGAGGGATTGAGAGCATTGAAAGCCCTGTCATGAATGTTGCAAGTGATGCGGTGAAGATGCTCTGTGTGAATGCGAAGGTGATGAAGGCAAATCCCATGAGCGTGTAAACAATCTGGAGGGCAGTTTTTCTGCCTATCCTGTCTGAAGTCCTTCCCCAGAGAACAGACCCGGCTATGGAGAGGAAACCAAGCATTGACCACAGAAAGCTGGATGTTGTGTAGTCAATTCCCCGGTTTATCAGATGGGATGTGAAGAATGTTACGAAAATTATGTAGGATGAGCCGAAAAATACGTAGGATGCTCCAAGGAAAACAAGCCTTCTCTCTCTGTAAACACCTGCTATCGGTATTTTTGATTCTGGAGTGAACCTTTCGGGAGTTTCCCTGAGCCACAGAGAAAGCAGGAAAACAATGAATGATATGACTGCAAGAAACTGCCATCCAGCTCTCCAGTCATAGGCAAGAATTACGGCAGGCAGGGCAAATCCCGCGAATATTATGCCCACACTGGACCCTGTGTTTATTATTCCAAGGGCAAGACCCCTCTTCTCTATTTCAAACCACTTTGCGGCCAAGCCAACTATTCCGACATTGACTCCAGCAGATCCTATTCCTGTCAGAAACCTGAAAATGCCAGCATCAATGAAACTGGTTGAAAATGAGGTCAGAAAAAGAGTTATTGTTATCAGAAGGAGAGAAGAGACTACTATCTTTTTTGAACCATGTTTTGAGGCAAGGTATCCTGCAAAGGGTGAGAAGAGGACGTATCCGAAAAAGTTTGCAGAGGCAATCACACCCATTTCTGTGTAGTTCACCATGAGCCCCTCTCTCATGGGTTCGAGAATTACCGTGTAGGCAAATCTGGCAAGACCGAGGCCTGAGAATATACCAAGCAATCCGACTATGAGAGTGAAAACCTCTTCCCGTCTCACGGTTAGAAGCTCTGACTGCCTGATTTAAAAATCTATCCCGAGCTGAGGTGCAGTGAGAGCTTAACAACACTCTCCTCCCTGCCCATCAGATTCATGCTTGGTGGGAACCGCTTTTCCATCTCAAACCCTTCCTTGGTGAACACATGCATTGCCGTGGAGTTTTTCTCATTTATGAAGCTAATCAGCTTTCTTATTTTCTTTTTCCTGGCAAGATTTATCATTTCTCTGAGCAATGCCTGTCCTATTCCCTGATTCTGGTAATCGTCGTGAACGACAATCCCTATCTCTCCTGAGCCTGTCTCATGGGTTATCAGCCTCACCTCTCCTGCAATTCTCCCGTCATCCTCCGCAACAATGGAGAAAACATTTCTGAAGTCAACCCTGTTCAGCATCACCTCAACCTCTCTTTCCGTGAATCTGTAGGGTCGTAAATACCTCATTGTTCTGTCTGAAAGGGTTGTGTAAAGCCTTTTAAGCTCTTTCAGATCACCTTTCTCAGGAAATCTCAGGACAATTTTCCTTCCATTTCCTGACCTCACCTCTGAGATTACTGCCATTGGATTATTTTTGTTTGAAGGATTTTTAATAATTGAGCTGAATGATTTAAAGTGAGATCAGGCAAAACCACTAAATTTTTAATGTAACATTCAGAGCATGATTCATGAAATACACCGTTGATGTTCTCATCAGCCTGAAAAAGGGTGTCCTTGACGCTGAGGGAGAGGCAACAAAGAAGGCTCTCAGACTTCTGGGGTACAAGAATGTTGAGAGAGTATCATCAATGAAGGTTTTCAGAATTGAGCTGAATGCAAAATCGAGGGAAGATGCTGAAAAGATGTTAAGGGAGATGTGTGACAGGATGCTTGCCAATCCGGTTATTCAGGATTACGAGATAAGGTGGGTTGGTTGAGATGTTCAGGCTGATTTTGCAGGATCCTGAGGTTTATGAGATCGATCTTCTTGGATCGGATGAGGCCCAGCTTGTAAAGATAAGTCAGGATCTCGGTTTGAATCTGAATCTTGATGAGATGAAGAGGATAAGGGAGTACTTCAGAAAGATCGGAAGAAACCCAACAGACATCGAGCTTCAGAGCCTCGGGCAGGCGTGGAGCGAGCACTGCTGCTACAAGAGCTCCAAGTATTATCTGAAAAAGTATCTGCTTGGCTTCAGGCCCGGATATGTTATTTCCACATCGGATGATGCCGGGGTTGTTGAGTTTGATGAGGAGCATGCCTATGTTGTTGCATTTGAAAGCCACAATCACCCCTCTGCAATAGAGCCCTACGGTGGTGCTGCAACAGGTATCGGGGGAATTCTCAGGGATGTTGTGTGCATGGGTGCTCAGCCTGTTGCACTGGCAGATCCTCTTTTTTTCGGAAATCCGGATACGGAAAGGGAAAGACTCCCGAGAGGAACAAAGCACCCTCTGTATCTGCTTTCAGGTGTAGTTGCGGGAATAAGGGACTACGGGAACAGGGTTGGAATTCCGACCGTTGCTGGAATGGTTTTTTTTGACGAAAGCTATCTCACAAACTGCTTGGTGAATGTCGGATGTGTCGGAATTGTCAGAAAGGAGAACATAATACCGAGCAGGGTTGGAGGGACTGGAGAAATAATAATCCTGGCAGGTGGGGCAACGGGGAGGGATGGAATTCATGGTGTGACATTTGCATCTGCCGAGCTTGATGAAAAGAGCGAGGAGGAGTCAAGAGGGGCAGTTCAGCTTGGAGATCCGATAATGAAGGAACCGCTCATTCATGCATGCCTTGAGGCTGTTGAAAATGGACTTGTTTCCGGGATGAAGGATCTTGGTGGTGGTGGGCTGAGTGGAGCGGTTGGAGAGATGAGCCTTGCAGGAAACTGCGGGGCGGAGGTGTGGCTTGAAAAGGTACATCTGAAAGAGGAGGGAATGAAGCCTTGGGAGATCTGGATCAGCGAGAGTCAGGAGAGGATGCTCCTCTCTGTGAGGCCCCAGCATGTTGATGAGGTCCTCTACATCTTCTCAAAATGGGATGTTCCGGCCAGAATAATCGGGGTCACAACTGAGGACAGGAGGCTGAGGGTTTACTGGGAGGGCAGGCTGATTTACGACATGGATATAGAATTTGTCTCAGCTGGAGTTGAGTACTGCAGGGATTACAGGGTGGAGAAAAGGGGAAGTGAGGGAGAGGATGAGGTAAGGGACTTCGGAAATTATGAGGAGATCATCATGAGAATGCTTTCCCATCCAAATGTGGCAAGCAAGGAATGGATTGTAAGGCAGTATGACCACGAGGTTAGAGCCAGTACAATTTTGAAGCCACTTCAGGGAGTTATAGGTTTTGAAACCCATGGAGATGCGGCTGTTATAAGGCCAACAGAATCAATGAAGGGAATTGCCATAACTGCGGACGTAAATCCATGGATGACATCAGTTGACCCATTCTGGGGATCTGCAAGCTCATTTGATGAGATGGTGAGGAATCTTGTGGCTGTAAACAGCCATCCCCACAGCTTTGTTGACTGCCTGAACTTCGGAAACCCGGAAAAGCCTGAGAGGATGGGAGAGTTTGTTGAGAGCGTGAAGGCCTTGGGCTGGATGTCAAAGGAATTTGGAATTCCTGTTGTGAGTGGAAATGTCAGCTTTTACAACGAAACACCCTACGGAGCAATAGCTCCAACTCCATCGCTCATTGGCATTGGAATCCTTGACGACATAAGAGATGCTATCAGTTCAGAATTCAAGAGAGAGGGTTCAGCAGTAATTCTGGTTGGAGAAACGAGGGCCGAATTCGGAGGGAGTCTGTATTCAAAGGTCACCGGAATTGAGAGTCTGAGTGTTCCGAAGACTGATCCTGAAAGGCTGAAGAATTATGCAGATGCCATGCTTTCAGCCTTTCGGAGTTTCAGGATTTTTGCTTGCCATGATGTCTCAATGGGTGGTATCGCTGTTGCTCTTGCTGAGATGGCTTTTGGAGCGAGATTTGGATTTGAAGCAAGCCTCAAGGATTTTGTGGAGCTCTTCAGCGAGAGCAACACGAGGTGGATTGTTGAGATTGATGAGAGGGATGCTCTCGATTTCATTGATTTCATGAGTGAGAGGGGATGCAGGGCAGAGAAGATCGGTGTGACTGGGGGGGATGTTCTGGATTACGGTATCACCTCACTTGAGCTTGATGCTGCTGAGGAAAAATGGAGAAAGGGATTTTCGAGATTTTTGGGGTGATGTCAATGGAACCTGATGAGATAAGGGTTGGTGTGGTCAGGATAGAGGGAACAAACTGCGAGGATGAGACTGTCAGGGCTTTCAGAATGCTTGGAGTCTTTGCTGAGGCTGTTCACCTCAAGCAGTTCTACAGTGACATGATAAAGGACGGTGAATCGAGAAGCATCTGGGACTACTCATGCTTGGTCTTTCCCGGAGGATTTTCTGCTGGAGATTATGTAAGGGCAGGAGCCATATTCTCTGCGAGGGCAAAAAGCCTCCTCAGGCACGATCTTGAGATGTTCATAAGGGAGGGGTACCCTGTTCTTGGAATATGCAACGGCTTTCAGGTTCTCGCTGAGCTCGGAGCCCTCCCCGGATTTGATGAAGACAGACCTGTTTCAGATAAACCCGAGATGGCTCTTGCAATAAACTCATCAAGCAGATTTGAGTGCAGACAGAGCTATCTGAAGCATGAAAATCGTGGTAAGTGCAGGTTCACATCCGAATACATGAAAGATGAAATTGTTGTCTTTCCTGTCGCTCATGCAGAGGGAAAGGTGACGTTTCCTGTTGGAAGGGAGAAGGATTTCCTGAACCTGCTTGAAGAAAACGACCAGATAGTTTTCAGGTATGTGGATTCAGAGGGAAACTATTCTGACTATCCATGGAACCCCAATGGAAGCTACTCAAACATAGCGGGAATATGCAATGTCACGGGAAATGTTTTTGGACTCATGCCACACCCGGAGAGAGTGGTGAATCCATGGCAGCACACAGACTGGATGAGGATGGAAAGAGAGGAAGGAGATGGGATCAGGGTATTCAGGAGCATTCTGAAGTATCTGGAAAAGCTTTAATTATTTTCTCTGCTTTCAGTTTTTGATGATTCTTGTCAGAAGGGTTGAGGATTACAGAAAGGTGGATGATTTTATCAGAGAGGCATTTGAAATCTTCAAACTCGAGTTTCAGAATGAGGTCATTGTGAAGCCCAACTTTCTCAAGTTTGACAGTCCTGCAAATGGATGCATAACACACCCCGAGGTCGTGAAGGCCACAGCTGAAATTCTCAAGGAAAACGGACATGATGTGATCATAGCGGAGGGCGGGTTCTATGAGGACAGTGCAGATGAGTGCTTTCAGGAATTTGGGCTTTATGAGATTGCCGAGTGCATTAACATAAACAGGCAGAAAATGGTCAGCGTGGATATAAACGGGAAGGCTTTAAAAAGTGCTGAGATGGGCGAGATTGCACTGAAGGCGATGAAAATGCCATTCGTCTCTCTTCCCAAGATGAAGGTTCACACGCTTGCAAAGACAACGCTAGGAATAAAGAACAACATGGGGTTTCTCAGGAAGCCTGCCATGTTCATGCATCTGAAAATTCATCAGAAGCTTGTTGATCTCCTCCACGTTCTCAACCCCGAATTTGTTATTGTGGATGGAATTATAGGAGGTGCAAACAGCGAGAGCAACACCGTGCCAGTTGATCATGGAGTCATGATTGCAGGAAACAGTGTGATTGAGGTTGATGCAGTCTCATCCTACCTGATGGGCTTTGAACCCGAGAGCATAGGGTACATAAGGAAGGCTGCTGAAGAATTTGAAGTAAATCTGGAAGGGATAGAGATCAGGGGCGATGATCCTGAAGGTCTGAGAAGGGATTACAGAAGGAACATTGTCGGGAAGGTTCTCGGCATGTTTGACTGGTAGTTCAAAAGCCGGAGATATTTTAAAGGAGCGGGCATTCAGTTTATCCATGCGAAGGCTGATAGAGGCTGAACAGGCAAAGAAAATACTCTCCCGGGTTAAGATTGGGTTTGACGTTCTGACCCTCCCTCTTCACCTCTCGGCTGGAAGGGTGATCGCTGAGAGTGTTTATTCTCCAATAAACATCCCGCCATTCAGAAGAGCAACAAGAGATGGTTTTGCCGTGCTGAGCGATGATGTTGTCGGTGCAGATGAGAGAAATCCTGTGATCCTTGAGATTTCAGGAAAAATTGAAGCTGGAGAATTCAGATCTTTAAGGGTTGACAGCGGTAAGGCTGTTGAGATTGCAACTGGAGCTGTGATGCCTGAAAATGCAGATGCCGTGGTAATGGTTGAGAACACCGAAATCAGGGATGGTGTTGTTTATGTGAGGAAATCTCCATCCCCCGGAGAGAACGTGATGAATGAAGGCTCAGACGTCATGGCCGGCGAGGTCCTTGCAAGGGAGGGTGAGGTGATTGACACACTCAAAATTGGACTTCTTGCAGGGGCGGGGATTGGGGAGGTCAGGGTAAGGGACATGAGAATTGGAATAGTATCGACAGGAAATGAAATTCTCATGCCGGGACAGAAAATTGAGCCCGGGAAGATATACGATGTTAACAGCTTCACACTGTTTTCAGAAATCAGAAAGCTCGGAGCAACTCCGGTTATGATTGGAGTGGCGAGGGATGATGAGAGTGAGATGGTAGAAGTGCTCGATAGGGCTTTGAATGAATGTCATGCGATCGTAACCTCGGGCTCAACGTCTGCAGGAAAGGGAGATCTTCTTTACAGAATTGTTGAGAGAGAGGGTGAGATGATCTTCCATGGGGTGAGGGTTAAGCCCGGAAAGCCCTTTTTCTTCGGAGTTGTTGATGAAAAGCCTGTCTTCGGCCTGCCCGGATTTCCCACATCATGTCTCACAATCTTCATGGAGTTTGTTGCCGATGTTATAGCAGGTAACCTTGGATACAGACTTAACAGAAAAACTGTTCCTGGAAAGGTGGCAAAGAGAATCTTTTCAGAGGGCAGGAAAGAGCTCATGCCTGTTATTCTTGTCAGAAACAGAATATTTCCGGTTGAGAAGGGGTCGGGAGCAATAACCTCTCTGAGCGAGTCCTCAGGGTACATTGAAATTGAGGAAGGAGAGGAAATAATTGATAGAGGTGCGGTGAGAGAGGTAAAGCTTTTCGGGAAGGTTTATGACTTGGCTGTTGGAGGTCTCGACATTCACGAGCTTGTTGAGTGGGAGGGGGAGGTGAAGAGACTGACCACCGATCCAGAACTTGCAAGACTGGAGTTCATGAGAGGAAATCTGGATGCAGCATTCTTTCTTGGAGGAGATTGCTCAATCACCTACGGGTTTTATGGGAGGGAGGGGAGAAAAGGAGCAGTTTCAGGATATGGCATTGAGGCTGATGTTTATGCCAAAAGCCATCAGCATCTTGTCAGCATGTTAAGGCTCGGGATGGTTGATGGAATCTATCTGCTTGAACCATTTGCAGAAAGGTTTGGACTTGAGATAAAAATTCTGGGAAGTGCTGAGGTTGGATTTGAGGCTGTTGAGTGGCTTGAAGATAAAATTGAGTCTCATTTAAAGCGTTTCAGAAAGTAAAATCCAAGCAAGAGGGCAACTCCCAGGAGTGAGAGTGATATTGCCGGATAAATCTCCACTCTCCTCTCCCAGTCTCTTTCAAAGACATCTTTCATGAATCTTTCTGCCTTTTTGCTTTCTATAATCAGTGCAATCTCTCTGTTGAGCTTCAGTCCGTACTTGTTGAGGTTTGCAGAGGTTACGAGAACTCTGCCCTCCGTCACCATGTACTTCCCGTGGAGCTCATCAAACTCAGGAGACCTGACAGTTTTTGCCGTGACATTGGAGATAGTGTTCAGAAACTCCGCAACCTCTCTGCTTTTCTCATAGTCATTGAGCATCACCCTCACATCAACACCCCTTTTCGATGCATTCAGAATGGCATTCAGGAGTGGAGAGTCGGGTGTGAACCATTCAAAGCTCATGTAAGGGGCTGAGATGTACAGAAAACCCTCGGAGTTTTCAATGAAATCAAAAATCGGGTTGGAGTCGGGCATGATGTGAAGTGTTACACTGCCCTCAAACTCCACCCACCTGCCCTTCCCTTCCCTGTAGTCACCTTTAAGATCTGAAACACCTGATGGCTGGGACCTGAATTTCAGATCGTACTGAAAGAGCTCTCTGAGAAGATCAGCAGATTTACTGCCTGTGAACTCCACTATTATTCCCCTGTTGTCCCACTTCCAGTTTTCAGTGGTTATGACAACCCTGTCATTACTCAGAACCGCGTACTTGTAATGGAAGTTTCTGTAAGGGCCCTCAAGGAAGTAAACCTGATACTTTCTGCTCAGAAGGATTTCTTCGGCAGGAATTCCCCCCACAGGGTCTGCATCAACTGCAAATGTGAGGTTCCCCTGAAACACATCCTTAGTTACTGTATATGAGGCAACGTAGCCATCTCCGGCAAGCCTGTAGCTGGCTGGGGTGATGATCATTCTGCCCCTCACCTTCTCTCTCACAGGTTTAAAGGTGCTCCAGTCCTCGTATCTGAAATCCCAGCCACGATCTGTCTGGAAGTAAATCACTCCGCTGTCCCTGAACATCTCCTTCCAGCTGAAACTGACATTCCTGTTTCTGCATATCAGAACTACCTCCTCACCTCTGTTGCTGAGCCTTATCCCCTCATGATCGGGCATGAAACCGTAATGTCTGTAAAATGCAGTGGCGTTGTTTGCAATGTATCCTGTTCCGGGGGTGAGGTTAAAGCTGCTCTCAAAATCTGTCAGAACGCATGGCTCAGAGCAGTTAACCTTCACATACTCCCTCGAGTCATCTCCGTAAGGGTTGGGCAGAATCTCAAGAATCTCGCAGGCTTTTGATGCTGGAATTGACAGGATCAGTATCAGGATCACTGCTGAAAACCTTTCACGAAAGCTCATCTCTGAGCTCTCCCATTGTTGCAACCCTTTCAGCAATCACGTCATGCTGGTGAATGCTCTCCTCATTTATCTGCCTGAAGTAGATTCTCGTGTCATCCGGAGCTGAGGAAAACATTTCAACAGCCCTCTTTGCCATCAGTCTCACAGCATCCTCCACAAATCTCGGATTAAAGTGAGCTTTCATGACAACCTCAAGCTCATCCTCCCTTTTCAGAATCTCGTATATCTCGTAGCTCATCCCCGACTTTGCAACCTCTATGAGCTCCTCAACTCTCGGACGGAAGTTTTCCCTCACCTCCACCTTGACAAAACTTCTCCCTCTCTGGTTGTGGGTTGCAAGTGGAATTGATTTCATTATCTCGGATATCTGGTCTGCATCAAGTCCAATTTCCTCAAGCCTTTTAGCTGAATATGCCTTTACAAGTTCCTGAGCACAGGGACAGGCCGTTATGCCATGAACTTCAACTCCAATGTAAATCTTGCTCTCTCCACCTCTCCACTTCTCTGCCTCGCTGAATATCCTTATAACTTCCTGTGTCTGCTGGTTTGAGGAAGGTGTTCTCTTTCTCAGAATGTACTCGGCCTTCATGAAAACCTCCGCCTTGGTTGCATACTCATGCCTCTCGAGGAGCTCGTCAACTATCCTTATGTTCAGATCCTCCATGTTCTCAATGGGATCCCTGACCAGATTCTCAATCACCTCATCAACCGCTTCAAAGTTTCTGCTCAGGTTAACACCCTTTCTGGTTGATGGAAGATCAACGTAAACGTCAAAACTGGCTATAAGAATGACAGGCCTCTTCCCCTCTCTCCTGACCTGAACGAGCTTCCTTATTCCCCTGGCTCCAACCCTGCTCAGACCTATCTCCACATCGGGCTTCGAAAGCTGCACGTCCGGAAGCATCACAGTGGGAGTTTGGCAGGTATGATAAAAACCTTTGTGATTCTGTGCGCGGGGTAAATTAAAATTGTTTTGATTGTGGATGGCTCTCAGTTTCAGCAACCTCCCTTAATACTCTGGTGTTAATATATACTGGATGATTAATTATTTAAACTCAGCTGCGTTGACTGTTCAAAGAGAATCCGTATCCACAGCCATTACAATTCACGTCATTATGACTCATCAGGTGATAATCATGATGGATAAAGCTTATATATTGGTTGTTTAATAATAAACTGTTGAACAAGAGGTGGTAGCAGATGAAATGGCTTAGAGATGAGAAAGGTGTATCGCCTGTTATAGGCGTGATTTTAATGGTGGCAATAACCGTCATACTGGCGGCAGTGATCGCAAGCTTCGTTTTTGGACTTGGAAGCAAGGGTCCAAAGAGTGCACCTCAGGCGAGTCTGGCTGTTGTTGAGGCTAAAAATGGTGGAACTGGAGATAATGATTATGTATTGATCGAACATCAGGGCGGGGAAGGTATCGCCTGGGATGACCTCAAGATAACCTTAATAAATGCAACTGGAACCTTAATCGAAAAAACTTCAGGTGGATTTACTAAAATAGAAGCAACTGGTAATGACTTCTTTGAGCCTGGAGAGAGAGTTAATGTTACCAGTGTTAACTTAGGTGGTAGTGGAGATTACATTGAAGTTAAAGCAATACACATTCCAACTGGACAAACTATCTTTGCCACAAAGGTTCAGCTGAAAGATTAGGTTGAATAACCAACAATTATTAATAATTTTTATTTTAAGAAAATATTTAAAAATATTGTATTATAGTTACAGCTAAACTTTATTTTATTTCTCCTTCGAGCTTTCAATAATAATTTCCCTCAAAATCGAAATCTCCTCAACCTTTTTCCTCTCCAGAAACTCCACCAGCAAACCTTCAGGTCTTCTGGCTCTGTTTTCAGCCTTTAAAACACCTTTGGGGATGATTATGTAGTCGAGAGAAACATCGTACATGTTCTGAGGGAGGTTTTCATTTACAATCTGAACGGGATGGACAGTTGTTGCAATCGGGATGTCTATGTCAATGACCCCAATCTCAAGGAGAATTCCAAACTCAAGATCTCCATATCCCTCACCCTTTCCGAGCCTCTGACCATGTCTGTTCACAGCCACACTTCCCTCAACTATGAAATCCACCCTGCCGATTCCTGAGATCTCATCTGCCGTTTTCAGCTTTTTACCGAACCTGAATGCTCCTTTTATTGTCACACTTTCCCATAACTTTGATCCGGGAATACTTTCAGGATTCAGGATGAGAAACCCCTCTCTTATCCCTGGAGTTGGCATCAAAAGGGTCTTTCCCTCTTTCAGCGCCCTCAGCCTGACACCTCTCTGAGGACTGTCCGGATTGATTTTCACAATCTCAGCCTCTTTCCACTCCTTCAGACTCTTCAGATACTCCGCACATCTCTCTGCTCCTCTGAAGTTTGGAATTCTTCCATGGGGAGGCAGAGGAAATCTGGCTATCCCTTTCTCAGCCATTTTGTCCCATATTCTTTTCCTGATCAGTTCCTTTTCATCTCCGATCCTTCTGTAATCTTTTTTCATGGTAATTTCCCTCCACTCAGTTCCGGATCTTTCAATAATTCTCCAAAGTCTTTATAAACCCACAGACCGAACTGCAGAAAGATTTAAAATCGAACAGCAAAAAGGGCTGAGAGCCGATGAATGATGAACGTATGTGAAGGAGGTGGATGGTATGGTGTATGTCAGGTTTGATGTTCCTGAGGATCTGCAGAGTGAAGCTCTTGTCCTGCTTCAGAAGGCAAAGGAGACCGGTAAGGTGAAAAAGGGTACAAACGAGACAACAAAATCAGTGGAGAGAGGTCTGGCAAAGCTTGTGTATATAGCCATGGATGTCGATCCTCCAGAGGTTGTGGCTCACCTCCCTCTGCTCTGTGAGGAGAAGAACATTCCCTACGTCTATATAAAGAGCAAGGAAGATCTTGGAAAAACAGTGGGAATTCAGGTTGCGTGTGCTGCGGCAGCGATTCTGAATGAGGGTGAAGCCAAGAAGGAACTTGAGACTGTTGTCTCAAAGGTGAATGGTCTCAGGAAATAATCATTTTTTGAGGTGAATGATCATGGCCGAGGATGAAGATATTCAACCAGCTGAGGTTGTTGAGATTGTAGGAAGGACAGGAATGCATGGCGAGGCAACTCAGGTTAAAGTAAGGATTCTTGGCGGGGAAAATAAGGGCAGGATCATAACCAGGAATGTTTTCGGTCCTGTGAAGGTTGGAGATGTCCTGATGATCAAGGAGACTGCAAGAGAGGCCAAGAAGCTTGCAGTGAGGTGATTTGAATGGTTCTTGAAAAAAGGATATGCTCGTTCTGCGGTGAGGAAATAGAACCAGGGACAGGCAAAATTTACGTCAGGAAGGATGGGAGGATTCTTCACTTCTGCTCCAGAAAGTGTGAGAAAAACATGGTTGTGCTGAAGAGAAATCCGAGAAAGCTGAAGTGGACAAGGTACTATGCAGGGAGGAAGTGATATGGAGAGAACATTTGTGATGGTGAAGCCTGACGGGGTCCAGAGGGGGCTGATTGGAGAGATCATTTCAAGGCTTGAAAGGAAGGGTCTCAAGATTGTTGCAATGAAGATGATGCACGTAAGTCAGGATACAGCGAGAGAGCATTATGCGGAGCACAGGGAAAAGCCGTTCTTCAGCTCTCTTGTTGAATACATAACCTCAGGCCCCGTTGTTGCGATGGTTGTTGAGGGCAGGGAGGCAATCTCTGTTGTCAGGAAGCTTGTTGGAAAGACGAATCCTGCTGAGGCCGATCCTGGCACAATAAGAGGTGACCTTGCCCTTGACATAGGCAGAAATATTGTTCACGCCTCAGATTCCCGGCAATCTGCAGAAAGGGAGATAGGGATTTTCTTCTCAGATGATGAGATAATGGATTACAGGAAGTTTGATGAGGGCTGGGTTTACGAGCAATGAAAAATCTGAGAACTCCGATTGTTGCGGTTCTTGGACACGTGGATCATGGAAAAACAACCTTACTTGACAGAATCAGAAGAAGCAATGTAACTGCGAGGGAGGCAGGAGGCATAACCCAGCACATTGGAGCAACGGAGGTTCCACTGACTGCAATTGAGGACATCTGCAGAGAGATATGGAATGTTAACATCATAATCCCCGGACTTCTTTTCATTGATACTCCAGGTCACAAGGCGTTTACGAATCTCAGGAGAAGGGGAGGTGCACTTGCGGATCTTGCGGTTCTCATAGTTGACATAAACGAGGGTTTCAAGCCCCAGACTGAAGAGGCACTTATGATTCTCAGGACATTTAAGACGCCATTTGTTGTCGCCGCAAACAAGATAGACAAGATTCCGGGGTGGCAGAGCACTGAGGGAAAGCCCTTCATGAAGAGCTATGCTGAGCAGGATGATATTGTTAAGCAGAGGCTTGATAACAGGATTTACGAGCTGATTGGAGAGCTGTATCAGCGCGGTTTTTCTGCAGACAGATTTGACAGGATATCTGATTTCACTAAAAATGTGGCCATAGTCCCCATATCTGCTCTTACAGGGGAGGGGGTCCCCGAGCTTCTCATGCTCCTCGTCGGACTTGCCCAGAGGTTTCTTGAGAGCAATCTGAGGCTTCATGTTGAGGGAAGGGCAAGGGGAACTGTACTTGAGGTGAAGGAGGAAAAGGGACTTGGACTGACTTTTGATGCCATTCTGTACGATGGTACGCTGCATGTTGGAGACAGAATAGCAATAGGGGGAAGAGAGGGGATTATTGTAACCCACGTCAGGGGAATTCTGAGGCCGAGACCATCAAAGGAGATGCGGCTCGAGTCAAGGTTCAGGAGTGTTGAGAGCGTCACAGCTGCAGCAGGTGTGAAAATCGTGGCTCCTGATGTTGAGGGTGTTCTTGCCGGCAGTGAATTTGAGGTTGTTGAGAGTGATGAAGATCTGAAGAATTTTGAGGAGAGGATGAAAAGGGAGTATCAGGAGATAACAATTGAGACAGATGAGGAGGGAATTGTGATAAAGACCGACACTCTTGGATCTCTCGAGGCATTGATAAACGAGTTCAGATCCCTCAATGTTCCGATAAAGAGGGCTGACGTTGGAGACATAACCAAGAAGGATGTTGTTGAAGCTTCTGCAAACAGGGACGAGCTCAACAGGGTTATAGTTGGATTCAACGTCAAACTCCTACCCGGAGTTGAGGATGAATGTGTAAAGTACGGTGTGAGGGTTTTCACAGATCAGATAATCTACAGCCTGATTGACAGCTTCACCCAGTGGAGAGATGAGGAGAAGAGGCTCAGGGAGAGGCAGAAAATAGAGTCGATAATCATGCCGGGAAAAATCCAGCTTCTCAAAAACTACATATTCAGAAGGAGCAAGCCCGCGGTCATCGGGGTTAAAATTCTTGCCGGAGAACTCAGAAAAGATGTAAGGCTGATAAAGGAGGATGGAACTCCGGCCGGCATTGTAAGGAGCATGCAGAAGTCTGGAGAGCATGTTTCAATTGCGAGAGAGGGTGATGAGCTGGCGGTTGCCATTGATGGCGTGACAATCGGGAGGCAGCTTGAGGGGGATGAGGTGCTGTATGTTGATGTTCCTGAGAGACATGCGAGGGTTGTTGAAAGGGAGCTGATTGACACTCTCAGCGAGGAAACAAAGAGGGCATTTTCAGAGTTTCTTGAGCTGAAGAGGAAGGAAAACACTTTCTGGGGAAGGTGAGGCCGCAATGTATATTAATCCTCTCCGTTCTAAGCTTTCCATTCATGCTGATGGTATGAAAAGAGGTGGTGAAAGTGGAGTTTAAGGTTGTGATCTCAGATCCGGGAACAGGAAAAGCTTATCAGAAGGTGATAAGTGGAGCAAATGCAAACAAGCTCATTGGAAAGGAGGTCGGGGATGCTGTAAACGGAACAGTTGTTGAGCTCCCTCCTGACTATGAGCTCCAGATAACAGGTGGGAGCGACAAGGATGGATTTCCAATCAGACCTGACATTCCCGGACCTGTCAGAAAGAGAATACTTCTCTCAGGCGGAATAGGCTACAGACCGAGGGAAAAGGGCATAAGGAAGAAGAAGATGGTCCGGGGGAGAACGATAACAAGAGACATTGTTCAGATCAACATGAAGGTAGTGAAGCATGGAAAAATACCTCTTGAGGAGTACTTCAAGCAGTCCCAGGAGTGAAGCATGGGATTTCTCGAGGACAAGGTGAGGGCAAGAAATTTTTACAGATATTTCTCTAAGATATATGATTTTGTAAATCCCTTTTTCTACTCTGCTGAGATGCGGAAAACTGTTGTTGACATGGCAAAAATCGTAAAGGGAGATACGGTTCTTGAGGTTGGGTGCGGAACAGGTTTCACAACCCGGGAGATAGCTGAGAGGGTTGGGGAGGAAAATGTTGTTGCAGTGGACCTAACCCCCGAGCAGATGGAAAGAGCAATCATAAGGTTCAGAGGATCCCATTTTCTGAGAGGTGATGCCGAAAATCTGCCCTTCAAGGACAACACTTTTGATGCATCAATTTCCGCGGGAAGCATTGAGTACTGGCCGGACCCTGTTAGGGGCGTGCGGGAAATGGCAAGGGTAACGAAAAAAGGTGGGAGAGTTGTCATCCTTGCACCGAGAAAGCCCGACAATGCACTTGTCAGAAAATTTGCAGAAAGCATAATGCTCTTTCCTTCCACCCAGCAGATGGTTCTGTGGATGGAGAAGGCGGGACTTGAAGACATAAAGTATGTTGAAACAGGTCCCTATTCGTTCTGGAGCAAACTTGTTGTTATAGCATCAGGAATCAAATCGTGAGGTGGTTTTTTGGATACATCGAATGATTTCAGGATAAGGCTTGCAGAAAAGGGAGTGGAGGAGCTTGAGAATTCTCTAAGCAACATCAGACTGCAAAGGAGAAAGGAGCTTGTTAAGGAGATATCAGGGCTAAAAAGCGAGATACAGATTCTGAAGTACTCTTACATGCCCTTTCGGGATCTTGCAGAGTATGAATCCACGATCAGAATATCCAAGGTAGCGGAATCAGCTCTTGAAAGAGTTATGGAAGCTGAAAGAGATTTCCATCAGATAAATTCAAGATTCTGGCTTGACTATCTTTCATCACTGCCATCACTGCTTGGTAGAGGGGATATAGAAAGAGCTTACGAAGCAGTCAGGTACTTTTCAGGGAAAATCGTCTCCACAACTGAGATGGGTGAGAATTTGTGGCTGTGTTCATTTGACTGCGGGTTCAAAATGGAGATTGTAACGAACTCTAAGGAATTCAGGGCTGGAACTGAGGCTGTTGTCAGCTTTCTCCCTCCGAGACAGTTTGGAAATGCCGTGAGCGAGGGAATGTTCGTCTCTGCCAGAATCGGTAAAATGGGTGAGCTCACTCACGATGAAATTCTGTCCATAGGGGAAAGCCTTGGAGAGGTCGAGGCAGTCATTCTGAACGTAATCTGAGTTGCTGGTGGGATTTGTGGCAGGGCATTGAGTCCAACCCCTCTTTTTCAGGAATTTGGTGTCGCTCGTATAAAAATATAAATATTTCAAATTCGATATGAATTCGGGGGATGAAAATGGAAAGAGATGCGGTACTTGCTGGGATCATGGTAATCTCTTCGGTGACTCTGACATGGAAGTGGCTCTCGCTTTATGACAGGGTTGACGCTGTTGTAATTTTTTCAGCTTTCCTCCTGACTCTCTCTCTTGGACTGCTGCTCATAAGCATGGAGTACAGAATGCAGAAAATGAAGGAGGAGTTTGAGAGCGTTAAGAGGGCTGTTGCAATAAATTCGGCGGACTTGGAGGAGAAAATGGAAGGAAAGATAAGAGCATACATGGAATCAATTGAATTCAGGCTCGACAGGATTGAGAGGAGGCTCTACAGATAATTATAATTAAAACTCTGAATAACATTTTACCATGGGGAGTGACATTGGAGAGATACTCAGCAAGGAACAGGTCGATCTTGATTACTTTTCAGGAAGGAAAATAGCCATAGATGCTTTCAACACCATTTACCAGTTTATAACAACTATAAGGCAGCCTGATGGAACTCCTTTAAAGGATTCCGAGGGGAGAATCACATCACATCTTTCAGGATTGCTTTACAGAAATGCGAATCTGATTGAGAATGGAATAAAGCCAATTTACGTCTTTGATGGAAAGCCACCATCATTCAAGTCAAAGGAGATAAGGGAGAGAACTGAAAGGAAGATTGAGGCAGAGGAGAAGTGGGCTGTTGCTGTTGAGAGAGGAGAGGATGCAAAGAAGTATGCCATGATGGCGGCCAGAATTGATGAATACATAATTGAATCCTCAAAGAAGCTCCTAACCCTTCTCGGGATCCCTTACATTGATGCTCCCAGTGAGGGTGAGGCTCAGGCATCTTTCATGACATCAAGAGGGGATGCGGACTTTACCGGAAGTCAGGATTATGACTCGCTGCTTTTTGGTTCTCCCGTTCTTGCCAGAAATCTCACGATAACCGGAAAGAGGAAGCTGCCGGGGAGGAATGTTTACGTGGATGTGAAGCCCGAGGTCATCTCTCTTGAGGAGAATCTTAGAGCTCTTGGCATAACAAGAGAGCAGCTCGTTGACATTGCAATTCTGGTTGGAACCGACTACAATGATGGAATAAAGGGTATAGGTGCAAAGAAAGCTCTGAAGCACATCAAGACCTACGGGGATATCTTCAAAACACTGAAAGCTCTTAAGGCAGAGATTGAGAACCTTGAGGAGATAAGGAACTTTTTTCTGAATCCACCGGTTGCAGAGGAGTATGAGATTCACTTCAGAGAACCAGATGAGAAAGGAGTTATTGAGTTTTTATGTGAGGAGCATGATTTCAGCAGGGACAGGGTTGAGAAGGCCGTGGAGAGAATCAGGGTAAACATCTCAGCCTCACAGTCAACCCTTGACAGGTGGTTCTGATGCACGAGCATGAGAGTGTTGAGGAATTCAGAGCAGGAATCATAACAGTTTCAACCTCGAGATTCCGGAAATATGGTTATGTTGAGGGTATCCAGAACATTCCTGATGATGATAGGTCCGGGAAGCTCATAGCCAGCAGGATGGGTGAGAGAGCAGCATATTACAAACTCATTCCGGATGATGTGCATGAGATAAGGAAGGCGGTTCTGGATTTTGATGGCGATGTTCTCGTCATCACAGGGGGAACGGGGCTGACCCCTTCAGATGTGACAGTTGAAGCACTTGAATGCATTTTTGACAAGAAAATTGAGGGCTTTGGGGAGATATTCAGGGCTGAGAGTTACAGGGAGATAGGCTTCAATGCCATTCTGTCAAGAGCAACCGCAGGGATTGTTAATGGAAGGGTGATCTTCTGTCTTCCGGGATCTGTGAAGGCTGTCAGACTCGGGATGGACATAATCGAAAAGACAGTCCGGCACATACTTTCTCATGCGAAGGGAGAGAGATGATTGTAAGGTATGAGGTTTTTGATGAGGATTACATCCCTGAGGAGATACTTTTCAGGGATGAGCAGATCAGAAGGATAGCCTTCAATCTGAAACCCGCTGAATACGGAAGCAGACCGGTGAGCATGCTCTGTCTTGGTCCCCCTGCAACCGGAAAAACGACTGTGATGAGGTACATTCTGGGAAAGGCAGGCGAGAATCTTAAAGGAATTTACATAAACTGCCAGGTGCACCAGACAAAGCAGCAGATATTCTTCAAGATATTTGAAAGCCTTTACGGCTACATTCCGCCCCCGGGCATATCTTTCCAGAAGCTTTACAGCTCAATCCTTAAAAAAGGGGTTGAGGGAAAGGAGATATTCTTTGTTGTTCTTGATGACCTGAATCTCCTGTCTGAGAAGCTTGTAAATGAGGTGATATATCTTCTTCTGAAAGGTCATGAGGAGATTGGGGGTTTTAAGGCGGGAATTGCAGGGGTATCCACAGACACAAACCTCTCAGGTCTTTTAAACTCAAAAACTCTCTCTGTTTTCCATCCAGATGAAATTCTTTTCCCTGTTTACGATTTTGAGGAGATGCTTGAAATTCTTGATCGGAGGGCAAGAGAGGGACTTGTTGGCGGAAGGGTGAACAGAGAGGCTCTTGAAATGATAGCTGAAAAAGCATTTGAGTACCTTGACCTGAGGTTCGGGATACACCTTCTCAAGATGGCGGTTTTGAATGCGGAGAAGAAAGGAAAGGATACCGTTGGAGCTGATGATGTGGAGGAGGTTGCTGAGAGCAGCAGGGATGTGTTTTTCAGAAAAATGCTGTCCTCTCTGAGCAGAGATGAGGTGGACGTTCTCATTCACATCTACACCTCCAGATCAAGATTCACCGGAGATCTGTACAGGGAGATGGGCAGAAAGATGGGATACACAAAGTTTTTTGAAATCCTCAGGAAACTTGAAAATCTCAGGTTCATAGACACTGCAGTTAAGTACGAGAAAGGGTTAAAAAGGTACGTTCTCAGGAGATTCAGGGCCGATGAGATACTCGATGCTGTGGAGAAATATCTGAAATGATCCTTCTTATCTCATGGATATCTGCATCTGTCTTGAAGGATGTCCCCGAAAACCTGGTTCTGGATGCTGCATATCCGGCATCCCTCAGGGCATTTATAACATCAGCAATGGGTGGAGGGGATATTTTAAGGCTTCTGCACACCTCATGAATCTCGTAATGGGTTATTGCTGGAATCTCCTCTTCTATTCTCTGGAAAAGTCTGCCTGTCTCACCATCTTTGCTCAGAGAGGACACAAACTCCCTGTCATGAAGCTCTCCAAGCCATAACGGACCATACATCCTGTATTCAGTCCCGCACTCACAGAAAATTTCCGGTGTATGGAAAACATTCTTCCATTCCCTTCTCATACATTTCTGGCAGTGAAGAATGTATCCTACTTTCTCATACACCTTTCCAGCCCCTCTGCTGCTTTTTCTCAGCCTCATGTGAACTCTGTAGTAGTGCTCCTTTGTCCAGGATATCAGAACTTCAGGATACTTGTCGTATTTTGTCATTTCTCTCACTATCTTTCCGATAAGCATTCTCAGACCTGTTTCATGGTAGTATTCTGTTTTTTCAGCGTAAGCTCCATACTTTCTCAAACCCGACATGGGAGAGCTTCCGCACAGAGCTGATGTATCTGTTGCTGTGATGCTCAGAAATCTCAGGGCTGATTTTGATGCAGAATCAATGAACTCTGATGGGGACCCAAATGGGTCGATATCAATGTGGTGGTAGCTCTTTTCCCTCATCAGAGCAGATGCATCCCTGTTATAGACCAAAGCATCAATTCCATTCAGCCTGAGATTCCTCTCTATTGTCTCACATGCCCTTTTGCTTATATCATTGAATTCCACATTTTCAAATCCTGCCTCAAGATGGGCTCTTATCCCTCTGACACCTGATGCAGCCAGTGCATCAAGATAACTTCTGCTCTCGAGTCTTCTGAAGACTTCCATATCTGCATCTCTGCAGAATTTCATTCTGGGGTTGTAGAACACTTTTTCGGGAATTTCAATTCTGGCTTTTCCCTCAGTGATCAAACCTCATCACCAGCTCCTTAACAACCCTGTTCCTGTTCTCTCTTGTCAGCTTAAAAAGCTCAAACTCCCTTCTCACCCTTTCAGCGAGAGGGTGGGATGATCCGTAATGTACGGTGAAAATCAGATTATCGTGACTGTCCATCAGTTTGCTGATAGCACTGACAAAGGATCTGCTTTTCAGCTCCATGGGACCGATCTCGTCTATTATAACCAGATCTGCATCGGCATATCCTTCAATTCTTCGGGATATTTTTTTCAAGGATTCTAAGAAAACAGCATACTTTCCCACTCTCGGGAACCCATCACCTTTTTTTGCAAGAATTTCTGAGAAGTCAGTGTGAAGCTCCATCATCACAAAACCAGCTCTCAGTCCTTTTTCCCTGATTTCAGATGTTACGAATCCCTTTACCATTATCCTGTCCTTTAATGCAGAATATATTTTAAGACAGGCTGTTGTCTTTCCGACACCCGGAACTCCTGTAATCGCAACCTTCATTCCAGAACTACCAGAACATCCCCGGTCTCAACTCTCTGCCCTTCTTCAACCCTTATCTCCTTCACCTTTCCTGAAGATGGTGCAACAATTTCGTTCTCCATCTTCATAGCTTCCAGTATCAGGAGGGTATCTCCTGCCCTAACCGCATCTTCTTCAGAAACCAGAATCTTAGTTATGTTGCCTGGAATCACCGCCTTTACAACCTTCTCTCCGAGGTCAAGAGCTTTTGAAACCCTTTCATCCTTTTTCAGGGATCTTATCTTTGCCTCCTCAACCTCAACCTCGATAACACTGTCATTAACCTTAACCCTGTAGAGGTAATCGGCAACCTTCTCAACCTCAGCAAAATACGTCTTACCTGAAAGATTGACCTTGAATTTCCTCATACCGGCATATGGTATGGGCATGATAAAAAAACTTTTGCCGGTCAGAATTTTACCCTTCTGACAGAGATGTACGAGACATTCCCATTTTTCTCAAAAACCGGATAAAGCAGAGTTTTCCTGACAGCGTTGCACAGTCTGACATCACCCGCAAGCTCCCTTGCTGAAACATCTGATTTCAGCCTTACAAGGTATTTTGAGTGTTCCAATTCCTTCAGGCTTCTTATCTTAACATACACTCTGAACTCACTTCCGAATTTTAGGCCTGTTTTTGCCATAAACCTCTTCTCTCTTAAATCTCTGTAAATCTGGTATATTCTGTCAAATGAGGGGAAAATTTCCTGTCCGACTCTGTAAATTCTGCTGAAATCTTCTTTTACATTCATAATTTCCTTTTCGATCAGGTAAAGGCCCTCGTATATTGAAAGCAGAACCCTCCCACCTCTTTCCGTACCGTAAAAGTATCTTCTGTGCAGCTCCAGATTCCCGGTTACAAAGAATCCCCCTGAAAATTTCGCATCAAATGGCTTTATCTCCTCTTCATGCTCCCCCCTCCCGTTAAAGGAGTCAACAAAAAAGTAACTTACCTCTCCCTCACTATCAACCACGGCTATTTTCTTGTTTTCAAGGTCTCTGAGCTCTGATATGCTTATCGTGACAGACTCGTGAATCGGGATGTAGTCATCAAAGCTTCTTGTGCTCACCTTTTTTCCCCTTTCCCTCAAATCCTCAAAGACGAAGTATCTGACAGGATCGGCGTGGGATAGGATGTCCTCAAAGTCCATAACTCTCTTCCCGTCGTACACTTCCAGAATTCCTTTTGAAATCAGGTATGCAGCCTCTTCTGGACTGAGAATTAAGCGATCACCCTCTACTCTTCCAAAATTCCTCTTTATCAGTCTTTGAGATTTTTCTGTTATCACCGCTCCATCTCTGAACTCTCCTCTCATTCTCTGTAAATTTGGATTCAGATAATTAAAGATTGCGAGGATAAACTTTAAATTCCATACCATTGGCTGCAAATTAGAGCCGCCGTAGCTTAGCTGGTAGAGCGCCGGACTGTTAATCCGGTGGTCGCAGGTTCGAATCCTGCCGGCGGCGTCTGGAACTGAGGTTCGACGTCGCAGGTTCGCATCCTCCTTTTTTATTCATATTTTTTGTACATATTTTTTGTAAATTTATATTTTTTGTAGATTTGGCTATATTGTCGCATTTTGAGCTCCCGTTGTGTTTTCGCAGAATAACTCTATATTGTTTATTTTTTATTTTATTTTTTAGAATATTAAATTACTATATATCAAAAAACGGATTTCTGTTTGATTGTGATTTTTTCCACTTTTTTAAAATTTAACTCTGGATACGTATTAGTTACAAGAGCATAACATTTAAATATTCAGAGTTATGATAATGAGAGGTAAACCCAGATCCTGTTGGGGGATATTGTCACTCTTCAACAGGGTCTGGCAAGAAACAGTAGTAGTATAAATAAGACGTACATGATGTCTGAAGGAGTTGTGAGAGGTGTCTGGTCTCAGGTGTAGGGTTCAACATTTCCGAAAATTTCGGTTTAGGTTTTATTTTGAGATCAGATTACATATTGATGGTATGTTTTCGGGAGGTAGGTCGTATGGATGAGTTAAAAAAAGTTTCTGGATTTGTCGCAGTGATATTATTTCTGGGCATTCTTGGAACTGCAAGTGGTGCAACCTATAATGTGAACAGCTGTACTGAGATAAACAAGTCCGGTAAATGGGTACTTACAGCAGACATACTGAATAATGGCTCTCTTTATTGTTTTAACATAACTGTAAGTGATGTGATATTCGATGGGAATGGCTCTGTAATTGATGGGGTTGATAATGCCAATACTTACGGATTTTACATTTACAATTCGACTCAAACTCTCACAAATATAACTATTGTGAATGTGACAATCTCGGATTGGAATTACGGCATATTCTTCAATAACGTAAATAGGTCAACGGTCTCCAACACTACTCTGAATTCAAATGCTGTAGGTATTGATATCCAGAATTCCGATAACATAACTGTGGGGGACAGTACAGTTAATGGGAGTACACAAAATGGAATTCATGCTCAGAATTCAAGAGATTTGATTGTGTCAAACAACACTATTAAAAACAATGATGGAAATGGTATTTCCTTGGACAACTCTGACAATAATGAAATCAGAGACAATACAATAGCTGCCAATTCCCAGAATGGAATCAGGTTAAATTACTCCAATAGTAGTGTTGTAAAAAATAATAGAATAGAGAACAATGGTAATGGTGTGATCATTGTAACCTCTCAATCCAACACGTTTTACAATAATTACTTCAACAATACCAACAACGTTACCTTTTCAGGCACAGTTCTCCAGAACACTTGGAATGTTTCAAAACAGGCTGGAACCAATATAATTGGGAGAAATGTTATTGCAGGTAACTTCTGGGCAAATCCAAGTGGAACCGGGTTCTCGGAGACATGTAAAGATGTGGATGCAGATGGGATATGTGACAGCAATTTCACGATTGCCCTGAATAATGTAGATGAACTCCCACTCGCACCGCTTTCGTACTCAATAACCTACTGCAGAAAAATAAATTCACCAGGGATTTATACTGTTGATGCAGACATTCTGAATGCGACAGTAACTACGGAAACAGACAATGCATGTATTGATATAGAATCAAGTGATGTCTGGATAATTGGGAATGGTAACTTAATTGATGGGACTGGTGACATCAATACTTATGGTGTTTATGTTCATGATTCACTCAGCAGTCCGTTGACAAATATCACAGTTCAAAACTTAACTCTAACTGAATGGGGTTATGGAATTTACTACGAATGGGTGAAAAATGGCAGTATTTTCAATGTTACTGTTAGATCAAATAATTATGGTGTGAGTCTTGATACTTCAACGAATGTTACAGTTCAAAATAGCATTGTAGTTCAGAACAATTATGGTCTGTATCTTCTTTCTAATTCTAACAACAACACAATCCATACAAATAATATCTCAGATAATGTTTTGGTTGGTATACAGCTTACTAATTCAAATAACAACCTTATTTACAATAATTACTTCAACAACACAAACAATGCACAGGATGATGGTCTAAACATCTGGAATATAACTCCCACAAAAGGGATAAACATTGTCGGGGGACCATATTTGGGGGGCAATTACTGGAATGATTATGTTGGTATAGACTTAAACGGTGATAGATTGGGTGATTTACCGGTTCCCTACAATACGGGAATAACATTGGGAGGAGATTTTGAGCCTCTGTTGATGTTAGTCTATAACAAAAACAAGGACAAATGGTATGGCACAATTCAGGCAGCTATAAATGACGCCTCCCCTTACGATATCATAAAAGTTAACTGTACGTTAAGTCCGTTATGTGTGTTTCAAGAAAACTTAATCATAAACAAACCCCTCATCCTTTCAGGCGACCCACCCACAATTGACGGATCAGGAGGAACAGCAATCTGGATCCAGTCAGACAACGTTACCGTGGAATCGTTCATAATAATAAACTCCTCAACAGGTATTCTCGCATACAACACAACAAAATTCCTGAAAAACATCACTCTCACCAACCTCACCTTCTATGACAACCATGATGGCATAGTCTATCAGAACGTCATTAACAGTACGGTAAACCTGACCTTAGCCTACTCAAACTCAGGCACAGCCATAACTCTCAACAACACCTTCAACATCTCGGTAACAAACTTCCTCCTTCACACAAATAACATGGGCATCAAGCTCAAGAACACCCTCAACAGCACGGTAAAGAATGGAGCTGTCAATAGCAATCACATTGGAATAAGTGTAGATCCATCTCTCTTTAACACCTTCACAAACATTGTTGCAGATCAGAACACCCTCTACGGAATCTACCTTGAGGAATCATCCTTCAACACCTTCACAAACATAACTGCAACAAACAACTACTACGGGATTTACCTGCTCAATTCAGATTTCAACATCTTCAGCGGAAGCCTTTCAAGATACAACACCTACGGCATATTCCTGGACAAATCTCAGTCCAACACAATCACCAACTTCACCATAACCCACAACTACAACCACGGCATCTATCTCTTGAGCCAGCCACCGAGACCGAGTATTAACAACCTGATCTACAACAACTACTTCAACAACATAAACAACGCCTACGACATAGCAGAAAACCTCTGGAACATAACTCCAGTTCCGGGAACAAACATCATTGGTGGAAGCTGGATTGCAGGCAACTACTGGAGCGATTACACAGGAACAGACACAGACAACGATGGGCTTGGAGATACAATGCTCCCGTACAGCAATGGAATTGCATTTGGAGGGGATTACCATCCGCTCGTGGCCAACAACTCACCACCTACTGCGAACTTCACCTACTCCCCAGCAAATCCAACAACAGCAGACACAATCCTGTTCTTTGACAACTCCACCGACAGCGATGGCAATATAGTCTCATGGCAGTGGAACTTTGGAGACGGTCATACTGGCAACCAGAAGAATGTAACCCATTCCTACTCGGCCCCAGGAAACTACACTGTAACTCTCACTGTCACTGACGATGACGGAGCAGCAGATACAGTATCAAAGGTGATAAGGGTCCTTTCCATAAGTCCAGTTGCAAGCTTCTACATATTCCCGACAACTCCAACCACCATGGATGTCATTCAGTTTGTGGACACAAGCTTTGATCCAGATGGCACCATAATGCAGTGGCTCTGGCAGTTCGGAGATGGAAACACAAGCACTCTCAGAAATCCAACCTACCAATACACCAAGAACGGAACCTACACAGTCAATCTGACAGTAACAGACAACGATGGAAACACAAACACAACATCCAAGACCATAGTTGTTGGAAAGGTCCCACCAATAGCATCATTCACCTACACCCCCAACAACCCGACCACCATGGATGTTATCCATTTCACAGACACAAGCTTTGATCCAGATGGCACCATAATGCAGTGGCTCTGGCAGTTCGGAG
>ENA-OSAI01000084-OSAI01000084.1-marine-sediment-metagenome-genome-assembly--contig:-NODE-84-length-61202-cov-11.995846_pt1 | contig 61202 bp, 60 predicted proteins | sample MGYA00237871_ERZ529316 | MGnify/ENA primary metagenome ERZ529316 (study PRJEB26369, sample SAMN03142814) | marine sediment metagenome | biome: marine; feature: borehole; material: sediment...
AATCTGGAGGATTTTTTAATGATAGAAATATCTTAAATCCATCTGCTATGGCTGTTCCAAGTCCAGATTTTTTAGGCCTTACAAAAAGGAGAATATTATTGTACTGTTTTTGAAGAGAACGTACAAGGTTAGCCGTTCCGTCTGGGCTGGAGTCATCAATTACTAATATTACGATATTTCGATTTAGATTTTCGATTTCATGTATTAATTCTTTAATGTTTGCAGCTTCGCAGTAAGTAGGAAGAATAATTCCAGTTTCAGCTTTTACGTTTAAGTTACCTTCAATAATATTTGACAAATCTTGTGAGTGCTTGATTGTCTGGTCACCTACTGTGAACATTCCCTCGCTACCTCTCCCGCTTAAGAACTGAATATTTTTCACCTATTTTAGTAAACCTTATCCCCGCCCTTCAACTTAACTCTTTCCATTCTATAGTACCACCTTTAAAAGTGTTGCGAAATAATGAGGGACTAAGTTCTTAGATTCTTGCAGTTTTTAACGTTTTTGCCTTATTTTTCGCCTATAGTAGGCAAGTGGATGTCTTATTTTTTTGCATATCTCATCTTGTATGTAGCATACTCGATGAGTTTGGAGGGTTTGGCATTTTGGTGGGATATAGCGGGTTCTAGATCCTTTTGTACCAGCTATATGTTCTACTTGATATCGAGTCATCTTTTCATTGAAGTCAGTGGCTTGTCGAAAGAGGTTGATAACGTTTTCGGTTGTCATTCCCGTGTTTAGCAAGAATGATGTTAGTGCAAATCTTCCTATGTGAGAGAGATGTTTTCCGGATAAGGCATCTTGGTAGAGTTTTTTTATGCATGGTGGAAAAGCTTCGATTATTGTTTCTTTTGGTAATTCTTCGAGTTTAAGTTTTGTTTTGTGTTTGATTAGAGATTGTTTAAGTTTCTCTATGCGTTGGGATATTTCTGGGGGTAGTTTTATGTCTGGCTGTTGAAGTTTATTTTCTATGTATCGGCGTATTTCTTCTTGAAGAAGACGACATATGCGGTTTTTAGATAGGCGTACCTCGCCTTTTTGTAACGGAATGTTTACGAGTTTCCATTCGGATTCGTGGAAGTTAGATGCATTTTTTAGATAGTCGGTGAAATGTAACGTGAACTGATTACTTATTTTTCCGTTTGATGAAAGAAGTTCTATTTTCCATTTGAAGTGTTTGGCGATTTGAAGAATCTTTTGTTCGTTTTCTTCTTTTAGGTAGGTATGAATGGTTTTTGCTTCAGCTAGTGCGTATCGTTTTTTTAAGTATTGGTCGCCTATTGTGGCTATTATTAGCATGGCGATTGGAAAGGATGGGATTTCTATTTCTTTTCTTGTTGGTTTTCCTGTATTGCCGTGTAGGATAGCGTTTTTTATTCGTTCTTCTGCTCTTTCGAGTATAGGCGTGTATTCTGGGCTTGTTAGTTCAGTTATATCGAGGTTTAGGTTTTGTATATAATGGGCTGTTTGGGGTAGGAAGGGGTATTTTGCTAAATCACTTTCGGTGAATTCTACGCGGTGATGTTGGGTTTGCATTTTTTAACGGGCTATTCGGTTTCTATTCTTGGAGCCAAGTAGAAGGTTAGTTTTCCTTCTTGGGATTGTTGAAAGTCGATTTTTATTGGCATGTCTGTTGAGAATTCAAGTGTTGCTATGTCTGAGGAGGCTCCTCCGGTTTTTATTATTTCAGAAAGGTAGCTTAGGCTGAAGGTGGCTTTGGCTGGCTCAGTGACTTCCAAATCCAGGAGTGCGTCGCTTCCTTTCTTTAGTTCTATGGTGGCGCCCATGAGGTCTCCGGAGGCACGCATTACGAGTTTTTCTGGGTCTGCTTCAAATCTTACGTGGTCGCTTACAAGTTCAGCATCAGTGATAGCATCGCGTATTCCGTCGGTGGTGACTTTTGCTTTGACGTTGAACGTAAGTTTTGGTGTAGGAACCTCTTCTTCTGAGATTTCTAGGGTTGGCATTTGGAATACTCTGGTGTATTTTCCGAGGATGGTGATTTTGAGTTTTCCTGTTTGTTCGTCTAGGGAAAGTTCTACTGACTCGTTTTTCCCAGCTCTTTTTAGAAGTTTTAGGAGTTCGCTTACGTTTATGCACATTTTTGTTGGTTCTGTATTTACGTATTCGTCAAAGACTGTTTTAGGCCATTCGAAGTCCACCATGGCTACACGGGAGGGATCCATAGCTCGGAGTTTTATTCCTTCCGGTTCTATGCGGAATGTGGCTTCATCTACGAGGATTGAGATGGCGGATATCATGTCGCGTAGAAGTTTGGAGTTTGAAACTTTCAACTTAAACATTTAAAGGATTCTCCTCTCTCAAAGTCCTTTAGTAGTTAACGAGTTATTTTGAATTCAGTATTATATAAAAGTATAAAAAGTTTTGAGAAAGCCCACAATGGGGGATATTCGAACTCTACTAAAATTGGTTACTTGTATTTAGGACGGTGAGCGTGTGTTAAATTTATAGAGAGAAATTAGTGGTTAGAGCATACTTAACAATAACTTCGGAAATAATTATTTTATGATTTTGAGTTAAAGTATTGTTTATGATAGATGCATAGATTTAGCTGTACTCTCTGAATGTGTATCCGCACTTAGTACAACGGAAGAATTGTGTAGAAGATTCGTCGCTTCCTCTGGTTTGGACTTGCCAAACATATGCTAGGTGGTTTCCGCATTTTGGACATTCTATTCTTGCGGTTGGCATGGTGCGCAGTTTTTGCGTATCTTTGCCTATAACGGCTACCAATTTCTCAGGGGTATGTTGAATTATTTTTGCGACTTTTGGTGTAATTTCGCTGCTTGAAAGTGTTTTCTTGTAACTGCATTTCGGGCAGGAAAGGATGGTTGACGATGATTTTTTGCCTTTTTTCTTCGCTGGCACAAGTCTGGTTCCACATTTGGGGCAGAACTCCATGATAGCTTCACCGCAGTGTCCGTTTCCTTTTCCTTAACATCGCCTCTTTTAAACCTTTTCTTATTCAAATAATAATTGGTACTAACGATATAAAGTGATAAAAGGCGTGTGTTATGGAACTCTCTAGAAAAAGATTAGCACAGATGATTGACTCCACCATGGTTAAGGCTACGGCGACAAGATGGGATATAGAAAGACTTTGTTCTGAAGCAAGGCAGTATGATTTCGCATGTGTATGTAAATCCCATATATGTCTCTCTAGCCTCAAAACTTTTGAGAAAAACATCTGTGAAGGTTTGTTCCACCATTGGGTTCCCATATGGCGCTTCTATGCCGGCTGTTAAAGGTTTTGAAGCAAAGAGAGCTGTGGAAGATGGGGCTAGCGAGTTAGATATGGTAATGAATTTGAGTGCCTTTAAATCCAGGGATTATACACTCGTAAAAAATGATATAAAAACTGTTTTGGAAGTGAAGAGGCTTTACTCTAAAAAGATAATTGTGAAGGTTATAATTGAAACAGCGTTCTTGACCAGTGAAGAAATAGTTATGGCATGCAAGCTTTGTAAAGAAACAGGTGCAGACTTTGTTAAAACCTCAACAGGCTTGTTCGGAAAAGGCACTACTGTGGAAGACGTCAGGCTCATGCGGAAAACTGTCGGTAGATCTATGGGGGTAAAAGCTGCTGGTGGAATTCGCACGTATAAAGATGCTTTGGCAATGATTAAAGCTGGAGCCAACCGTATAGGAACAAGCACAGCTGCAGCCATAATTAGAGAAGCACCTTATGGGTAGTCGCAGTATTCCGCTACATTTTTTGAGGGGCCTTTACTCCAATGAGCCCAAGGGCGTTCCTTAAAACTATTCTTGTAGCGTCTACGAGTGCTAATCGAGCGTCGCTTAGTTCAGGTGGTTGTGCCTTTAAAACTGGCAAAGCGTTGTAAAATGTGTTAAACTTGTCAGCTAAGAGATTTGCATATTCAGCTATCAAGTTAGGCTTGAGGTTTTCTGCAGCGTCTATGAATGTTTCTGGGAAACGTGAAATCATTAGGATTATTTCGTGTTCGATTGGTTGTTTTAGAAGTTTGTATTCTGGTTTTTTTGGAGGGCTTGTTGCTTTTCTTATGATGCTACATGCTCTTGCATGGGTGTATTGAATATAGGGGGCGCTGTTTCTTTCAAAGTTTAGCACACGTTCCCAAGTGAAAATTACGGGTTTAGATGGATCCACCTCTATCAGAGCGTATTTCACGGCGCCCGTGCCCACGAATTCAGCTATTTCGCGTTTCTTTTCTTCTGAGAGATGAGGGGATCTTGTTGAAACTTCCTTGTAGGCTCTTTCAACGGCTTCCTCTAACACTTGGTCAAAGGTTATGTAGCGCCCTTTTCTGCTCGTCATTTTATAGCTTGGCAACGTAACGAGGTTATAGGCAAAGTGTACGAGGTTTTCAGCCTTTTTACCATAGCCCAACGCGTATAGGGCAAGTTTCAATTGTAGCTGGGCTAGAGACTGTTCCATTCCAATAACGTTTATGACCTTTTCAGCCTTATCAAGTTTCCATATGCTATACGCAATATCTCTTGTGGTATAAAGTGTTGTACCGTCTGCTCGTACAAGCGTCAATGATGGAATCTCGTAGTCTTCTTTTAACCCTAATGCTGGCTTGAGGTTGAAGTCTTTAGCCGCCTTTTCCGCATCGAATTCCAGAACGTTTCCGCACTTGAACACGTATGGCGTTTCTCGGAGTTTCTCCATAGTTTTTTTCACGTGACTTTCCCATACGAACTCACTTTCCCAGTCCCATGAATCAAAGAAAATTCCGATCCTGCTTAAGGTTTCGCGAAATCCCTTTAAACATTGCTCAGCAACTTCCCTTATAATCTCTTTAGCTTTTTCTTCACCTTTTTCATAGTTTCGATTGAGCTCATTGATGGTTTGTTCGGGATTTTCGTCTCGCTTAACTTCATCTAACAATCTGTTAAAAAGTTTTGGATACTTTTCTTTGAGTTCTACGGCTATAGACAGCCAATCGTCAAGTTGGCGTTTCAGTTTTTCTGCTTCTTCGTTTAATGAAACATTTTCAGCATTTTCTATTTCTTTTTTGAGACGCTCCATTTCGATAAGACAGCTAGTTATTGTATAGATTATTCCTATGAAGTGGTCAGGCTTCCCTTTTGGCCGTGGTTTGCCTAATTTCTGATAGCCATAGGCGATTATGGCGGTTTGGCGTCCAACATCGTCTACATAATAATGTGTTGAAATTACATGCCCTCGTTTTCGCAGAATTCGAGCGATAGCATCTCCTAGAATTGGATTTCTCGCTTGCCCTATGTGAATGGGATGAAGCGGATTAACGCTTGTATGCTCCACTATGATTTTCCGTGGAGTTTCAATCTTGACAAACCCATATTCCTCATCCAATTCTCGAACAGATTCAAGCACTAAGTCTGCAAATTTTCCGTAATTAATATGGAAATTAATGTACCCGGCTCCAGCTGCTTCAACAGATTTGATCATGGTGAACTGCATGGAAGAAATTGTGTTGGCGATTCTTTCAGCTAAGCCTCGCGGTTTTTCGCCTAATTGTTTAGCTAGTTCAAAGCATAGGGAGGAAGCCAGTTCACCGAACTCTATAGAAGGAGGAAGTTCCAAGACGATTTTTGGTATTGAAGCTTTATGGAAAAGGCTGTCTAACGCTTTTTTCAGAAGTGCCTCACATTCGTTTCGGAATTCTCCAAAGGGGTTAATTGAAGACATGGTTTACCAAGCTCTAATCTAGACACAAAGCTACTATCTGAATTATTATTGATAAGTAAAACGGTTGAAAGGAGTAAACAATCTTGGGTTCTCGAAATGGCTATTAAAGTTCTGACTTACGTCTTAACGGTTGAAATCTTTGAAAGAAGATGATAGAAAGTGGAATCAATCTCCTGGTAATCCCATGCATTGATGTTGTGTGCTCTCTGATAAATATCATAAAACTCCATCCAATGGTCTTCAGTTTTTCTTATTAGCTCTATCTCAGCTTTGGGATTAAGGAACCCTTTGTTTTCCATGTCGACATTTCTGTTTGATAAACCTACGCATCCTAGGTAGTAGGCACCATTCTGTAGTGATATTGTCGCTATAAAGTCCTCTTTATTTGAAAAATGGTTCTTTGCATCCTTAAGCTCTGTCCATTGTTCTCTGTTTTTCACTTCTCTATGAAAGATATTCATTACCTTTTTGATTAGTCGGCTTAACTCGTTTCTGTCAGGAATCTTGCCGAATATCCTTTCGAACTCTTGCGCGTAAGAATACTCTTTACATTTAAGATAGTAATCTTTATTTCTAATACTAACTGGCTTACCAAGGTTCAAAAGCCGTTTACAGATATATAGCAGAAACAATTTTCTTAGATAAACTAGTTTCTCGAATTTATCATACTTTCCCTCTTTATAATTATTCAAAGCTTCTTCTAGCTTGCTTCTTATGAAGGCTTTGCAGTTTCTGGGCCAGTTCCATACTATTGCGTTCTCCTTGTATTTCTCGAATTTAGATTCTCTATCGTAAAGTACTTTGCATTCTTGGAGAATGTTTAGGAACAATGAGTAGGAGAACATTTGTTCTGGAGGCCAATTCTTCCTGAATAGATGTTCATAAAAGGAAATGGAGTGTTTCCAAAGGTCTATTTTTATTCCATTCCTGACTATCTGTTTTCTTTTTATCAGATTTTCTTGCGAATCTTTCACAAAGACTAGGTCTACGTCGCTTTTAGGATGTATGTTACCTTTGGCCACGGATCCGAAGAGAAGAATTGCAACTATGCCTTTTTCTCTCTTTTTCTCATTTGCAATTTTCCAAGCAAGGTTTTTCATCTTTTTTAATATTTCGTTCATCCTTTGTGAGGAGGACATTTGTATCTTCCTGTTCAGCTAAACAGCTGCTTTGTTAATTTTGGCGGGCCCGCGGGGATTTGAACCCCGGATCTCCGGCTTTCTCCACCGGTTTGTTAGAAGGCCGACGCGCTTTCTGTTTAGATGGGAATCCAGGCTGCGCCACGGGCCCTGTATACATTCATTTTTTGTTTTGACTTTATCGGGAATGAGTGTTAAATAGTTTATTTTTTGTGCTTGCGTTTGTATAGGTTAGAGAATAAAGAGTTTCCTTTTATAGAAAAATTGTACTTAAAACTTTTAAGGGAACGTTTTATATTTTTAATGGGGAAGGGGAATGTCAGAAGTTAAGAAAATGGATATCCCAATCCCCCTGATAAACTATGTGAATTTGATAAGGAACAAGAAGTCGCCCTATTATGAGATTGTAAAATATTTGCTGCAAGACATGAAAATGCATTATAAACGAGCTGGCCAGGTTCCGGAAGTTATATACACTATTAACCCGAGGCAACTGCAAAAAGAGATTGAGGATAAAATAAAGAGTGAGAAACTAACCACTATCAATATATGTCGCACCATTTTAGCGCTATTGTATGGAAGTAACTTAAGGCATGAAGAAGACTTTTATGTTACGACCAGTAGTCGTGGTCGAAGAAACTACCATATTCGGATCACTCAGCAGACACTGATGAGCCTTTCCCGATTCATTTAATTCCTTTTCAGTCCTTACAGTTCTATTTATTTTTTATTCTATGTATATGGCTGGACGATAGGGTATAGCGTAAGCTGCGCGATTTTTAGGATCGTAACGTTCCGGATTATCTTCGTCGTACACGTCTACTCTAGCCTTCAACTCTTTCTCAAGGAACTCTTTCGCGCTTAGAAGTATTGTTTTTTCATCAATTTTCCCTAATTTTAGCCTTACCGCTTTCCTTTCCGGAGAGGTCTGATTTATTTCCTTGATTAATTTTTGGACAAAACTTACGACTTGTTTTGCTTTTTCTTTTAGTTCCGGGTCTTTCATCAGTTCCTTTATGAGCATGTTTGTTTCTATTTTATGAGATATCGCTGTTTCTAGGGTTTTTTGATAAATTTTCCATTTCCAACGGATAGCGGTATAGTAGCATATGCGTTTAGGCTTTATTTTTGTGGCTTTGATTATGTTAAGTGTGTCTTCCATGATGCTTTTGACAAGGTTTTCGACCTCTTCAGCTTTTAAATCTATCTTTCTTTCGTCGAATATAGGCCATTCCATGGTTGAAATGAAGGGTTTTTCACCTGTCTTATTCCATAGTTCTTCGCATATATGAGGAGCAAAAGGTGATAGTAGACGTATCCATATTTTCAACGCTTCTTTTAGGATTTTGGCTTTCATCTCGCCTTTTCTTCGTTTATACCAGCGAAAGTCGTTCCAGATTTCGAAGAAGACGCATTCAGCTGCAGTGCGCGTTTTCATTTTTTCTATGTTTTCCGTAACTTGCCTTATTTTAGATTGAAGACGGCTCATCAGCCACCTTTCCATATGCCCAGTTTCTTGCTCTATAGCGTTTTGGACTATGTTTTCTACGAAACGATAGAAAGATTCCAGTTTATTCCTTATGTCGCGTACACTTTCTTTTCGCCAGTCTGGATCGTCCATGCCTTCAGCTGCTAAAAGTAATGCTAAACGTGTAGCATCAGCTCCGTAATCATTTATAGCACTTTTTAGTGTGACGAAGTTACCTTTGGATTTAGACATCTTGTTTCCTTCTATCATTAACATTCCGTTTACGCCGATAGCTTTTGGCCATTGTTCGGGTGGGAATAAAGCTGTATGGTGGTACAGGAAGAAAGTTAAGTGGTTGGGAACAAGTTCTTTTGCTGAGTTGCGTAGGTCAACCGGATACCAATAATTGAACTCGCTGTGCATTTCCTTCAGAATTTTTTCGTCTATACTGTTTTTTTCTGCAATTTGTTTTGCTGAGCCTTTTCCGTAAAATATATAGTCGAATACTTCGGGGGTTAACTTTTCTGGAGCTATATTATGCTGTCTTATGTGTTTGTTGATTGTATAGAACGCCATATAAACCGTTGAGTCGCTTAATGTTTCAACTATCCATCCTTTGCTCCATGGAAGAGGTGTTCCCATGCCTGTTTTTCTGGCACACGCCCATTCATGCAGCCAGTCTACAACATCAAGGAACCATTGTTTAGCGGTTTCTGGGTAAATCTCCATGTTATTCAAGGCTTTTCTAACTTTTTCTTTCCATTCTGGGTCAGAGTACTTCAGGAACCATTGATCTTCTAGAACTTTAACTATACATGGTGTTAGGCATCGGCATACTACTGGTTGAGGTAGATCAAACATAGAGTCGGCGATTTCTTTCTGTTTAAAGTCACGAATTATCTGCTCTTTTACTTCGCTTACCTTTTTTCCAGCGTATTCCATGCAGATTTCTTTAAGGACCCCGCTGTGGAATTCTTTTTTGTAAAGAATCTTCGTAGCTTCTTCAGCTTTTGGATCGTGTTGGTCTTTCACTTTTAGCTGTTGGGATATTTCTATAGCTGGGTATTCTCCAAAGCCTTCAAGTTTGATCATGGATATGGGTTTTATTGCTTTAACTTCCTCTGGTTTAATGTTGGACTTAGCTAATTCCTCAGGCTTTTCTTGTAGGTCTTTTAAGGCTATCCAGTCATAAGGTGCGTGAGCTGGAACGCTGTAAACAACTCCTGTCGCGTGGTCGGGGTCTACAAACCATCCAGGAAGTATGAGAAGTTTTCTCTTATCAATCGGGCTTTCACAAGTCTTTCCTATGATCTCTCTTCCTTTGAAACTTTTTAGAATTTGTACTGTTTTTTTCTGTTCCTTCAGTTTTTCTGCGGCTTTCCGACTTATAATCCACTTTTCGCCGTTTATTTTTGCCTTTACGTATTCTCCTTCAGGGTTTATCCACAAGTTAGTTACCGCATAAATTGTTTCTGGCCTGAAAGTCGCCGCTGGCAAATAACCATCTTCGAACACAAATTTTATTAAGGTGTATTCTTCAGGAGCTACCCCTTCGCCTACTTGTCTGTCAGCATCTCCTGTTGGACTTTCACAACGAGGGCACCAAACTACCGGGTGGGTTCCACGAACGACGTAGCCTTTCTCTTTTAGGCGCGTATACTGCCATATTATGAAACGTTGGAAGGTAGGCATGACTGTATGAAATTCTCGGCGCCAGTCAACGCTGAATCCTGCTTTTCTCACGGTTTCTTGATTTTCTCGTGTATAGTATTCAGCCATGTAAAAAGGGTCAACGAATTTCTCCAATTCTTCTTTGGGAACACCGTCAATTTCTAGTAACGGCTTTATAAAGGATTGGTCGCCTTGTTTTATTCTTTCGCTTCCACCAGCGATAGTTTCACCTGTCCAATGCCAAGCCCATGGAAACAGCACGTTGTAGCCTTGCATGCGTTTAAACCGGGCATAAACATCCACCCGGGTAGCTGTAAAAGCGTGTCCCATATGCAATGGGCCATTCATGTACGGATATGGAAAAGTCACAAAACATTTTGGTTTATCTGGTTGGGGATCGGCTTCGAAAATTTTCGCTTGTTCCCAAGCTTTTTGCCATTTCTCCTCGATTTGTCTTAAAAATTCCATGAAATTCTCTGAACTGTCTCTAGGATTATTAAAGGTTTTGTTTTTAGAGGAAACAATCCCTCATTTAAGGCACCATGCTCTATTTGGTTGAGGCTTCTTTAATTTATTTCGGTTTTTCAATCTGTTTTCTGACTGTTTGTTTGGCTTTTTCCATAGCTTGGGCTAGTTTTTGAGTTTGGGTTCCGCCTCCTTGAGCGAATTCAGGTCTTCCGCTTCCTCCGCCGCCAAGCAAGGCAGCAGCTTCCCTGGCTATTTCCCTTGCATTGACTCCTTTTTCTAGAGCTTTTTCGCCTGCCATTACCACGATTTTGGCAGTTTGATTAGTTCCGAAGAGAACAGCTACTGTGCATGGGCTTGTTGTGACTATTTGGTTAGCGATTTTTATGAGGACTTCAGCGTCTTCTTCCTTTGTGGATTCTATTACTAGGTTCACTTGGTTAATTTTCTGGGCTTCGTTTAGGAGTTTTTCGGCTTTCAGTTTAGCGAGTTCTTCAAGGAGTCGTTCTCTTTGTTTTCGCGTTTCTTTATGTTCATTTATTAGGCGTTGAATTGTTTGTACTAGCTTTTCTAGGGGCGCATTTACGGTGGAAGCTACTTGGAGCAGTAACTGCTCTCTTTCTTGTATGGGCTTTAAAGTTGCTAGCCCAGCACTGTAAATGAATCGTTCAACACCGTCTTGTATACGTTCTGTTCGAAGAATCTTGATGAACCCCAATTCTTTAGTATTTTTGAGGTGAGTGCCTGCGCATGCTTCTACATCCCAGTCACCTATTTTCACTACACGTATATCCTTGCCTGGAACCGCACCGCCTTGATATAGCTTGAACCCGTAAAGCTTTTCAGCTTTGTTTCTCGGCATCCATCGTGTTTCAACAGGAATTCCTTGGGAGATAGCTTGATTTGCCAAGTATTCGATTTTATGGACTTCCTCTAAGGTTAGTCTGCGGAAATGAGATATGTCAAGCCTTGAGCTTTCAATTTCTTTTTGCGTGCCAAACTGCCATACATGTTTCCCAAGGACTCGTCTTGCTGCACCCATCAAAACATGGGTGGCTGTGTGATGTTTCATTAGACTGTAACGTTTATTCCAGTCGATTACTCCCTCAACCTTCATGCCTTCTTTAGGAATGAGTTTTTTGAGCTTGTGCACAATCACTTTCCCAACTTTTTGAACATCGACGACTTCAGCAGAGTTATCACCAAAGATTAAGTGCCCACTATCGGGTGGTTGTCCTCCACCCTCAGGGTAGAAACATGTTTGATCTAAAACCACATATTCATCGTTCAAAACTCTCAATACTTTCGCGGTAAACTTTTGCATGTACTGATCCTCGTAGAACAATAGCCGTGTTTCTGGAAGCCCGGCAACCATTTCTTCAGATATCCCAAATTTTCTTCTCTCTTCCTTGGGGCTTGCTTGTAAGTGTCGTTGAGCAATTAAGGCGTAAAAGTTTTCGGGAAACTTAACGGTTAATCCTTCTTTCTTTGCGGTTTCCTCAACTATTTCTGGAGGAACTCCATGAGAATCGTAAAGCTCAGTTAGGGTTTCAACGGGAATTGAGGAAGATTTGCGCGATTTTAGGTCGGCCGCTATACGTTTAACCAAGTTCTCGCCCTTGCGAAGGGTATGTTCAAACTTTTCAGTCTCAACAGAAAGAATTTCTAGGGTTTCATTTCGCATTTCTATAAGATGGGGATAGTCCTTTGACCAAAAGTTTATCTGCAATTCCATGATGTCTAGAAGCTTATCTGGAATACCAAGCATTTTCAGCATACGGTAGGTTCGCCGGAACAAAAGCCGGGCCAAGTATCCTTCTTGGATGTTGGATGGAACGACCCCTTCGGCTAGAAGAAAAGCTAAACATTTGGTATGGTCGATTATGGCAAAAACTCTTTCTAGTGGGGCGAGTAGCTGATTTAACTCTTCAACAGGAACTTCAACAAGTTCGGCAATTTTTCTGCGAGCTTTGATTCTACTGACATCTTTGTCCAAGCTTAAAACTCCTGAAACTTCCGCGACTTTGGTTAATAACTTCTCGTCTAACTTTTGAAGCCCAGCCATTTGTAGCACTTTATCAAGGATTGGTTGGTAAGTGGCATGAAAACAACTAATGGTTCCTTGAGAAAGCCATGTATAACGATCAATTCCGTAGCCAGTATCCACCGTTCTTATTGGAAGTTCCACAAACTCATTATTCACAACCTTAAACTTCATGAAAACAAGGGTGGCGACCTCTAGCCCTCTAACAATAGACTCAACATCGGGTCCAGCGTTTCCACCCCCTGACCAAACTCCTTCTTTGTATATAACCTCTTCAGATTCCACGCCTAGTTCTTGAGTTATAAATTCATGGTGGAACCTAACGGTTTGGTCTTTCCAGTAAACTTCTTTGTCTGGATAATTGAAAGCATGATGTCCACCCATTTCGAAGATGGTTAAGTGCCTTCCAAAGGTTGGCCCTGTGTTGTCTATGTCTACCAGCCTTATACATGGCTGGACAATTACAAGAGGGTTAGCTGGCGGTGGAGCTATTCCCTCAGTGACGTAGGGTTGGAAGTCTATTATGCTTGCATGAGTTAAGAAAAGATCGTCTCGCCATCTTGCCACTACAGGATAGGGTTTTATTCTTTCATGTCCATGTTTTTCAAAGAAAGATAGGAATGCCTCCCGCATCTCTCTTAGGTTATAGCTTTTACGGGTAGGCGGGTTTCCAATGAACTGGTAGTTAGCGCAACCTTCGGGTGTGGCTTCTCCACAGTATTTTTGTTCGGGGTTTTGTGTCCAGAAGAATTCCTTACATCTTGGACAGAGTTTACGGACGAATCCGTATTCATCGAAGAATGGTATATGGTATTCCTTTTCATCGAAACGTTTCATTAGTTACTCTTCCCATGTTCGTGTTTAAGGCGTACTCAACTTAACTGATTGTGTTTTCTTAAACTTTGTTGTTTGTCTTCTTGTTTTACCTCTGGTTTCTTTTACACTTATGTTTAAATAGGACGGATTCCCGGTTCATCTTGGGGGAATAAATGCCTCAAGTACGCTGTCCAGTGTGTGGAACCAACATAAACCTTGAGTCTAGAAGAGAAACAGATTTTAGGATGATAGTTTCGCTTCTCGAAAAGAAGCCGAAAACCTTTACTGAGCTTCTCCGCGCCACAAAACTTCCCCGTAAAACACTTAGCTTGAGACTTAAAGAACTCTGCGAGGCTGGAATAATAGTTAGAGACAAAGGATACCATCTTAACGGTTCTCCCCCGCCCCACTTGCGAGGCAAAGTTTTGAACGTTGGAGGAAATGGAGGAAAACATATGTTCGTGTTCAATAAAAAAGCCCTTCTCCTTCTACTTGTAATTTGCATAGGCATACCTTTAAGCGGTTATGTCTACGCAAATTACGCCCCAAAAATAGTAATCTCGGTAGGAGAAGAAAAACCAAAAATACAGTATTACGGAACACTCACAATTGAAGTTAAGATTGAAAATGTCACAGACCTATTCGCTTGGCAAGCAAGGATAAACTATGACACTGGAATACTTGAATTTCGCGAGATAACTCGTGGAGACTTCTTTGGCGATACGATTCCTCACATATTAAACTCAACAGACACTTTCGCAAACTTGGAAGACGACTTGCTAGTAGGTGACTCCTTGATGGGAATAGATGTCACGGGAGTAAACGGTAGTGGAACCTTGGGTGTGATAACTTTCGCTATTAAAGCTCCAGGTAAAACTTTAGAATACTTCAAAGAGAATCCACCGGAGATAGTTTTCGAACCAACAATTGTGCCAAAGTTCCGAACCTATCTGTTGAACAGTGAGCAACAGGAGATTCTCGGCGCGGAAAGTATGCTGTTCTTGGAAGTCGTCGACGTATCCTCTTAGATCTCCCTTCTCCCCCTTTTTTATGTTCAAGCGTTTACCCTAGTTTCATTCCGAGTAAGAAACCGGCTGCGAAAGTGCCGAAGAATGGTAAATGAAGGATTATTGGTAGAATCCACTGGGTGGCTTGCCCGCTTACACCTAAAATGTTTCTAGCCGACTCTTCTAGTTTTCTATAATTTATGCTTATTATTCCCTGATAGCCTAGGTAAATCAGTGCTGCAAAGAATAGTCCAGCAATTATTGCGACGAGCTTCATGAGCTTCTTGAATGCGTATCCAACTATGAAGCCGCCTATTCCTCCTATTCCAAGCTGGTAGGCAAAGGGAACAGCTAACTCACTCATTTCAAGTCTCCTGGTTGTTCATTTATCTTACCTAACTATTTAAATTTCTGTGCGAAAGAATACTTTCTTTGGGTGTCTAGGTTGGATTTGCTATGGATATACTTGCTCAATCTTGCAGTGACCATAGCCATGTTCGTGGTTCTAGTTTTTCGCGCTTGGATAGAGCTTAAGAACTTTAAAATTATGTGGAAGGAGATGGAGTGGCGACGGACCTACGAGGCTGTTGGACGTGTTTTGAAAGCTGAAAAGGAATTGTTTGCTAATGTTGATGGGGGAGATGAACTTTATAACTTATTGTGCGAAATCTTCAAGGTTCCAAGAGAACAAAAAGATTAGGGTGAATGCCAATTAGCAATGAGTTGAATTTTAACATTATGCTTCTTTTCTCTTCCATATCGAATAAAAGGCTTTGTTAAGTGTCTCTGCGACCTTGGTTCGGTTATGTATAAACCTAAACTCAATTCCCGTTTTTGTAGCATCTTTTCCTTTTTTGCTTTTGGGTCTCTAAAACCGCACTTTTTACATCGGAATCCTTTTGCTTTACCCATTGATTCCATCCGTTTTCCGCATTTTGGGCATAACGGGTTTTGTTGGATAATCTTAGGTGCAAGTTTGATTATGCGTAATTTTTCTAAGTTGATGGTTAATGGGTGATTTGGGGTTGGTGGTCGAACGCCACCGTAAACCTCCACATAGTCGCCAGTCCATAACTTTTTGGAAATTTTTTGTAAACTTCCAGTAGGCTGGTAAGCTGCGCAGTCGACTTTTGTGGTTTCGTCGTGTATGGTGAAGATTACATGGCTTCCGGGAATAGTTTTTGGAGCGGCAACTATGGTTCCACGAGCAATTACTGGATTGAAGGGTTTTACTTCTTTCAAAGTGTTTACGGGTTTGAGATGCGCATCAGTTCCATGATTGGTTCGAAATATTACCCATCGTTCAACTGGTTCTAGTGACTCGATTATTTTGTGAGCCTTTTTAACTGCTTCAGGAGTTTCACCCCTAATTCCATAGAGAATTGGATCTGGGCCGCGGGGGGTTATTAGTATTCTTCCGGTTTCAGGGTCAATGTTGTTGAAAGTTTCAGGAGATGTCTCCTCGTTCATTTTCTTGACGGATTCTGCGTTTAATCTTCTTGGTGTCCCCCGGTTTTGTTGTGTTCGGTAGGCAATAAGTTCGTAAGTATGGTCTTCGGCTAAGGTTTCGCCTATTGCTGCTAAGCCGCCGATTATGCCTCGAGCCTGTTTAAATCCTAGAGCTTCAATGCTAAATTTTCGAACGAGGCTTAATGCTTTTTTCATGGTTACTATCCCGGTTATTGCGTGTTTGGCAAAGGTTTGGATTTCCTTAGGCACTATTGGGCGTTTAAGAAAAACTATTCCAGGATCAGTTCCATTGTGAGTTAGGTCCGAGTTCTCTTCAACTGTTTCGATTACCGTTTCTTTTATCTCGTTTTCTATGCTTGAGTCATAGTTTATTCGTAGGCAAAGGGCTCCGTTTCCACGAGTTTTCCATGGAACGTTTGGGTTTAATCGAACGAGGTTTGGGTAATCTAGAAAAGTGCAGTCTTTTTTGTGGAGTTTTTCGACTAGCAAGGCGGCTATGTAAGTAGTGCATCCTTTATGTGGTGAATCTGTGTCATCAAAGCCTATGTGCATAGTTTTGGGGGGCATAGATCGGAAGCAACTCTTTCCAGTTACAAATGTTATGATTGTCGTGGAAGATAAGTGTAGTTTGTCAGTTTATTTTAGGGTACAAAAAGAAAGAAGGGAAGGCTATGAAGATTCCTCAACCACTATCATTGTTAATGTTGATCTTACCTTGTCAAGTCTTCTAACATGCCATGTGACTATTTCTTTCAATTTATCCATGTTTTCAGCGGTTACTTTGGCTATTATGTCGTAAACCCCGTAGACAGCGTAAGCTTCAGCTATGCCTTCAACACTTTTGAGGCTTTCAAGCACTTCAGCTTCTGCACCAATTTCAGTATTTATTAACACGAAGGCTGTTGGCAATTTTATTCTCCTCTTTCTATTGTTTGATTATTCCTTTAAAATAGTTTACCATCAGTAGAGGTTTCATGAAACGTTAAAAGTATGACTTACCTTATGTGAGATTGCGGTGTTTATAATGGAGGAAAGTTCAATTAGTGCTGAGGAAATGAAGGCTTTAGAGTTAAACGCTGAGTATTTTGGAATTTCAAGGCTGCAGATGATGGAAAATGCTGGAAGGTGTATTGCCCAAGAGATTGCTGCCCGTTTTTCAGGTAAAAACACAAGAGTAGCTATTTTCTGCGGCTTGGGCGGTAATGGGGGGGATGGATTTGTAGCAGCCCGTCATCTACTAACGCAAGGGTTCAAGGTAATCCTAGTAATAGCTGGAAATCCATCTAGAATCTCCGATGATGCAGCTCGCCAGAATTGGGAGGCGCTTAAAAATCTAAAGGATTGTTTAACGGTTTATGAGGTAACTGATAGTTCAGCGCTTCCCGATGTAAGGGCAGAAGTGATAGTTGATGCCTTAGTTGGGATAGGGCTGAAAGGGAGGGTTCGTTCGCCTATTCTACCTTTAATCGGGAAAATTAACGAGATGCAGGGTTTCTGTTTAGCGGTGGATATTCCCTCCGGAGTTGATGCGGATACTGGTGAGGTTCATGGAGAAGCGGTTAGGGCAAACTTGACGATAACTTTTCATAGAATGAAGCTTGGGTTGGAAAAGGCAATAGAATACACTGGGGAGATTATTGTAAGGGATATAGGAGTCCCTGCACAGCTCGAAAAGTTGGCTGGGCCTGGTGATGTTTTTCTTGTTAGGGTAGATAGGCCTTTGGAAGCACATAAAGGCGATTTTGGAAGACTTTTTATTATTGGTGGAAGCCAAGAGTTCACTGGAGCCCCGGCGTTGGCTGCGTTGGCTGCTCTACGTGTTGGAGTTGATCTTGTATATGTGGCGGCTCCAAAGGAAGCTGCATATACTATTGCTTCAATGTCACCTAATCTTATAACTATTAAGCTTGAAGGAAGCCACTTGAATCCAAATAATGTTCCAATGATAAGACGATACTTGGAAAAAGTTAATGCTGTTATTATGGGTCCTGGACTTGGGTTACATCCAGAAACTAAAGAAGCCGTAAAAATTTTGCTGGAGACATTAACGGCTTTGAAGCTTCCATTGCTACTTGATGCAGATGGGTTGAAGGCTTATGCTGAAATTAATCAGCCTTTTGAAATTCCAACAGTTTTGACTCCTCACGCGGGGGAATATCGAATACTTACACGGAAGACTTTGTCAGAGAACTTAGATGAGAAGACCTTGGAGATTCGAGAAACAGCTGCTAGGCTTAACGCGGTGATTCTGTTAAAAGGGAATGTTGATATAATTTCAGATGGGCAACGTTTGAAATTGAACTATACTGGGAATCCAGGAATGACAGTAGGCGGAACTGGCGACATCTTGTCCGGAATAGTAGGTGCTTTTCTTGCTCATCAGGCAGACCCGTTTGAAGCTGCGGTTGCCGGAGCTTTTGTGAACGGGGTTGCTGGGGACTTTGCAGTGGAAAAGCTGGGATATCATATTGTGCCTACAGATATCTTAGAGTGGATTCCAAAGGCGTTGGATGACCCGATGAGTCATTTGCAGGTGCGTAGAAAGCTTGCGAGAAGACGTTAAGATTGTTGTTTATCACGCTAGACAGTGTGATCCTAAAAAATGCACGGCATTAAAATTGAAAAGGCATGGATTTGTTCGTGTAGTGCATCAGATTAAATTCTTGCCGAAAGAGGCTGTTGTGCTTAATCCTCTTTCTGAGAAGGCTTTCTCACCTGAAGATCGAATGAGGATTGAAAGGGCGGGGTTGGTAGCCTTGGATTGCAGTTGGGAACATGCCGAAAAAATTCTTTCAGCTCATTTAAAGCTGCGGAGAGCTTCTAGATGTTTACCTTTTCTTGTAGCGGGTAATCCTGTCAACTATAGTTTACCAACGAAGCTTAGTACGGTTGAGGCTTTGGCTGCTGCTTTGTTCATAGCTGGCTTTGAGGAAAAGGCGCTAAAATTGCTTTCCCTGTTCAAATGGGGACATACTTTCCTAGATTTGAATCGAAAGAGGCTAGAGGCGTATGCAAAAACAGAAGACAGTCAACAGGTTATTGAGCTTCAAAGAAGGTTTCTAGAAGAACATTACCATGGGCCGTCTACGGATAATCCTTGAAGCGGCTCGTTCGATTTATAGACTATTTTTCCGTTGATGGATAGAACTTCTGAGTTCATGAGGAAACGTAGCAGTTTTTCTTCAACGATTCTTGCTCTAAGCTTTTGTCTTGCTTCGCGTAACACTTGGGAACGTTCCATTTCTGGTATTTCTAAAATGTTGATTTTTTTGTGTTTTTTGGCTTTGAGCCTCATGGGCATGCACCTAAAGAAGAATGTAGTAAATCTTAATATATCCTTTAGTTTAAAACTGGACACATATCGAGAAACGAAATATTTCACGTTGAAATCATTTTTCAATTTTTACAAATATTACTAGGAAGCCTGTAATTGTTAAAATGATGCCCCAGAAAAAGAATAATCCTGAAAACTGCTCAAGGGTTTTCATTCCTACCCAAGTGTTGTAGATGAGGACTATACCGACTATTAAGAGGAGAAAAGCGAAAAATTTCCCGGCTAAGACCAGACCTGGGGTTCTTTCTCGACTCATGTTTCTGCACCGTGTTAACCACAAATACGCAAGAACCTACTTAAAATTTATTTCCTTTTTTCAACTGACGATGGATGTTGATGTCTCATTCCAAGTGTTCAATTTAGGTTTCTTCAAGTTTTGCGGGTAAGTATTCGTCGACGATGAAGGTTAGGCCGTAACGGCTGAAGGCTTCTTGCTCCGCTTTTTTACCGATTTTCATGAACGTTTTGATTTCACGTTGCCACAGTTCATCCTTATAGCGTGGATCACGTTGTAGTTCCTTAAGCCTTTTAAAGTCTATTTCGTTTAATGGATCTGTTGGAAGCTTATATTTCACAATGTCTGTTGCCCAGACACCGCTCCATTTTGCGTCCGGGGTGGTTAGCTCCCGTACATGTGCTGCGTTTGCGGAGCCGGAGATAATTACCATTGCGATGTGCATTCCCCAAGGGTCTCCGTCGGTGAATATGTAAACTGGAAGGCTAAGTTCTTTGTTTAGTCTGTGGATGAAGTGGCGTGTTGCCCTGGGTGCTTGTCCTGCTGTCAGAACTAGGAGGGCGTTGAAACGTTCATGTACTCGTTCTTCGATGAATCGAGTGAATAGTCCACCTTTTTCGATGGCAATCACTTTGTCTGCGCTTGTTTTGACAAATTCTGCTGAGGTTAATGCTGGTCCGATCATGACGCCGTCTGGGTGGGAAGTTAAGTTTAGTGTTTTTCCTTCGTATCCTGGAACAGTGTATTCGATGATTAGGTCGCCGAATATGGCTGATCTTTCTTCTGGGAATATGTTGAAGTCTTCTCGTGACCATCCGAGAATTGTTTCTAGGTCGGTTATTATGGCGTTGGATTCCTGTTGGTCTTTGAAGGACATTTCGTAAGCTTGGGCGGAATAGTAAACGTCTCTTAAGGTGGAGGTTTTTCTTTGGGATGTCAGTTCGTGGGAGAAGAGTGCGGCCCATACGAGTTGGGTAAAGGGACGGATATGTCGTATGTTTCTGGCAGTTCTTCTTACACGTCTGTCGCCTAAAACGTATTGTCGAAGTTCGGGGTGATAATAAATGTTGTCAATGGAACGACTCGGCATCTCGATTGTGGGGAATCTACCACTTTTCATCTGTTCATAAAGCGAAACCCCAAATTTTTCTAAACTAGCTAGGACTGCTTTCCTTTTTTCAAGCATTGAACTCTTACTTTTCCAGCTCAAATCTTCTCACACTCTTTAAAAGCATTTCAATGTCCGGTGGCTCGGATTTTCCAGCTAATTGTGTGGAGAATTGGGCAATTTTGGGCAGGTATTTAGTGAAGATGCTTAAGCGTTTTCTTTCTCGGTCAACATGCTCGCGTTTGGTTAGAAACCGTTGTAGACGGCGGGCAGCTTCTCTAATCCCGTTTAGAACTTCTCGTCTAACTTCGGGGCGATCAGCTATGAATTCTTTTCCAACGGTTTTGTATGGAACCTTGGTGCTGCATATGTGGATTAGTATTGCGATAGGCATGTCTGGTGCAACTTTATATCTTCTCCAGTTCATTGAACGTATTACTTTTACAGAAACGTCGCTTGCCTCATCGTATAGCAATGGAATGCGGTTTGCAAATCGGTAAATGGTGAAATCTCCCTTTCTAGGTATTTTTCCGCCGTAGGCGATGGCTACTTCAACTATGAAGGGATGTCCAGCATAGGTGGATGGTCTTCGTTGGCAGATGGCCACGAACTCTGGTTCAAGTTCTTTTAAGATTCCGGCTCTTAGTAGTTCCTCGCCTAGGGGGGATAGACAGCTAGCGTCGGGTGGGAGGAACTCTCTGAATCTCTTCATCATACGCACTAAGTGAACAACCTCTTGGTGCGAAAGCCGCTTAGGGTTTTTGCTGGGCGGGATTTTGCTGAATTCTAGAAACTTTCGGGCGGTGGTTTCGCCTACTCGGTGGAAATGTGTTTGGAGAAAATCGATCATGTTTCGAGCGGGCGTTATTTGAACTAGACGTTGAAAGATTTCCACATCTACCCCGTAGGGGTGGGGCAGGGTCTCCCTAGGAGGGGAAGGCATACGTGTGGTTGCACGTGTAAATTTATATAGACGCCCTTTTGGGTCAACAAAAGTTATGTTTGCGTATGGATTAACAAGTGCTGTCTGTTTTAAATACTCTAAAATCTTGGACATTGCCCTAAAGTAGTCGCCTTCCAAACTGAACTCAACAATGGTGCCGCGCCATTGTTCTTTGTTAATCAAGATTTTGCGGTCAAGGATTATAGGCTTATTCCGTTGAATGTCAATCATTAATCGGTAAATGTAAATTCGTGAAGAGCCTGTGCTGGAGATTACCAGCGCTGGTTGATGGGTGGTTATTTGTCCGTAAAGAATAGCCATGGTTCCGCCTAGCCCGAAGGTTCCTCGGGCTTGTTTCAGCTTGTACTTAGAGCCAAATAGGACTTGGCCGAAGGCGGATGGAATATGTCTGGAAGGAATACCGGAACCGTTGTCTTGAACGCGTAACTGGTAGATTTGGGCTTCTCTGCCTGCTTCGCCGAGAAACTTTAATCGAACATAAATATCAGGCGGCATCCCAATGTTTTCTGCTGCATCCAAAGAGTTCTCAACGAGCTCTCGAATAGCGGAGTAGATAGCCCGCGCAGGGTTCGTAAAGCCTGCTATGTCACGGTTCCGGTAGAAGAAGTCTGACGGGCTAATCTCTTCAAATGTCTGTGTCATCTATACTCCTACTCTCTATACTTGCCACTCCGGATTACTCTAATTGTTGACAGCTTCTCTCTCAAAATCCTTACGGTACGACAATTAATAAGTAACAAACTACAATCAATACTCTTGAGGGGTAGACATGTTTCAGACGATTTTAGTTCCAATAGACGGGTCAGAACACTCATTCAAAGCTTTAAAGTACGCTGCTGAGATAGCGAGACGGTTCGAAAGCGCCCTTATTCTCTTGCATGTGTACTCCTTACCAAAACCAGCTCCGATAAGTTCGCCAATGCCTCTAGGCGGCCCATCAACAGAAACTCCGCCAGCTATAGAAATAACGGTGGAGCTTATTGAAAAAACCAAGCAGAAAGCCCAGGAACTGCTAAATCGGGCTGCAGAGAAAACGGAAATGCATGACATTAATGTCCAAACGATAATAAAAGAGGGAAACGCTGTCCATCAGATAGTGAGGACAGCGGAGGAGAAAAATGTCGACTTGATAGTTATGGGGGCCAGAGGAATAAGTAAACTCAAAGAAATCTTAATGGGCAGTGTTAGTCATGGAGTAACGAGAAACGCCCACTGTCCGGTATTAATAATAAAATGAGAACTACAAAGTTAGTAGGTTAATGCGATTCTGATTAGTGTTTTTGCTGTTTTGTTGCATAATATGCATTTGTCATCGATTTCTTGTTGTGTCTCCTCTTCTTCGGGAGTGCCTAGGATTCGCGCGTCAATTATTTCTTCCAGCTCTTGCCCGCATCCTGGGGCTCCGCACCATGGGACTTCAATTATTCCGGCTCGTTCTTTGATTAGTTGTTTTGCTTCTTCTAGGTTACTTGTTCGGTATGTGTGTTTTTCTAACCATTCCCATGCTTCTCGCCGCATTTCTAAGGCCATTTTTTCCATTATGACGCGTAGTTCGTTTCCAAGATTTTCAATTTTGCATGTTTCTCGTTCTAAAGTGTCTCTTCGTACAATAGTTACTTCGTTTTTTTCTATGTCTCTTGGCCCTATTTCTATGCGTATGGGGACACCTCGTAGTTCCCAGTGATAGTATTTTGCGCCAGGAGTTATATCTTCACGAGTATCTGTTTTTGCGCGGAACCCGGCTTTTTCAAGTTTTTCTGTTATTTCCAGCGCTTTTTTGTTGATTGTTTCACTTTTTTCTTTGTATGGGATGGGTATTACGATTATTTGGGTTGGAGCTATTTTAGGAGGTAGAACTAAACCGTGGTCATCTCCATGGGTGATTAGTACTGATGCTATTCCTCTTCCAGAGATTCCAGCGCATGTTTGCCATACATGTTCATGAGTTCCGTCAGGTTTTTCGTAGGTTACGTCAAACGCTTTTGAGAAGTTTTGTCCTAGGTTGTGGACTGTTCCGATTTGTAGGGTTCTTCCGTCGGGGCATAGCATGTCGAAGGCAATAGTATACACGGCTCCGGCGAATTTGTCCCATTCTGGTCTTCTAGAAATTTTATAGGCGACGCATAATGTGTCAAAGAACTTCTTGTAGTTTTCGATTTCTTCTTTTACTTCGGCTTCGGCTTCCTCGGCTGTCGCGTGGGATGTGTGAGCTTCTTTGAAGTCGAATTCCCTCATCCGCAGTATGGGGCGAGTGGCTTTAGTTTCGTATCGGAAAACTGTTACTATTTGGTAGAGTTTTAGAGGTAGATCAGTGTGGGCACGTATCCATAGGTGAAGCATTGGGCCTAGGATTGTTTCGCTCGTTGGTCTTAAGGCGTATTTGATTTTTAGTGGTTTTTGTCCGCCTTGGGTTACCCAGAAACATTGGGCTTCGAATCCACGTACGTGTTCAGCTTCTTTTTCGAGGGATGTTTCTGGGATCAGCAGCGGGAATAATGCTTCTTTGTGTCCGGTTGCGTCGAGTATATCGCGGATTATTTGGAAAACGTTTCTGCGAATTTGGAAACCGTATGGGAGCCAGACTCCGCATCCTTTTATTGGATAACGGTAGTCCATTATTTCGGCGGAGATTAGTGTTTCACGGAACCATTCGCCGAATTGTTTACTCCATTTTTCTCTGGAAACCTTCGCCAATCTTGACACCCGTTGAGGTTTGTCCAGACTAAAATAGCTATTTATACATAAGTATTTTAACCATGTTAAACAACAATTCATAGTATTTCGAAAGATGTGACAGTGAAAGGAAGATGAAGGCTATTTTAATAATTGGCGATGGTATGGCTGATCGCCCCTTAAAGGAGTTGGAGGGTAAAACTCCTTTAGAAGCGACGGAAAAGCCGTTTTTAGATGAACTGGCAAAGAGCGGCATATGCGGAATTATCGATCCGATTTCGCCGGGGTTTCCGCCTGGAAGTGATGTGGCTACGCTGGCGTTGTTGGGATATGACGCACTTAAGGTTTATACGGGGAGAGGGGCACTCGAAGCGGTTGGCTCTGGGATAGAAGTTCTGCCAACCGATATTGCGTTCCGCTGTAATTTCGCCACGGTTGATAAAGACCTCGTTGTGGTTGACCGGAGAGCAGGAAGGATCGCTACTGAGGATGCGGCTAAGCTTACGGAAGATATTCAAAAGGCCGTATCTGAGGAAGAGTTTGAGGCTGATGTGCTGTTCAAAAATACTGTAGAGCACCGGGCTATTCTACGGCTTAGGGGGCCAGAGCTTTCAAACATGGTTTCTAGTTCTGACCCAGCTTATGTGGGGAGACGGGTTCAAAAGATTATGCCGTTGGATGATACGCTTCAGGCGGCTAGGACAGCTAAGATAGCTAACAAGCTTATGACGTTTTTCCATGAAATTTTGAAAAATCATGAGGTGAATGAGAAGAGAAAGGAAAAGGGATTGTTGCCGGCGAATATTGTGTTATTTAGAAGCGCGGGAAAACTTCCGGATTTGACGCCTCTCACATTGAAATATGGGATTAGGCCTGCCGTTATATGTGCGTTACCTCTGATCCGTGGGGTATGCAAGCTTGCAGGTATGAAGCCTATTCTTGTAGAGGGTGCTACAGGAACTTATGCAACAAATGTTATGGCAAAGGCTAAAGCGGCAGTTAAAGCATTGGAATCATACGATTTTGTTCTGGTACATGTGAAAGGTACAGATTTGGCAAGCCATGATGGAAAGGTAAGTAAGAAAATGGAAATGATAGTGAAAATTGATGGTTTGGTAAGTTACATTCTGGAGAATACGGATCCAGAAGAGACGTATATAGCTGTTACCGCGGATCATACCACTTCTATTGCTACTGGAGAACATGAGGGAGACCCTGTACCCATAGTCTTACGTGGGCCTTATGTTCGGACAGATGATGTTGCAGAATTCGGTGAAAGAGCATGCGCAAAGGGTGGCCTCGGGAGAATTCGAGGTAAGGATTTGATGCCTATCCTAATGAATTTCCTGGGTAAAGTTAAGAAGTACGGCGCGTGAAAGAGGGTTTAAAAGACTCCTCGATTCTATGTTCATTCTACTGTAACTCTAAATTCATCTTTAGATGGTGGCTTTGATGAGTAAGGATAAAGAGAGAATTACATTGTTGCATGGTGCAGGTGGAAAACTCATGCATGAACTTGTGGAGCAGTATATTCTAAAACATTTTGCTGTGTCAACCGTTAAGGTTTCAGAGTTTTCTGTGCCTTTGGAGGCCTTGGATGATGCAGCGGTAGTTGGCGATATGGTGTTGAAAAGTGATTCCCATGCGGTTAAGCCTATATTTTTTCCAGGCGGTGATATTGGACGTTTAGCTGTTTGCGGCACCGTTAACGATATAGCTGTTTTAGGCGCTGAGCCTACAGCGTTAGCTTGTGGTTTTGTACTTGAAGAGGGACTATTGATTTCAGATTTTGAAAGGATTTTGGCTAGTATGGAAAAGGCTTGTGAGGAAGCAGGAGTTTCCGTCGTTACTGGCGACACGAAGGTAGTTGAGAAGGGAAGTCTAGGAGGTTGCGTTATCAATGTTTCGGGTATAGGAAAACGCAGTCAAGCATTAGAAAATAACTTAAGAGTTGTAAGACAGCATCGGCCGGAATTTAGGGCACGGTGGATTTTAGATTCTAACTTGCATGCTGGCGACAAGATTATCTTGTCGGGAACTATAGGGGATCATGGTTTGGCTGTTTTATCTGCTCAGCAGGGATTAAGCTTTGGCAGTAGCATAGTTTCAGATGTTAGGCCGTTAAATCGTTTAATAATTCGTTTGTTGGATGAAGTTGGGGGGATAGTGGCAATGAAAGATCCTACGAGGGGGGGATTAGCGGATGCGCTTAACGAGTGGAGTCAGAAATCCCAGGTGGGGATACTCATATATGAAGATAGGATTCCGATAAAACCGAGCGTTCAAGCTGCATGTGAGATGTTAGGGATAGATCCGCTTGAGGTTGGAAATGAAGGAAAGATAATCATAGGCGTCATACCTGAAAAGGCGGAGCATGTGTTAGAGGTGTTAAAGTCTATGGAGGAAGGGAAGGACGCGGAAATCATTGGTGAAGCAACTATGGAGTTTGATATGGTGGCTATGCAAACATTGGTCGGTGGCAAAAGGATAATCGCGCAACCTGTGGGTGACCCTGTTCCCAGGATATGTTGATTCTCAAGGTGAAACTTAGGTTTCTTTTCTCAAGTCTTTTACTCGTTTGGCTTTTCCCATGAACCTCGGCAGGGAGCCGTATGGAACCAGCTCAACATTTGCTTTAACTCCGACTATTGATTTTATTTGTTCAGCTATTTCCTTGGCTAGATCTTTTAGCTTCATCAGGTCTCCGCCTACACTCTCGAATAGTTCTTTGTCAGGTTCTACGCGCAGGGTCATGATGTCCAATTCTTGTGGGCGTTCGATTGTTATTTCGTAGTTTTCTGAAACACCCTTAATACCCAACAGGGCATGCTCAACCGTTTTTGGCCAGAATTTTACACCTCTGACTTTTAGCATGTCGTCCGCTCTGCCGAGCACTCTGCCCATTCTTGCCAGGGTTCTGCCGCATGGGCATTCTTCGGTTTTGAGGACGGTTATATCGCCTGTGCGAAACCGTAGAACAGGGGTTGCTTCCCTGGTTAGAGTAGTTAGCACAAGCTCTCCAGCTTCGCCTTCTTCAACAGCCTCACCAGTTTTTGGGTCTATTATTTCTGGCAGGAAGTGATCTTCCTGAATGTGTAGTCCATCATGTTGGGGGCATTCCACAGATACGCCGGGGCCTATTACTTCTGACAGCCCATATATATCGAAGGCTTCAAGGCCGAGAAGCTCTTCAATTCTTTCTCTGAGTTGTTCAGACCATGCTTCAGCGCCGAATAGTCCGCTTTTCCATTTAAGTTCCTTAGCTGGGTCTATTCCTAGCTTTTCTTTTGCGTATCTGCCGAGGTGAGCTGCGTAGCTTGGAGTACATGCAAGGATTGTTGTTCCAAACTCTTTGGCAAGTCTTATTTGTCGTTCTGTCCCTCCAGCAGCTATGGGGAGGACTGTTGCGCCTATTTCTAGCGCTCCATAATGGAAGCCTAATCCTCCTGTGAATAGCCCGTATCCATAGGCGTTTTGTATAATGTCTCCTTTCTTTGTTCCAGCTGAGGCGTATATCCGCGCCATAACTTTTGACCAAACTTCTAGGTCATTTTTGGTATAAGCACAAGTTGTTGGATGTCCGGTTGTTCCAGAACTTGCGTGTAACTCGAGAACTTCGCCCAGATCTACAGCTAGCATGCCAAAAGGGTATGATTTCCGTAAGTCTTCTTTTTCGGTGAAGGGAATTTTCTTTAAGTCATCCATTGTTTTTATGTCGTCAGGGGTTATACCAGCGTCCTTAAACTTTCTGTGATAAAGGGGGATCCTTTCATAACAGTGCTTTACTGTTCTTCTAAGGCGTTCTTCCTGCAGCTTCAAAAGCTTATCTCTAGGCATCTTTTCAAATTCAGGTTGGAAAATCCAGTTTTTAATCGAACCCTTCATTATTTCACCGCACAACTGTTTGTTCATAGCAAAGTGGAAATTAGCTCTTAAAATTATCTGCATAGCCACTTCCAATCAGTTAACTTGGCATTCTCCATCCTTTCTCGTCTCCCAAGAATAATCCACCGGTTTGTTGTTTCTTTTCTCCGTGTGGGGATAACTGCTTTGGTTTTAGGGCAGAGTAGGTAGGAGGCTAGGGCTACGGAAATAGCTGCAATTTCTTTCATTGTTTCTCTTGTTTGAACAAACCACACGTTATAATCCCCCTTGACAAAGTTTTCATCGTTCAGCAATTCGAGATGGAAAGGAATGGTCGTAGGAACTCCTTCAATTTTGTAGTTTTCCAACGCGTGTCTCATCCGTTCTATTGCTTCCCGCCTATTTTCGCCCCAGACTCCAACTTTTGCGAGTAATGAATCATAATAGTGAGGGATCTTGTATCCTTCGTAGAGATGGGTGTCAATCCTTATCCAATCGGCTTGCGGAAGCCTATGTTTAACGATTTTGCCTGGACATGGCATGAAGTTTTTGTATGGATCTTCGCAGTTAATCCTACAGTCTATCGCCCATCCGCTGAGTTTGATATCCTTCTGTTCGTGTCGCAGTTCTTCGCCAGCAGCAATTTTTATTTGCTCCTCGACTAAGTCAATTCCGGTCACCATTTCGGTGATGAAATGTTCAAGTTGGATACGGGAATTTACTTCAAGGAAGAAGAAGGAGTTTCCGTTTTCTTCGAGTAGAAACTCGATGGTTCCAGCGTTTGTATAGTTGCACGCTTTTGCAACATGGATAGCTGTTTCCGCCATGCGTTCCCTTAATTCTTCATCTAACGCTGGAGAGGGGGTTTCCTCGACAAGTTTCTGGTATCTTCGTTGAATTGAGCATTCCCGTTCACCTAAATGAACAATGTTTCCGTGCTTGTCAGCTAGTATCTGGAATTCTATATGTCTCGGTTTTTGTAAGCATTTTTCTATGTAAACTTCTGACCGGGCGAAGGCATGTTTTGATTCTTCGCTGGCGAGCATTAACGCTTTCTCTAAGTCTTCAGCATCATATGCTATGCGCATGCCTCTACCGCCGCCTCCATAAACTGCTTTTACAAGAACTGGGTACCCAATTTCCTCAGCTGCCTTGGTGGCTTCAATTAAACTTCTGACAGGTTCTACTGTTCCTGGTATCACGGAGATTCCGGCGTTTTTCAACACTTTTCGGCATAACGCCTTGTTGCCTGTTAGTTGCATCGTGGAACTGTTTGGACCGATGAATTCTATTCCGCATTTCTCGCATTTTTGAACGAAGTCAGGGTCTTCAGCGCGGAAGCCGTAGCCTGGATGTACAGCCTCTGCTTTGCAACGTTCAGCAAGGTCAATTATCTTCTCTATGTTGAGGTAGCTTTCTTCTGGTTTGGGCGAGCCTATACAATGACTTTCGTCAGCCATTTTCACATGCAAGCAGTTTGCATCTGCCGTGGAATAGACTGCAACCGTTGCTATTCCAAGCTTCTTGCATGTACGAATTATGCGGCAAGCAATCTCTCCACGGTTAGCGACGAGAATTTTGTTAAACATCTATGTATTCTCAATTGAAGTTCCTTTAAAAGGATTGTTGATAGGAGACTGTAAAATCGTTTTCTAGCGGTTTTTCGCAATTTTGGGCTTGGATAGATACCGAAAACATAATATACTTAAGCCAAAAAATAAGGGAATCAATTACTTAAAAAGGGTGAAAACTTGTTCATAATTGATATGGTTGGGTCCGCGCTACAGAGCCTAGCACAATATTATGAGTGGACGATCCTAGGGGGCATTTGGTGTTTCTTTATGCTTTTCTGGTTTGTCATATGGATCATCATCGCTATCTGGGTGTATAGAGATGCTGAATCAAGAGGAATGAACGGAGCTCTATGGCTTATCGTAGTAATAATCTTAGGAATTGTAGGATTGATAATCTATCTACTTGTAAGAGCTGGAGAGAAGGGGAAAAAAGAGGAAATAAAGCGTATCTGCCCCCAGTGCGGAAGAGTGATTAAAGAAGACGTTAAGTACTGTCCAAACTGCGGAAAAGAACTCGAATAATCCATCTCCTAAACGCGCAAGGAATCTTCATGTATACAACTCTAGAAGAAATAATCCATTTTTTTAACTTTATTGGAAGCATAGTTTGCCATCAAAGACCGGAAAGAACGTTTGTAATAGGCGGACAACTTTTGCCAGTATGTGCCAGAGATACCGGAGGATATTTGGGGCTTCTGGTAGGTTATGTTGTCTTATTATTTAGAAGAAACAAATCAAAGGGTCCCCCAAGTTTGTGGATGACACTACTGCTTTCCATGCCTCTGATTATTGATGTGGCTACGCAGACACTAGGTTTCAGGGAAAGTAATAATTCGTTGAGGTTGCTGACTGGTTTGTTCTTCGGCGTTACTGTGTTGCCATTTCTTATGTATGTTATTCCGTTAGTACCATCACTGCGAGACCTACCGATTTTTTCGTCTTTGACCCCGAAGGACGTGCAGATAGATGATGTTAAGAATTCGTGGGTTACATCTAAAGCGTTGTTTTTCGGGGCATTTATATGTCTAGGCATATACCTCGCAGTGGAGTATGCAGCAACTTCTCCTAATCCATATTTATACTGGGTTATAACTCTGCCAGTAATCGGTTCTTTATTATTTCACATGTTCTTGTTACCGCTTCTGGTTTTCAGCTCTTTAATATATAGGCTAGTGAGAAGCCGTGTCGCAGGGGAGTGAGGATAAAAAATCTTCTGGGGGGATTCTATAGTAAAGTATTAATTTCATGCGTGGTTTTGAAATCGAGTGGTGAAGTATTCAAAGGTAATGTTGGTAGGAGATAAACGGTATGTTCACGCTGTACATCTTCTTCGGCTTGATATGGCTGGTAATAGCGGTGTTGCTTTCCTTTTGGGTGTATGAAGATGCTGAATCACGGGGTATGGATGGGATTTTATGGATTATTGTTGTTTTGCTGACGGGTATATTAGGGTTAGTAATCTACCTTGCGGTTAGAAGTGAAAAGGGAAAAGCGCTGGAAAGAGTGCAGAGGGTTTGCCTACGTTGTGGAAGAGTGCTTGAGGAAAAGTTTAGGTATTGCCCGTACTGTGGAAAAGAACAAGAATAGAGTTTACTATTTTTTCTAACCTCTCCCCGAATGTTTAGCCCATATGCGGCATGTTCCTTCGACGCTTACCATGCAGGGGCCTTTAGGGGACTCAGGAGCACATTCTTTCATAAATAATGAACATTGGTCAGGTTTTATTTTCCCTATCATTATGAGGTGACATTGACAGCCGGGTAATAAGTCTCTAGCCTTTTCTGTGCGTATATCATAACGTTTTTTGGCGTCGTATTTTTCGTATTCTTCGCGTAAGGCTAGCCCGGAATCAGGTAGCCTTCCTAGTCCGCGCCATTCAGCGGCCACTGTTTTGAAGGCTTGTTGCATCAGTTTTTGTGCTTTTACGTTGCCTTCGGCGGTTACGGCGCGTTTGTACTCGTTTTCGAGTTTTGGCTTGCCTTCTTTTAATTGTTGCAGGATCATTGAAACTGCGAAAAGCACATCTAAGGGTTCGAATCCGGCTATTACTGTGGGCATGCCGTAGGCTTCTGGGAAGATTCGGTAGGGTTCTGTTCCTATTATTGTGCTTACGTGTCCTGGAGCTATGAAGCCGTCTATTTGGAGGTCGCCTATTCCGAGGAGAAGTTCCATTGCCGGTGGGATGAGTCTATGGGTTATGAGAAAAGATAGGTTGGACGGGGGCTTTTTTAGGATTTCTACAGCGGTGGAAGGGGCGGTTGTTTCGAATCCTATGGCGAAGAACACAAATTCTCGGTTTGTTTCTTGTTTGGCCATTCGCACTGCGTTGCCGACTCCGTAAACTACGCGTACGTCGCCGCCTCTTGCTTTGGCATCCATGAGGGAGAGTTCTGAGCCTGGAACTCTTAAAACGTCGCCGAAACAGGTTATGGTTACTCCTTCTAGTGCGAGTTTCACTGCGGCGTCAATCTCGGCTGCTGGGATTACGCACACGGGGCAGCCTGGACCGGCGATTACGTCGACGTTTTGGGGTAGAAGGCTTCGGAGGCCGAAGTGGGTTATGGTCCATTCGTGGGTTCCGCAGACGTGACAGATTTTTATGGTGTAGGAAGGGGCTAAACGTTTTATGTGGCGGGTTATTTTTTCTGTTAGTTTGGGGTCTCGAAATCGTGAAGCGTTTGGGAACATTTTATATCAGCATTTTAACTGTTTTTATGAAGCAGTCTTTGCCGCTTACTATTTTAACAGTTCCGTCGCATTTGGGGCAGTTAAGTGTTGGCATGGGCATGTGAAGAGCTGGATCATCTACGTATTGAAAGTCGCCTTCATAGCCGCATTTTGGGCATTTAACGGTTCCCGGTTTTTCTTCGATTAGGAGTTGGGAGCCTTCTAGAATTGTGTTTTTGGTTAGCATTTGATACCAGAAATGTACTTGTTCGGGGTTTAGGAACATTAGTTTTCCTATTTCTAGGTGAACTTCTAACACGCGTTTGGCCTTGCGTTTTTCGGCTTCGCGTAGCACGTTTTCCACGATCTGTGAGGTGATTGATCCTTCATGCACTGGGCTGGCTTCCCTTTGTTAAAGGTTTAATGCGGCGATTACTTGGTCTACTCCTTTGCCTGTGCGGCAGTTGGTCGTCACTGTTTTGGTTTTGGGATTGATCTTTTTTACGTCGTTTTGGAGTTTGGCTATGTCTACGCCCATGGCTTCAGCTAAGTCGATTTTGTTTATGACGGCTACATCGGCGTCCATGAATATGAAGGGGTGCTTCACCACCATGTAGGGGCCTTCGGTAACGCTTATGACTACTATTCGTTTTTCCGAGCCCAGGGGGAATTCAGCTGGACAAATGAGGTTGCCGACGTTCTCTATGAAAAGCAGGTCGGTGGCTTCCAGATCTAAGCGCCGTAGGGCTTTTTGGACGAGGTTAGCGTCTAAATGGCATTCTTTTCCGGTGTTGATGGCTACAACGTTTACGCCGTGTTTGCCGATTATTTCCGCGTCAATCGTGGTGGTCAAATCGCCTTTGAAGACAGCGATTCGGTAATGGGTTTTGAGCTTTTGCACCATTTTTTCTATGAGGGAGGTTTTTCCAGCGCCGATGGAGCCCATGACATCTATGGCTTTTACTCCCTGTTTGCGTAGAAGTTCACGGTTTTGCTGGGCAAGTTCTGCGTTTGCTTTCAAAATGTTTTCGTCTAGTTCTATGTCGAATATCTCGCCTTCTTCAGCTTTCACAACGTCGTTAATTTTCATGTTCTTCCTCCTCATCTACGCCAACTATTTCGACTTTTTCTAGGAATTCTTTCCATAAGCGGAGGGTTTCTTCAGCTTCCTCTTCGTTTAGGAGTTGGATGGCATATCCGGCGTGAACAAGCACGTAGTCGCCTTTTTTGGCTTCTTCCAGAAGCATTATGTTTACTTCTCTTAGAACGCCGCTTCCAAAGTCTACTTTGGCCAGGTCGCCGGATATTTCAACGATTTTAGCGGGGACGGCTAAACACATGTTATATCAAAACCTAGATTTAAGCGCGGTTATAAATGGGTTTCTAAATTTTGCTGGGATTTTGTTTATGACGTAAATTGTTTATAGCCTTCAGGGGGTAAAGAATTTTGGAGTTTGCCTATGAGTGATTGGTACAAGAGGATGTTTGAAGGTAAGATGGGAGAGTATTGGCTGAGCATTTCTGATGGGCGGGAAGAGGCTACGGAACTGCAGTTTTCCTTTTTGAAGGACGTTTTAAAGAAGGGATTAACCTTGGATCTTTGTTGTGGGCAGTGTAGAATTTCCCTTCCACTTTCAGCACATATGTCAGTTGTAGGGTTAGACTTGAGTGGTTTTCTCTTGCGAACCGCGAAGAAGAGAGCTAAAGAGGCGAGCATTGAAAACCTTCATTTGGTACGGGGGGACATGCGATATCTTCCCTTCAAACTCGAGGTTTTCGAGAATGTGATGAATCTCTGGACAAGCTTCGGCTACTTTCAACCAGAGGAAGAGAACGAGAAAGTCATTAAAGAAATTTCGAGGGTCTTAAGGGTTGATGGAACCTTCATTTTAGACATGTTTAATCCCGGATGGCTTTTGAGAAACTTTAGGGAAAAAGATTGGATGGAAAGTGAGAATTATCTTTCGCTGGAGCAACGTTCTGTTGACTGGAAAAGCAAGAGAATGCAGAGCAGGTGGATAATCGTGAACAAGCAAGATGGAAGAATTGACGAAATAAGCTTTGATCATAGAATATATGACTTACAGGAACTGAAGGAACTGCTTAGCAAAGAGGGATTGAGAACCATAGAAGTTTATGGCTCTTTCAGAAAAGAGGATTTTGATGAAGCTAAATCGGGTAGGATAATCATTATCAGCAGGAAGACTTAGGTTTATTCCGTGAATCCAGCGACTACGGCTTGCCCAAAGGATAATCCTCCATCACCGGGTGGGACAAGCCTATGAACAAAGAAGCGAATCCCAGCTTCTTCCACGGTTTTTCTTATGGTTAAGGTTATATGCTGGTTGTAGGCTACGCCGCCTGTGAACCCTACGTTTTTCACGCCTAGTTCTTGGGCTTTTTCTATGGCTAGGGTTGCCAGTCCCCGTGCAATGTAGGATTGCGCAGAGAAAGCTAAATCTGATGCTGGAATCTCTTCTCGGCGGTGGAATATTTCGTTCACCATGCTTGACGTGTTTAGGACAGCGCCATCTATTTTAGGCTTTAAGTTCAGCTTTTCACTGCCTTTTGCGGCTAGAGCTTCAAGCTTCATAGCTGGCTCGCCCTCGTAGGTTCGTTCGTTGCAAATTCCGAGGATGGCGGCTACAGCGTCCAAGACTCTTCCACAGCTTGAAGTCAAAATTTTTGAATGCCACTCTTCGTTTCTGATTTGTTGAATTAGGAGTTCGATTTCTTTTTCGCCGTGTGGAAACTTTTCTTTTTGTTTGTGGAGCCATTCGTTTACTTTCTCCAGAGGATTTTCTTTGGCAAGGATTGCAGCAGCCATTCGCAGCGGATATCGCGTAGCAAGGTCGCCTCCTATTAAGGGATGCTGCTGCAGATTGGCAAGGCGCTGGAAATTCCAGTTTTTGCCGTGTTGGGCGTGGATGATTTCGCCTCCCCAGGCGTTGGCGTCTTCGCCGTAGCCATAGCCGTCGCATGCGATGCAAACAATTTCGCCTAAGTTATATTCTGCCATGAGGGCCGCAGCATGGGCATAGTGATGTTGTATCCTCATTATGGGAGTTCCCAGCTGGTTTCCGAGCTTTTCAGCCAGTCTAGTTGTTGAAAATTTTGGATGTAAATCGCAGGCTATTGTTTCGATTTTGGCGTTTATGAGGGTAGCCAAATGTTGGATTGTTTCTTCTAGAAATTTTAAGGTTTCTAGGTTCTCTACGTCTCCTATATGTTGAGTGAGGAAGGCCTTATTTCCGAGTAGTACGCATCCAGTGACGTTTAGTTCGCCTCCCAATCCGACCGTGGTTTTTCTTGTGCGGGTTTGTAAGCGTATAGGCGCTGGTGCATAGCCTCTTGATCTTCGAATTAAAGCGGGGTTTTTGCCATGAACGCGAATCACTGAGTCGTCGCATCTTTGGGCGATTTGGCGGTTGTGGAAAAGAAAATAGTCTACGAATGCTCCAAGTTTTTTGAGGGCAGTTTCGTCGTTGTTTATTATGGGTTGGTTGGGTGGGTTTGCGCTGGTCATGACGAAGGCTGGTTCGCCTACTTTGTCGAAGAGCATGTAGTGCATGCCTGTGTAGGGTAACATGACGCCGACTGTGTGTAGTCCCGGCGCGATTAGGCTTGAAAGGGGAAAGTTTGGCTTCTTGCGAAGGAGGACGATAGGTCGGATATGGGAAAGTAGTAGTTCTTCCTCTTTTGGGGTTACTTCGGCAAAACTGCGTACAGCTTCTATGCTTCGAGCCATTATAGCGAAGGGCTTTTGGCTTCGATATTTAACCTCCCGTAGTTTTGCGATTGGTTCGGAAAGCGTTGTGGCCGTTGCTATGTGGAATCCTCCATAGCCTTTAACGGCGAGAATGCATCCCTCAGCAACAAGTTTTCCAGCTTCTCGAACTGGATCTTCACAATTCACTTTTTCGCCGGTATTTGTTGTTAGATAGGCTTCTGGCCCGCATTTTGGGCAAGCCACGGTTTGAGCGTGAAATCGCCTGTTGGACGGGTCGGTGTACTCTTTTTGGCAGAAGCTGCACATGGAGAATTCTCGCATGGTAGTGTTTTGCCGGTCGTAGGGTAGATGTTCGATTATTGTGTATCGGGGGCCGCAGTTTACGCATGTGATGAAGAAGTAGGCGTATCGTGGATTCTGGGGGTTTCGAAGTTCGTTTAGGCATTCATTACATATGGCTACATCTGGGGGAACAACAGAGCCGGAAAGTTCGATTTCTTTGGAGCTTTTGATTATTGAAAAATCTGTGTAGGCTTCCTTTCCTTTTAGTGGTTGGGTTATGACTTGGTGAATTTGAGCAAGGGGAGGCTTATCGCGTTGCAGTTGTTCTAAAAAGCTTTTAATGTTATCTTCTTTCCCTTCAATGAGGATTTCAACACCTGCGTCTCCGCGGTTGCGAACATAGCCGGTTAACCTGTTTTTGACAGCTATGCGGTAGATGAAGGGGCGGAATCCCACCCCTTGAACTATGCCGGTTACTTTAACTTTAACGCGCAACCAAGCCAACCCTTTTTCTCGAGTCAAGTTAGAGCCTGCTGGAACATAGTTTTGATAGATATCTTCCATATAAACGTGCTTGGCAAGATGTTTAAATGGGCAGAGCAACAATTATGAGGTATCTTATAGAAATGGGTAGTGGGATGGTTATGGGAGATTGGGAATTAGTGATAATAGGCGCTGGGGCTGCTGGTTTGACAGCTGGTTTGTATGGGGCGAGGAGTGGTTTAAAGACGCTGATTGTCGAGGAGAAGATGGCTGGGGGAACCACGGCTGATGCGCCTGTGATTGAGAATTATCCTGGTTTCATAAGCATTAATGGACAGGAGCTGGTCAAGAAAATGGTGGAGCAGTGCGAGCGGTTTGGAGCGGAAATTCGTCAGCTTGAGAAGGTGGAGAAGCTTGAGTTAGATGGCGGGAAAAAGGTTGTTACGAACAGGGGGGTTTACGAAGCTTCGGCGGTAATAATTGCCACTGGAACCCATCACAGAAAGTTAGGCGTGCCGGGTGAAGAAAAGTTCAGTGGAAGGGGGGTCAGCTATTGTGTGGTTTGTGATGCTCCTTTCTTTAAAGACAAAAGGGTTTTAGTGGTAGGGGGAGGAAACTCTGCTGCGATTACTGCGTTGTATCTTTCTGAGATTGCTTCAACCGTTAAACTGGCTCACAGAAGAGGTCAGCTTAGAGCTGAGGAGGCTTTGACGCGGGAACTCGAAAAGAAGGAAAATGTGGAGATCTTGTGGAACACGGAAGTTAAGGAAATAAGGGGCGATACCTTGGTGAAGGAAGCTGTGCTATACAACAATAAAACTGATGAGACATGGAACTTGGAAGTTGATGGCATATTCATCCAGGTAGGGGAGGCTCCGAACAGCGAGTTTGCAGAAAAAGCAGGGATAAGGGTGGATGAAGCTGGGTATATAGTTGTTGACACTCGTCAGAGAACCAACAAGGAAGGCGTTTATGCTGCGGGGGACGTGACTAACCGTCCAGTTAAGCAGATAGGCACGGCTGTGGGGGAGGGAATAATAGCGGCTACTGATGCTTACGGCTATATAAGAAGACCCTACTATTATAAGAAATAACGGAACCGAGCATTACCATAGTTTCTTTCAACAGTTAGCTTAGTTTACTTTGTAAATTCTTATATTGGCGAGGCTATTCTATTGTTCTCTTCATAAACAAAGGGGGACGACTGCTTGAACAAAATCGTCGCAAAAAAGGACTTGGCCCCAAACATTAAACTGATTGAGGTTCGCTCCCCGGAAATAGCGGAAAAGGCCAAACCTGGGCAGTTCGTTATATTAAGAGTGGATGAGAAGGGTGAAAGGTTTCCTTTGACGCTTGTGGACTGGGACAGGCAAAAGGGGACGATAACGCTAATTTTCCTTGAAGTGGGAGTTTCAACTAAGAAGCTTGGTACACTTCAGGTTCAGGATGAAATACTGGATATTGTTGGGCCTTTGGGTATACCAAGCGAGATAAGGCATTATGGCAAAGTCTGCATAATAGGGGGTGGAGTGGGCACCGCGTCAGCCTACCCTATAATAAGGGCGTTGAAAACAGCGGGGAACAGGGTTGTTTCCATAGTTGGGGCCCGAACGGCGCAGCTGCTTATCCTTGAAGACGAGATAAGGAAGTTTTCAGATGAATTTTATGTTTCCACCGATGATGGAACAAAAGGACATGAGGGCTTCGTTACCGATGTGCTGAATGAGCTAATTCAGAAAGGGTACGATTTTGATGTTGTGTACGCCATAGGCCCTGCGGTGATGATGCGTGCCGTGGCCGAAGTTACGAGGCCCCACCGGATTAAGACCATTGTCAGTTTGAACCCTATAATGGTGGATGGAATGGGCATGTGTGGAGCCTGCAGGGTCACCGTTGGGGGTAAAACAAGGTTCGCGTGTGTAGATGGTCCGGAGTTTGATGCGCATCAAGTGGATTTTGGAGAGTTGATAAAAAGGCAGAGGATGTTTTTGGCTGAGGAAAAGTTAGCTTTACAGCTTTGGGAAAATAGGGGATGTTCTTGCCATGAGTGAGCCTAAGTCGAAGCCGAAAATTCAGAAAGAAGCTGTTCCAATGCCTAAACAGGACCCAAAAGAGCGTATTCATAACTTTAATGAAGTCGCGTTGGGGTACACTGAAGAACAGGCAGTTCGAGAAGCTGAAAGATGTTTACAATGTCCAAAGCCTCAATGCGTAAAGGGATGTCCGGTTGAAATAGATATTCCGGCTTTCATAAAATTCATCCGTGAAAGGAAATTCCAGGAAGCCATAAGGAAGATTAGAGAGAAAAACAGTCTTCCAGCCATCTGTGGAAGGGTATGCCCGCAGGAAACTCAATGTCAACAACACTGCGTTATCGGTAAAGCAGGCGACCCAGTCGCTATCGGGCGGCTGGAACGTTTTGTTGCCGATTGGGAGTTACAAAAAGGCTTTGAAATTCCTGAGAGGCCCCCGCCAACAGGCAAAAAGGTAGCGGTGATAGGCGGTGGGCCAGCTGGGCTCACGGCAGCTGCGGACCTTGCTAAACTTGGACATGAAGTCGTAATTTTCGAGGCCTTACATTTAGCTGGCGGAGTCTTGATGTATGGAATTCCTGAATTTAGGCTTCCAAAGCGAATAGTTCAAGCTGAAGTGGACTATGTGAAAAAGCTGGGTGTGGAGGTCCGAACCAACCGTTTGATAGGAAGGACGCATACTATCCCTGAGCTTTTGAAGGAAGGTTTTGATGCCGTATTCATAGGAACAGGCGCTGGGCTCCCGAGATTCTTGGGCTTGCCGGGTGAAAATTTGGGTGGAATTTACACAGCCAACGAGTTCCTGATTAGAGTCAACCTGATGAAGTCTTATGCTTTTCCGGAGTATGATACGCCTATAAAAATAGGGAAGAAGGTAACCGTCATAGGCGGAGGCAACGTAGCTATGGACGCGGCCCGCTCAGCGCTTCGCTTGGGCGCTGAACAAGTCTGCATAGTGTATCGTCGTTCAAGGAAGGAAATGCCAGCTCGACAAGAGGAGATAGAAAACGCTGAGGAAGAGGGAATTCTCTGCAAGTTTTTGGCTAATCCTAAGAGATTTATAGGCGATGAAAATGGGTGGGTTAAAGCTATGGAATGTATATGCATGGAGCTGGGTCCGCCGGACGAGTCGGGGAGGCGAAGGCCTGTCCCGATTGAGGGGTCGGAGTTTACTATGGAAACTGACACGGTGATAATTGCGATCGGGAGAACGCCGAACCCAATAATTCAACGAACGACCCAGGGGCTTGAAGTCACGAGATGGGGCACCATAGTAATCGATGAAGATGGAAAAACAAGCTTAGAAGGCGTATACGCAGGCGGGGATATAGTTACAGGCGAAGCAACAGTGATAAGTGCTATGGGAGCAGGGAAAAAGGCGGCTAAAGCCATACATCAATACCTTATGAAAGCTTAGGTCCTTCGTTACTTTGTTCTAGTGAAATATGAAAACAAGGTTTTTGCAGTCAGTCCTCAATTATCCTCTTTAGTATGGTGAGGGCCTTTTCTTCTCGCGCCCTCTTCTTTAGTTCTTCCATATCGACTGCCATGTATTTTAGTATGGCTTTCACATCCTCTTCGTCCTTTAAGGCTTTTTCTTTGGAAAGGGTTGCTTTTATCATCCGCAGCTTGGCTAGAATTAAATTCTCTGGTTTTTGATAGAAGGTTGGTAAGCCAAGAATGGTGCCTGCACGTTTTTCAAGTTTTTTGTCTGAAAAAATCAAATCGAGAGTGAATGGTGTTTCCTTGTTTTCCAGTTTTATTATTTTGTAGCTGGAACTCAGAGTTTTTCTAATGTATTTTTCGTTGATTTGGAATCCTGCTTTTCTTAACGGTAATATGATTTTGGTTCTTAGGTGCTCCAGCGGAACCTTCACAACAATGTCTATGTCCATGGTTGTGCGGGGCACGCCGTAATAGCTGGCTGCTAAGGCGCCAGTGATCATATAATCTGTTTCAGCTTCGTTGAAGTTCTTGATAATTTGCTTTAGGGTTTCCTCAAAAGATTTCAGCGTCTAAACCTCAGGGGGGATTTAATCTTCTACGAGCGGTTCTTTTTCTAATTTCTTCTATGAGTTTTTCTTGGCTTATGGACTTGTGTTGGTTGCGGATTCCTTCGGCGCAGATTCGGACACATACATCGCTCATATTTATGGCGATTTTCACTTTTTCCTCTGGGCTTAGTTTTCTATTCAAGGAGCGTGCCACCAAAAGCGTAATTCTGTAAAGTCATAAGCGGTGTCCATATTAAAGTTTTCATGTTGCAACCTCTAACACTTTCGGCTTTTTATCTAAGTATTCGGCTGCTGTGAGTACTCTTCTATTCTTCTTTTTTGCCAATTCATAAACCTTGGATAGTCTTTGCTTGAATTTTGGCTCTCTCGGTAGGTGGTGGTCGAAGATTATGAGTTGTGTATCTGTTTCATTAATGATTCTGCAAACGTTTTTGATGACCCTGTTTAGGTTGGTTCGGTTAAGTAGATAACCAAACATGTAAGTCATTGGACCGTCTAGAACTAGAATGTTGGGATTTTCCCTTATTATCCAGCTTGCGTAGTCCTCGATTATTGGTCCGTTTAGATCTGAGGAGTATAGCAGCTTCTGGCCTTCGTGTTCGATTATGGTGGAGAAAACCCATCCGACTCTTGAGAATTCTATTCCGTGGAACAAAGGCGCTGTGCACTTTATTCGGGTTTTTCCAAACTGGAACTCTTTGCCGTCTGCAAACCTAACGGTTAACTTTTCCGATTCTAGTTCAGGAATCTTCTTCCAGGAATTCCAGTTCTTAACTCTTCTGTCGAACCATTTTAATCCCTTGTCGAGCAATTCTCGTCTTCTTTCCGCATATTCGCCAAAATCTGTTTTCATTGAATCTTTCAAGCTTTCTAAGGGGTTAGGATACTTTTTCCGCTTCTTTTCCTCTAGTGCTTCTTCCAAGTTTTTATTTCCGAAGTAGGCCCAGAGCTGCTGTAGGAAGGCTTCGGCTCTCTTGCGTTGGGAATCGTTGATGTACTCGTTGGGATTCTTTGTTAAAAGAAGCTTGCCTTCGTAAAAACCAGGGTTTTGCATAAAGTGGTCGTAATGATAATGCGTAACTATCATGATCTCTGCTTTCTGCCCGGCTTCCCTTATTGCGGTTTCAGCTTCTTCAAGCCATTGAAACTTTTCAGCGAAGGAAGCTGGGAAGGAGGGCTGCATAATTGCTGCTCCCGGGTCGATTAGAATTGATACGTCAAAGGTTTTGACTAGGATACAGGAGGATTTTGCTCCGAAGGAGTCAAACCAAACAGGTTCAAAGATTATATGCGTTTCCCCATGTTAAGCAGTTAGTGCGTCACGGAACTTGCAATTTTCCAATGGTAGGGTATTTTTCTTTTAGCCATTTTGAAACGGCGTCGTATACTGGGTGGCCGCTGGCGTTTATTATTGGAACCTTTACTCTTGTTTCTTCTATGATGATTACTTCTCTGAACTCGGGCATTTCTGCCCATTCTACGGATGTCCAGTGAATTACGCCTTCCAGTTTTTCTTTGATAACGTCTTTTGTGTCAAGCAGGGTGGATCTGGAAAACACTATTCCGTCTGCCCAGAGTAGTGGTTCGGCTAAGCCGCCGGGTTCCACGCCTAGGCTGTGAAGTTTAACAAGATCTTCCAATTTATGTTTGAAAATTTCATGCACTACTATTTTTTTCCAGGGCTGGTAGACTATTTCAATCATTTTATCCCTCATTTAACTACATTCAACCGCAATTAGTATATGTGTTTTAATATTAGCGTGCTACCCGCCACAGAGTCTTTTTGACTGTTCTTTCAAGTGTATGGGGGACCCCCCTCCCCTTAAGTTTATATAATCTGTTAATACAATTTGTTTATATGCCAAAGGTGTTTAGAGGATTCCGTTTTGACCTTGAAATTTATACAAAGTTTAAGGAGCTAGCGGCTCAATGCAATCTTGGGGTTACTGAGGCTCTTGAGGGGTTTATGAAAGCTTGTGTTAGAATTCAGGAGATTAAATTTCCGGAGCCTGCTGACTCTGTGCGGGATGTCGAAGTTGAGGCGCGTATACTTCTAGCTTGGCTTAGAAAGGAGAACTACTGGTATAGTATTGACAGTAAGACTCAAATGTACGTTCCAGGGAGGCTTCTACAACTGCTCCCAAAGATTGAAAACGAAGCTTTAAGAAGGGAAGTTGAAGAACAGCTTAAGAAAATCTGAAAAAGAAGGAGAGCCTAAAAAGCAGTTATCGGGATAGTCAAAAGTTTTAAGTTGATAAACTACTAATGATCACAGTTGTTTAAAGGGTAATCCCATAGTTGGGAGTTGATAAGAGTTGCCTGTGGAAATTGGTTTAGAAATGTATGCTGAAAAGCCGTTGACACTGCCGTTTTTCACAGGATATATTTCCCGGGGACTGCTGCTACATATTTTACGTATGGTTAATCCGAAGTTAGCAAGCTCTATGCATGAAGCAGACAAGCCTAAGCCCTATTCTGTTACACCCTTGAAATTTAAGGCGACGGAGAAAAATGAAAAAGGGTACTTGATAGATCCTGTTTTCCCCTGCCATGTTAACTTTAGATTTTTAAGCGATGAAGTAGCAAAACATGTGCTTGAATATTTTTACAAAAACGCTGATGTTTTAATTTATGATGCAGTTTTCAAGGTAGCTTCTTTAAGCGTTAAGTCGGAAAGCTATGAGGATTTATGTAAAAGCGTAAATGAGCCTGTCAAAAACCTTTGTCTACACTTTAAAACGCCAACTTATTTAGCGAGTTTAGGAACAGACTTCCATTTTATGTTTCCGGATCATATGCGAATATTTCCAAATTTAATGCGTTTATGGAGTTTGTTTTCGGATTTTACACAGTTCGGCAAAGAAGAGTTTCTGGAGTACAAGGAATGGCTTCTAAAAAATGTTGGTGTCTGCAAGCATAGGCTAAGGACTAAAATAGCGTTTATGGGACGGAAAAAGGCTAATGGCTTTGTTGGTTGGGTAGACTACGAACTTAAAGCCTTAGACAAATGGAACAAGATCACACAGGTATTAGCCAAGTTCGCAGAATACTCAAACATAGGCGGAAACAGAACAGGAGGGTTCGGAGTAACAAAACAAAAAAATTCACGGTGAGGATAAATGAAAAATGATTTTGATGAGTTTAGATTGAAAGAGGTGTTTAATTGTTTATGTAACGGAGACCCCTATAAACATCAATTGATTGCTGCAGAAAAGATTCTGGAAGGAAAATCGGTTGTTATTAGAGCACCTTGTGGCTCAGGGAAAACCGAGGCGTGCTTTATTCCATTTTTGTTGGCTGATAAGAGAAGTTTCCCGAGTAGACTTGTTTATTCTTTGCCTACGCGAGCTTTAGTTGAAGATATTACTGAAAGACTCAGAGAAAAAATTGGTAAACTAGGAACTTTTCTTTCTGTTTCATGTCAGCATGGAGCTAATCCCGAAGATCCGTTTTTTAACGGTGATGTTATTGTGGCGACTATTGATCAGACTATTGGTGCTTATTGTTGTACTCCGCTTAGCTTGCCTGCTTATTTAGGAAATATACCTGCTGGAGCTGTAGCCACCGCTTTTCTCTGTTTCGATGAGGTACATACGTATGATTATCTGCTGGGTTTGCAGAGTATGCTTGCTCTGATTGAACAAGGCCATGAGAAGCTTGGGCTTCCCTTTGTAGTGATGTCCGCGACTTTACCTGATTCTTTTATTAAGTGGTTTGAAAGTAAGGACGATGTTGAGATTGTTGAGGGAAAGGATGAATACGTGCCCTATAGGAAAAATCGTAGGGTTCGTGTCCATTGGGTTCCCAAAATTCTAAATGAAGAGGATGTTTTAAACGTAGTTTCTGATGATATCAGAGCTATGGTTGTCTGCAACACTGTTTTTAAGGCTCAAGAAATTTATCGAAAAATCTCCAATAAATTATGTGAGAAGGGAATCCCTGTTTTTATTCTTCATTCTCGTTTTCTTCCGGAAGACAGAAGCAACATAGAGATGGATATGAAAGGTGTTTTTAGGAGTAGAAAGTGTGGCTGTTTGGTAACGACTCAAGTTTGTGAAGTTGGCCTTGATGTTTCTTGTGATGTTATGCTTACGGAGGTTGCACCTCCAGATTCGTTGGTTCAGAGAATTGGAAGGTGTGCACGGAAAGGTGGAGACGGGCAAGTTTATATATATGATGTTGAGTTTTCGGCACCATATAAAGAGGAAATGCTTGAAAAAACTAAACAATCCATCACAGAGCATCTCGACGGTAAAATTTTTGGATGGGAAGAAGAGTTAGAGTTTGTTAATACGCTTCTAGATGACAAGTTCAGAAAGATAATGGATGATAAAAAGCGTAGGTTAGCGATTCTTAAGAACCTAGGGGACGCCGCGTTTAGGGGAGATAAACAACAGATAGAGCAAAATATACGACAAATTTTGAACGCAAATGTAACAATTCACGGAAATCCCGAAAGATTAACGGTCAATGAAATTTTAAGAATGCCATGGATAAGCGTTAACGTTAACGTCTTAAAAAGTCAACTTTCCAAGCTTAACGCCAAATACTGGAGAATAAAATTTTTTGATGACGAAAAAGGAGACTTTGTATTTGAAGCTGAACAAAATGGCATAGTTTGGCCGCATGAATGTTACGTTGTCAGCCCAGACTTCATCGCTTATTCTCACAACGTTGGACTAATTTTTGGAGAGAAAGGAAAATCCCTTAAACCACATTTGCGTATGGACAAATGTAAGGTCAAGGAAAGAGGATACTCGAAAGAATCTTGGCTAGAACATGCTGAGAAATGCTTAACTAAATTTGAAGAATTAGTTAATCGAGAAAAAAACGCGTTTGCTCTTTTCACCCACATATTACCGTTTAGTTCCTCGAAAACGGCGCAGGGATTAATTGCTCTTTGTGTCGCTTTACACGACTTAGGAAAGCTTAATGAAGAGTGGCAGAGGACGATAGGTGCCACTGATATCCCATTAGCCCATGCTCCAATGCTACACGGAAGGTTTTTACCGCCACATGCTACAATTTCTGGATATGCTCTCTTAGATTTATTAATTGAACTTACGCAGAGCAAAAGGTTAGGCTGTAGTATGGCCTTAGCTATTGCACATCATCACCACACAAGGGCAATCGATGTGATAAAATATCGACTACGATGCATAGATTATGTTAAAGTCGTCTTGAAGCGTTTAGAGGAAAAATACGAAATTTCCATTGGACTAAACGAGATTAAAGAGATAAATGAGAGCAAGACACAACTTCCTACTAGAATGATAGGTATCGAAAAAACTAAATCTTATACAATCTATACTATTGTCTCTAGGTTCATCCGTTTGAGCGATAGGATGTCTGTTGAGGAAAATTCATGACGAAGACTATATCGGATTTTAATGGCAAGGAACGATTCTACATAAATAAAACCGGGTTGGAGCTTTTTGATGCAATTAGAGCCTACGGACTGGGAATTATGATAAGTGGAATTCGTTATGAAGAATCAGAAGTTACAATAAAGGATGTTGGACATGCATATGTTTTAGAGGTTGATGGAGAACCACCCAAAGAACCTGACGAAGAATTATTTGCAGGAGATGAAAATAAATGGAGACAGATTTTCAGAACATTCAAGGTAAGAAAGGATGCTAAAAAGAAGCATCCTAAAGATGACTTAGGAGAAATAATTTCTCAAAATTTCGAAAAAATCTTAGGGATACATAAACGAGCAGATTTTATTCCAGAAATTGGCAAAAGAGTAAAAGAAGGAAGAACTTTATATCAAACACTCGATGTGTCCGCGGCTAAAGGTTTTCGTGAAGAAAAAAGAAGTGCAACATATCATGAAGGAAGCCAACTAGAGGTTGACAGATACTCCTGGGCCATCGCTGTTTTAGGTGCCATACATTTTATTTCATGGAGAGAAAGTGTAGATTTTATGACGATCTTAATTCCTAACCCGCTTGATGTATACCTTTTAGAGCATAGAGAAATCTCTGATAGACTAGAAAAGGAAGGAGTATGCAGAATATCGGCTACTACTACATTAGCACATTATTCAGTTAAACTAGCCATACAAATAGCGAAGAGAAGAAAAGCACCATTAGTGAAATACGATTCAGTAATATTTAACGTGATGCAGAAAACTGGACGGCAACCGAAACCAAGTGGAGGGGGGAAATACAGCTTAGATTTTCTTGAAAAGTTTGCAAATATCTCTCAAGGAGTGGAAGTCCTAGAAAGAATAGACCGCCTGTTTCCTCTTTCAAGACAAGTAAAAGGAATACAACAAGACATTGCTTTAGCGACTGCGGAGTTTTTGATTAGGCCAAGCTTTGAGAACTTTAGACGATGGCAGGGCTTATATATTCGTGGTTATATAAACAAAAAGTCGCCTTTGTGGGATAAATCTTTGTTGGAGGAAATTATAAAGAATGTCGAAGCTACATGAACTCTTCTCCAATCCGGCAGTAGAAAGTTTTGGAACTGCGTTGAGGTTTGCTGTAGGAAAAAGGGAATATGGCGGTGGAGAAGATTATGCATCGCTGATTGAATTTGAATATGCGGAAAATATGGCACAATTTATAGACACCTTGAAGAAGTTTTTGCGACGATATGATGCTTATGCAAGAAGATATGAACACGATAATCCAGGAAAAACAGCATTCAGACCAAATGAAAAAACCCTTGATGAATTGGTAAGACTTGCTAATGAACATGGAGTTAGAAATGTTTGCGCTACGATTATATCTCATGCTTTAGTTCGTCCCTATAAGGAGGAGTAAGTTTGAGTGAGAGAGTATATGAGATAGGTATAGTTGGAAGGATAAGAATAGATGCCCATTCTCTAAACAATGAAGGAGCGGTAGGCAATGTAACTGAGCCACGAACAATAGTTTTAGCAGATGGAAGAAAAACAGATGGAATTAGCGGAGAAATGCTAAAACATATACACACAAAAGCTTTCTGGCAGTTAGCGAAAGAACGAAATACCCCCCTCTGTGAGGCGTGCCTAACATTAAGACCAGAAAAAGCAAACAAAAATCCTAATGTAATAAAAATTAGCGAGGTAAAGGGAGCGTTAAATGAGGCGTTAAAGTGTGCACTATGTGATATCCACGGATTCTTAGTAGAAAAGCCAACTCTAAGCCGAAAATCTACTGTGGAATTCGGATGGGCAATTGCTATCCCTGAACAATTCTATAGGGATATCCATGTTCACACACGAGTTGCACCCGGAGAAAAGGGGAAAGAAACTGAAAGCGAGCAAATGATATATAACAGGCCTACTCGCTCGGGAATCTATGCCCTTGTATCAATTTTTCAACCATGGAGAATAGGACTCAACGAGATAAATTACAGTTATGTATTAAACGATGAGGAACGTAAAAGGAGATATGGTTTAGTGATAGACTCATATAAAGCAATGTTAAGCCGACTCGAAGGAGCCATGACAACAACAAGATTGCCTCACACAAGCGAAATTGACGGGCTGATAATAAAAACAGTAAATGCTATGCCAGTCCCGCTAATAACTCCCCTTAAAGACGACTACAAAGAACAACTCGAAAAAATAATCAAATCAGAAAACATTCAAAAATTTGATTCATTACCTAACGCACTAGAAAAACTAGATGAATTAAAGACTTATCAGCCGTACAAGCTAGGGGCACAATAATCATATGGTTTGGATATGTGGAACCTACAACTTCGCAAGCACATTTTCATATAGAATACCATACTTTTCCTCAAGCTACGCTCTCTCAGTTCCAGCTCCAAGTCCATCAACAATAAAACTCGCAATAGTGGCTTCAGCGATAAACAGAACAGGAAACATAGAAAACGGAAAAGCCCTATTCGAAAAAATCCGCATATCAGAAGTGTTAATGGAACTACCGGAAAAAGTATCAATCTTTAAAGTGTTCCTTAAGAGATTGAAAAAGAAAAGACAAGAACAAGCTTTCGAACCCACATTCGGGATAAGAGAATACGTAATTTATAATGGGCCGCTAAAAATATATCTAAATATTCCTGATGACTCTTCGGAAGCGATTATAAACGCTCTCAAAAACATTCAATTCTTAGGTACCTCGGACTCCCTCTGCACTTGTACTAGCGCGACTCAGGTAGAGCAGCCATCCAGCAAATGCGCAAAACTACATTCAACCACGAAACAAGAGAAAACGAGTGGAATGATTTTTTTGCTCACAGATTTTACCAGCAATGCCACCTTCAATGCGGTAAATCCATATACGAAGAAAAAACTAAGAAAAGACAGGGATATAATTTTAAAACCTTACATTTTTCCCATAAAAGTATCAAAAAAGGACAAAAACTGCACAGTATACTCTAGTCTTTAATTTTCAGCGTCTTTTTTTGTTTTTATTCTGCTTTTTTACTGCTTCTTTCGGTTTTTCATCTTCAGTGACAAAATCTTTCTAAGCTTTTGAGTTGTGATAAGTATACTGCGTCGTAAAAGGGTTTAAGTTTAACTCTTCAGCCAGAACCAAAGCTCTAACACCTAACTTCCTATCGCAATTAATGGTGAAGATTGTCCCTAAAAGCTTAACAGCCGCTCCTTGTCAAGTTTCTGGGACGGGTCAGTTATGAGCAAGTATTTGAATAATTATATAAAAATTAATGATCTTAAAGTAGTAAGTTTGTTCTTGAAAAGAGGTAAAAGTGCAAGAAGGTCATTTATAGGGGCTTTTCATAAATGAATAGTGGGAAATTTTACAGTTGAAGATTTTATGGTTAAATCTAAAGGATTCTATTTAAAAAAGATGGTGTACAAAATCATGTTTGGCTTATGTTTTTGTGTATAGAGTTATTTTTGGGTATCCGTAAATTTCCTCTGTAATTTTGAAGTTTTTGTCTTTGGTTAGTATTTCTTCGATGCCGTTAGATAATGCTACGCCGTATATTAGTACGTCAATAACGTTTACGGGTCTGCCTATTCTGAGAAGTTTACCCATAATTTCCGCGGCCTTGTCTGCCGCCGCCTCATCCACTTCAAGAACGTTCATAAGTTTTAGCAGCCCTCTGATGATTCTTTCTTCCCTCTTCAAGTTTCTATGGTAAACCCTTGAGAAAAGCTCGAAGTACGTTAATGTCGTTGTGGCTAGCTCTTCACTGTGTAATTGCTTAACAAGATCGCTGAGTTTTTCATCCCCTCTCAAAATTCCAATTATTACCCCAGTGTCTAGAAGCTTCATCTTAAAACCACTTTCTCGCGATTTTTCAGAATTTCCTCTTCTATCTCCTTCCACAAGTCTGTGTTTTCAAATATGCCGTAGAAGGATGAGAGATCTAGGTGTTTACGTTTTAAAAGGTCCATAATTACGTCGCTGAAGCTTTTCCCTTCCTGTTTAAGTTTAAGCAGTTCTTTGTAAACTTCGTCCTTGATTGTTATTGTCTTAACCATGTTTATAAGTGTATGCATACACTTATAAATACATTACGAAACGTATGCACGAATGCTTAACGAAAGGTTAAAGTTTAATTTAGGCCGCAAGTTTCTATTGTTAGAGGGTTGTAATCCATTTTGTCTTGAGGCCCTTTACCTCTTGGAAATGGCGGTCATCTGACATAACAGGGCAATCGTAAATTTTAGCTATTGCAGCAATTATACTGTCCGCCATGGGGATTTTATACCTGCTTCTAAGTTCTGCGCTCTTAATCGCTGTTTCGTAATCTACGTCAATAACCTTAAAATCCCTATGTATCGCCTCGCTCCTTAAAGATGCAACTTCTCTGCCTTCCCTCTCGAAATTTATACGGTGAATCTCATGAATTGTTACAGTTGAAACCAATCTGTCCTTTACCGTCTTCAAATCTTCCTTAAGTTTCTTTAGCAACGCCCCGTCACTCGAATAGAAGAACTCAATAAAAAAGCGGGTGTCATAAACGCATTTCTTAGACATCTTCCTCTCTCATCCGATCTAACATCTTTTTCAACTCTTCCACATCGCCCTTTCCAGCTCCGCTTCCAGCCAAATCAAAAATGCTCGGAAGCTTCCTCACCACGATAACTCCATCTTCCTCTGTGACCTCCACTTTAGAACCCTCTTCAATATGGAATTTTCTCCTAAGCTCCACCGGAATGGTTATCTGACCCTTCTTACTAACCGCCACTTCAGTCATACTTCACTCAAGTAAAACATTTCAAAAGTAATACTTAAAAATATTCCTACCAACAAATAAGGTTTCACAAATTTCAATCAAACCGTAGAAAACCCAAATGTAAGAAAACAGAAAAATTCGACGAAACAAAAACCAAGAGAAACCAAAAACTGATTGCTTGATACCAAGAATGTTCAGGCAGAAGACTGGACGAAGCAGCAGGCGCCATTAGGCAGAATGATAGAGGCAGTTGTATAGGTCATAGTATTAAAGGATAATCCCTCTAAACAAAATTGTTGGACCATAGACCATGACTTTTCCGTTGTAGAAATCTGCGAGGAAAATAGAGCTTCCACCAAGATAGACTGAGGCCCCATTCACCTCTCTGGAGAAGAGTGGACGCTGGAGTAAACATTAAAAAGCTCGGATTACCAACAGCACCACTATCCCAAAAAGCGCTTTAAAATGTAAAACTATCGAAAAACTTTTTCTAACATTTTAACGGCAATGCCGTAGCTAAAGTTCCATGCACCATCTTTAAACATCTGATATAAGGCCACATTGTCCCATGTTGCCCTCTCTAGATCTCCGAGGAGAATATTTGCGTTTTTAAGGTAGCCCATCTCTCCAAGTTCGAATAACATTTTTCGCATATTTGAATATTCATACGTTGGTATTGCAAAATGAACGAATAACTCATCTTTTCCAAGAACTTTTTGATATGCAGTGTTGTAGGGTAGAAGACTTAAGCCATATATGAATTTTCGTAAACTGGAACTGTTGGCGAAATTAATGTAGTAGATTAAGAAAATCATATTATTAGCTGGATTCGGAAAGAGGTAAACCCGGTAACTTTTGATCAGTCCCTGAGGTATAATATTTTGCTTAAGTCTTCGCGAAACAAGGGGAATAAATCTTTTATGCTGTTCTTCGCCGAGAAGCTGAGCCATTTCCCTAGCAACTTTTCTCAATTTCATTCGTGCATTAATTTCTAAGCATCTTAGTATTATCAAGTCGTATAAGTCGAATTTCGCTTTTTTGAAATCTGCAAATTCACTAATTTTTTCTTCTCTAAAACTTTCATAATCAGTAATCCATTTTTTCCAATTGAAAATCGGAATCCCAGCTTTTTTCTCGATATAAAAGTCAAGGTTTAACAGAGGGTAATTTGGACCAGTTACAGGAAACATTTTATAATCGGTGATTAGTTCTCTTTTCACGAGTTCATCTAAAAAACCTTCCAAATCCTTCTCCTTATCTGGGGGGATGGCGTAGCGTACATAACTACCATGCTTCCATCCATCAACTATTGCGAGATACCTCCATAAAGGGAAACAGGTTAAAGCACGACTTGAACTTCCTTCTTTACCAAGCGGAGAGGTAGCCAGTACAAGATAGCTTTTTAGCCCCAGCATCCTTTCATTTACGACAGCTCTGAAGCGAACAAGATCAAGCTTGTCAAATCTCTTGACACGATAACTCAATGTTTGTTGGGGGACCCCCATTTTCTTGGCCAATTTGCTTATGTTTCTTACATCTAATCTACACATAGCCTTGATTATCTTCAGATCCAAGGCGCTTAGTTCTTTAAATCTTGCACTATATTCCGTCATTGATGGAATCACTGTAACGTAGCTCATCAGATCACTTCCGCAGCACCATCATGTCTTTATATCTTATTTAAGATACGTCAAAATAAACTTAAAAACATTGCTGATTTTATTTGGTAGAAATATTAATTGCGATATTTTTACCAATAGATTTATAAAGAAAAAGTAAAAAATATTACAATGATGGCCATGAGTGTTTAGGCGGGTAGGTGATATATTCCTTTGGGAACCAGTTTCATCATAGATATTGAAAATCTATCATACGTATATAGTAACAGTGGAGTGAAAGCCCTCTCATCACTTTCAGTTCAGTCTGATATGAAAAGCGGCATACTTGCAATACTTGGTCCGAACGGTGCTGGTAAAACAACCCTTGTCAATGTGATGACTACGTCCATGCCGCTTCAGACAGGAAAAATAAAAATATTCGGTTACGATATTGCCAGAAATCGGGATATTATTAGATCTTTAATAGCTTTATGCGCTCAGGGACTTGAACTTGATTTATTATTATCGATCAAGGCGAATTTGTGGTCATACGGCCTAATAAGGGGAATGAAGAAGGAGACTCTAAAAAAGAGAATAGATTATCTTTTAGAATTATTTCAAATGAAAGAAAAGGCGGATAGACGTGTTTTACAACTATCAGGCGGAGAGATGCGAAGAGTTCAGTTAATGAGAACTTTTTTAGACGAAACGGCCAAATTACTGTTCATTGATGAACCCACCCTTGGCCTTGACCCGCTTGGCAGAAAAGTCACGTGGGAACTGATCAAAGAATGGGTGGAAAAAGAGCATTATTTTATATTGACAACAAATGATATGGCTGAGGTTGAACGACTGTCATCTGAAATTGTATTCCTATATAAAGGTCAGAAACTAGCTGAAACCACCGTTGAAGAATTTAAAAAACAGTATGCAGGAAGAATTAAAATAAACATTAAAACAGGAAATGAAAATTCAAAGGCCTGCATACGCAAATGGAGTTCAAAAAATAAGGTAAACGTACTTCATCAGAGCGGTCATACGTTTACTTTGGAATGCAAGGACATTTTAATATTTCTAGATCTACTTTCAGAGATTTCCCGTAAAGGAGGTGAGATCGAAGGGCTCTCTCTGCAACAGGAAACCTTGGAAGACGCGTTTATAAATCTAATTGAGAAGATGGAGGGGTTTCATGGGAATAATTGAGGGGTTTGTATATAGGGAGTTTAATCTAAAGAGGGCTTCACTTGGTACGTTTTTGGCTCAGCTTATTAATCCAGTAATTTACGTTGTGTTTTTCGCCACATCAATGTCAGGGCTTCTTGCTTCAGTGGAATACCGAGGGCAAACTTACAACTATTTTATATTCGTGTTGCCCGGTCTTCTTACACTTCAAACTTTTCTAGTGTTCCCGTTTGTGGGGTCGCTGGTGGCCAGTGATAAACGTTTTGGGCTTATTCGGACATTTTTTATATCGAAAGGAACTCCTTCAAAGTATGTGCTTGGCAAGATCATCGTAGAAGGCGCTGTGGTGTTTGTTGAATGTTTCTTCATGTTGGCAATAGGATTTTTGTTTTCCGGGTTTCTGCCATTAATCTCGAATCTCTTACTAATGTCTATTATGATAGGCTTAGCCTTCCTGTTTTGGTTATCCTTAGGCATATTGTTCGGGCTTTTTGTTAAAGGAGAGGTTTCAAGAGCAGCAATACTAACCTTGACAAATCTTCCAGTCCTATTCACCTCACCTATGTTCTATACGCTTAACGAAGTCCCTGCTTGGGTTTCCATTGGAGCACTTATAAACCCGTTAAGATATCATGTTGATTCAATCAGAGACGCCATGTTTGGCATTCTCTCTCCAACAACCTTCATCATCGTCCTTGTCATGTCTTCTTTAACTCTCCTAATTTCACTTTTAATACTCAAAAAGGCTTCAATAACGCCTTGAACTGTGGGTTGTTTAAGACTGAATAAGGCCAGCTAAGTTACTAATAGCCATTAGCCATGTTTAGTTAGGCGCTCTACAACTTGAATGTGTTTAACGAAAGGTTGAAGTTTAAATTTAGGTCGTTAGTTTCCATTGAGTTAGAGAGGTATCCAATAAATAGGGCAATCGTGCTCTTCCCTACAAACCTCTTAACCAGCCTTGATAAAGTGTTGCCGAAGTATAAACTAACCGAAACACACATATTTATATCCACAACCACCTGAGCACTTATGTTTCGCCACCCTAATTGGCGGCAGGGTCTCCTCTTTTATTATGCGTTTGATATGTCCGATTACTCGTTTCACATGGGTTTTCATGGTAGGCGTGATTTCGATTTGTAGGATCAGCTTTTCTGGGATGTAATTGATGAAGCCTCGTTTTACAACTGTGCCATATTTTTCTTCAACTAGCAACGCATAGGCTACGAGCTGGTATTTGTGGTCCATCCATACTTTGCCGTTGTTAGAGCTCATGTTCTTGTAATCCACGGGTATGCATTCGCCTTTGACGGTGCGGATAATGCAGTCTACTTGTCCGGTTAGCCCTAACTTAGGCGAGTTTAAGCCCGTGAACAGGGTTTTCTTGGCGCCCGTAAAGTCTGAGGAGTAGTAGATTGCGTCTTTTCTTCGCAGTTCCTTCCGTACGTATTCTTCGTGTCGTTCTCTTCCCTCTTCTTGTTGCGAGCCGAAAACTGGTTTGGCGTGTAGAACGCGTTCGAAGTACACTATTCTTGGGCAGTAAATGTAATGTTTTACGTCTGTCACAGAAACAGACGTTTCGGCTATGTCAGAAGTAGGCAACTTTTGCTTTCTTTTCATCCAGCTTGTACTTTTTCGGCTTGCCAATTTCTCGCCTACCCTTAAAACAGGTGTCGCATATCGGATAGATTTGCACGTTTTCCACCAAGTCCTTTATCAGGTTTCTAAGGTCCACTATGAGGCTGTTCAGCTTGTCCCTACGCAAAGTTCCGATGAAGGCGCTGTATTGGATTCGTTGAAGCCCATAGTCCTTCAATGTTTCAGCTACCAACGTTCGCAGGTTGTCATCACTAATATCATAGATTACCACGTAGCGCATAGCGTTTTCACCAGCCCAAATGGAAGGGAACATAATCGCTTTCCCGAAGGAGGAAGCGAACCACACGTCTCGCTTGGTGATAAATAAAGCGTTTTATAGGCGCTTTCCGCCCATCAAACATGACCTTCATGTCTAAACGTTCCTGAAAGCCCGTGAGCAAAGTTTTGACGGTTTGCTTGCTTAAAACTCGGCCCTCCTCAATCGTTTCCACGGCTAAAATCTCATCCGGCTTGAGGACATTCTTTGTGATAAGCCCCAGCAGGGTTCTATCCACCACCTGCTGTCGGAATTCTTCCATTAGGTCTAGGACCAGCGAGGGTTTCCCCGGACGGTCAGCATGCAAGTACCCGGCGAAAAAATCCAGTCCAGCGTAGCTAACCGCCTTCCAGACTTCCGGAAACAGTATAGCTTGATATCCAAAGTTTAGCATGGCATTAAACGGGTCAGCTGCGCCCCTAGTTTCTCTTCCGCTGAAACCAAGCGCAGCTGGTAGAACCTGCTTAATCGCGTCCCAATAGATTCTAGCGCCTTCCGCCTCCATGTTCATGAGCTGTTGACGCTTCTCATCTATGCTGAATCCTTCTGTTTCCTCTATTCGCCTGTTCGTTTCGTCTATGGCTTTTCCCGCATGGTACAGTTTCTCCGCCAACCCGGGACTGGTTTGACGCCTGTTCTTAGCCATCAGCTTCAAAAGGTTAGCCTGATTTATCAGCTTCCCCACAACAAATTTTTTCGCGAGAACAAAGCCTCGCTCGTCATTGTAAGCCAAGAACTGCTCCCTACGGGCTCTCACCGAACCAGTCATCGAGGCCGGCATCAAAACAGCGTAAGGCCATCCCCCATACCGGGCAAAAACCACCTGAATATTATTCTTCACAGCCAAATGCAACGCGCTTGCAGACATTGCCACTCCGGAAGAACAGCAAATTATTGATTCAACCTCGTCCGCAACTATCTCCTTTTTCTCTCCCTCCTTTTTAATAACAAAACGGTTTCGCTTCCTCCCGAGAAAAACCCCAAAATCGTCTAGAAAAATCTGCATACCCTCACCCCACTGCTAAACCGGCTTACTCGTAACAGGCATGAAAAAACATGCAGGACTCCTCGCAACGAGAACGCTCAGGCTTGCCCGGATCCTTGCTCTCAGCCACTATCTCCAGCTTCCGATCCCTCTCCTCAATCCACCACTGCCTTAACTCATCACCCGCGAAAAACAAATCTTTACGCATCCTAACCCGCCCATCCTTCACGCTCAGATACACCACACAACAAACATCTATAGGCACTTCATGAACACTCTCAAACACCATAGCGTATCCAACAGGCGACAACCTATGCCACTTCTCCTGCTCATCAGCCACCTTAAGATCAAACATTATCGCCCTCAAATAATCATAACAATCCACGCTGAGAACACCGCTTAAACCCAAAAGCTCCCCAGAAATCTTATGCTCAACCAAAAACGGCAGAGCAGAAGCAACCACATCATACTGAGAAGCATAAGGCTGACGACTGGCCACCTCAGCAAGCTTAGCCTCACACAATTTAGAAACAAACTCCCAAAGCCTCAGGGAAGGCTCCCTCAACTCCTCCGGAGAGCCCGGAATCTCACCCCAACGAATGCTTTGCCACCAACCCTCAAAATCAGCCGGCCTCTGCTGAAGAAAACACTGAAGACAATCACTCACAACCCCGTGAAAAATCTTCCCCAACGCCACCCTAACACCGGGCTTGGGATGAACGCCCTCAACATTACGAAGATAAACATCCCGCCCCGTAGGACAATACTGAGAAGCAACGGCATACATAGGCAATTTAACATCCCCATAATAAGGCTTCAAAGGAGGCTGATACCAGCTCCACCCCCTCAACTCGTTGCTAACACCAACCTCCCGCGCCAAGGGCAAAAGCTGATTAAGCAAATACTTATGCTCAATATCCGACAAGAAATACATCCAACGGTCGCCCAACCGAATTTAAAAATCGATTATCTTTATAAATTAAACTACATTTTAATAATAATCGAAGATATATATCCAAAACCCGACAAACCCAACCTCTAAAGACGAAAACAAGCCAAAACACCGCACGGATTCAAAAGAAAATCCCATTAAAAGGGAATTGAAAGACCATATAACGTTTCCGTGAACTGCAGAAAGAGGGCTATCTTTTAAAGCGTGGGATAAACATCGGAACTTTTTCTTTGTAAGCATTGTATTCTGTGCCAAATCTTTTTTCCAATTCTTTCTCTTCAGTCTTGGCTTGACGATAATAAGCATATGTCAAAATAGGCCACATCAAAACTGTAATTATGGTCGGCCATTGCACGATAAAAGCACCTGTAGCGACAATTAAGCCCAAATATTGAGGATGTCTAACAATTCCATAGACACCTTTTGTTACCAGTTTTCCTTTTGAACCGTGAACCTGCTGCCACCCAGTTATTATTAAGTACCCCCCTAGTAAGAGCATCAAGGTGCTGATAATCATTACAATCATAACGCCTGTCTCTAAATCCCATAAACCAATAATCGACAAAAATGCCGCGAGAAGATGTCCGTGTAAAGGGTCTGCAATTAAAGGTAAACCTAACGAAGACAAAATGTAAATAGTTAGGGGAATTCCAAACATTTCTGTGAAAAGCGACACTATGAAAGCTTCATATATACCAAGACCCTTCCAATTCTTCTTCTTAATGGGCTTAACAAAGGCCAAAACAAAAAATGAGAAAAATGAGATAGATGCAACAACCATTATCCAGTTATTAAACCAATCCATCAACTAATCCTTATCCCTGCTTCTTAATGCGAAGTTTAATTTTATTTTCATGCGAATCATTTATGTTAAGAACATACAAGTTGCAGGCATATAAATATATATCGTGAAAAGATACATTTAACTTACCTATTTATCCACCCGAAATAGATAAATCATTTCAGTTTTTCCCGTTTTTATATACTCATTATCCTCTACGCGTGACAAGCCATGGTTACAACATCTTTAACAAGTTCAAAAGTATCTGGGCTCAATTGGTGTCCAGATTAAAAAACCCATTAAAAGGGGGATTGAAGAGATGAGTGGAAACTATTGTGGAAAATTAAAAAGAAGGGGGAAGTGGGTCATGAACTGGTTTTTCCGAAGTTCATGGCCATAGTAGCTATGTCTAGTATGTTTATTTTTTCGTCACCATTGAGGTCTGCGTTTGGATTGTACCGGGGATGGTGTCGGTATGAACCGAAGGCTAGAGCTGATGTTGCTATGTCTAGTATGTCGACTTTGTTGTCGCCGTTAATGTCGCCTACTATTGTTATTTTGAATGTAAGTATGTAAGACATTGTTTCGACCCATTTGTCGTTTGCGTATACGTGGATCATGATTGAATGTGTTTGGTAACCTCTTTCCCATATTGCTGTTTCTGCCCATGGAATGGTTATGTCGCTTGATTCAATTGGGTTTAATGTGACTGTTTGGGTGCCTATTGGCTCAAGCCAGTGATCGTATACGGATATTGTGAAGGCCGTTAAATTGGGATAATAGTTGTATACGGTGATGGGAATTATCTGCGGAAAGCCTTGTCCAACATAGTCTTTAGTTCTCTCCATTATAATTTCGGTTGGTTTTGGTGTTATAATAAGCTCTGCGGATGCTTCGTCGACTTGGTATTCCGCCTGTTCTGAAGTAAGCCTGTTTTGGAGGATTATTTGGTCGCTTGAGCTGAGGACTCCGTTCTCATCCTCGTCAATCCATGCCTCAAGGAGGTATCGTCTGGTTAGGTTTGGATAAAGCTCTTTCCAGCTTGTGTTTTGGGGATGGGTGATAACCTGGTCATAGTAGGCCCAGCCGCCCTCAAACTCTATGTAGATTATCTCTTCCAAGTCGGGTTTTTCCGCTATCTTCATAAAGACCGTTATATTGTCGATATGCCAATAGTAGGGTTCCAATGTCATGTTCAAGTCGACATCCCAAAGGTTTATGTGGTCCAAAGGATCGACTTCGCCGTTTGAATTAGTGTCATCCCAACCCGCGAAGTGGTAAATCTTTTCGAACCTTGGAGGTAGATAGGGTGGGCGAAACTCACCTAAGTCATCGCATGGTCTGGGTAGCCGGGTTGGACCTGGCAGGGGTGCTGGTTCAGGATACTCGGGCGGTACTGGCATTAGACGCTTCTCATGTGGTTTCACCTTAGGTTTAATTGGTTGCAGAAAATCGTTGGTGCATCTCATGATACGTTTACGCTGATTTTCGTCGATTTTATGGCTCCACGGGTTGTGATGTGGATACATGAAATTCCTTTTGTCCACAGTCTCAACCGGTTCATCTGCCTTCCCATCCCCATCTTTATCTTTACAATGTTCGTTTCTCGTGCGTAGGTTTTCGCCACCATAGTCCAAAAGGATGTGCCCCAACTCATGTTTCAGATCATTGCCGCATGATCCCTTGTCCAAAAATGCCCCCCACATATGGGGTTTTCCATTGTATTTAGGAAAGTCGTTCGGTGAAACCGCGAACCCAGTAAACCCAGCCATTTCGCCGACATAGACAATATTTACCCATTCTGGGCTTTTCTTTTTAAGACCGTCCTTAAGTTTTTTGACCGCTTCCATGAGTTCTTCGAACTCTTGGGACAGTGAGTTCTTGCTTGCATCTTGTGGACCATCTGGATACCATGTTCCAAGGGGATTGCCGAAGTCGGTTTTTCCCTCTTTAAACTTCAGCTCTTCAATTTGAAACTCAACTTTAATATTAACACAAAAGTCTCTAAAGTTTTCTCTCAGAACGCCGAATTGTGTCCTTATTTTGCTTTTATCTACAGCTGTTTTGTTGTTTGTATCTAGTAAAACAACCATGTTTAGGCGAAGAATTTTCTCCGGCTTCTTGGCGGCTATCTTTGGGGGTGGTTCTTTTTCGACGTCGAGAAGAATAGGTGCTCCAGAAGGGTCTAATAGTAGCGAGTCGACGATGGTAATGTATGTTGAGCCAACGCTTTTAACTGCAAACGTGAGATTTGCAACATCAACGCTGCCGAATTCCCCTAGATCAGATAATTGGGTAATTATTATTGTATTGTTGTCTATTATTGTGTAGTCAGGGGCGTCAAACGTATCATTTAAGTTGTGATCCGTAGCTTCTAAAAACTGTATGACGCTACTGTTGAAGCTAACCTTCAGATAATACTTGCCCAGCGCCTTTGTGGGAGGGCTAAAAACGTTAACCGAAGCGACTAAGACTTCTCCGATAAAGTAGCCTTTGAATTTAGTGTCTACGCAGATGGATGGAAATAGCACCCGTAGGTTTTCAGTAGCATTTGACCCATAGAGCGTGTCATAAGCCGTTATTGTTACATTTGCTATGCCAAGTTCATTGGAGGTTAAGTTCACATGAAAATCTCCAAATTTATCTACAGTTATCGGGCTTAGCGCACCGAGGTCTGTTGTGACGTTCACTTCTATTCTAGGTGGTACTATTGGGTTGCCGAATTCGTCCATGGTTACGAACATTATTTCGGAAACGTTTCTCGGCTTATGTTTCCGTGGCTTGATCACGAATGTTTCTATTTGGGATAAGGAACTTGGTGTGAAGATAATGGTTGTATTTCCGGAAATTCCGGTTGTTTGCTCTACTGCAAGGATTGTACCTGTCCCTGCAATAGTGGAATTGACATAAGAGGTATAAGTTCCATTTCCCAAATCGATTGTTGGATAGGAGAATA
>ENA-OSAI01000085-OSAI01000085.1-marine-sediment-metagenome-genome-assembly--contig:-NODE-85-length-61180-cov-10.782004_pt1 | contig 61180 bp, 49 predicted proteins | sample MGYA00237871_ERZ529316 | MGnify/ENA primary metagenome ERZ529316 (study PRJEB26369, sample SAMN03142814) | marine sediment metagenome | biome: marine; feature: borehole; material: sediment...
CCACGAGCGGAGCCGGGGTGCGGCGTGACGGCGGAGGGCGGGCGGGCCCCGGTCCGGCGGGGACCTCCCGGCCGGGTCCGAGCGGTGAGACCTTGACCGAGGTTCGAGCCCACGCGCTGTCCCCCGGCCGGCCTGCGCCGCGGACAGCCGGGTCCGGGGCCGGAAGGAGGACCTCGACCGCCGACCGGGCGGCCGCCCCCGGCAGTGCGAAGGGATACGAGCAGATAGCCTTGACCGAAGACCTTCTCTATGAACTCCCGCCGCTGTCCCTTCTGAAGAAGGGTCCACCCGCCGGCAGCAGGCGGGCCCGGCAGGACATCGAAGAGAAGGCGCGCGTCCTGGAGGAGACCCTGGAGAGCTTCGGGGTCAGGGGTAAAGTGGTCGACGTGCGGCGAGGGCCGGTCGTGACCCGGTTCGAGGTCCAGCCGGCCCCAGGCGTCAAGGTCGCCCGCATCGTCGGCCTGGCCGACGACATAGCCCTGAATCTGGCCTCTCACGAGGTGCGCATCGAGGCGCCCATTCCCGGAAGAAGGGCCATCGGTATCGAGGTCCCCAACCGGGAGGTGGCCACCGTGCCGCTGCGGGAGGTCCTCGAAGACCCCGCCGCGGCGGCCAACCCGTCGAAGCTCCTCATCGGGCTCGGCAAGGATATCACGGGAAACTCCGTCACCGGAGACCTCGACCAGCTCCTGCATGTCCTCATCGCCGGGGCGACCGGCTCGGGCAAGAGCGTCTGCATCAACGCCATCATCGCCTCCCTCCTGCTGAGAGCCAAGCCGAGCGAGGTCAAGCTCCTTCTCATCGACCCCAAGGTGGTCGAGCTGAACGTCTACGAAGGAATCCCGCACCTGGTCGCCCCGGTCGTGACCGACCCGAAGAAGGCCGCCGGCTGCCTCAGGTGGGCGGTCAAGCAGATGGAGGAGAGGTACGAACTCTTCGCGGCCGCGGGAGTGAGGGACATAGGCCGCTACAACGCCCTCGTCTCCGAACAAGTCGGCGCCGCGCCCGGGAGGGGCCCCGACAGGCCGCGCGTCGGGCCGCAGCCCTTGCCCTACATCGTCATCATCATCGACGAGCTGGCCGACCTCATGATGGTCGCCCCGGTCGACGTGGAGGACGCCGTCTGGCGTCTGGCCCAGATGGCGAGGGCCTCAGGCATCCACCTCATCGTCGCCACCCAGAGGCCCTCGGTCGACGTCATCACCGGGACCATCAAGGCCAACATCCCGACCAGGATAGCCTTTGCCGTCTCCTCCCAGGTGGACTCGAGGACCATCATCGACTGCCCCGGCGCCGAGAAGCTCCTCGGCCACGGCGACATGCTCTACATGCCTGTGGGCACGACCAAGCCCATCCGGGTCCAGGGGGCCTATGTTTCCGACGAGGAGATAGAGGCCCTGGTGGAGCATGTCAAGGCACAGGCGCGCCCGCACTTCGCACCCGACATCCTCGAGGTCGAGGAGAGCACGGGGGACGAGGCGGTCGCGGAGGAGGACGAGCTCTTCGAGGACGCGGTCAGGGTCGTCCTGGAGAGCGGTCAGGCGTCCATCTCCATGCTCCAGCGCAAGCTCAGGGTCGGCTACACGAGGGCCGGCCGTCTCATCGACATGATGGAGGAGAGAGGCATCGTCGGCCCGTTCGAGGGCTCCAAGGCGCGCGAGATCCTCATGACCTGGGACCAGTACCGCCGGGCCAAGGAGGCCTCCCGTCGGGCGGTGGATGAGGCGCGGGCCGCCGCGGAGGCCGAAGGCGCCCCGCGCGCAGAGCACGACGGCACCGGTCCGCCCGTGGTGACCCTCTCGGACGGGCGCCGCCTCGGGCCGCGTGGCGGCGAGGAGGACGACGAGTATCTCTCCTGACCTGAGGAGGACCCCAGGGGCGGCCCCGGACCGGCCGGTCGAGACCCTAGACACGGTCCAGGGCGCTCCAGGTGGCCGGTCCGACAATGCCGTCGACGACGAGTCCCCGTGAGCGCTGGAACTCCCTCACGGCCTCCTCTGTGAGAGGCCCGAAGATGCCGTCGAGGGCCCCGCGGTACAGGCCAAGGGTCCGGAGCCTTGTCTGGAGTTCGGTGACCCAGGGACCTCGAGAGCCCCTCGAGAGGACCGGCCGCTCACCCGGCCCCCCTGAGCCGCCGTTTCCCGGCCCTCCGTTCGCCACGCCGCCGCGGACGATCCTCACCGGAGTCCCGATCACCACCCAGTCGAAGAGTTCTTCGGCGTTGTAGTTGTGGAGCCGGACACACCCGTTGGAGACGGCGTGTCCGATGGAAGCCGGGTTGTTCGTGCCGTGGATGCCGTAGTTGCCGGTCGGGATGTCAAGGCCCATCCAGCGGGTCCCGAGGACCTTCCAGTCCGGGTCGACCACTTTGGTCACGATCTCCCAGCGGCCGACAGGTGTGGGTGTGCTGGGTTTGCCCACCGCACAGGGCCAGACACGTATCCGCCGGCGTCCGGAGAAGACGTGGAGCCGGCGGGCGGCGGTGTCGATGAGGATGCTGACGTCCCCGGGGCGGCCCCAGGGACCGCCGGGAGCGGGCGGGGTCGGGCGGACGGGCGAGAACCCCAGGGCCCGGTAGGTCCTTTCCCGGACCACGCCGTCGGGAGTCATGCCGCGGGACCGCTGGAAGGCCATCACGGCCTGCTCGGTCATGGGCCCGAAGATGCCGTCGAGTCCGTAGGGGTCGAAGCCGAGCTCCTTGAGCCTCCGCTGGACGGCGAGGACGTCGGGTCCCCTGAGATAGGGACGGGTGAGGTAGAGTTCGCGGTGGCCGACCTCCTGCCGGAGGGGCCGTTCCCGGTGGCCGTTCTCCGTGAGCATCGTCGGGCATCCTCCCGGCCCATCTTACGACGGTTCAGCGGGGATGGTCAGAGATGTCCGGACATCGGAAGGACCGGGAGGAGCGGGGGAGAACCTATGACTGATATGACTCTCTGGGGCCTTCTTCTGACCTCATGGATCGTCGGTTTCTCCGGTGCCGTCACCCCGGGGCCCCTGCTTGTGGCCTGCATCACGCAGTCCGTGAGAGGGGGGTTCCGCTCAGGGCTCCTGACCACCACGGGACACGCGCTGATGGAGCTCCTGGTGGTCGTCTGTCTCTCCCTGGGGCTCGGAGCGGTGCTGGCCCAGCCGGCCGTCGCCTCCACGGTCGGCCTGGCGGGCGGGATCGTTCTCGTAGGGATGGGTCTGGCCACCGCCCGCGGCGCTCTCAAGGGAGAGACGTCACTCCCGGTGCCGGACGAGCTGCCGCCCGCGGCGGCCGGCCGGGAACCGGCCCGGTCGTCGTCGGGGTCCGGGGCGAGGCGGGGGACGGAGACTACCGGCCCGGTCTTCGCCGGCGTCGTGGCCACCGTGACCGGCCCGTACTGGGTGCTGTGGTGGGCGACCGTCGGCCTCTCGTACCTGACCCGGGCCGCCCCCCATGGGGCGGCCGGGGCCGCGGCCTTCTACATGGGGCACATCGGCGCAGACTACGTATGGTACGGCGTGGTCGCGGCGGCCGTCGCCGGGGGGCGCCGCCTCCTTCCGGAGCGGGGCTACCGGTGGCTCCTGGCGGCCTGCGGCGTGTGTCTGGTGGCCCTGGGGGTGTACTTCGGCGGTGTCAGCGCCTCGGCGCTGATACGGGGTTGACCTGTTCGAGACCGGGAGGTGTTTCCGGTGAGAAGGATTCTGAGCCCGACGAACATCCTGCTCGTCCTTGCAGGCCTGGGCGTCCTCGCCTACTACGGGTCCTTCGTCCTGACGGAGTACCTGTGGTTCGCGAGCCAGGGGTACGAGAGCGTCTTCGTCACCACGGTCCTCTCCAGGCTGGCCGTCGGGGCGGCCGCCGGTCTGGCGACGTTCATCTTCATGCTCATGAACCTCCTCATCGCGAGGAGGGAGGGGGCACCCGGCTCGTTCGAGTACCTGCTCGGGGGCGACATGGAGGTGTCGGTCAGCCTCCCGCCTCGGCTGGTCAGGGCCCTCACCGTGCTCGTCCCGCTGGCGGTGGGTGTCCTGGTCGGGGTCGGGGCGGCGGGCGGGTGGCTGACCGTCAGGAAGTACCTCAGCGCGACCCCGTTCGACCTGAGCGACCCGCTGTTCGGGCGGGACATAGGGTTCTACGTCTTCGAGCTTCCCTTCTTCCGCTGGCTTTACGGCGGGGCCATGGCCGTCCTGGTCCTGACCTTCGGGGCCACGGTCCTCTATTATCTGTCCAACCGGGGCCTGGACATCATCAGGGGACGCCCGGTCTTCTCCAGCCGGGCCTGGGCGCACCTGTCGGTCCTCCTGGCCCTCATCCTGCTCCTGAAGGCCGTGGGCTACCGCCTCGCACAGTTCAACCTGCTCTACTCGCCCCGCGGCGTGGCCTTCGGCGCGAGCTACACCGACATCCACGCTCAACTCCCGGCGCTGGGCATCATGAGCGTCCTGGCCGTCGCCGTGGCCCTGCTCCTCGCTGTGAACGGGAGGCTCAGGCGGTTGAACCTGGTCCTGTGGAGCCTCGGCTTCCTCGTCGCCGCCTCGTTCGTCCTGGGGACGGCCTACCCGGCCTTCGTCCAGCAGTTCACCGTCGAGCCGGACGAGCTGAACACGGAGATGCCCTACATAAAGCACAACATCGCCATGACCCGGGCGGCCTTCGACCTTGATCGGGTCGTCGAGCGGGAGTTCCCTGCGCTAGAGAACCTGACCCTGGCCGACATCCAGGAGGAGTCCGCCACCATCGGCAACATCCGGCTCTGGGACTGGCGGCCTCTCCGCGAGACCTACGGCCAGCTCCAGGCCATCCGGCCCTACTACGACTTCGCCGATGTCGACGTCGACCGCTATGTCGTGGACGGGCGCTACCGCCAGGTGACGTTGGCGGCCCGGGAGATCAACTACGACCTCATCCCCGAGCAGGCCAGGACATGGCTCAACCTGCATCTCAAGTACACCCACGGCTACGGGGTCGTGATGAGTCCGACGACGGAGGCCACGGGCCAGGGCCTGCCCACTTTCTACGTCAAGGACATCCCGCCCGTGGTGACGGTCTCGGGCCTCGAGGTGACAAAGCCGCAGATTTACTTCGGAGAACTGACCAACATCTATTCCATCGTCAACCACCGCGACCTGGAGTTCGACTACCCCATGGGGCAGGAGAACCGCTATTACACCTATACCGGGACAGGCGGCGTCCAGCTCTCCAACCCGCTTGTCAGGGCGGCCTTCGCCATCCGCCTCGGCAGCTACCAGATACTGCTGGCCGACGCCATCACCGACGAGAGCCGCGTCCTCATCTACCGGAACATCCACGAGCTCGTGCGGAAGCTCGCCCCGTGGCTGTCCTACGACCGCGACCCCTACCTCGTCGTCGGTGACGACGGGCGGCTGTTCTACATCCAGGACGCCTACACCGTCACGAACCTCTTCCCTTACTCCGAGCCCCACGCCGGGATCAACTACATCCGGAACCCGGTCAAGGTGACCATCGACGCCTACCACGGCACGGCGACCTTCTACCTCTTCGACGAGTCCGAGCCCATCGCCCGGACCCTGAGCAAGATCTTCCCGGACCTGTTCACTCCGGCCGACGAGATGCCGGCCGACGTGAGGGCCCATGTCCGCTACCCGGAGGACCTCTTCTCCATCCAGGCGGACGTGTACGCGATGTACCACATGCAGGACCCGGTGGTCTTCTACAACCGGGAGGACGTCTGGGAGCGGCCGATACAGATCTACACCGACGCCGGCGCGCCGGGGAGGACGGGCGGAGCCGCGGGCGCGAGGGTGGAGCCCCACTATATGATCCTCCGCCTGCCCGGTGAGGAGCGGGAGGAGCTCGTCCAGATGCTCCCCTTCAGCCCCAGGGAGAAGAACAACATGATCGCCTGGCTGGCGGCGCGGTCGGACGGGGACAGGTACGGCGAACTCGTCGTCTTCACGTTCCCCAAGGAGAAGCTCGTCCTGGGACCGCGCCAGGTCGAGGCCCGCATCGACCAGGACACCTTCATCTCCCAGAGGCTGACCCTCTGGGACCAGGCCGGGTCGAGCGTCATCAGGGGGACCCTCCTCGTCATCCCCATCAAGGACTCCATCCTTTACGTTGAACCGCTCTATCTGCAGGCCGCAGGGAACCGACTGCCTGAGCTGAAGAGGGTCATCGTGGCCTACGGAGACGAGGTGGTCATGTCCGAGACCTTGAGCGGGGCTCTCAGCGCCATCTTCGGGGGAGCGGTCGGCCCTCCGGACGGGATGCCCGACACTGTTCCCGGAGCGCCGGCGACGGTCCTCGAGCTCGCCCGCCGCGCCGGCGAGATCTACGACCTCATGACCGAGGCCACATCCCGCGGTGACTGGGCCGCTTACGGGCGGCACCTCGCAGAACTCGAGCAGGTCCTCACCGAACTGGAGAGGCTTGCGGCCCAGTCCGGTGAAGGGGGGCCGTAGAGAAAGAGGCTTCTGAGCCGCACCCAGGTGTCGGGCGGGCGGAGCCGGCGGCCGTCGGGCCGCCGGCTCGCCACCGGCAGGGCCGGCTTTCAGGAAGGTTTTCCGCAGGTCCGGTGAGAATTAGCCGCAAATCCCCCCGGCTGACGCGGCGCAGGGTCCTTCCGGAGCCGGCCCGTTTCAGCGGTCCCGCCGTGGGGGAAGATGGAAGAAGGGTGATGGGCCTGTGAGTTCGTCTCGGCTGCCGACCGTCACTGTTTCCGAACTCGGCACTCACGTCGGGGAGGCCGTCAGTCTCCGCGGGTGGGTCTACAACCACCGCTCCAGCGGGAAGATCCAGTTCATCATCCTGCGGGACGGCACCGGCTTCGTCCAGGGGGTCGCCGCCGCAGGCGAGGCTCCCGACGAGGTCCTTGAGACGGCCAGGACGCTGACCCTCGAGACGGCCGTGCGGATGGACGGGAAGGTCCGCAGGGACTCGCGTGCGCCGGGGGGCTACGAGATCGCCGTGACCGGACTCGAGATCGTCTCCCGGTCGTCCGATTACCCCATCACCCTGAAGGAGCATGGGGTCGAGTTCCTCATGGACCACCGGCACCTCTGGATCAGGACCCCTCGGCAGCAGAGCCTCCTCCGGCTCAGGGCCGAGCTCGTCCGGGCCTTGAGGGACTTCCTCGACGACCGGGGCTTCGTCCTCGTCGATTCGCCCATCCTGACGCCGGCGGCCTGCGAGGGCACGACGACCCTCTTCCAGACCGACTACTTCGGTGAGCGGGCCTACCTCAGCCAGAGCGGGCAGCTCTACCAGGAGGCGGCCGCCCTCGCTCTGGGGCGGACCTACTGCTTCGGGCCGACCTTCCGGGCCGAGAAGTCCAAGACCCGCCGCCACCTCATAGAGTTCTGGATGCTCGAGCCGGAGATGGCCTTCGTCGACCTCGAGGAGAGCATGCGCCTGCAGGAAGAGATGGTGACCTATGCCGTGAGGAGGCTCCTCGAGAGGCGGGCCGACGACTTCAAGACGCTCAAGCGCGACACGTCCGCCCTGGAGAGGGTGAAGCCCCCGTTCCCCCGCATCACCTACGACGAGGCCGTCGAACTGGTCAACCGGAAGGGCGTCCCGATGGAGTGGGGCGAGGACTTCGGGGCCCCCCACGAGACGGCCATCTCCGAGGAGTTCGACCTCCCGGTCTTCGTGCACCACTATCCGTCGGCGGTCAAGGCCTTCTACATGAAGCCCGACCCCGACCGCCCGGAGACGTGCCTGTCCGCAGACCTGCTGGCGCCGGAGGGCTACGGGGAGATCATCGGCGGCGGCCAGCGCATCGACGACCTGGAGACGCTGGAGAAGAGGATAGCCGAGCACGACCTCCCCGCCGAGGCCTACCGGTGGTACGTCGACCTCCGCCGCTACGGCTCGGTGCCGCACTCAGGCTTCGGTCTCGGTCTTGAGAGGACCCTGGCCTGGGTGGCGAAGGTGGACCACGTGCGGGAGACCATACCGTTCCCGCGTCTGCTCCATAGAATCTATCCGTGATGGGGACCGCTCCTCGGGATGCGGAGGGAGTCCGGGGCCATGAAGGACATCGGCCGACGTCTCAGGGCCAGGCGCGAGGAGCTCGGCCTCAGCCTGGAGGAGGTCCAGGCTGAGACGAAGATAAGACGGAAGTATCTCGAGGCCCTCGAGGCGGGGGACGAGTCGCGCATCCCCGGCGCGGTCTACCTAAAGGGCTTCCTCCGTTCCTACGCCAACTTCCTCGGCCTCGACGGCTGGGAGCTCGTCCGGGAGTACCGGGCGTGGAAGGAGGGGGCCTCCCCCGGAGCCGTCTCGCAGGGGGAAGTCTCCCCGGAGGAAGAGACCTCTCTCCGGGCCCGACGGGCCGGGCGGCACCGGCGAAGGGCGGCCGGCCCGCGACCTCAGGCTCCGGGGCTTCTCTCGGCTCCGGCCGGTTTCTCCGGGCGGGTCACGGCCCGGGCCCGCAGGGCAGGGCGCCGCGGTCTCGGGCGGTTCTGGGTCTCCGTGCTCGTCCTGACCGTGCTCGTGGGAGCGGTCGGGTTCTGGTACCTCTGGGCCGAGCCCGCAGGACCGGCCGAAGGGGACGATGAGACCGGCGCGCTCCCGGGGGTGGGCGAGGCTCCGGCCGAGCCGGGCGCCGGCGGAGACGGCGCGGGGTCGGCCGAACCGGACGCCGGCGGAGACGCCCTGGGGTCGGCCGAACCGGACACGGGCGGAGCAGACACGGCCCCGGGTCAGATGAGATGGGCGCTCGTCAGCGAGTCTGCCGAGGAGGCATGCTACGTAGTATATGGTGCCCCGTTCACCCTGGGGCTCGAGGTCCTGGACCGGTGCTGGATCAGGGTGGCCGTCGACGGCCAGGTCGTCCTGGAGAAGACCCTCGAGGCCGGGAGCAGTGGCGGATGGTCGGCCCGGAAGGAACTGACCGTCCGGCTGGGCCGTCCTCACCTCGTGAGGGTCAGCCTCGAGGGTGAAGACCTCGGGCCTGCCGGCACCCGGGACGCTCCGCGCACCCTGGTCTTCAAGGCCGGGGAGGCCCCGGGGACGGCCCCTCATGGGGAAGAGACTCCCACCGGGGGAGAGTAGCCGGGGGAGCCCGGCGGCACGGGGTGCGGCTCCCCCGCGGGAGGAACGTGTGTGGCGTCCGTCCCGAGGCTCGGCAGACGTGCCCTGAGGGGAACCGCCGTCGCCCTCAGCGCCGTCATCTTCTGGGCGGTGCTTTCCGCCGGAGTCGGGGGAGCAGTCGGAGTCCCGGTCTCCGTCCGGCCGCCTGACGCCGGCTCGCCCTTGGTGCGGGGCGTCCGCGGCGCCGGCTCCGGCGTCCCGGACCCGCCTTCGGTCACGGCCGACGCCGCCGTCTTGATGGACTGGCGGACGGGGTGCGTCCTCTTCGCCAAGAACGCCTACCGGCGGCGTCCCCCCGCCAGCACGACGAAGATTCTCACCGCCGTCGTCATCCTCGAGAACGCCAGGCTGTCCGAGAAGGTGAAGGTCAGCCGGAACGCGGCCTGGACCCCGGGTTCCTCCATGCCCCTGAGGGAGGGCCAGGTGCTCACCCTGGGCGAACTCTTGTGGGGCATCCTGCTCCGGTCGGCGAACAACGGGTGTGTCGCCGCGGCGGAACACATCGCCGGCTCGGAGAGGGCCTTCGTCGAGATGATGAACAGGCGGGCGGCTGAACTCGGCGCCTGCGGGACCCACTTCCAGAACTCGAGCGGCCTGCACGCCCCCTCCCACTACACGACAGCCTACGACCTCGCCGTCATCGCCCGCTACGCCCTGACCATCCCGGCCTTCGAGGCCATCGTCCGGACGCGCCAGGCCAGCCTGTACGTCGACGGCAGCGAGGCGGAGATGAGACTGCGGAACACGAACAGCCTCCTGTGGACCTTCACCGGGGCCGAGGGGGTCAAGACGGGGACGACCGACCAGGCCGGCAAGTGCCTTGTGGCTTCGGCGACCCGGGACGGGCGCCGCCTCATCTCCGTGGTCCTCCGTTCGGCCGACCGCTACCGCGACACGGAGGTCCTTCTCGAGTGGGGCTTCCGCAACTACGAGACGGTGTGCCTGGCCAGGGCGCGGCGCCCGCTGGCGACCGCCCCGGTGACGGGAGGCCTCGTCGGGAAGGTCGCCCTTGTCCCCGAGCAGGACCTCTGGGTCGTCTGTCCGGCGGGCATGTCCGAGGACCTTGAGCTCGAGGTCGACCTGGCGCGACCCCTCCGTGCCCCCGTGAGGAAGGGCCAGGTAGTGGGTGTGGCCGAGGGCGTGATGGGGGACGAGACCGTTCAGGCCGTGAACCTGCTGGCGGCCGGCGATGTGCCGCTGTGGACCCCCGAACGCGCCTTCCTGAGGCTCTTCTTGCGCCTGTTCCGGTTCCTGGCCGCCCACGGCATCGGGTAGAAGGACACACGGTCGCAGGGATGCGGCGGACCGGAGACGGTCGCCGGGTCCCGGTGCGGTCCGAAAGGCCCGGAGCGGGAAGCCGGCGGCCGTGCCCGAAGAAGAAGAGGGGTGCGGCGGGGCCGCCGCACCCTGAGTTAGGGGGGGAAGGCTAACCGTCCTCGGAGCCGCTCTCGAGGAGCTCGCTCACGGTGACGAGGACGAACCCCTGGCTCACCAGCCCTTCGATGACCGCCGGCAGGGCCTGGTCGGTCTGCCTGCACGTGTCGCTGGCGTGCATGAGAACGACATCACCGGGCTTGGTCTTCTCCAGGACCCGCTTGACGATGTAGTTCACCCCGGGATTCATCCAGTCGTGGGAGTCGAGGCCCCAGTGGATGACCTTGTAGCCCATCGACTCGGCCGTCCTTATGACCAGGTCGTTGTAGTCCCCGTTGGGAGGGCGGAGGAGGTCCGGCTTTCGCCCTGACGCGGCCTCGATGGCTTCGGCGGCCTGCTCGAGGTTCTGCCTGATCTCCTCCTCCTTGAGGCTGGAGAGGTTGACATGACGGTGACCGTGGCTGGCTATCTCGTGGCCGTCCGCGACGATCTCGGCCACAAGGTCCGGATGACTCGCGGCCCAGGGCCCGGAGAGGAAGAACGTGCACTTGACGTCGTACTCCTCGAGGACGGCCAGGACCTTCGGCAGGGTGAGCTCACCCCAACTGACGTCGAAGGTGAGGGCGACCTTGTCCTCCACCCCGGGCACCTTCCTGATGGGCTCGAGGCGTCCCATCACGGGCAGCTCTCCGGTCGTGACGGCGACGCCGAGCCGGGCGATGGCCAGGGCGCAGACGAGGAGGACGAAGATGCGGATGGCCTGCCTGGCCCGTCGGCTGACGGTGACGAAGTACAAGGCGAACCCCTCCCCGGGGGCAGGTATGGTCGGTTGAATGTATTCGCCGGCGCAGGGGGGTATGACCGGCTCAGGGGGAGAAGGCGGGCCCGCTTTCCGGAGGGGCCGGGTCGGGCCTGAGCGCCCTTCTCTCGGCCCGGCGGAGCCTGCGCTGGAGGCGGTCGCGGCGGTGGGCGAGAGCCTCAAGCGTGACGCCGGTCTCCGGCAGGCGGAGGCCCTCCGCAAGGCCGACGGCGCGGTCGACCACCTCGAGGGCTCCTCTATAGTCCTTCAGGCGGTGTTCGAGGTCCTTGGCGAGCTCGACCAGTGCCCAGAGGCGCGGCGGGCGGGCGTCGGCGAGCTCCCGGGAGAGGGCCGCGGCTTCGGGGGCCCGGCCCAGGCGGCGGAGGAGCCTGACGCACTCCAGGCCGGCCCGGTCGGCCAGGGGGCCGGACGGAAGGGAGTCAAGGCAGGCCCGGTAGCATCGGACGGCCGCTTCTCCGAGACCGTGGGCCCGGTAGAGGCGGGCCAGACTGTAGAGGTCGAGGGGGTGGACCCCGTCCTCGCCCGGCGGGTCCTCGAGGAAGGACTCGAAGCGGCGTGCGGCCCGACAGGCCAGCGAGAGGAGGGAGAGGACGTCCCGACGGTTGTGCTCGAAGACCGGCTTCAGCACGCGGGGGTCGCGGTTTCTGAGGTAGCGGAAGTAGTGCTGGGGAACGAGGCGGCCGGGGATGTCCCCGGCTCTCGTCTCCCCCAGCACCGCCCGCTCGAGGGTCTGGAGCGAACAGCTCTCAAGCCTCAGCCCCCACAGTCTCCTCGCCGCGGCGAGGAGGTCGAGGTGGGGCTGCGCCCGGAGGGGCGGAGGCCGCCGGGCAAGGATGAACCTCGTCTCGAGGAGGGGCAGGTCGAACGCCTTGCCGTTGAAGCTCACCACTGCCTCGAACCTTCGGAGGTTCTCCTCGAGGGCGGCGATAAGGGAGGGCTCCCGGTCGTAGTCCTCCATGAAGTACTGGTCGACGACGAAGAGGTCGCCTTCGAACCATCCCACCCCCACCAGGAACACGTAGGTCCCGGTCCCGCCGGCCAGGCCCGTGGTCTCGGTGTCTATGAAGCAGGCCCGGGCGAGGGTCACCTCCTCGAGGGACTCGTCCCGGCCGAGGACGGCCAGGGTGCGTCCGGACACGGCCAGGGCCTCCAGAAGGGGGGCCGCACCGTACCGGAAGCAGAGAGGGTGCTCCCACCGGACATGGTAGCAGGGTCCTGCAGGTGTCTCGAGCCGCCGGCCGGGCAGGACCTCCTGAAGGGAAGGGACGGTACCGGCTGCGGCCGGGTCGCACGCTCCGGCCCGGCCTTCCGGGGCGTCCGGAGAGGGAAGGGGCCGGTTCACGGGGTCTCGTCCTCCCGCAGGGCGGCCTCCAGGAAGCGGGCCGTGGCCGGCTTCGCAGGGCCGACCTCGGCCGCCGGACCGACACAGGAAGGGCACCCTTCAGAGCAGGCGCAGGCCTCGACCAGACGGACGGCGGCCCGGAAGACCTCCGCGCTGAGGCCGTAGAGGCGGCGGGCGAGGCCTATGCCCCCCGGATAGCGGTCGTAGAGATAGACCGTCGGGAGGCGGGTGAACGGGGAGCGGACCTCGGTGAAGGCCCGGATGTCACGGGAGTCGCACATGAGGAAGAGAGGGGCCACGTTGGCCATGAGGGTCCCGAGGCCGACGAGGCCGGCCTGCACCTCTTCGGAGGCGAGCCCCGAGGTCACGTCGGGCGGGAGGGTGAACCACACCGCCTCGGTGTGCAGGGTCTGCTCGGGCAGGTTCACGCGTCCCCAGCCGATGTTCTCGTGGGTGTGGAACTTTATCTTCTTGTAGATGGTGGGGACGGCGGTGACGCTCACCTCGCCGAGATAGCGGGGCAGGCCTCCCTCGGCCGTCCGGGTCCGGGCCGGGCCCGGGACGCGTCGGGCGTCTTCGGGCGGCCCGCCGGGGCCGAGCTCGACGGAGAGGACCTTCACCTCGACGGCGAGGTTGGCGTCGGTGTAGTAGTCGCTGTCGACCTCATGGCAGTAGGCCTTCTGCTCCTCCCAGTCGAGCCGGTCCACGTGGTATTGGCGTCCCTCGTGGAGGTATATGGCTCCCTCGTGGATGAGCATGGGGGCCGAGAAGCGGTCGACCTCGCCGATGACCCGGGGCTGGGGGTCGGTGGTGTCGATGATGACGAAGTTGTCGGCGTCGGCCGACCGGAGGCTGACGCTCTCGGCCGGGAAGGCGTCGGCCGACCAGTGCCAGCGGCCTCCCACGTGGCGCACGAAGCCGGCCGCCTCGAGCCGGCCGAGGAGCCGCGAGGTCGGGGTCCTCTCTTCGTCGCCGAAGTGCTCGCCGTCCACGAAGGGCAGTTCGAACGCCGCGCATTTGAGGTGCAGGCTCCGGATCTGAGGGTTGTCCGGGTCGATGAGGCCGTGCTCGGGGCTCTTGCCGAGGAAGTACTCGGGGTTCGTGACGATGAACTGGTCGAGCGGTGCGGAGGTGGCGACGAGGCAGGCCGCCGACTCCCCGGTGCGCCGCCCGACCCGTCCCGCCTGCTGCCAGGTGCTGGCGACCGTCCCGGGGTAGCCGGTGATCACGGCCGCCTCCAGGGTCCCTATATCTATCCCCAGTTCGAGGGCGTTGGTGCTGACGACGCCCTGGACACTGCCGTCGCGGAGGCCGCGCTCGATCTCCCGCCTCTGGGAGGGAAGGTATCCTCCCCTGTACCCTCTGACCCGGGACGGCCGCCCCTCCGGCTCGCGGCCCGCCGGCTCTCCGAGGGCCTCCTTGATGTAGGACAGGAGGACCTCGGTGGTCACGCGGCTTCGGGCGAAGACGATGGTCGGGACCCCGCGGCGCAGGAAGGTCTGGGCCAGGCGGCTCGCCTCGAGCACGGCGCTGCGCCTTATCCCCAGCTCCCGGTTCACGACCGGAGGGTTGTAGAAGATGAAGTGCCTGGGTCCGGAGGGGGCGCCGTTCTTGTCGACGAGGACCATCTTCCGTCCGGTGAGGGTCGAGGCGAGCTCGAGGGGGTTGGCGATGGTGGCCGAACAGCAGATGAAGACCGGGCGGGACCCGTAGAACTCCGCGATGCGGTGAAGGCGCCGGATGACGTTGGCGACGTGGCTGCCGAAGACCCCCCGGTAGTTGTGGATCTCGTCTATGACCACGTAGGAGAGGTTCTCGAAGAGCTTCACCCACTTGGTGTGGTGGGGGAGGATACCCGTGTGGAGCATGTCGGGATTTGTGACGACGATGTGGCCCGCCGCACGGACGGCCCGCCTGGCCGCCGGCGGGGTGTCCCCGTCGTAGGTGAACGTCTTCAGGTCGAGGCCGAGGGCGGTGACGAAGTCGTGGACCTCGTCCATCTGGTCCTGGGCCAGCGCCTTCGTCGGGAAGAGGTAAAGGGACCGCGTCGCCGGGTCCGAGACCGTCGCCTGGAGGACGGGAAGGTTGTAGCAGAGGGTCTTGCCCGACGCCGTGGGGGTGACGACGACGACGTCCCTGCCGTCCCGGACGGCCTCGAGGGCTTCGGCCTGGTGGCGGTAGAGGCGCTCGATGCCGCGGGCCCGCAGGACCTCCACGATTCTCGGGTCGAGCCACGAGGGGAAGTCGGCGTACTCGCCCGGCCGCTCCGGCAGGGTCACCCACGCCGTCACGCACGATGCCCGTTCAGAGCGCCTGATGTCGTCAAGGGCGGCGGCGAGACCGCCGTCGGAGCGGGGGGCGGCGGCACGGTCCACAGGCTCACCACCTCGGTCAGGTACGGGCCGCCCGCAGGCGTCCCACAAAAGGCTAACACGAACGCGTGTTCCCGTCAACGGTGCGGCGACGCGGTCCGTCCAGGCCGGCCCGTCCGCCCGGGCGCCGTCGGGAGGAATCCCGGACCACGCTCCCAAATACCAGGCTGGACCGGGCGAGGGGGGCGGGCGTGTGGCTGACATCCTGGCTTTCTCGCCGCACCCGGACGACGTGGAGATAGGGGCCGGGGGGACCCTGGCCCTTCACTCGCGCCTGGGCTACGACGTGGTCGTGTGCGACCTGACACAGGGTGAGCTGGCGTCGAACGGCACACCGGCCGAGCGGGCCCGTGAGGCGGCCCTGGCCGCGCGGATCCTGGGCCTCGGGTCCCGGGAGACCCTGGGACTCGCGGACCGGGCCCTGGAGCCGACCCCGGACAGGGTCCGTGTCGTGGCCGAGGCGGTCAGGAGGTGGCGGCCGCGGGTCGTCCTGGCCCCTTGGGGTGAGGACCGGCACCCGGACCACGGCGCCGCCGCGCGTCTGGTCCGCGAGGGGGTCTTCAACGCCGGGCTCGTCCGCTACCGGGCGGCGGGTGAGGCCCACCGCGTGGCCAGGCTCGTGTACTATCTCGTCAACTCGACGGCGGCGCCGGGCTTCGTCGTCGACATCTCCAGGGTCTACGACCTGAAACGGCAGGCCCTCGAGGCCTACGCCTCGCAGTTCTCGCCGGCGGGGGAGCCGACACCCCTGAACCGCGGTTATCTCGAGTGGGTCGAACTGCGTGACAGGTGGTACGGGAGCCTCGCCGGGGTCGAGCGGGCCGAGGGCTTCCGCTGGGAGGGGCTCCTCAGGCTGCAGGACCTTGTCAGGGAACTCTAGGGAACCGGAGGGGGGAGCGAGCCTCCTTGCGTATCGGCATCACATGTTACCCATCCTACGGCGGGAGCGGGGTCGTCGCGACGGAGCTCGGACGCCAGCTCGCCCGGCGGGGGCACGTCGTCCACTTCATAACCTACGACGTCCCCTTCCGGCTCCCGCGCTTCCAGGAGAACGTCTTCTTCCACGAGGTGGAGACCCCGTCCTATCCTCTCTTCAAGCACCCGCCGTACCTCCTGGCCCTGGCGAACAAGATGGTCGAGGTGGCCCGGTACGCGGAACTGGACATCCTTCACGTCCACTACGCCATCCCGCACGCGACAAGCGCCTATCTGGCCCGGGAGGTGCTCGAGGCCGGCGGCGACCGACGGACCCCGGCCGTCGTCACGACCCTGCACGGGACGGACATAACGCTCGTCGGGAGCGAACCGTCCTTCTCGGACATCATCGCCTTCAGCATCGACCGGAGCGACGGGGTGACGGCCGTCTCGCACGCCCTCCGCGCCGAGACCCTCAAGGCCTTCCGGGTGCGGCCGGACATCCGGGTCATCCACAACTTCATCGATCCCGAGGACTACGCGGACCATGACCGGTGTGACGAGAGGCGGTGTCTGGCCGGGCCGGACCGCCTGGTCGTCACGCACATCTCGAACTTCCGGCCGGTGAAGCGGGTCGAGGTGGTCGTCCGGGTCTTCGCCGGGGCCGCCCGGGACCTCCCGGCCCGGCTGGTCCTCATCGGCGACGGACCGGACGTCCCCAAGGCCCGCAGGGAGGCGGCGCGCCTGGGGGTCGAGGACAGGGTGGTCTTCCTCGGGTGCCAGGAGCAGGTGGCCGGGCTTCTGGCCGCGTCGGACGTCTTCCTCCTTCCGTCCGTCCAGGAGAGCTTCGGCCTGGCCGCCCTGGAGGCCATGGCCGCCCGGGTCCCGGTCGTCGCCTCGAGGGTCGGCGGCCTGCCCGAGGTGGTCGGTGAGGACGAGGGGGGCTTCCTCTACGACATCGGTGACCTCGACGGGATGACCGCCGGCCTGAGACGACTCCTGCTCGACGACGAGCTCCGGCGCGAGTGCGGGCAGCGGGCAAGGGAAAGGGCCTTCCGGCTCTTCTCCAGTGAGAGGGTCGTGCCGGAGTACGAGAGGTGCTACGAGGAGGTCCTCGCCCTCAGGTCAGGGCGGGCCGGATGAGCGTGCGGGACAGGTCCGGGGAGCGGCGCCCGGCGACGGTCGCGATCGTCACCCTCGGCTGCCCGAAGAACCTGGTCGACAGTGAGGTGATGGCGGCCCTGGTCGGCCGCGCGGGGTTCGTCCTCACCGGCGACATGCACGAGGCCGACGCCATCGTCATCAACACCTGTGCCTTCATCAGGGCGGCGCGCGAGGAGGCCTGGCGCTATCTCGAACAAGCCGTCAGGCTGCGGCGGAAGGGGCGCTGCCGGGCTCTGGTCGCGGCGGGATGTCTCGCCCAGGGCTTCGCGGACGAGGTCAGGGCCAGAGCCCCCGAGGTGGACGCCCTGCTGGGAACCGGCGAGGTGGGGGAGGTCGTGCGGGTCCTCGAGGAGGTGCTAGAAGGCTCGGAACCACGGGACGGCGCCTCCCGCCGCGTCGCTCCAGGCCGTACAGCGGGACGGGCCGCCGCGCCCCGTGTGAGAGGGCCGTCGGCTCCCCCCGGCTGGCTTCCTTCCGGACCGGCGCCCCGCCTTCTCGGGACCCCCGGACACTACGCCTACCTCAAGATCGCCGAGGGCTGCGACCACCGGTGCGCCTTCTGCCTCATCCCGTCCCTCAGGGGCCGCTACCGGAGCCGTCCTCTCGACGACCTCCTGCGCGAGGCCCGGGACCTGGAGGAGGCGGGAGTGAGGGAGCTCGTCCTCGTCGCCCAGGACACGACCTCGTACGGCCGCGGCACCGGGGTGGGGCTGACGGGGCTCCTGCGCCGGCTCCTGGCGGAGACCGGCATCGGGTGGCTCCGGGTGCTCTACGGATGCCCGAGCACGCTTCCGGCGGACCTGCCCGCCCTCTTGGCCGAACAGGCGGCTGGCGGCGGACGGCGCCTGTGCCGCTACCTCGACCTTCCGATGCAGCACGCAAGTGACCGCGTCCTCCGGGCCATGAGGCGGCCGGAGACGGGGGATTTCCTTCTGAAGCTGGTCTCCGACCTCAGGAGCGAGGTCGAGGACCTCACCCTCCGCAGCACCTTCATGATCGGTTTTCCCGGCGAGACGGACGAGGACTTCGAGGTCCTTCTCGATTTCCTCGAGGCGGCTCGCCTGGACCACTGCGGCTTTTTCGCCTTCTCCCCCGAACCGGGGACGCGTGCCGCCGGGCTGCCCGGCCGCCCGGATGCGGAGGTGACGCGGGAGAGGCTGGCCCGGGCCGTCGAGGTCCAGAGGAAGGTCGCTCTCGACCGGAGGCGGCGGCTGGTCGGGCGGGAGCTCAAGATCATCGTCGACGAGGTCGGGCCTGAGGAGAGAGGCCTGCACACCGTGACCGGGCGGTCGGAGGGCGACGCGCCGGAGATAGACGGGGTCGTCCGGGTCCGGTGGCCTTCGCGGCCGGGGGACGTCCCGTCGGTCGGCGATTTCACCCTCGTCGAGGTCACCGGAGCCGAACCCTACGGGCTCAAGGCCCGCCCGGTCCAGAGGCCGGGTCGGTAGCCGGAGGAACGACCGGACAGCATTCCCAGGCCGTTTCAATGGTCATGGAAGAGGCATCAGGCCGGGGACATGCTATAATTATGTCAACCTTCACGAGCCAGCGCGTTCCGTCGCGCTCCTTTCGATAACACCCGCCGAGGGAGGAAGGCCCTGGTGAACTTCAAGGGGGTGCGCTATCCGGTCGTGGCGGTGACCCTGGTGGTCACCCTTGTCTTCCTCTTCGGGGCGCGCTGGGTCTACCAGAGACAGGCTCTCGACCGCCCTCTGGAGGCGGCGGTGCTGGCCGTGCCCGGAGTGGAGGAGGTCACCGTCGGACAGCGACAGGACGTCCTACTGGTCCGGGTGAGGGCCGGAGAGGTGCCTCACCTCGAGGAGTTCGTGGCCGACCTGTGGCGGGCCGTCGAGGCGGTGCAGGAAGGCGCAGCGGTCGAACTCGAGATAAGCGACAGCCGGAGCGAGCGGCTGCAGAACATCTTTTATGAGTTGCATTTCCACGTGCAAGAGGCTGTGGCCACGGGACGCTTCAGCGAGCTGCCGGCCCGTCTTGAGGAGGTCTCCGCCGGGACCGGACTGACCCGGGGACGGGTCTTCGTCGGGCCGGAATACGTCTACGTTCAGCTTCACCAGGGACAGGCCTGTCTTTACGAGATAATCCCGCGTCGAGCCTCGGGGCCCTCCCATCCCGCAGGGCTCGACGGCTCGCCGCCCCGCTTGGTCACGGTCGGGCCGTGGCCGGGCTAGGTTCAGGGCGCCGCCCCGTGACGGCCCCTGACGGTCGGTAGAGGTCACCACTCCTGTGGGAGGAGTCAAGAGGAGTCGGGAGGTGGCTGGGGTTTGATAAGGGAGATCGCGATAGGGACCGGGACGGCCCTCCTCATCTTCCTTGCCGTCCAGGGCTACAACGTGATGCCTGTCGTCTTCCTCGGCGCCCTTCTTCTGGTCCTCCTGCAGTCGAGCGGCCTCTCGAGCCTCCTGGGGGGCGGGACGCGCGCCGGTACGGTCGTGGACAAGGTCCGGACCGACGGCGTGACCTTCGACGACATCGGGGGCCAGGCCTCGGCCAAGAGAGAACTCCTTGAAGCCCTGGAGTTCATCACCGACCGCGAGCGGGTCAGGAGGCTGGGCATAAGGCCTCTGAAGGGAATCCTCCTGACCGGACCTCCGGGGACGGGCAAGACCCTGATGGCCAAGGCCGCCGCCAGGCACACCCGGTCCGTGTTCTTCTCGGCCTCGGGGAGCGAGTTCATCGAGGTCTACGCCGGCGTCGGCGCCCAGCGCGTGCGCAACCTCTTCACCCGGGCCCGTGAGGCGGCCAGGCGGGAGGGCACCGGCAGCGCCATCATCTTCATCGACGAGCTCGAGGTCCTCGCCGGGCGGCGGGGCCAGCACACCGGCCACCTGGAGTACGACCAGACCATAAACCAGCTTCTCGTCGAGATGGACGGGCTCTCCTCGGAGGACGAGGTCACCGTCCTGGTCATCGGGGCCACGAACCGCTTCGACCTGCTCGACCCGGCCATCCTGAGGCCTGGGCGCTTCGACCGCGTCGTCAGGGTGGAGCTGCCCGACCGCGAGGAGCGGGGCGAGATCCTCCGCATCCACACCGCCGGGAAGCCCCTCGCCGACGACGTGGACCTCGATGAGATCGCCCGCCAGACCTTCGGGTTCTCAGGCTCGCACCTGGAGAGCGTGACCAACGAGGCGGCCATCCTCGCCTTCCGCGAGGGCCGGGTGAAGATAAGCCAGGCCCACCTCCTCGAGGCCGTCGACAAGGTGATGATGGGTGAGCGGGTGGCCCGGCGCCCGCAGAAGGATGAACTCGAGCGTGTGGCCGTCCACGAACTGGGGCACGCCCTGGTGGCCGAGACGGTCCGGCCCGGTTCGGTGTCGATGGTCAGCATCTCGCCCCGCGGGGGGGCCTTGGGCTACGTCCGGCAGGTCCCGGAGGCCGACAGGTTCCTCTACACGCGGGAAGAGCTCTTGGCCCAGGTCGACGTGACCCTGGCCGGCTGTGTGGCCGAAGAGGTGTTCTTCGGCAGTCGGAGCACCGGAGCGAGGCAGGATCTCGACCAGGCGCTCGACCTGGCGCGCCTCCTGGTGTCGGGCGGCATGTCGGAGCTCGGCATCATCCATCAGGACTACGTCCCCAGCTCGCAGATGCACGAGGTCATGACCAAGATCATCAACGAGCGTGAGGCGAGGGTGCGGGAGATCATCTCCAGGCACAAGGCCCTCCTGGAGGCGGCGCGCCGCGTCCTGCTGGAGAAGGAGAGACTCGACGGCGACGAGTTCAGGCGTCTGGTGGGAACAATGTCCAGGGGGAGAAAGGGGCGCCGCAGGAGGACGAAGAAGAGTCGCCGTCGTGATCGCAGAGATAGTCTCCGTGGGAACCGAGCTCCTGCTCGGCCAGATCGTGAACACCAATGCCCGGTTTCTGGCCCGGACACTGGCCGGGCTGGGCGTTGACACGTACTTCCAGCAGGTCGTCGGAGACAACGCCGTCCGTCTGGCCGAGGCCCTGCGGCTGGCCCTCTCCCGCAGCGACCTGGTGATAACGACCGGAGGTCTCGGTCCGACGGAGGACGACCTGACCAAGGAGGTCGTGGCCGAGGTCCTCGGTCTCCGCCTGGTCCGGGACCCCGAGGTCGCCCGGGCCATCACCTGCCGACTCGAAGGCCACCGCAGCCGTCCGGTGCCGCAGGCGGTCGCCAAGCAGAGCCTGGTGCCGGAGGGGGCCCTGGTCCTGCCGAACCCGGTCGGGACGGCGCCCGGCTTCATCATCCCGCACGGTCCGAAGACCCTCGTGCTCCTGCCGGGTCCGCCGGCGGAGCTGGAGGGCGTGGTCAACACCCATCTCCTTCCGCACCTCGAACGCCTTGCCGGCGGTTCCCGGGACGGCGCCTCTTCACGGTCCTACCTCCACACCACGGTGGTGAAGACGTGCGGACTGGGTGAGCCCGAGGTGGAGGAGGCCGTGAGAGACCTTGTCTCCTCACCGAACCCCACCGTGGCTCCGCTGGTCTCGGTCGGCGAGGTGCACCTCAGAGTCACGGGCAAGGCCGCCGACCCGGACGAGGCCCGCCGCATCACGGCCGGGATGGTCGAGAAGATACAGGAGAGGTTGGCCGCCAACATATTCGGCTACGACGACGACACCATCGCCGCAGCCTGCGGGGCCGTCCTCACGCGGCACGGGCTGACCCTGTCCGTGGCGGAGTCCCTCACCGGAGGGCTGGTCGGCCATCTCATCACCGAGGTCCCGGGGTCGAGCGCTTACTTCGAGCGAGGCCTCGTCGTCTACAGCAACCGCGCCAAAGTGGAGCTGCTGGGTGTGGACCCGGGTCTCATCAGGCGGCGCGGAGCGGTGAGCCGGGAGGTGGCCCTGGCGATGGCCCGCGGGGTCCGGGACAGGGCCGGAACGGACATCGGCGTCGCCCTGACAGGTATCGCCGGGCCCGGGGGCGCGACCCCCGGCAAGCCGGTGGGACTCGTCTTCATCGCCCTGTGCGGCGAGGCGGCGGGCGGCGAGGTCTGCCACGAGTACCGGTTCACCGGAGACCGCCGGCTGGTGAAGGAAAGGTCGGCCCACCGAGTCCTCGCCCTGCTCTGGCTCGGACTCAGGGCGTGGGAGCTCCGGAGCTCGGGGCCGGCGTGACCGGGCGGCGGGAGGGAAAGGGTTTGCGGCCGTCGAAAGCTCTGGCGCCACCGCGCTGGACGTAGAAGCGATCGTGGAGGTCAAGCCGTGGCCGGCATCCGGAGTTTCGTGGCGGTGGAGGCCGATGAAGGTTCCCGGTCCGAGGCGGCCCGCCTCATCGAGGCGCTCCGCCGGAGCGGGGCTGACGTGAAGTGGGTCAGCCCTGAGAACCTGCACCTCACCTTGAAGTTCCTGGGCGACGTGCCTCCGGGTGACGTGCCTGAGGTGGCCTCAGCGCTGGAGCTGGCCGTCGGGGGTGAGGCGCCCTTCAGGGTGCGTCTCGCAGGCCTGGGGGCTTTCCCTTCGCTGTCCCGACCGCGTGTCGTCTGGGTCGGGGTGGGCGAGGGCCGGGAGAGGCTCGAGGCCCTCGCCGGAAGGGTCGACGAGCGCCTGGCCGAGGTCGGTTTTCCCCGCGAGAGACGCCGCTTCTCGGCCCACATCACCCTCGGGCGCTGTCGGTCCTCGAGGAACCTGGCCGAGCTCAAGACGGCTTTGGCGGAGAGGCGGAACTACACGGGGCCGGAGTTCACGGTGTCCCGGGTGGTGTTGTTCTCCAGCGTCCTGCGTCCGACCGGTCCGATCTATACACCTCTGGCCATCTTTCCGCTCCAGGTCGGCGGGCCGAACCAAGGAGGTGGGTTCAGTGATGGACAAGGTCAAGGCTCTCGAGCTGACGATGAGTCAGATTGAGAAGCAGTTCGGAAAGGGCTCCATCATGAGGCTCGGGGAGGCGTCGGCGAACGCCGACCTCGAGGTCATCCCTACCGGCTCACTGGCCCTCGACCGCGCCATCGGGGTGGGAGGAGTGCCGCGCGGCCGCGTCGTGGAAATCTACGGCCCCGAAGCGTCAGGAAAGACGACCGTGGCTCTGCACCTCATCGCCGAGGCCCAGAAGCTCGGAGGCATCGCCGCCTTCATCGATGCCGAGCACGCGCTCGACCCCCACTACGCCAAGAGGGTCGGCGTGGACATCGACAACCTCCTCATCTCGCAGCCGGACACGGGCGAACAGGCCCTGGAGATAGCCGAGGCGCTGGTCAGGAGCGGGGCGGTCGACATCGTCGTCATCGACTCCGTCGCCGCGCTGGTGCCGAAGGCTGAGATCGAGGGGGAGATGGGGGACTCCCATGTCGGGCTCCAGGCCCGCCTGATGTCCCAGGCCCTGAGGAAACTGACAGGCGCCATCTCCAAGTCCAAGACGACGGCCGTCTTCATCAACCAGATCAGGGAGAAGGTCGGGGTGCTCTTCGGCAACCCGGAGGTGACCCCCGGAGGACGGGCCCTCAAGTTCTACGCCTCCCTCAGGCTGGAGATCCGGCGCGTCGAGGCCATCAAGCGCGGCAACGAGATCGTCGGCATGCGCTGCCGGGCCAAGGTCGTGAAGAACAAGGTCGCGCCCCCCTTCCGCCAGGCCGAGTTCGACCTCCTCTACGGGCAGGGCATCTCCCGCGAGGCGAGCATCCTCGACGTGGCCACGGAGGTCGGCGTTCTCGAGAAGAGCGGGTCCTGGTACTCCTACGGCGGCCAGAGGCTCGGCCAGGGCCGGGACAGCGTCCGCGACTACCTCAGGGACAACCCGGAGACGGCCGCGAAGATCGAGGCCGAGGTCAGGGAGAAGCTGGGGCTCGGCCGGGTGAGGACCGAACCGGCCGCCGCCGGCGTCGAGAGGGCGAAGGGCGACGCCTAGGGCGGCGGGCGGAGAGCGGCCGTCGCCGGGCGGGCCGGACGACGGCTCCGCAAGGAGGCGACGGGCGGAGGCTTACGCCCTCGACCTCCTGGCGCGTCGGCCGCGCACGGTGCGCGAGATGAGGCGCAGGTTGGCGGCCCGGGGCTACGACGAGAAGACCGTTACGGACCTCGTGACCAGGATGATGCGCCTGGGCTACCTCGACGACCGGAGGTTCGTCGAGTTCTGGATCGAGCAGCGGACGCGCTGCCGTCCGAGCGGTCCGGCCCTGCTGAGGCATGAGCTCCTGCAGCGCGGTGTCGACGCCGAGGTGGTGCGCGAGGTCCTGGCCGCCAGGATGACGCCAGAGCTCGAGACGGACCTGGCCGTCGAGGCGGCGCGGAAAAGGGCCGGCGCCGGCCCTCCGGACGGGTCGGACGCCCGCGCCAAGCGGCGACTGTGGGATTTCCTCCGGCGGCGCGGCTTCAGTGCCGCCGCGTGTCAGGCGGCCATGAAGGCGGTCTTCGGTCCCGTGGAGGGGCTCGACGACGGCCCCGACGACCCTGAAGGGGCCGACGCTTGACATACGGCACGTCCGTGCTTAGAATTTTCCAAGGGATAAGGCTTGTCAGGTCCAGCTACCACCGCGTTTGAGTATAGATCGACCGCAAGTTCAGCGCCTTTGCCCATAGGGGCTCCGAAACGGGCGAAAGTACGGCCGGCACGCTAGGCTGGAGGCCGTCGCTGTTGGTCCGGAGGGGTCGTCCAACAGGCGTCTGCGCTTCAAGCGGTTCGTAGCTGCTTTCAGGAGCCGACTCCCGTCGGCTCCTGTTCCATATCAGGAAGGATGAAGGTGAACATGACCATAGTGACGACCATCGTCGTTGCCATCGTCGCCCTGGTCGTCGGCGTGGCTGCCGGCTACGCGGGGCGGCGTCTGGTGGCCGAAGGGAAGATAGCCTCGGCCGAGGAAGCGGCCAGGCGCATCCTCGAGGAGTCCAGACGTGAAGCGGAGCGGATAAAGCGAGAGGCGCGGGTCGAGGCCAAGGAGGAGGCCATCCGGCTCAAGAGCGAGGCGGAAAGGGAAGTCCGGGACCGTCGCAACGAGATGCAGGCCCGAGAGAGGCGCCTGGCCCAGCGCGAGGAGGCTCTCGACCGTAAGGGCGAGAACCTGGAGAAGAAGGAAGAGGTTCTTCGCCGACGCGAGAGGGAGATCGAGAGGCTTCAAGCCGAAGTCGACGAGCTGAAGGCCAAACAGCTGGCCGAGCTCGAACGCGTCTCAGGACTCGAACGCGAGGAAGCCAAGGCCATCCTGATGAAAAGGGTGGAGGAGGAGAGCCGACGGGACGCGGCCGCACTGGTCCGTGAGATCGAGACGCGGGCCAGGGAAGAAGGTGAGAAGAGGGCCCGCGAGGTCCTGTCCCTCGCCATCCAGCGGTGCGCCGCCGACCACGTCGCCGAGACGACCGTCTCGGTCGTCGCTCTGCCGAACGACGAGATGAAGGGCCGCATCATCGGGCGTGAGGGGCGGAACATCCGGGCCTTCGAGACCCTCACCGGCGTGGACCTCATCATCGACGACACTCCGGAGGCGGTCATCCTCTCGGCCTTCGACCCGGTGCGACGTGAGATCGCCCGGGTGGCTCTCGAGAGGCTCATCATCGACGGGCGCATCCACCCCGCCCGTATCGAGGAGACGGTGGAGAAGGCCAGGAAGGAGGTCGAGGCCCTCATCCGCGAGGAGGGCGAACAGGCCGCCTTCGAGGCCGGGGTGTCCGGGCTGCACCCGGAACTGGTGAAGCTCCTCGGACGCCTGCGCTTCCGGTCGAGCTACGGGCAGAACGTCCTCCGTCACAGCCTCGAGGTCGCCCACCTGGCCGGGATGATGGCCTCCGAGCTCGGGGCCAACGTGGCTGTGGCCAAGCGGGCCGGGCTCATCCACGACATCGGTAAGGCTGTGGACCACCAGGTGGAGGGGACGCACACGCAGATAGGGGTCGAACTGGCCAGGAAGTACCGGGAGTCCAAAGAGGTGCTGCAGGCCATCGAGGCGCACCATGGCGACGTGGAGCCGGCTTCGGTGGAGGCGGTCCTCGTCGCGGCGGCGGACGCGATCTCCGCCGCCAGGCCGGGGGCGAGGCGTGAGACCCTCGAGGCCTATATCAAGCGGCTCGAGAAGCTCGAGGAGATAGCCGACTCCTTCGAGGGGGTCGACAAGGCCTACGCCATCCAGGCCGGACGCGAGGTGCGCATCATCGTCAAGCCGGAGAAGGTCGACGACCTTACGGCGGCCCGCCTGGCCAAGGACATCGTCAAGCGCATCGAGAGCGAGCTGGAGTATCCCGGGCAGATCAGGGTGACGGTGATCCGCGAGACCAGGGCCGTCGAGACGGCGAAGTGAGGGGCCCGAAGTGGGTCTCTGAAAGGGCCGGACCCCCGGCGGTTTCGGACCGGGCGAGGAGGAGCCGGGAGCGGGAGGATTCGCCCGGAGGGTGAAGAATGCTAGCGCAATCTTCGACATTTGAAGGGGGTCTGCCGTCGGTGGGCAAAAGGGGCACGAGCCGCCCCTCTCCGACCGCCTCAGACGTTTCGGCACAGCCGTACCAGGGAAGTTCCGTCGGTCTTTTCGTGTCGATCCTTGTCCGCTACCCCGAGGTCGCCAGTGTCACCTACTGCCGCGATTCGCACAGCCTCAGGCTCACCTTCCTCCTCAGGGAAAGCCTCTCTGAAGAGCGGTCGGCCGCGTGGCGGTCCCTGCTCGAGAAGTCCGTCAGGGCCTACACCGCCCTGACAGGGCGCACCGTGCGCCTGTTCGACGTCCAGGTCAAAGTCAAGGGAACGGTGACCGTCATCGAGATGTGGCGCGATGTCGACTCTCTCACCCAAGGCGAGCTGTCCGTCGTCCTGAGCTGTGCCGCCGAAACCTTCGGCGACCGCCTGGTCGTCGACCAGGTGCCCCACATCGAGACGGACGAGCTGGCCGCGCAGGAGGAGATCATCGAAGAGATGCTGGAGGACCTCCGGGAGTCCCGTCACCAACCCAGTCTCATCGCCTTCCGTGAGGAAGGCCGGGTCCTGGTCTACAACCAATGAGAATCCTCGCCATCGGCGATATCGTCGGCCGTCCCGGCCGGCGCGCCGTCGCCGCCTATCTCCCGGAGCTCCGGCGGCGTCTCGCCCCGGACTTCATCCTTGCCAACGCCGAGAACGCCGCCGGAGGCATCGGAATCACGAAGGACACAGGCCTCGAGCTCCTCGAGCTGGGTATAGACCTTCTCACGATGGGCAACCACGCCTGGGGGAAGAAGGAGGCCTACGCGTTCCTGGAGGAGGAGGCACGCGTCATCCGCCCGGCCAACTACCCCGAAGGTGCACCCGGGAGAGGCTGGGCTGTGCACAGGTCCCGGTCCGGAGTGCCCGTGGCGGTCATGAACCTGGGTGGGCGTGTGTTCTTCACCACGGACCTCGACTGTCCGTTCAGGACCGCGGAGCGGGTCCTCGAGGCCATAGGCGATGGGGCCCGCGTGGTTCTCGTCGATTTTCACGCCGAGGCGACATCGGAGAAGATCGCCCTCGCGCACTTCCTGGACGGGCGCGTCAGCGCCGTCTTCGGGACCCATACCCACGTGCAGACCGCCGACGCCAGGGTGCTCCCCGGAGGCACCGCTTTCATGACCGACCTCGGCATGACCGGACCCCGCGACTCGGTCATCGGCATCAAGAAAAAGATCGTCATCGAGCGTTTCCTGACCCAGCTCCCTTCGAAGTTCGAGGTGGCCTCCGGCCCGACCGAGCTCTGCGGCGCACTCTTCGACATCGACGAGGCGACGGGTCTGGCGCGCTCGGTCGAACCGGTCCGCGTGGCGGACTGAGCCGGCACCTTCCGCCCTGTCAGGCCTATCCTTCGGCCTTCCCTGCCGCTTGAAGTTCAAAAATATTGCGGCTACTCACAGGAATGCGACACATGGAGACAGAATCGATTCGCCTGCGTTGCGGCCCCATGACAACGCAAGAGCAACGGTGGCTGTGACTAGGGAGGAGCGGCGATGGAAGTTCTCAAGGTCTCGTCCAAGTCCAAGCCCAACGCGGTAGCCGGGGCCCTCGCCGGGGTCCTGCGGGAAAAGGGAGCGGCTGAAATCCAGGCGATTGGGGCCGGGGCGCTGAACCAGGCCATCAAGGCCGTGGCCATCGCCCGCGGCTTCGTCGCGCCCGGCGGCATGGACATCATCTGCATCCCCGCCTTCACGGACGTGGAGATCAACGGGGAGCGGCGCACGGCCATAAAGCTGACCATAGAGCCAAGGTAGCCGCCTGGGCCACAGCGACCCTTCCCGCCCGAGGCGACCGTCGGGGGCGTCGCCCTGACGCCCGGGACGGTCGTTTTCGCTTCGGGGTCGAGACCCGGCCGGGCAGGTTTTGTGCCTTCACCGAAGAAAACCGCACTGGCCGGCCCCTTCCCGGCCGTCGCCATCAAATCGGAGGAGGGTTCGTCGTGGACTTCGCCCTGTCTGAAGAGCACCGCATGGTCCAGCGTATCGCCCGCGAGTTCGCCGAGAAGGAAGTGGCCCCGCACATCCGTGAGAACGACGAGAAGGGCTTCTTCGACCGGCGTCTCCTCGACCGGATGGGTGAGCTGGGTCTTCTGGGAATGTGCCTCCCCGAGAAGTACGGCGGCGGAGGCCTGGACTACATCAGCCTGGCTGTCGCTTCGGAGGAGCTCGAGAGGGTGGACACCTCCCTGCGGGTCGTCCTGTCGGTCCACATCGGGCTGTGCAGTCTCGGCATCCTGCAGTGGGGGACAGAGGACCAGCGGAAGCGCTATCTCCCCGACCTGGCTCAAGGGCGCCGCATCGGGGCTTTCGGCCTGACCGAGCCCAACGCGGGCAGTGACGTGGCCGCCCTCGAGGCGACCGCCGTCAGGGACGGAGACGAGTATGTCCTGAACGGTGAGAAGACCTGGATATCCCTTGCCGACGTGGCCGACACCTTCCTCGTCTTCGCCTACACGGACAAGTCCAAGCGACACCGGGGAATCTCGGCCTTCATCGTCGAGCGCGGTTTCAAGGGCTTCTCCTCGAGCAGCATCCACGGGAAGCTGGGCGTGCGGGCGGGGAACACCGGCTCGCTGGTGCTCGAGGACTGCCGGGTGCCGGCGGCCAACCTGCTCGGTGAGGAAGGGGAAGGGTTCAAGATCGCCATGTCGTGCCTTGACAACGGCCGGTTCACCGTGGCCGCCGGGGCGGTAGGACTGATCCAGGCCTGTATCGACGCGAGTGTGAAGTACGCCAACGAGCGCCGGACCTTCGGTGTGCCCCTGGCAGAGCACCAGCTGGTGCAGAGGATGATCGCCCACATGGTGCGCGACTGCGAGGCCTGCCGGCTCCTGGTCTACCGGGCCGGATGGCTGAAGAACCGCGGAGAGCGCAACACCCGGGAGACCGCCCTGGCCAAGTGGGCGGCCACAGAGGCATCGTTCAGAGCGGCTTCCGACGCGGTCCAGATCCACGGGGCCTACGGGTACTGCAACGAGTACCCCGTGGAGAGGTTCCTCCGCAACTCCAAGGGAGCCGTCATCTACGAGGGGTCGCGCGAGATCCTGGAGATCATGGTCGGCCAGTACGCTCTCGGTCTCCGGCGGGACAAGCCCATCAGGAGGACCTTGCCCGGCTGGCCCTACGAGGAGGAGGGCGGAGCGGGGGCATGAGCCCTGTCGTCTTCATGCAGGGGAACGAGGCCGTCGTCGAGGGGGCCCTCGCCGCCGGCGCGCGTTTCTACGCCGGCTACCCCATCACTCCATCGTCGGAGATAGCGGAGCTGGCCTCCAGACGCCTGCCCGCCGTGGGCGGGGTGTACCTCCAGATGGAAGACGAGATAGCCAGCATAGGCGCTGTCATCGGCGCCTCGCTGGCCGGGGCGAAGGCCTTCACCGCGACGAGCGGACCGGGTTTCTCCCTGATGCAGGAGAACATCGGCCTGGCCGTCATGCTCGAGGTCCCGTGTGTGGTCGTGAACGTCATGCGGAGCGGACCCAGCACGGGCCTGGCGACAAAGCCGGCCCAGGCCGACGTCATGCAGGCCCGTTGGGGCACGCACGGCGACCACCCGGCCGTGGCCCTCGCCCCGTGGAGCGTCCAGGAGTGCTTCAGCCTGACCGTGGCCGCCTTCAACGCCGCCGAGAGACTGAGGACGCCCGTGTTCCTCCTCAGTGACGAGATCATCGGCCGCATGAGGGAGGGGGTCACCCTGCCCGAGCCCGGGTCTCTCGAGCTCGTGGAGAGACCGGCGCCCACGGGACCCGCCGCCGAGTACCGCCCCTACCGCCCCGGCCCGGACGGGGTTCCTCCCTTGGCGGCCTTCGGCGGCCCCTATGTCTTCCACGCCACGAGCTCGATGCATGACGAGATGGGCGTCTCCGCCAATGACGCCGCCACGGCGGCCTCGGTCATCTCCCGTCTCGTGGCGAAGAGCCGCTTTGCTCTCGACTTCCTGCCGGGACCCGAGGTGGTGCGTTCAGCGGAGACGGGCCGAGGGTGCAGGCCCGGCGAGCCGGTCCTCCTCGTGGCCTTCGGCTCGAGCGCCCGCTCGGCCCGGCAAGTCATGCTCGACCACCCTGACCACCCCATGACCCTGTTCCGCCCCAGGTGCCTGTGGCCGTTCCCCGAGAAGGAGCTCTCGGCCCTCCTCGCGGACCACGGAGCGGTGGTCGTGGCCGAGATGAACACGGGCCAGCTGCTCCTGGAGGTCGAGAGGGTCGCGGCCGGCCGGGTACCGGTCGCCGCCGCGCTCCGCTCCGACGGTGAAATCATCACCCCCGAGCAGATATGGGAGACCGTGCGGGAGGTCGCCCGGCGCCCGAGACCGGCGGCACAGGCTCTCGGCTGGAAGGAGGGCGGGCGGTGAGCCGCACCTATCTAGACTACCTCAACGAGAAGGCCATGCCCCACATGTGGTGCCCGGGCTGCGGCAACGGGAACATCCTGAAGGCCCTGCTCGCAGCTTTCGCTGCCCTCGACCTCGACCCGCGGAAGACGGTCGTCGTCACGGGGATCGGCTGCTGGGGGAAGGCGGACGACTACGTGACCACCAACGCCGTCCACGGCACGCACGGACGGGCCCTGGCCCTGGCGACGGGAATCAAGGCCTACCGCCCGGACCTGACCGTGGTGGCCCTCATGGGTGACGGGGACTGCGCCACCATCGGGGGGAACCATTTCATCCACGCCGCGCGCCGCAACGTGGGGATAACCGCCGTGGTGGCCAACAACCACAACTACGGCATGACCGGGGGCCAGTTCTCGGCGACCACGCCCGCCGGCAGCCGGACGAGCACCTCTCCCTACGGGCACGCGGAGGAGGCGTTCGACCTCTGCGAGCTGGCCAGGGCCGCCGGAGCCAACTACGTGGCACGGACGACGGTGTGCCACTACAGGCAGATGGAGAAGCTCATCACCGAGGCACTGGCCGGGGAAGGCTTCTCCCTGGTGGAGGTGATGACGCCGTGCCCGACCTACTTCGGGCGGCTGAACCGGCGGGGCGGGCCCCCGGAGATGTGGCGGAGCCTGAAGGAAGAGCCCGGGCTTCGGACCGGGTGCCTGGTGAAGGCGTCCAGGCCTTCCTTCGAGGCCCGCTACGCGGAGATCCAGAAGGCCGCCCGGGCCATGACGGGAGAGGAGCGTGACCCCGATGCCCGGTGAGACGATGGAGAGTGCGGCCGGCGCCACAGGGGCCGTGCGGGGACGTCATGAGGTCCTCCTGGCCGGAGAAGGGGGCCAGGGGATGGTCCTGGCGGGTGTGGTCCTAGCCGAAGGCGCCGTCCTCCAGGGACTCCGAGCCGTGCAGTCGCAGTGGGTCCTGGGGTCGGCGGCCAGAGGCAGCCTCGCCCGCTCCGAGGTCGTCCTGAGCGACGGGGAGATCGCCTTCCCGCGCGTGAGAGCGGCCGGGGTCCTGCTCGCCCTGACCCAGACGGCTCTGGACCGGAGCCTTCCCCTGCTGGCTCCGGAGGCGACGGTCATCCTGGACGAGGACGGCGTCAGGGAGCTCGCCGGGCTCGGTCCGGACCACCGGGTCCGGCGCCTGCCCATCGTCCGGACGGCTTCGAGGCTGGGTTTCCGCCGCTCCATGAACATGTACGCCCTCGGGGTGCTGGTCTCCGAGACCGGGGTCCTGGACCACGCCAGCGTGGAGAGGGCCATAAGGAAGAGGTTCGGGGCGAAGGCTCCGCCCAACCTGGAGGCCTTCCGAGCCGGGAGCGGGGGAGGCCCGGATTGAGCTCCGTCGCGCTCGAAGAAGCTCTCGAGCTCCACCGGCGGGTGCCGGTCGTCGACGCCCACTGCGACACTCTGACGAAGCTGTCGCCTGACGAACGCCTGGCCTCACGCCTTCCCGGGACTCATGTCGACCTCCCCCGGCTCCGGGAGGCCGGTGTCTCCGGGCAGTTCTTCGCCTGCTGGATATCTCCCGACCATTCCGCTCACCGCGGGCTCGAACGGGCCGCCGAACTCATCGACAGGTTCTACCGCGAAGCCGACGCATCGTGCGGTCTCCTGGTCCCCGTCACCGGAGCGGAAGGGGTGCGCCGGTGTCACGAGGAGGGCCGGGTGGCCGGGATACTCACCGTGGAGGGAGGGGACGCTCTCCAGGGCAACCTGGCCATGGTCTCGGTCCTTCACCGGCTGGGAGTCCGCTCCATCACCCTCACCTGGAACCACCGGAACGCCATCGCCGACGGGGTGGCCGACGCCAGGACCGGCGGCGGGCTCACCAGCTTCGGGGTCGAGGTCGTGAGGGAGATGACCCGACTGGGGATGCTGATCGACGTCTCGCACCTGTCCGAGGCCGGTTTCTGGGACGTCCTCGCCGTGGCGGAGGGGCCCGTGGCGGCGACCCATTCCAACGCCAGGGCGGTCTCGGACCACCCCCGGAACCTCACCGACGAGCAGATACGGGCCCTCGCCGCCGGGGGCGGCGTGATGGGACTGAACCTCGCCCCCGCCTTCCTGCGGGCCGAAGGGCAGGGTGCGGCCACGCTGGACGACGTCCTGCGTCACATAGACCACGTCGTCGAGCTCGTGGGACCGGACCACCTCGGCCTGGGGCTCGACCTGGACGGCATCAGCTCCACGCCCGAGGGGATCGAAGACATCACCGGCCTGCCCTTGCTCACGCAGGCGCTCCTCGAGCGCGGGTACCCGGAGGAGAGCGTCGCGGCCATCCTCGGAGGCAACTTCCTGAGGCTGATGGAGGAGGTCGGCATGGTTTGACCGGCCGTGAGGTCACCAGCGGCGGGCCGGGCCGGGCCGACCTCCACGTCCATACGACCGCTTCAGACGGGACCCTCGCCCCCGCGCAGGTCGTGGACATCGCCGCGGCCCGCGGTCTGGCGGCGGTGGGTATCGCCGACCACGACACGGTCGCCGGGGTCGGGCCGGCCCTGCTCAGGGTAAGAGAAAGGGGGCGGACCGCCCCCGTCGTCGTGCCCGGCGTGGAGATCAACACGGACCACGGGGACGGTGAGGTCCACGTCCTCGGCTACTTCATCGACTGGGACAGCCCGGACCTCGCCGCCACCTTGGAGCGGCTGCGCAGCGGGAGACTGGCCCGGGTGGAGCGAATCGTGAGGAAGCTCGGGCGGCTCCGCATGCCGCTCTCGATGGAAAGGATTGTTTCGCTTTGCGAAGAAGGCTCGGTCGGCCGACCCCACGTCGCCCGGGCGATGGTGGAGGCCGGGTACGTCTCCTCGGTGCGTGAGGCGTTCGAGAGATACCTCGCCCGGGGACGCCCGGCCTACGTCGAGCGGGACAGGTTCACCCCCGTCGAGGCCGTCCAGGCCGTGCGCAGGGCGGGAGGGGTCGCGGTCCTGGCCCACCCGGGCCTGGACGCGGACCTCGGCCTCATCGACGAACTGGTCGAGGCCGGTCTGCAAGGCCTCGAGGTCTACCATCCGGACCACGACCGGAGGTTGGAGAGGTTCTACCTGAAGGTGGCGCTCGAGCGGGGCCTCGTGGTCACCGGCGGGTCGGACAGCCACGGGCCCGGGGGCGTGCACGGGGGAGATATCGGTTCACGGACGGTGGACTACAGCGCCGTGATCGAGCTCAAGCGGCGCCGGGAAAGGAGGAAGACGACAGGAGATGCGCTTCGAACATGACCGATGGCGGGAACTGAGCTCAAGGGCCCTCGACTATCTCCGCCGCAAGGTGGACTATGCCGACATCCGCTTCGTCTCACGCCGCGGTGAGAGGGTCAAGGTGAAGAACGGGACGGTCGAAGGGGTGACGACCTCTTCGGAGACCGGGTTCGGCGTGAGGGTGCTCCGCGACGGTGCCTGGGGGTTCGCCTCGAGCTCGACCCCGACCCTCGAGGAGGTGCTGGCCGTGGCCGACCGGGCCGTGGCCATCGCCAAGGCCTCCGGCATGGTCGGAGGACACGGGGCCGAGCTCTCGCCGGTGGAGCCTGTCGAGGACGCCTGGAAATCACCCTACAAGGAAGACCCCTTCGAAGTGAAGCTCGAGGACAAGCTCGAGGTCCTTCTGGAGGCGGAGAAGCTCGTCCGGAAGGGCGGGGGCCCCAGCGTGAGGGTGGCCGAGGCCGGGACGGAGGCCCGCCGTGAGGAGAAGTCGTTCGCGAGCACGGAGGGGTCTTACATCGAGCAGGAGATAACCGAGTGCGGGGCCGGTATCGCCGCCTACGCCGTGGGGACCGGGGACATGCAGCGCCGCACCTACCCCAACGGCGACCGGCAGCTTTCCGGCTGCTACGGCTGGGAGGCCGTCAAGGAGGCGAAGCTGGCCGACAACGCGGAGAGGGTCGGCCGCGAGGCCGCACAGCTCCTCGAAGCCGAGCCCTGCCCGTCCGGAGTGACCGACGTCATCCTCGACAGCACGCAGATGGTGCTGCAGATCCACGAGTCCTGCGGCCACCCGACAGAGCTCGACCGGGTCTTCGGGACGGAGGCCGGCTACGCGGGGACGAGCTTCCTGACCCCGGACAAGCTCGGTAAGCTCCGGTACGGTTCGGAGGAGGTGACCCTGGTCGCCGATGCGACCGTCCCGCACGGCCTGGGGACCTTCAAGTACGACGACGAGGGGGTCCCGGGACAGAGGACGGTCCTGGTCGACAAGGGCCTCTTCGTGAACTACCAGACCTCGAGGGAGACCGCGGCCCGCCTGGGTCAGAAGTCCAACGGGACGATGAGAGCGGACGGCTGGAACCGCCCGCCGATCATCCGCATGACCAACATCAACCTCGAGCCGGGCGACTGGACGCTCGACGAGATGATAAAGGACACCAAAGACGGAGTCCTGATGGCCGTGAACCGGAGCTGGAGCATCGACGACAGGCGCCTGAACTTCCAGTTCGGAACGGAGATCGGCTGGGAGATCAAGGACGGGTCGCTCGGCCGGATGGTGAAGAACCCGAACTACACGGGCATCACGCCCGAGTTCTGGGCCAGCTGTGACGCGGTCGGCGACAAGCGCCACTGGAAGCTCTGGGGCACACCGAACTGCGGGAAGGGCGAGCCTCCGCAGACGGCCCACGTCGGCCACGGCTCGGCGCCGGCCCGGTTCCGCAGGGTGAGGGTGGGTGTCGGCAGGTGATCACCAGGGAACGCGTTCTGGAGGTGCTCGACAAGTGCCTGCGCTACTCGCAGGCCGACCAGGCCGAGGTCGTGGTCCTGGGGGGAGACACCTATCTCACCCGCTACGCCACGAACTACATCCACCAGAACACGGCCGAGAGCAACGCCCACGTCTACGTCAGGACGGTCTTTGGAAAGAAGGTCGGCCTGGCGACGACCAACGCTCTTGACGACGAGTCGCTCAGGGCCACCGTCCGCCTCAGTGAGGACACCGCCCGGGTCCAGCCCGACCTCGCCGATTTCGTCAGCCTCCCCGGTCCGGAGCCCGGCGACGAAGCCGACGTGGTCGCGGCCGGCCCGGCCTACGCCGAACGCACGGCCTCCTTCACGGCCGACGAACGCGCGGAGGCCGTCGGCCGCATCACGGCCCTGTCGCGCCGGGAGGGCTTCGAGGCCGCCGGGGCCTTCCAGACCGGGGTCTTCATGGTCGGTGTGGCCAACTCCCTGGGCGTGCGCCGATACGCCGAGACGACCAGGGCTTCCCTGACGGCCATCGTCATGGGGCCGACGGGGTCGGGCTACGCGGACGACCTTTCCGTCGACGCGGGGGCCATCGACCCCGAGCGGGTGGCCGAGGTCGCGGTGAAGAAGTGCCGGGACAGCCAGGACCCGGTGGCGGTCGAGCCGGGGGAGTACGAGGTGGTCCTCGAGCCGGCGGCCGTCGCGGACATGGTCACCTTCCTGGGGTACCTGGGGCTGGGGGCTCTCGCCTTCCAGGAGGGCCGGAGCTTCGCCAGCGGGAACATCGGCAAGCCCGTCACCGGGGAGCAGTTCACCCTCTGGGACGACGGCACCGACCCCGCCGGCCTGCCCTTCCCGTTCGACTTCGAGGGGGTCAGGCGCCGCAAGGTCATGCTCATCGAAGACGGCGTGGTCAAGAACGTCGTCTATGACTCCTATACGGCGGGGAGGGAAGAGGGCAGGACCTCGACCGGGCACGCCCTGCCGCCGGACATGCGCTACGGCCCCCTGCCGCTGAACATGTTCGTCAAGACCGGGGACGCCACGCTCGAAGAGATGATCGCCTCGACCAAACGGGGTCTTCTCGTGACGAGGTTCCACTACACCAACCCGCTCCACCCGGTCCTCACCCTCATCACGGGCATGACCCGCGACGGGACCTTCCTCATCGAGAACGGGAAGGTCAAGGGCCCGGTCAAGAACATGAGATTTACCCAGGGCATCCTGCCGGCCTTCGCCGCCATCGAGGCTATCTCGAAAGAAGCCAGGCTCTGCGACATGTTCGGCCTGGGCGCGGTGTCAGCTCCGGCGATGAAGATATCGAGCTTCACCTTCACCGGCCAGACCCAGTTCTAGCCTTTCGGGCCCCTGCGGCCTGTGCGGCGCTGCCGGGGGCCGGCTGGAGGTTCGGGCCCGGGCACCGCTGGAGGGCCCGGGCGGGGGAGAGCCCGGGGGCTCGAGAACCTCTCGGGACCCTACCCCGCCCGGGCCTCTCGGCGACTGCGGCTCCCCCGCCGCCCGCAGCGGGAGAATATGGCCTCTGTGCCAGGCCTATAATAGGCTCATGAGCACAAGACCCCTGCGGGAGGTAGCGAGATGAAGGCCCTCCCTCTCGGCGGCCGGGCCCGAACGCAGGTCCCCCCTGACGACTTCGAGGTCGAGGAGCTCCGCGAGCGAATCGTCGACCTCGAGGCGCGCATCCGCGCCCTGGCCCTCTCAAGGCGGGTCCTCATCACTCTTCTCCTCTCCGCGGACAGGCGGAGAAGGATGGAGGTGGCCAGGCTCAAGGGCGAGATCGAGAAGTTGCGAGACCGCAACCGCCGCTACGCCCGGGCCCTCACGGCCCGCCGGGTGGTCATCACCCGCCTCCGACAGCGCCTGGAGGAGGTCGCGGGCTCCGAAGGCTGACCGGGTCTGGCACCGTCTCAAGTGGCAGCTCACAGCCTCTCCACCCTCGGATTCGGACAAGGATTCGGTGCCCGGAGGCGGAATCGTCCCGGCGGAGGTTCTCCATGACCGCCTCTTTCGGCACCGTCCCGACCGTCGACCTGAACTCGGACCTCGGCGAGAGCTTCGGGGTCTGGCGGCTCGGCCAGGACGAAGAGATGATGACCCACATCACGTCGGCCAACATCGCCTGCGGGTTCCACGCGGGTGACCCCGGGGTGATGCGGCGGACCGTGCGTCTCGCGAGGCTCAAGGGGCTGGCCGTCGGCGCACACCCCGGCTACCGCGACCTGGCCGGCTTCGGGCGCAGGGCCATCAAGCTCCCGCCGGAGGAGATCGTCGACATGCTCATCTACCAGATCGGCGCTCTTCAGGCCATCGCCAGGGCGGAAGGTGTCAGGGTCTCCTACGTGAAGCCGCACGGCGCCCTCTACAACCTCGCCCAGCGCGACCCTCAGGCGGCCGGGGCCGTCGCCGAGGCGGTGCGGCTGGCGGCTGAAGGAACACCGCGGCTGGCCCTCGTCGGGCCTCCCGCCTCCGCCCTGGCCGAGGCGGCCGAGGCGGCCGGGGTCCGCTTCATCGCCGAAGGTTACGCCGACCGCGCCTACGGACCGGACGGGAGACTGGCCCCACGCGGGTCACCGGGGGCCGTGCTCACAGACCCGAACGAAGTGGCGGCCAGAGCGGTCGACATCGCCCTGCGGGGCGAGGTCCGGGCCACTGACGGAGGCCGCCTGGAGCTGCGGGTCCAGACCATCTGCCTCCACGGAGACACCCCCGGCGCGGCCGCCCTGGCCGCGGCCGTGCGGCGGGCCCTGGACGAGGCCGGGGTCCGGGTGGCGGCCTTTGCCTGAGGCCGGGGGCTGTCTCTCGTGCCGGCCGGTGGGCGACAGGCACATCCTGATTGTGCTCGGTCGGGACGTGAGCCGTGGGACGAACGAGCTCGTCCGGCTCACGCAGGCCGTCCTCGAGACCACGGGTCATCCCGCGCTGCGCGAGACGACACCGGCCTTCTCGTCCCTCCTCGTACGGTACGACCCCCTTCAGACTGACTACGGGTCCTTCGCCCGCACGTGCCTGGAGGCCGCCCTTGCGGCGCGGCGGAGCCGGGCCGCCCTCCCCGGCGCCGGTGAGAGGGTGCGCTACGACAGGGAAGGCGGCCCGGCTCCGGCCGGGGCCGGGACAGAAGAGGTTGTCGTGCCGGTGGTCTACGGGGGCGAGTGGGGGCCTGACCTCGAGGATGTGGCGCGACACGTCGGCCTCGCTCCCGAGGAGGTCGTCCGCAGACACACCGCCCGGGAGTACTACGTGTCGATGGTCGGCTTCGCTCCCGGCTTCACCTACCTGGGGGGACTTGACCCCTCGCTGGAGACCCCCCGGCTGGAGGCCCCCAGGCCCCGCGTTCCGGCCGGGTCGGTGGGCATCGCCGGCCGGCAGACGGGCATCTACCCCGCCGACCTCCCGGGCGGCTGGAGGATAATCGGGCGGACTCCGCTCAGGCTGTGGCGGCCGGAGGCGGCCGACCCCTGCCTCCTCCGCCCCGGCCGCCTGGTGCGCTTCGCGGACGCCGGCCCGGGAGCCGCGGGCTGGGCGAAGGCCCTGAGGGCCGCCCGGGAGGTCGAACGGGAGGTGGACCTCCAGGGCCGCCGGAGCGTGGCGGGAGGAGAAGAGCCCGACCGACAGGGGCGGGCGAAGATGGCGGTGGCCGTCATCAGGGACCCCGGACCGCTGACGACGGTCCAGGACGCGGGGCGGTGGGGGTTGAGCGCGCTCGGGCTCCCGGAGAGCGGCCCCCTCGACTGGCCGTCCTTTCGGGAGGCGAATCTCGCCGTCGGGAACAGGCCCGACTCCGCCGGACTCGAGACCTCCTACGCCGGGCTCAAGGTCGAGTTCACCAGGCCCGTCCGGGTCGCGGTGAGCCGCGGGGCGAGAGCGCTGGTCGGAGGCACGCCTCTGCCGTGCGGCCGGGCGGTGACGGTCAGAGCCGGAGACGTGCTGGAGTTCGGGGCCGGAGCGAGCCCCTGGAACTATCTGGCCCTGGCCGGCGGCATCGCCTGTCCACCGGTCCTGGGGAGCCGGGCGACCTACGCCGGAGCCGGGTCCGCACGAGCCGCCGGCAGACCCCTGGCGAAGGGGGACGTCGTCGAGGTCTTCGCTTCACCGGAGGCCGGGCCCCGGCCCGCCGTTCCGGCCGGTCCGCCGTTGGTGGAGCGCCTGGAATGCGTCACCGTGCGGGCCGTCCCGGGGCCGAACGACGACGCCTTCGGCCCGGCGGCGGTCGAGGAGTTCTTCTCCCGGGAATGGCGGGTGGAGACATCCAGCGACCGCCGCGCGTGCGTGCTCGGAGGACCCGCCGTAGCCGCCCCTCCGGCCACGGCCGTTTCCAGCGGCACGCCGGCCGGCCTGGTGCAGGTCCCGCCGTCGGGAAGGCCGGTGGTCCTCCTGGCCGACCACCAGACCACAGGGGGCTACGCGGCGATAGCCACGGTCATAGGGCCCGACCTGCCTCTTCTCGCCCGGGTCTGGCCGGGAGGAAGGGTCCGCTTCCAGGCCGTCACGGTCGAGGAGGCCCACCAGGTGTGGCGGTCGATGCCAGTGGACATGGCGGGCGGGTGGCCGGGCAACCGCGGCGGGGCAGGCCGGGGAAGGCTTGTCCTCATTCTGGGCGTGCCGGACGGGAGCCGGCTGGTCGCCGTCGAACCGCTTCCGGAAGACCGCTGACCCGGAAGAAGACCACCGGCCGAGGGGCCGTCCCTCTATCCCCAGCCGCCGGTCCCGGCACGACCGGGTCCGGGAAGGTCGGGTCTTGTCGCGGCCGGAGAGCCCGGCGGCAGACCGCCCCCGCGCGAGAGCCGTTCCTCGGCGAGAGCTATCATCCGGCGAACCATCTGCCCTCCGATCTGCCCGCCGAGGCGTCCTCCGACCGCACCGCACTCGCGGGTCGGCATGCTGGCCCATCCCAGGTGGCGCACCTTCTGGTCGAGTCCGAGCTCTTCCGCTATCTGCCATTTGAAGCGGTCGAGAAGCCGCCCGTAACTGACCGCGTCGGTTATGACCGGACCTGTCTCCGGCCGCCGGGCCACCCCGAACTCACGGGCGACCTCGAACTTGAACGTGTCGAGGGCCCACCGTGCGTCCGGGACGAGCGCCCGTCTCCGTCTTCCGGCCAACATGTCCACCTCCGAGGGCATATCGTCAAATCGTAGTATGAAGGCCGGCCCGAAGTCAGGATACATGACACTTTATAGGCGGAATGGCTTGACCATGGCGACCCGTGAAGACCTTGAGCCTCCTCCGGCCGGGGACTAACGCTCGCCGGCTCCGGGCGGGGTCGTGTCGGGCGCGGGTGGGCCAAGGGAGGCCGCCACGACGTTGGCCCAGAGCCCGGCCGCCCGTACGGCGGCTTCCTTGGGGATGAGTTCGGTGCCCATCTCGAGGAGTATGGCTCCGGGGTCCAGGTCCTGGTTGTAGTTCCCGCGGGCCACAAGGATGCCTCGCGTGAGGCCGGGATACAGGTCTTCCGCGACCGCCTTGAGGCGTCGGGCGGTGCCCAGGTTCGCCGAGACCATCGGATTGGCCCCACCGACGACGATGAGGACCCTCGCCGTGTGGACGCCGTCGATGGTCGTGAGGTAGGCGGCCGGCGGAGCCGCGTCGCGGTGCACGTCGAAGAGAAGGGTCGGCCCGAAGCGGAGGTTGCGGAGAACGGTGCGCCGGGAGCGGGGGTAGGCCCCGGCGTCGTGCGGGTCGTGCGCGGTGCGGTCGTGGACGACGGTGAACCCGGCGGTCGTAAGGCCTGCACTCAGGGCCTCACCGACGTCATAGATCCCCCCGTTCCCGGGGATCGACGAGACCCCGTCCGTCGGAACGTAGGACTCGTCGGAATGCGTGTGATAGATGACGATCACCTGCCTGGCCGTACCGAGGGGGACGGCCAGGTCGTGGGCCGGCCTGAGGGCCCGTCCCCGCGAGAGGGCGGCACCTGCCCACACGCGGGACCCGGCGAGCGAAGAGAAGCCCTGCGGCAGGGAGACCCCCGGCGGCACCGTCACCGTCTCGGCCGTGTCCCTCGTGACCCTGGTCACCCGGTGCCAGACGCCGGCCGGGTCGATGAAGAGGTCGCCGGGGGCGACGACCCTCGCGGTTTCCAGAAGGATGTTGCCGGCTTCGTCCACGAGGGTGTAGTAGCCCGAGACCCGCTCGGTCCCCGGCCTGGCGAGGATCCAGGTCAGGAGTCTGGAGAGGGACTCCGGCGGGCGGCCACCCAGGGACCACGCCGCCGACAGGGAGAGAAGGAGGAGCGCAACCGACACCGCGACCCCGACCCATATCGAGCGCCTGCGGTCAGACATGATGACGGGTCTCCCTCCGGGGCTAGTCGTCCCCGGCGGTAGCCGCGCGTATGCCCCGCGCGCTCCGGACTGGAGGGAAAGCCCGTGGACCGTAGAACGAAGTCAGGTTGGGAGGGGAGGACCCCGTGCCCGACGGGCGTGACTACTTCTACACCCTTCAGGAGATCTGCGTCCTTCTCAACCTCCTCCCGAACAGCTTCCGCCAGATCGCCCGCGAGTTCCCGGACCTCGTCCAGGTCCAGGAGGAGGTCAGGAAGGGCCGCACCGTCTTGGGCCTGCCGCAGCGCGACTTCGAGGTCCTACGGGCCATCGTCCAGATGCGCGGCAGGGGCCTGTCCGGTGATGAGATCCGGGAGGCCCTCCGCCGGGGAATCCCTTTGGAGGCCGAGACGGAGAGGTCCGACGCCGGGCAGGAACGCCCCGGGGAGGCGACGGCGGAGGGCCCGCGCGCGGCCGCGGCGCCTGCGTCCGGTCCGGCCTCTCTTGACGACGCGGTCGGACGGAGCCTCGTCGGGGACGCCTTCCAGGAGGGCGGCGGAAGTGAGGAGCCGGCCCACGGCGGCAACGGTCGGGTCGGAGACCTCGACGAGACCGCGGTGGCGGCCGACGACGTCCATACGGCCAACCGCCTGGCCGTCGAGAGGGCTCTGGCCGCGGAGATCGCCGCGCTCAAAGGAGAGCTCCTCAAGATGGACCAGCGCCGCCGGGAGGAGAGGGACAAGCTCCTGACGGCCCTCATGCGCACCCAGCGCGAGCTCCGGACTCTCCGCTACGAGGTCGGCCTCACCCTGTCGCGCCGGGAGAGGAAGAAGCGCCGGGGGTTCTGGGCCTGGCTCTTCGACCTCTGACCGTCGGGGACCGGCCCGGCACCGGCGGCCGGTCCGCCTCCCCGTTCAAGCCCAGACCTGCGAGACGTGGAGCACGCGGAAGCCGGCCTCCACGAGGTCGTCGACGATCGGCTTCGATTCGACGGTGTCAACCCGGAGGACGACGTCTCCGAACGGACGCCCCGGCTCGAAGGTCACGAGGCTGATGATGTTCACCCCGTGCCTCTTGACTATCTCGGTCACCTTGGCGAGCTGACCGACGCGTTCAGGCACGACCAGGGAGATCCTCGTGCCGGGCCTCTCCAGCCCCAGCATCTCCACGAAGACCTTGAAGAAGTCGGGCTCGGTGATGACCCCCACGACCCGGTCGTTCTCGTCGACGACCGGAAGCAGGTCGATCTCCTTCTGGTACATGATGCGTGCGGCTTCCTCGATGATCTCGTCTTCGCGGATGGTCAAGGGCTGGTCGGTCATCACCTCGGCGACCTTCGTCTCGCGGAGGTACTCCTCGGTGCGGTCGGTCTCGGCGAGGCGGGAGAGGATGTCCCACGTGGTGACGACCCCCACGACCTTGCCGTCGGCGACGACAGGCAGACCCTCGAAGCTTTTTTCCTTGACTATCGCATACACCTTGGCCAGAGAGTCTTCCGGCGAGACACAGACGTAGTCCCTGGACATTCTCGAACGGACGAACACGTCGGTCCAGCCTCCTTCCAGGCTCTCGAGGTGGGCGGTGAGCCGGTCCGGTCCCGTTCCCGGTCACCGGGTCGGGGCAGGCCCTGTGCTCAACTACGACGCCGGTCACGGGAAACCTCCACGCCGGGGGCGAGATCAGGGGAACCGGTCTCCCGCCGGCGCACCGACGGCGCGGGCGGGGGGGAGGGAGGAGGCACGGGAAGCCGAAAGACCAGGTGGAGCGGGGTGCGTGCCAAGGGGGCGACCTTTCGAGGGAGGGAGCGGCGATGGGCGGTTCGAGAGGTTCTACGGACGGCGCCCCGGGTGTCTTCCGGCCGCCGCGGGTGGTGGAGAAGCCGTGGGGCAGGGAGCTCTGGTGGGCCGAGACAGAAGCCTATCTCGGGAAGGTGCTCGAGGTGCGGGCAGGGCACTGCCTCAGCCTGCAGTACCACCGGGAGAAGCTGGAGACCCTCTTCTTCTCGGGCGGCCGGGGACGCCTGACTCTGGGCGGAGCCGAACACGACATCCGGCCGGGCATGTCCGTGACCATCCCTCCGGGTGTCCGTCACCGCATCTCGGCCGAGACCGACCTCACCATCCTGGAGGTCTCCACCGCCCACCCGGACGATGTCGTGAGAGTGGAAGACGCCTACGGTCGGGAGGGCGGCCGGGAGGCGGACAGAGGATGACCCTGCTCGGAGCGCTGGACCTGGGCGGGACGAAGATCCTCGCCGGCGTCTTCGAGGCCGACGACCTAGACGTCGGGGAGCCGGCAGGTCTCACGGCGTGGCGCCCGGTGGGCCGGAGGCAGGTGAAGACCAGGGCCGAGGAAGGGCCGGAGGCGGTCGTGGCCCGGATGGCGGACCTTCTCAGGGACCTGGCGGGGTCGCGGACGGTCAGGGCCGTGGGCCTGGCGTCTCCCGGTCCGCTCGACACCCGGAGAGGCGTCATCATCCACGCCCCCAACCTCCACTGGCGTGACGTCCCGGTGGTCGAGCGCCTGGAGGGTCTCGTCGGCGCTCCGGTGTTCCTGGACAACGATGCCAACCTCGCCGCCCTGGCCGAGTGGTCGGTGCGCGACGGCCCCGACCCGCTTCTCCTCGCGACGGTCGGCACGGGCGTCGGCGGCGGCATCGTCATCGGAGGCGAGATCTTTCACGGCTTCCGCGACGCCGCGGGGGAGCTCGGCCACATCACCGTGGCGGCGGGGGGCGCTCCCGTCGAGTGCAACTGCGGCAACCGGGGGTGCCTGGAGACCGCGGCCTCGGGGTCCGCCCTCCAGAGACGGCTTCGGGAGCGCCTCGGCCGTGACGTGACGGCCGGCGAGCTCGCCCGGCTCCTCGCGGCCGGGGACCCTCGGGCCTTGGAGGCCGTCTCCGAGACGGCCCGCTGGCTGGGGGTCGGCCTCGCCGCCGCGGCCGCCCTGCTGGACCCGGAGGTCATCGTTGTCGGCGGCGGCGTGGCCGGGCTGGGGGAGCCTTTCCTCAGGGTCGTCCGCGAGGAGGTCCGGGCCAGGCTGATGCCCGCGTCCTGGCGCGGGAAGGGAGGGCCGCAGGTGGAGGCGGCCCGGCTCGGACGTGACGCCGCGCTGCTCGGAGCGGCGCTCCTCGCCCGGCGGCGCCTGGCCGTCGGCGGTCCGCACAACGGGAAGGACGGGAAGAGGGACCCGAGGAAGGGGGACCCGGCATGAAGGAGCCCGGCGCAGGCGGCGGCCCTGTGTCCGTCCACGTGGTCTGCCACACCCACTGGGACAGGGAGTGGTATCTCCCCTTCGAGAGCTTCCGGCTGAAACTCGTCGACATGGTGGACAGGCTCCTTGACATCCTGGAGGCCGAGCCGGAGTACAGGCACTTCCTGCTCGACGGCCAGACCGTGGTCGTCGAGGACTATCTCGAGTTCCGTCCTGAGAACGCCCGGCGCCTGCAGCGGCTGGCCGCTGACGGACGGCTCGGCCTGGGACCCTGGTACGTCCTCCCCGACGAGTTCCTCGTAGACGGTGAGGCGCTGGTGCGGAACCTCGCCCTCGGCCTGAGGAGCGCCGAGGCGGCCGGTGGAGCCATGAGGGTCGGTTACGTCCCCGACCAGTTCGGCCACACGGCCGACCTGCCCACCGTGCTGAGGGGGTTCGGCATGCGGGAGGCGTGTCTCTGGCGCGGCGTGGGGGAGGACGTCGAGGGCCATGCCTTCTTCTGGCGGGCGCCGTCGGGGGCGGAGGTCCTCGTCGGGTACCTGGCGACGAGCTATTCCAATGCCGCCGGCCTGCCGCCCGACCCTGCCGAGGCCGGCCGCCGCGTCAGGGAGGCGGTGGCCGAGCTGGAGCCCTTCGCCGCCGTGCCCGTGTATCTTCTCATGAACGGCTCCGACCACCTGCCCCCCCGCCCGGGCACGGGGCGGGCGCTGACTCTGGTCGACCGGGAGTGGGAAGGCGACCGTGTCCGGGTGTCAAGCCTTCCCGAGTACTTCGCCGAGCTGCGGAAGGCGCTGGGGGACGCTCTTCCCGGCGAGGTCCGGGCCGGAGGACGGCGGTCGGCCGTGGTGACGGGTGAGCTCCGGTCCGGGCGCCGGGCCCCGGTCCTGGCGGGGACGCTCTCGGCCCGCCTCCGCCAGAAACAGCGGAACCACCGGGTCGAGTCGCTCCTCACGCGGAAGGTGGAGCCGGCGTCAGCCATGGCCTGGCTCCTGGGAGCCCTGCCCTACCCGACGGCGGAACTCGACTACGCCTGGCGTCTCCTCCTGAAGAACCACCCGCACGACAGCATCTGCGGGTGCAGCATCGATGTCGTGCACCGGGAGATGGAGACGAGGTTCGACAAGGTCGAGCAGGTCGGAAAGGGTCTCCTGGAGCGGGCGGAAGCCGCCCTGGACCGGCGCCTCCGGGCGGGAGGGACGGAGTTCGTCGTCGTCAACTGCGGTCCGGTGCGGAGGGGCGGCCTCGTCGAGGCCGTCGCGCCGGACGCAGACCACCTGACGGTGCGGGCGGCGGCACCAGGTGACGCGACCTCGGCCTCACAGGCCGCCCGGTGGACGGCGGGGGAGGGGGCGGGCGACCTCGGGGTCCCCTGCCAGGAGGTCGCCGCCGGCGGCGAGGACACGGTCTTCGACCTCGAGCTCTCACCCCTTCAGCTCCGCGGCCTCCTCCCGCTCCTGCCCGGACGCGAGATCCTGGGTATGGTCGTGGACCAGGTGCGGCTGAGCCGTCCCGAACCGGGCAGGGCCCGGATCGAACTGGTCCTCGGCGACCGTGAGGTCGGGGACCTCGACATGACCGCCCTGAAGGAGGAGGTCCGGGCCCTCATCTCCGACCCGGCGGTGCAGCGGGTCCGCGTCCTCGGCCGCCGCTCCCGCGAGCGGCGGGTCATCTTCCTCGCCGAGGACGTCCCGGGCCTCGGCTGGCGGCGCTACAGGGTCGAGGCGGCCCCGGGGGGCGGACCGTGGGCGGCGGCGCCCCGTCCCGCCCGGGCCGACCGGACGGCCGCGGGGGTGACGGACGGTCCGGAGGGGCCCGGCCTGGAGAACGACGTCTTCAGGGTCGTCGTCCGCCCCGACGGGACCCTCGACGTGACGGACAAGAGGTCGGGACTGACGTACCCGGGTCTACACCGCCTGACCGACGGAGGGGACCGGGGCGACCTCTACACGTACTGCCCACCTCCGGAGGACCACATCGTCTCCCGGCCCCTCCGCCGGGTGAAGGTGCGGGTCGTCGAGACGGGACCGGTGAGGGCGACACTGGAGGTCACCGCCCTCTACCGTCTGCCTGTCGGGCTCTCGGCGGACAGGAGAAGGCGGCTGAGGGACCGGCGACATGTAGTCGAGATGGAGGTCGTCACCCTGGTCAGCCTGGTGGCCGGGGAGGCTTTGGTACGCCTGAGGACGGTCTTCGACAACCGCGCCCGCGACCACCGTCTTCAGGCCGTCTTCCCGGTGCCCCGTCCCTTCGACTCGCACTACGCTCTGAGCCACTTCTCCGTGGTGCAGCGCCCGGCGGTCGAGCCCGTGGGCGACGGCGGCGCATGGGCGGAGCTGCCCTCGGGCACGTGGCCTCACCGCGGGTTCTTCGGAGCCGGGGGGCTCACCGTCTTCGCCCCCGGCCTGCCCGAGTACGCGGTGGTCGGCCGCGGAGAGGGACTCGCCCTCACCCTCGTGAGGAGCGTCGGCTGGCTGTCCCGGGACGACCTCGAGAACCGGCCCGGGCACGCGGGCCCCGGGGTGGCCACACCTGAGGGGCAATGCCCCGGCCGGCACGAACTGGAGTACGCCCTGTCGGTGCACCGCGGCGACTGGCGGGAGGCCGGGGCCGTGGACCTGCTCGGCCGGCTCGAGCCGCCGCTGCTGTGCCTGTCCCGGGCGGGACCGTCCCAGACCGGGAACGGCGGCCCGGGTGGCGCGCACGGTGACGGCGGCGACCCGGAGGTGCGGCCGGTGGGCCCGGACGGGACCCTCCGGGCGGCGGGCGGCCTGCTCGAACTCAGGGTCCTCGAGGCGGAGCGGCCTGACGCCGTCGTGGTCACGGCCGTCAAGAAGAGCTTCGAAGGACCGGGCGACGGGGAGACCTGCCGGCTGGTGGTGCGCCTGGTGAACCTCTCGCCGACGTGCGCGACGGTGCTCTTCGAAGCCGGGGCCGGGGCCTGCCTCGGACCGCCCGAACGGCTCGACCTGGCCGAACGCCCGGCACGCGGCGAGGGAGCGGAGCCCTCCTGGGAGCTCCGCCTCGACCCGTGGGAACTCGTCACCGTGGGCCTGCCTCTGGCCCCGGCCGGGGGCCCGAACGGTTTGCCTCCGAGGCTGAAGGGATACACTGGATGACGCAGAAGAGGTCCAGCCCATCTGGACCGGCGCAGTCCCCCCTGCCGCGCTCGGTGACGGCGCACAGGTGACGCCGCCGAGAGGCCTTCCCCGGACGAAAGGAACGGAGGCTCCCTCATGGAGTCAAGGTACGACCCTGAACTGGCCTGGCGGGTCCACGGCCGGCGGCCGGACGCCGACGAGCCGCCGAGGGCCCATGTCGAGACCTACGGGTGCCAGATGAACGTCCACGACTCGGAGGTCATAAGGGGCGTTCTGGCTGAGATCGGCTACGAGAAGGCCGGCGGCCCGGAGGACGCCGACCTCATCCTTGTCAACACCTGTTGCGTGCGCGAGACGGCGGAGAAGCGCATCCTGGGCCGTATCGGTGAGCTGCAGGGACTCAAGCGCCGGCACCCGGGCCTGGTCATCGTTGTCGCCGGCTGCATGAGCCAGCAGGAAGGGGCGGTGGAGCGCATCCTGCGGCGGGCGTCCGGGGTCGACATCATCATGGGCACCCACAACCTCTACCGCCTGCCCGACCTCATCCAGGAGGCGGCCGCCGCCAGGGCCGGGGCCCGCCCGGGGCCGGTGGTGGAGGTCTGGACCGAGGCCCGGGGCGAGGTCGTCGAGGGCCTTCCCGTGCGGCGGGACCCCGGTGTGCGGGCCTGGGTGACCATCATGTACGGCTGTGACAGCTTCTGCACCTACTGCATCGTGCCCTATGTCAGGGGGCGCGAGAGGAGCCGCCTTCCCGAGGACATCCGGCGGGAGGTGGAGGAGCTGGCTCTGGAGGGCTTCAAGGAGGTCTACCTGCTCGGGCAGAACGTGAACTCCTACGGCCGCGACCTGCCGGCGGGTCCCGGGCGGACCTTCTCCGGGCTCCTCCGGGAGCTCGACCGGGTCGAAGGGGTGGCGCGCATCAGGTACACCACATCCCACCCGCGCAACTTCACCGACGACATCATCGAGGCCGTGGCCGAATGCGAACGGGTGTGTGAGAACTTCCACCTTCCCGCCCAGTCGGGCTCGACGCGCATCCTGAAGAGGATGAACCGCGGTTACACGCGCGAGGACTACCTGGCCCTCGTCGAGCGCATCCGGCGCCGGGTCCCCGGGGCGGCCTTCTCCACCGATCTCATCGTGGGCTTCCCGGGCGAGACCGACGCCGACTTCGAGGACACCCTCAGCCTGGTGCGGGAGGTCCGCTTCGATTCGGCGTTCACCTTCGCCTACTCACCCCGGAGGGGGACCCCCGCCGCGGAGGCGCCGGACCAGGTCCCGCCCGAGGTGAAGAAGGAGAGGCTCCACCGTCTCATCGAAACCCAGAACGAGGTGAGCCTGGCCAGGAACCGCGAGCTCGTCGGCTGTGAGGTGGAGGTGCTGGTCGAGGGTGAGGCCGAGAGGCGCCCGGGACTCGCCGCCGGCCGCAGCCGGACGAACAAGCTCGTCCTCTTCAGGCCCCCGGAAGGGGTGAAGCCCGCCGACCTCGTCGGCCGCGAGGTCGTCGTGAGGGTGGAGGAGGCCCACACGTGGAGCCTCGAGGGCCGTTGCGTGGGGGACCGGGACGCCGGCGGGCCGAACGCGGGACGCGTCCGTGCGGAGGGAAGGTGCCCGTCCTGACCGACAGCCTGTCGACCCCGATGATGAAGCAGTACCACCGGCTCAAGGCGGTCCATCCCGACGCCCTCCTCTTCTTCAGGCTGGGCGACTTCTACGAGATGTTCTTCGAGGACGCGGAGGTGGGGGCCAGGGAGCTCGACATCACCCTCACCTCGCGCACGACGGGAGGGGGCCGCAGGGTCCCGATGTGCGGGGTCCCGCATCACTCCGCCGAGGGGTACATAGCCCGCCTCGTCGAGAAGGGCTACAAGGTGGCTGTGTGCGAGCAGGTCGAGGACCCGCGCAAGGCCAAGGGACTCGTCCGCCGGGAGGTGGTGAGGGTCGTCACCCCGGGGACGGTCCTCGACCCGACGTCCCTTCCCGAGAAGGGCAACAACTACATCGCCTGCGTGGCCCTCGACCCGAAGACGGGGTCCCTGGGCCTGGCCTGGCTGGACTACTCCACCGGCGAGTTCCGAGCCGAGGACTTCTCGGGCGAGGCGGGCCGGGCGAGGTTCGCGGCCGAGTTCTCCTGCCTCGAACCGGCCGAGGTCGTGGCCCAGCCGGCCGTCGGAGAGGACCCCGAGGTCTCCGGGATTGTCGCGGCCTCCCTCAGGACCCCCCTGAGGACGTACCGTGAACAGGCCTTCCGGCCCGCGGAGGCGGCCCGGACCCTCCTTGAGCACTTCGGAACAGCCTCCCTGGAGCCCTATGGTCTCGCCGGTCGGCCCCTGGCCACGGCCGCCGCCGGCGCCCTCATCGCCTACCTCCGGGACTGCCAGGTCGGGAGCCTCGGGCACATTCGCACCCTGCGCACCGACACGGGCGGCAGGACGATGGCCCTCGACGCCGCCACCCGGCGCAACCTCGAGCTCGTCGAACCCCTGCGCTCCGGCGGACCGGAGGCCGGGGCGACCCCGGGTGGCGCCTCCGGACCGCGGAGGCGTCGGGCCACCCTGCTCGGCGTGCTCGACCACACCGTGACCGCCGCGGGGGGCCGGACCCTGCGCTCCTGGGTCCTCCACCCGTTGACCGAGCTGGACCCCATCCGCTCGAGGCAGGAGGCTGTGGCCCGGCTCGTCGAGCGTGAGCTCGTCCGGGAGGAGCTGCGGACGGAACTGCGCCGGGTCCACGACCTGGAGAGGCTCGTGGCCCGGGCCGAGGCCGGTTCGGCCGGAGCCCGCGACCTTCTCGCCCTGGCGGAATCGCTCCGGGCCGTCCCCGCCCTGCGGGCCGGCCTGGAGGGACCGGAGGGTGCCGGCGCCAGCGCCGCCCTCCTCATGGAACTGGCCCGCCGCCTCGACCCCGTGCCGGAGCTGGTGGCCCTCATCGAGAGGGCCCTGGACGACGACCCTCCGGCCGGGCTGAAGGACGGCGGGCTCATCCGGCCCGGCTACTCGGAGGAGGTCGACCGCCTCAGAGCGGCGGCCCGGGACGGCAAGGCGTGGATAGCGGAGCTCGAGGCGGCCGAGAGGGCCCGCACCGGGGTGAAGTCCCTGAAGGTCGGCTACAACCGGGTCTTCGGCTACTACATCGAGGTGACACGGGCGAACCTCGACGCCGTCCCGGCCGACTACATCCGCAAGCAGACCCTCGCCAACGCGGAGCGGTTCGTGACCCCCGAGCTGAAGGAGAAAGAGGCCGAGGTGGTCGGAGCCGAGGAGAGGCTCAAAGAGCTCGAGTACGAACTCTTCTGCGAGGTGAGGGCCAGGGCCGCGGCCGAGGCGGCGCGGGTCCAGGCGACGGCGCGGGCCGTGGCTGAGCTCGACGCCCTGCTCTCCCTGGCCGAAGCCGCCAGGCGCAACCGCTACGTCCGGCCCGAGCTCACCGAGGAGGTCGGACTCTCCATCACCGCCGGCCGCCACCCCGTCGTCGAGCGCCTCCAGGCCGGGGAGGAGTTCGTCCCCAACGATTGTCAGCTCGGGGGCGACGCCCCGGCCTTCGCCGTCGTGACCGGTCCGAACATGGCGGGGAAGAGCACCTACTGCCGTCAGGTGGCCCTCATCGTGCTGATGGCCCAGATGGGCGGCTTCGTCCCCGCCGACTCCGCCCGCATCGGCCTGGTGGACCGTATCTTCACCCGTATCGGGGCCGCGGACGAGCTGGCGGGGGGCAGGAGCACCTTCATGGTCGAGATGTCGGAGACCGCCCACATCCTGAACCACGCCACACGGCGTAGCCTCATCATCCTCGACGAGGTCGGTCGGGGGACGAGCACCTACGACGGGCTCAGCCTGGCCTGGGCCGTCTCCGAGCACATCGCCCGGTCCATCGGGGCCTTGACCCTGTTCGCGACGCATTACCACGAGCTGACGGAGCTCGAGGGGTCGGTCCCGGGTGTGGCCAACTACTGCGTCTCCGTCCGCGAGGTCGGGGAGGAAATCGTCTTTCTGAGGAAGGTCGTCCGCGGGGCCGTGGACCGGAGCTACGGCATCCAGGTGGCCAGACTGGCCGGGCTGCCGGCCGGCGTCATCCAGCGCGCACGGGAGATCCTCGCCGAGCTCGAGCGGTCGGCCGCCCTGGAGCAGGCGGCGAGGGCCAAAGCCGAGGCCGCCGCCGCGTCGGGCGGCACCTTCCACCAGCTCGCCCTTTTCGAGGCCGGGCCGTCGCCCGTCGAGGAGGAGATCGCCTCGCTGGACCTGGTGAACCTCACCCCGCTCGAGGCTTTGAACAAGCTGTACGAGCTCCAGGAGCGGGTCAGGGAAAGGGTCAGGAGCGGGGGAAGGGGGTGAAGGGCCACGGGCCGGATCTGCGTTCTTGAGGAGGCCGTGGCCGGCCGCATCGCGGCCGGCGAGGTCGTCGAGCGGCCCGCATCGGTGGTCAAGGAGCTCGTGGAGAACTCCCTGGACGCCGGAGCGAGCCGCATCGAGGTGGAACTCGTCGACGGCGGCCGGTCGCTCGTCAAGGTGTCCGACGACGGAGAGGGCATGGACGCCGAGGACGCGCGCCTGGCCTTCGAGAGGCACGCGACGAGCAAGCTCTCCAGGCCCGAGGACCTTGACAGGATCACCAGCTACGGGTTCCGGGGCGAGGCCCTGCCCTCGATCGCCGCCGTCTCCCGTGTGAAGCTGGTGACCTGCCCTGCAGGGGCCGCCGAGGGGACGGAGGTCCTCTGTGAAGGTGGGGAGGTCAGCGCCGTGAGGCCGGGCCCGGCCAGGCCCGGCACGGTGGTGTGGGTCCGCGACCTCTTCTTCAACACCCCGGCCCGCCGCGAGGCCATGGGGTCGGCGGCGGCCGAGACGGCCAGAGCGGCGGAGGTCCTGGCGGCGCTGGCCCTCGCGGCCCCGGGGGTCGCGGTCAGCCTCAGGAGCGAGGGAAACCTCCTCTGGTCCACTCCAGGCACCGGGAACCTTCTCGACGCCGTGGCCGCCCTCTTCGGGGCGGCCTTCGCCCGGGGGATGGTCCCGGTCGAGAGCCTGAAGGGGCCGGTCAGGGTAAGGGGTCTCGCGGGCCTGCCGGCCGTCTCGAGGCGTGACGGCAGGCGCCAGCACCTCGTCGTGAACGGCCGGCCGGTGACCCCGCGCCTCATCCGGACCGCGGTCGAACGGGCCTACCGGGGCCTCCTCGAGGCCGGGCGCACCCCCGCTTTCGTCATGGCCCTGGAGGTCCCGCCCGACCGGGTCGACGTGAACGTTCACCCGGCCAAGACCTTCGTCAGGTTCCGGGACCGCAGGGAGGTCGAAGGGGCCGTCTACCACTCGCTCCGGGATGCCCTGGAGCGGCGGGACCTCTTCGCCGGACGGCTGGCGCCCGCGGCCCGGGAACCGGGCGGCCAGGAGGGCGACATTCGCGGCGGCGGTGTGGAGGCGCGGGAGACGGGCCCCCTCTGGGGCCTGCCCGTTCCGGGGGAGGTCCCGGTGGGCCCGGAGGCCTCGAGCCGGCCCGACGCCGTCGACTTCGGCGCCCTTGAACCTCTCGGGCAGGTCGGAGGGCTCTTCATCGCCGCCCGGGGCCCGGACGGACTCTACCTGGTGGACCAGCACGCCGCACATGAGCGCGTGCTCTACGAGAGGCTTCTGGCCGCAGGTCAGAGGGGGGAACGCGCGGCCCAGGTCCTCGTGGCCCCGGAGACACTGGACCTCGGACCCGGGGAAGAGGAGGCGCTGTCCTCGAGCCTGGAGGTGCTGCGGGAGACCGGGTTCGACATCGCGCCCTTCGGCGGCCGCACGGTGATGGTCAGGGCCGTGCCGGCGGCGCTGGCGGGAATGTCGGGCGCCCGGCTCGTGGCCGACTTCCTCGACCGGTTCGGACGCGAGAAGGCGCCCCCCGGGAAGCCCCCGGAGTCCGACCGGATGCAGGCCGCCCGCATCCTGGCCTCCTGCCGGGCGGCCGTGAAGGGCGGGGAAGCCCTGACCCTCGAGGCCATGGGGGCGCTCCTCCGGGACCTGGCCGGCTGTGCCGAGCCCCGCACCTGCCCGCACGGGCGCCCGACGGTCCTCAAGCTCGGGCTAGACGAGATAAGGCGCCGGTTCGGGCGCAGCTAGACGCTTCAGCGTGAGGGAGCGAGAAGCCTTGCCTCCGGTGGTGGTCATCCTCGGACCAACGGCCGTGGGGAAGACCGAACTCTCGCTGGCCGTGGCCCGGCGCCTGGAAGCCGAGATCGTCTCCGCCGACTCGATGCAGGTCTACCGGGGAATGGACATCGGGACGGCCAAACCCGACCGGGCCGTGCGGGCGGAGATACCCCACCACCTCATCGACATCGTCGACCCCGACGAACCCTTCAGTGTGGCCGACTGGGTCTCGCGGGCGCAGCCCCTGCTCGAGGTCATCCGCGAGAAGGGAAAGGTCCCCCTGGTCACCGGAGGGACCCCTCTCTACCTTGAAGCGCTCTTCGGGAGGTTCGCCCTCGCCAGAGGCGCAGAGGCGAACCCGGACCTCCGGGCCCGCCTCGAGCGGCAGGCCCGCCGGTACGGCCCTTCGTACCTGCACCGGAAGGTCCAGGCCGTCGACCCCGCGGCGGCCGCCCGCATCCACCCTTCCGACCTCAAGCGAACGGTCAGGGCCCTGGAGGTGTACCTCACCACCGGAAGGCCCCTGACCCGGCTCGAGAAGGAGGCCGAGGAACGGCTCAGGGCCGAGGGGGGACGGGTCCCAGGGCGGGTGCTGCTGTTCGGGCTCTGGCGCCCGAGGGCGGAACTGGTGAAGAGGATCGAGGCCCGGGCGCGGCAGATGCTCGAGGCCGGTCTCGTCGAGGAGGTCAGGCGGCTCCTCGACGCGGGCTATGACCCTGCCCTGCCCTCGATGCAGGCGGTGGGGTACAAGGAGATCGTGCTTTACCTTCAAGGGCGGGTGGGTCTGGACGAGGCCGTGAGGCTCATGGTGAGGAACACCCGCCGCCTGGCCAAACGCCAGATGACCTGGTTCAGGAGGGACCCGCGCATACAGTGGCTGAAAGCGGGTATCAATATGCAGAGCAGCGTGGAAGATATTGTTACCTCTGTGGGAGGAGAACTATGACCGCCCAAAGAATGTATGTCCCCGCACAAGGCCAGGCGAACCTGAGGAGCGATGGGAGAATAATGGCGCGGACCCCGACCAACCTGCAGGACGCCGTCCTGAACCAGATCCGCAAGGGGAACATTCCCGTCACCGTCTACCTGGTGAACGGAGTCCAGCTCAAAGGTGTGATCAGAGCCTTCGACAACTTCACCGTCATGCTGGAGCACGAGGGCAAGCAGCTCATGGTCTACAAGCACGCCATCTCGACCGTGAGCCCGATGAGACCGGTCAACTACCTCCCCGCTTCCGCGAACGCCGAGCAGCGCCGACCGGCGCCGGCCGAGGGACCCGGCGGCGGCTAGAGGCGCCCCTGATGCGACCCTGCCCGGGGCCCGGGCTCGAAGGCCCGGGCCCCGTTCCGTTTCCCGCCGCAAGGGCACACCCACGCCACCACCCCCCGCACCCCGTGACCCTCGCTCCCGGTCCCCGCGTATGATGAAGGACGGTCGGGCGGCCGTATCGTCCGGGGCGACCGCCCGGCTTTCCGGCACAAGGGGGACAGCCGTCCCGGACGCCAGACGACAAAGAAGGCGGGCGTGCGATGGCCAGGTTCGACCGCCGGCGCATCCCTTCGGGCGGGCTCGGACCGAAGGGGTCCAAGACGGAGGACATATTCGGCCGTCTCGAGCGGGGGGAGACCACCGTGGGGGAGGCCCTCCGTGTCCTGCGCCTGTCGACGGCGAGGGCCGAGGCCGAACCCGACTCCGGGGCCGGCACCTCGGCCGAGGCCAGACTCGACGAGAGCTTCGAGGAACTCGACTCCCTGGTCGGTCTTGACAGCGTGAAGCGCCTCGTCCGGGAGCTCCACGCCTTCATCGTCATCCAGAGACAGAGGGCACGCGAGGGACTCGCGGCCGAGCCCATGGTCCTGCACATGGTCTTCAAGGGGAACCCGGGGACGGGGAAGACGACGGTGGCCCGCATCCTGGGACGGATTCTGAAGTCCACCGGCGTGCTCCAGAAGGGCCACCTCGTGGAGTGCGAGAGGGCCGACCTCGTCGGCGAGTACATCGGACATACGGCCCAGAAGACCCGTGAGCAGATCCGCAAGGCCCTCGGCGGCATCCTCTTCGTCGACGAGGGTTACGCGCTGGCCCGCGGCGGCGAGAAGGACTTCGGCAAGGAGGCCATCGACACCCTCGTCAAGGCCATGGAAGACCACAAGGACGAGCTCGTCGTCATCCTGGCCGGCTACCGCAACGAGATGCAGCAGTTCCTCGAGAGCAACCCCGGGCTCCAGTCACGGTTCCCCATCCAGATAGACTTCCCCGACTTCACCCTCGAGGAGCTCATGAAGATAGCAGACCTGATGTTGCAGAAGAGGCAGTACACGATGACCCCCGAGGCCCGGCGGGTGCTCCGGGAACGCCTGCTCCATCACCGCCGGCTCCCCTACGGGGACGAGAACGCCGGTAACGCCAGACTGGTCAGGAACCTCATCGAGAAGGCCATCAGGCGGCAGGCGCTCCGGCTCGTGGGGCGGCCGAACCTCTCACGGGCCGAACTGATGACCATCCAGGCCGTGGACATGGCCGACGATGAGACAGGGAAGGGGAAGGCTTGAAGGAAGCCATCGTCATCGGCCGCCCGAACGTGGGCAAGACCCTCTTGACCATCAACCTTGCCGAGTTCCTCGGCCAGAGGCGTGTGGAGGTCATGTTCAGGCCGAGGGACGGGGCGGCCTACACGCGCATCTACTCCATCGCCCAGGCCCGGGCGGACCTCGTGGCCGAGACGCCTCACCGGACCCGATGCCTGCAGTCTCTGGTCCTGAGCGTCCCGCGAGGAAAAGGCGTGCGCAAGGTCGTCGTGACGGACACCACCGGGCTGTGCGACGAGATCCACCCTTCCTCGGCGGTCAGACGCGCCATGGCCGACACCATCCGGAGCGTGGCCCGGGCCGTCATCATCCTGCACGTCGTGGACCCGCTTCAGCCTCTCAGCGGGGTCGACCTCGACATCCTCCGCTTCGGCCAGACCCAGGAGGGCTACGCGCTCGTGGCCAACATGATGGACCTGCCCGGCCGGGCGGAACGACTCCCGGAGCTCGTGCGGGCGGCAAGACCTGCGCCCGTCCTGGCCGTCTCGGCCCTCAAGCGCACCGGACTGGGGGAGGTGAGGGCTTTTCTTCGCCGCCATCTCTGACGCTCCCGGCGGACCCGTTCTGAGCCTCGTCGCCGGCCCGGCGGCCGCCCTGCTCGAGGGCCTGGCGACAGGCCTGGCCGTCTTCCTGACGGCCCTGGCGGTCAAGCTCGTGGACGACCTCCTGGACGAGCCGGCCCGGGCCAGGCCGCCCGCGGGGCCAGCTTCGGCCGCGTACGCCTGCCTTCTGCTGGCCCTCGCCGCGGGGCTGTGCCCGCGCGCGGCGGTGTCCCTGTTCCTCGCGGCCTACGCGGTCGGGATGCTCCCCTCACCGGTCCAGCGTCAGCCGACGGGCATGGCCGGGTGGGTCGAGAGCGCGATTGCCGTGACCCTCTCGGCCGCGCTGGCGGGACCGGTCGAGACGGCCGGGTCGGTCCTCACCATGCTCGCCGTGCAGCTCCTCGATGACGCCTGGGACCTCGAGCGTGACCGGAACGAGGCCCGCCCGAACATGGCGCAGGCCGTCGGGAGAGGCCCGGCCGTCCTCCTGGCCGTCGGCGTGTACGGGGTGGCCGCCTGGTTGGACCCCGCCAAGGCCCTGGCGGCCGGCGTCGCGGCTGCGGGAATCCTCACCGGCCTGTGCCCCCTGCCGCCTGCCGGCGGCGACGGGGGCGTGCCGATCGGTGCCGCGGACGCAGCCGCCGGGGGCAAGGACGGCCGCCGCGCTGGCGCCGTCGCGCGGGGTGAGGCGGTCTTCCGTCTTGCCGCCCTCGGGGTCGCCTCCGCCACGGCCGCGGCGGTCGCGCGACTTGTCCGCCACTTCCGTCTGGTAGCCGCACCGGCCGCCGAGAGCGCCGCGGGCGGCCTTCCCGCAGGTCCCGGCACCGGCCCCGGCGACCTGGCCGTCCTGCCGCCGTGGGCCGGCTGGGCGGTCCTGGCCGCGGTCTGCCTCCTCGCCGCCGTCGCCGTTGCCGGGCTGGTCATGGCCTACCGGCGGGGCCGCCGGGAGGGGGCGGAACGGGAGAAGCGGGCGGCGGCGGCCCTGGCCGCCCTCCAGCGGTTGGCCGACCGTCTGGATTCCGCTCGGGGGCCCGGTCCCGGGACGGGGGAGACAGACCACAGGAGGTCCTGAGCCGTCGCCTGCCCCTGTTCCCGCAAACCTACCGCGGCCCGTTCCTGTTGCTCCCCTGGGAACACGGGGGATATAATCCTTCCGTGGAACCGCACGAAGAAGACCGGCCAGAGACCCCTCGTAGTCTTGACCGCCCCTTCGAAACCGGGCGCGGGCCGTTGCGCGTGGTCGTCGTCGGCCTGGACCGGCCGGTCGGTGCGGGCCAGGACGTGACGTGCGAGGAGTCCCTCGAGGAACTCGCCCTTCTCGTGACGACGTGGGGCGCGGTGGTCGTGGGCCGGGTCATCCAGTCGCGCGAGCGCCCGGACCCTGTCCGGTACCTGGGACGCGGGAAACTCGAGGAGGTCGGCCGTCTCGTCCGCGAGAGGGCCGCCGACTACGTCGTGACCGATGACGAGCTGACCCCGGTCCAGCTCAGGAACCTCGAGAACGCCTTGGACGTGGCCGTCCTGGACCGGACGCAGGTCATCCTCGACATCTTCGCCCGCCGGGCCCGCAGCCGGGAAGGCAAGCTCCAGGTCGAACTCGCCCGGGCGCTTTACGCCCTCCCCAGGCTCACCGGAAAGGGCCGGGTCCTCTCCCGTCTGGGCGGCGGCATCGGGACCAGAGGACCCGGTGAGACGCGGCTCGAGGTCGAACGTCGGCTCCTCCGCGACCGCATAACGGTGCTGAGGCGTGAGATAGCCGAGCTGGGACGGCAGCGGGAGGTCCAGGTCAGGGCCAGGCGCCAGTCCCTCATCCCCCTGGCCGCCATCGTCGGCTACACCAACGCCGGGAAGTCCACCCTCTTCAACCGCCTGACGGGGGCCGGGGTCCTCGCCGAGGACAAGCTCTTCGCCACCCTCGACCCGGTGGTGAGACGCATCGAACTCCCGGACAACCAGAAGCTCCTCGTCAGCGACACCGTCGGCTTCATCCGAAAGCTCCCGCACGACCTGGTCGCTTCCTTCCGCGCGACGCTCGAGGAGGTCCGGGACGCCGACGTCCTTGTTCACGTCGTGGACGTGTCCAACCCCTCGTGGGCGGAGTTCACCCGGGCCGCGGGCTCGGTCCTTGCCGACATCGGCGTGGCCGCCACTCCGGTGGTCTACGTCCTCAACAAGACCGACCGCCTCCCCGGCGGCCGGGCGGCGGCCCTCGCCCTGCCCGAGGCAAGGCTTATAGGGCGGAGCGCACGGGTGGTCGCCCTGTCGGCGAGGACGGGGGAGGGGATGGACGACCTTCTCCGCGCCCTCGCGGCCGAGCTTTCCGGCAGGCGGCGCCTCTACTCCTTCAAGATCCCCTACGAGCGTTCGGCCGTGCTGTCCATCCTGCACGAGGAGGGCCACGTTCTGAAGGAGGAGTTCGACGAGGACGGGGTCGCCGTCGAGGCGGAGCTGGAGCCGATCCTCGCCCACCGCGTGGCCGCGGCCATCACCGCCGGCGCCGGCCGGGAGACGGCGGCCGGACGCGATTATGTCACCCGTCGCCATCCTCGCGAGAGGCCGGGTCAGGAAAGACATAATCAGCCGTAGCGGCCTCCGGCGGCCAGATGATCGCGTGCCGTCCGCCGAGCACCTGGAGGACGAAGGTCGGTGTCCGGTTCTGGTTGGTGTACCCGTCGAAACTCTCGAAACGTACCGGGCCGAAGACAGTCATGAGCTCGGTGTCGGCCAGGGCCACCCTGAGCCGTTCCGGGTCTGTCGAGGCCGCGCGGTGGAGGGCGTCCGCGACGACCTGGATACAGGCGTAGGCTCCCGCCGCGTGGTAGGTCGGGTACTCCCCGTAGCGGGCACGGTAGGTCTCCGCGAACTCCGCCGCCCGGGGGTAGGGGACGGCCGGGGCCCACAGGGCGGCGGTCACGACGTGCTCACCGGCCTCGCCGGCGTCCGTCACGAACTCCGGTAGGGCGAAGCCGCCCGCCCCACCCGCGAAGAGCCGCGGCCGGAGCCCCTCGGCCCGGGCCTGACGCACGATGAGCGGGGCCTCCAGGAGGTAGGAGACCACGTAGACCACGTCCGGGTCGGTGTCCTTCACCTTCGCCAGGACGGACGTGAAGTCGAGGGTCCCGGGTTCGTAGCCTTCAGAGACCGTGATGCGGACGCCCTGCTTTCTGCACCACTCCCGCATGGCCCGGACCAGGTCCGCCCCGTAATCCGAGTCCTCGTGGATGACAGCCATCGACGCGGGGCGGACGACCTCCCCGAGGAAGCTCGTCAGACCGTCGGCGTAGAGAGCTGCCGGAGGGTTCACCCGGAAGACGAACGACCACTCCTGCCGGGTGATGCGGTCGGCGGCGGCGCTATCGACGACGTAGGGGACCCCGTAGCGCTCGGCGACCCTGGCCACGGCGAGGGCGCAGGCTGAGGAGTAGGCTCCCGCGAGAAGGTGCACTCCGTCGACGTCCAGGAGCTTCTCGGCCGCCGCTGCAGCGGCTTCGGGCTGGCCGGCGGTGTCCCGGATGACCAGGACGAGCGGCCGCCCGTCGACACCCCCCGCCGCGTTCATCTCCTCGACAGCCATCTCGTAGGCGTTCTTCTTCATCTGGCCGAAGGGCGCGTGAGGACCGGTGAGCGGCAGAGGGATGCCGATCGAGACAGGCTCGCCCTCGAGCGGGGGCGGCATCTCCGTCCGCCGCCAGGTGCAGCCCTGCCCCGCGACAAGCAGAGGGGCGCACAAGAGGCCGACGACAGCCGCGGCGGCCAGAGCCTTCATCGCGGTCCGGCCCAAGGCGTTCACCCCCCAGACGGTCCGGGCGTCGCAGGCCCAACCGGCCCGCCGGCCCGAGGGGACGGCGGAGCAGTAAAGCCTATACGCGCCGAGGGCCGGAATTGACTGGGGACGAGAGGGGAAGGGG
>ENA-OSAI01000087-OSAI01000087.1-marine-sediment-metagenome-genome-assembly--contig:-NODE-87-length-60428-cov-13.515015_pt1 | contig 60428 bp, 46 predicted proteins | sample MGYA00237871_ERZ529316 | MGnify/ENA primary metagenome ERZ529316 (study PRJEB26369, sample SAMN03142814) | marine sediment metagenome | biome: marine; feature: borehole; material: sediment...
GTTTCCCCACCCCGAATCATGTCTTTGGGGGAGTGGAAGAAGAAGAGCTCAAAAGACTCTATTAAAGAATTAAGCTATCACTAATTATTCTAACTTGAGGGTTTTTCCCTTGAAGAAGGAGGACTGGAATGAACTGTTGTAAGGTTTTGGAATACATAAGGGAACAGGAAGTTGTAGACTTCTTACAAAAGCTTATTAAAATACCCAGTGTTTATGAGCCCAGAAAGCCTGGTATGAATGAAGAGAAGGTTGCTCTTTTTGTAGCAGACTACCTTAAAAAGATGGATTTTGAAGTTGTCGTAGAAGAAGTTTCTCCCGGCAGGCCAAATGTAATTGCTATCATTGAAGGCCACAAACCCGGAAAAACAATACTGCTGGAAGCCCATACCGAACCTTTATTTTAAACCTCCAGATGAGTTTGGAACAACTACCTTATACTACCGGTTTCTGGGAAATCATCATCCTCTATCTAAGACTACCTAATTTAATCCCTGGCAATCACAACCATGGCAGTTCCTTTTTTTATGGAAATAGCAACTCGTGGTTCGACGGCATAATTACTGATTCCCCACGAACTCCCAAAGGAAATCGTATCATTTTTAAGGGGATAGTAAAGGCCTTCGGTTTTTTCTACCCAAATTTCCTTTGTAATTGGGATAATAGAAACGAATTTTTTATCAATTTTTTTAAATAAAATCTTGTCTGTTACAAAATAACAATCGTTTTTTTCATCAACAATCCTGCATTTTATACCCTTTTCTGCCGTTCTAGCCATAAGAGCGATGTTGGCCATGGTATGATCCAACCTGCTTCCTGTTGCTCCCAGTAGTGTTATTTGAGTGGCTCCCTTTTTTATAGCATAATCAACAGCCAGTTCTGTATCCGTTTTGTCTTTTTCCCGCGGAAACTTTAACAGAGGAATGTTGGATGCTTCCAATGTATTCATCAGTTCCTCAGAAATAGAATCAAAATCTCCCAGAGCTATATGGGGTTTGATGCCCATTTCAAAGGCGTATTTGAAGGCGCCATCAGCACATATTATCAACTCTCCCTCTCTGGCAATCCTTTTGTAAAATTCCAGATTTTCCATTTTACCATTAGTCAGAATTACCGCTTTCATTTTTCCCCTCCTGGAAAAAGTTAAAAACCCCATACTAAATTGGAGCTGCAGTAAATTGGTGGTAGCCGGTTCAGATTATGAGGGTTGCCGTGCAGCCTATCTTGGAAAAGACGGCACCCTGGTTGGTTAAAAACATCCAAAGTATACCGCTGCTATCTTTGAAATTCTATCAAAAATCATAAAGTCCTTTTTTCTATAAAACATTAAATACAGTAATGGAAAGATTGAAGAAGTTTTGATTTACGACTTTTTAACCAGATATTGGATAATAAATCCTTTTTTAATTATAATAAATATTAAAGGGGTAGGGGACAAAAAATAAGTAAAGAAAAATTTTTTTCGCTGTTTAAAACAAAAACAAATACAATTATATTTGCTGCAGTTTTGACTACAGTAATACTAGTTTTAAACTCGGATTTAATTGGTATACATACAGTTAATTTGCAGAAATGGATTAAAAGCTGGGGTATGTGGGCTCCCCTTGTATATATATCCCTGTGGATTGCATGCAGTTTGTTTTTTCTACCGGTTATCCCCCTTAATATTATAGGAGGGATTGTCTTTGGGCCTGTTATGAGTACCATATATACCTCTCTCGGGGCCACTTTGGAAGCCACAGCTTCCTTTTTGCTTGGACGTTATTTCCTGCATACTTTGGTTACTGAATGGGTTGTTTCAAATGAGAAATTTGATCAGATAAACAGTGGAGTTAAAGCAAACGGCTGGAAGATGCTTACTCTTACTAGGCTTGTTCCTGTCCTACCCTTACATTTACAGAATTACATGTATGGAATAACGGGAATCAGACTGACAACCTATATGTTTGTTTCATGGGTGTGTATGATTCCGGCAAATGCTGCATGCTGTTTTCTGGGAAATGCATTTGTAAGAAGCGCAAAGGGAATAAAGCAAAATCTTGTTTACATTAGTATTGCTGCAGCCTTTTTCCTGCTTGTATTGTTTTTATACAGGCGATACAGGGGGATTGAAATTAATTAAACTGTGTAATACAATAAAAACAGATGCATTTTTTTTGCGCCGAATATTAATCATTTGCGCAATAATTTTGCACAAAAAAACCTTGGCATAATTGTGTTTTTTAAGCTTGTACACAACCCCTCTAGATGGTATCAATTTTGCATATTCAGAATAATAAAGAGAAAAGAGGTGCATACCCAATATTAAGAAAATTATACAATATCAAATCATCTTGATACAAATGATTTTTTAAAAAACAACAAGTTTTCATAATTTTACGGACTAGATAGGAGGGATAAAAAAATAGAATGAGGTTGGATGCTTAAAAAACAAAAATATTGTAAACAAAAGGAGGAATACAATTTATGGAAGGCAGTTATGGATTTTTAACCATTTTACCCCCCCTTATCGCAATCGTGTTGTGTTTCTTAACTAAAAGGGTACTGGTTTCATTGTTTTTAGGTATTCTTACTGGTGGAATTATCATGCATGGAGGAAATCCCTTTGCAGGGATTGCCTATACCCTTGATACTGTAATAGGGTCAATGACAGATGAGTGGAATGCGAGGCTGCTGCTCTTTAACCTGCTGATGGGTTCGGGTGTAGCCTTCATTTGGAGACTGGGAGGAAGTAAGGCCTTAACTGAGTGGGCCAAAACCAAAATTAAATCCCGTAAAGCGGCAGGAATAGGAGCATGGCTCCTTGGAATACTTGTTTTCTTTAATGACTATGTCAATGCTGCAATAGTTGGTAATGTTTTCAGGGATATATACGATGAGTTTAAGCTTTCCACGGAGAGGCTTTCGTATATTTTGGACTCTACAGCAGCGCCTGTAGCTACGTTTTTCATTTCTGACTGGATAGCCTTCCAGATCGGGATGGTTCAGCAGGGAATTGAATCTGCAGGAATTCAGGAGATATCTGCTTTTCCTGCATACCTTATGAGTATTCCCTATAACATGTACTGTATTTTTGCAGTAATCCTGGTGGGTATCCTGGCCATAACTGAAAAAGATTACGGTCCGATGCTTAAAGCAGAACACCGGGCCCTCACGGAAGGTAAGACTGTTAGAGATGGTGCCAGTCCAATGCTGGATGTTAATTATGAACTGGGTAAACCCAAGGATATAAAACCCATGATTAAAACTTTCTTCCTTCCGATAATAGCTCTTATAGCAGTAACCCTCTTTGGGTTCTGGTGGACTGGAAGACCCGGTGAAAGCATTATGGAAATACTGGGGAATTCAGATCCTGCCAAAGCACTCCTCTGGGGAGCCTTTGCTATGACAGCTGTTGGTATATACATGGCTTTGAGTCAGAAGATAATGGACCTGAAAGAAACAATGGATACATTCCTGGATGGCTTCAAGTTGATGCTTCTAGCGTGTGGTATACTGGTGCTGGCATGGTCACTGGGAACAGTCGCAAGTGATATGAAACTGGCCGACTATGTCATTACCAAGATTGGTGACAACATGCCGTACACTATGCTGCCTATTGTCATATTCCTGTTTGGTATGCTAATTTCTTTCTCTACGGGTACATCCTGGGGAACCATGACAATATTGACTCCCATTGCTATACCTTTAGCTTATAAAATGACAGGAGATCCTTATTTCGCGGTAGTTATGGCAGGAGTGGTTTTCTCTGGGTCTATTTTTGGAGACCACTGCTCACCCATTTCCGATACAACAGTGCTTGCATCCATTTTTGCCGGGGCTGACCATATAGACCATGTAACAACCCAGATTCCTTATGCTCTGACAGCTGCAGCAGTGGCCGGTGTTATGTATACAATTTTCGGATTTACTGGTATGAGCCCTGTTGTGTTGATTCCTCTAGGCATTGTGCTACTGATTGTATTAACCTATGTGCTGTCTGGATATTCTGTAAGAAGATATGGTATATGCCCGGATACCAAGGTATCTCTGGATGAGAAAGAATCCATGTAAAGAATAACAATTCCTGAGGTATTGAAACTAACAAAGAGAGAACCATTCCGTTGCGATGGTTCTCTCTTTTGTTTATGCAAGAGTCTAGAAACGTTCTCGGGATAATCAACAAGAGACCTTGATTAACATTACAATTTTTGCTGAAGAAGACATCAAACTCATGGCGGAATTTGAGATTGCGCAGTGCAAAACAGCAGGCTTGCCCGCCATCCCTGCCATTCGTAAAGTTCTGGGATGTTCTAAAAAACTCTTAGAGAAAACGTCAGCCTTTACCGGGAGTTCTCCGGGCCAGACTGCGATTTATGACGGCGAGGATCTGCCCACCTGGCCGAGGCTCACCCGGTCAAAAAAACTAAACCTAAAAGAATGAGAAATGAATACCTTACAGGCCAAGAAGGGTGCAACCAAAGAACAGTATCTATCTTAGTCTGATTTTTTCTAACTTTACAAACGCCGGAAGGCTATTCTTTATAGAAATCTGTGCTTCTCCCTTCACCAGCGGTTTTACATATTCTATAAATTCCTTTGTTACGAAATTACCGTCTCCAGTTATCCACTCTCTTGGTACCTTCCTTTCTGCATTTGCTACCTTTTCAAGTTCTATAAGTCCTGTTGAACACTTATATTCTTTCTCGGATTCTACTTCAAAAGTTATCATATATCCTGTATTACCCTCTATTGCAGCCCTAACTGCCGCTCTACCTGCCATTTCCGCTTCTTCAATATCTGTTGTAGAAGCATAATGAATAGCTGACTGCTGGCTTATTGAAGGATTTATTGCTCTGGCAAGTATGCCCAGTCTATTCTCAACCAAATCCTTTAAATAAATTTCTGCTCCTACCAATTCCGGATGTCCGAAAGAATCTCTACCTGCTGCTTTTTTATTTACATTCATGTACTTACCATTTTTATTTACCAGTGCCTGCCCTACAACAATATAAGCACCGCCGACCCTATCGTAAACTTCTTTAACATCTTCAATAAACTTATCCTCATCAAAAGCAATTTCGGGGAAGTAAATAAGGTGTGGTGCATCATCGGGTTCATTTTTAGCGATAGCAGTTGCTCCCGGCAGCCAGCCTGTATTTCTTCCCACAGTACTCAATATTGTAACTGGTTCTGACGTATACATGCTTTCTGTATGCAGCCCTGATTCTTTTACCAATGCCGCCAAATATTTAGCACAGCTACCAAACCCGGGGCAGTGATGTGTGCCTACAAGGTCATTGTCAATTGTTTTTGGCACCCCGATAACTTTCAATTCATATCCAATTTTTCGAGCTATTTTGTTGATTTTGTCAGCAGTATCCATTGAATCATTGCCGCCGATATACAAAAAATATCTTATATTATACCTATCAAACACATCAAAAATCTTTTTGACCTCATCATTATCAGGATCTGTTGACCTTAACATATACCGACAGCTTCTCAGTGCAGCACCGGGAGTTCTTTTTAAGCCTTCAATTATATCCTGTTTTTGTGCATTTAGATCAATAAAGTCTTCTTTAAATACACCTTCTATTCCATGAATGGTTCCAATTATTTTATTTATTTCTGGATATTTTTTTGCTTCTTCAATAACTCCGTAGAGGCTGCTGTTGATTACCGAACTGGGACCACCCGATTGACCAACTATGAGATTCCCTCTTGATGCCATAACAATTTCTCCTTTCTAAGTTTAAAACCTAGGAAATTTTTACTATGATATGCCCTATTATATCCGCCGCATAATCAATCTTGTCGGCAAGGTTGCTCATGTGTCTAAATATTTCTCGCATTTTTAAGATATACTCTATATCATCACCTTTTACTAATTGTGCAAGCACTTTTCTATATTCTCTCTCCACTTGATTTTCCAGGGTTTTGGCTTTAACAGCATGTTTTGCAGATATTTCCTGATTGTCTTTTAAATAATTAACTGCATGGTTTATTTCTTCCGCTGCTTCTACCAAGAGATTAACCATATTTCTGGTCTCATCCGTGGGACTCAATTCAAAAACCTGCATCTCTTCAAATGTACTGCGGCTGTAGTCAATCATATCATCTATTGCTCTGGAAAGATTAAATATATCCTCTCTTTCGAATGGAGTGATAAAGGTTTTATTTAACTCTTCTATAAGGGCTTTTCTTAATTCGTCCGCTTCTCTTTCAAATTCAACGATTTTTTTACCATCTTCCTCCAGTCCGGTTTGCATATATTTCTTTAACTGCTTAATACCTTCCAATGTTTTGTTGGACTGCTCATGGAGCATTCTGTAAAAATCCTTTTCTTTTGGGTACAGCTTACTAAGTAATTTCATGATCAAATTTTCACCCCCTTATTAAATCAAAAATTTTGCAAATAATTTCTAACGCAATAATATTAATCTAAGCAAATAAAAACAAATAATTGCTGTTAAACCAGACGCTGGTATAGTGATTAACCATGACATCATTATATCCTTAACTTTAAACCATTTTACTGCATTTGCCCTTTCGCCTGAGCCAACACCCATAACAGATGAACTTACAATATGGGTTGTACTTACCGGTAGGCCAACCAGGTTTGCTATAAATATAACAGATGCTGATGCCAGCTGCACATTAAAAGAATGTAACGGCTTAACCCTGTATATACCGGTGCCAACAGTTTTAATTATCCTCCACCCGCCAAGGGAAATACCCAGTGCTAATATTGCTGTACTGGTTAACATTACCCAGAACGGTACAGTAAACTCTTTCTGCATCCCTCCGATTACAAGCAATAAAGTAACTATACCTGCTCCTTTTTGAGCATCACTTGACCCATGACTGGTTCCAAGGAAAACCATGCTTATTAGCTGCACATTCTTGAAAAATTTGTTCACCTTAGGGTGAAAGTTTCTAAGCAGCAATATGCTAATTTTCATAAAGAAATATCCTATTATAAAACCTATTACAGGTGATGTAAACATAACTACAATTACTTTCCAAAAAAAACTGTGCCAATTTATGGCTTTCAATCCAAAAGCTGTAATACCTGCTCCCAAAAGACCTCCTATTAAAGCATGCGATGAGCTGGACGGTATTCCAATCTTCCAGGTAAACAAATTCCAGGCAATTCCTCCCAGTAATGCTGATAATATTGCTACCGCAGATACAACATCCCCAGGATTATTTACATAACTGAACTTTATAACCCCTTTACCTATCGTGTTAGCAACAGCAGTACCTATAAACAGCGGCCCAATAAATTCCGCCATACATGCAATAAGTAAAGCTTTCCTTGGGGGCAGAGACCGTGATGCAATAATTGTAGCTATAACATTGCATCCGTCATGTATGCCGTTTAAAATTATAAATAAAAATGCAACTGCTATGGCTACTATAGTAATCTCTGGTGCCATAATTTAACACCCCCTTTGCCTTGTATTACGCCACAATAGTAACACTCAATGTTTTCAGATATTCCCTGCATGATACATACTTTTTTAATAAAGTCAGTCTATTAGACTGACTTTGTTATTTATATTTTGATATTTTTTTTGCTGTCTTTAAAGCTTCTCCAAAATGCACGTAGAACCTCGGCTGCAGCTCCATAGTGAAAACTCCTTTATAATTGTCTATAATTTTGACAATTTCATCATAAGGTATCTCCCCCCATCCGACAGGCAAATGGAGGTCTCCATATCCAAAAGGAATTCTATCAATGTTTTTTTCTCCTCTATCTGTAAATCCAAAATTATCGTGAACATGAATATGCCTTAGATAAGGTTTTACGCATTTTACAGCACCCAAAAAATCAAAATTGTATTTTTTTGAAGCTATATATCCGTGGCCAAAATCGTAAACTATGCCTACGTTTTCTTTATTTATTCTCCTAACGTATTCAACAAGAGTTTCTGGATATATACCATAGGTATGCTCTACTTCTACATTATCTACCCAGTTATTCTCTACTGTAAGGGTTACACCTAATTCTTTTGCATAATCAGCGAGTTCTTGCGCAAAAATTATCTCTTGTTCCACTAGGCAATCAAATATTTGTGCTTTATGTTTTTTTCCATATACTGGATAATAATATCTGTTAAGAGTTTGATTATTAAAATCTGCCTTACTGGCGTGGAATACCACTATTTCTGAACCAATTTCTCCCGCAAACTGAACAGTTGATTTTAAAGCTTCTTTATGCTTTTCATTTCTAATTTCGGCCATTAGATTTAATCTGTCTGGTGCGTGAGTAGTAAATTTTAGATTAAAGCACTTTATGATATTTTTTACTTTCTTTAGTTGGTCCATATTCAACTTCCCATTGATTATTAGATCAAGACCGTGAACTGGAATTTCTACGTAATCATAACCAATTTCCTCAAAAAATTTTAAATCGCTTTTAAATATTTCGAGATTCCCATCTGTTCTTCCGGAGTCTGCATTTATTCCAAAACCTTTTACTTTCATAACAACCTCACTTTCTTTTAATACCTTTACATTTTTCTTATAGAGTTTTCGGTAGTTTTATCAAATAGATGTATTTTATTAAAGTTTAGTTTAACATTGACCTTCTCTCCTATATTTCCCATAAATTCTGATGGTGTGAGTATTTTAAACCTGGATTTCCCTATATTGACATCAACCAGTTTGTCCCGTCCGAGAGGCTCTATTACATATATCTCTGCCTTAACTGTATTAGTGCTATCTCCTGTTATTGTTAAATCTTCGGGGCGTATACCCATTATCAATTCTTTAGGGTATGATATAAAATCGAATCTGTCTTTTGCACTTTCAGGCAGTTCCAGTTTAAACACTTCATTCCTTAAGAACAATCTGCCGCCTTCCTCTACAACAGTAACATCTATAAAGTTCATGGGCGGATTCCCGATAAAGTTTGCAATAAATAAGTTCTTGGGGTTTTCATATAATTCTTCGGGAGTATTAAAATCCTGTAGTTTCCCCTTATTCATTATGGCAATTCTATCTGCCATAGATAATGCTTCAGTCTGGTCGTGTGTAACAAATACCATGTTTATACCTAAATCTTTTTGTAACTTCTTTATTTCCGCTCTCATATTTATTCTTAGCCTTGCATCAAGGTTTGATAGAGGTTCGTCCAAGAGCATTATTCTTGGTTCCTTTACCAGTGCTCTTGCCAGCGAAACCCTCTGCTGCTGTCCTCCCGACAGTTGCCCAGGTTTTCTATCTAATAAATGTCCTATTTCAACCTTGTTGGCTGCTTTCTTTACTTTCTTTTCTATTTGATCTCTTGGGACCTTCTTAATCTTTAGTGGAAATGCAATGTTCTCAAACACAGTCATATGCGGGTATAGCGCATAATTTTGAAAGCACATACCCAGATTCCTGTTCTTGGGCAGCACATCATTCATTATTTTATTGTCAAACATTATATATCCTGATGTCGGTTTGTATATGCCCGCAATCATCAGCAATGTGGTTGTTTTACCGCAGCCGCTGGGGCCTAGTAAAGCTATAAATTCCCCGTCGTCAAACTTCATGTTTAAATTATCAACTGCTGTGAAATTTCCATATTTCTTAGTAACATTCTCAAAAGTAACCTTCATTTTTACAACCCCCTTTATTGCAATTTTAACTTGAACTGCAAGTCTTTATTAGCCTTTTACTCCACCGAATGATACCTTCATGAGTGATTTTTGTGATAGTAAAAAGAACAATATAGTTGGTATCATGTAATACAACCCTGCTGCACAAAGCAGGCCATAATCCAGCATCCTAAAATCGCCTATTAAATTCTTAAGGAAAACCGCAAGGGTAAAGTTTTTGGGACTATATATAAAGGTGTAAGCATAAATAAATTCAGACCAGCCTGACATGAATGAAAAAATTGATATTGCTGCTATCCCGGGTTTTAGCTGTGGAATTATAACCTTCCTCCACGCCTGTAGCTTTGTACACCCATCTATATATGATGCCCATTCAATTTCCCATGGTATATCATCAAAAAATCCTTTAATTATCCATGCTGACATGGGTATGTTTAAAGCAACTTTTACCAGTATAACTCCTATTAATTTATCGAGCAGCCCCAATTTTTGAAGCACTATATATAATGCTATTAATAATGCTACTCCCGGAAATGCATGTAAAAATATTGTTAACTTCATTATCAAATTTTTTCCCTTAAATTTCATCCTTGATAACGAAAACCCTGATAGTGTTGCTATAAGCACTTCCAGAATAGTGATTCCGCCTGCTAATACAAGCGTATTCCATGTAATAGGCCATATACTTGGAAATAACCGGGTCCCTATTCGTATCTCGCTCCACATAAACCTCCAGTTTTGAATTGTCAATTCCTTGGGTATAAACCCGAATAACGCTTCTTTAGACAGAGAATTCAGCAACAGCCACGCGTACGCAATTATTATAGGCAGGCTGACAAAGGTAATGGTTGCATATACCAGTATTTTGGGTAGCACTATCTTCAGTCTCTCTTTAAGGGATGGTTTCAGCACTACTCTGTTCTTTTCCATTTATCTCTCTCTCCTTTAGTCTTCTAGCTTTGATGGATTCATCATTCTGTCATATCCGAAGAACTTTAACATCAACAGAGTTACGGCAATACCCACAATAACAAGCACCATTGCTATCGCTGCGCCGTATCCAAACTCGAAATTGGCAAATGCTTTGTGATAGGCAAACAGCGCCCATACCTCACTATCGAACAGTGGTCCGCCGTCTGTGATCAATAAAATATATTCGTATGATGTCAACAAGGATAACGTCTGCCAAATTGTCAAAAACATTATAGGCCATTTCAAAAAGGGCATTATTATATTTCTTATTATCTGAAAATCACTTGCGCCGTCAACCATTGCCGCCCTGAAGTAATCCTCCGATATTGATTTTATAGCTGCCGAAAAAACAACCATACCGAAGGATGCGCCTATCATTCCGTTCGCAAGTATGATTACCTTCATCGGGTTATCAAGTATCCAGTTTTGTGCCGGCATATTAAACAAATTTTTCATTATCACATTTAACATACCGTATTCTGTGGGGTCCAGGAACCACAGCCACAGCAACGCATATACAACAGCTGGCGTCATTCTCGGCAATAACCATACCGTCCTGAAAAACAGCCCGATATTTTCATTTTTGATAAAATAAGTTGTCATCACAGCCAGCACAAACCCAAATCCCACGTTAATAATGCAGGTAAATATCACATACATAAGAGTATTTCTTACAACCTGCGGTATTACTGAATCTCTTAAAATCCTGATGAAATTGGCGAAACCTACAAAATTCCAATCCAGCTTAAAGTCCATTCCTGTTAATGATATAACAGCAGTTAATATAACAGGCACAAAAAAGAACAGCGTTATAAGTATCAAGAACGGACCCAAAAAAGGGACTACTGAGCAAGAATCCTTGATTTTTTGAATCAACCCTTTCTTATCGGTATTGACTTCCGTTTCAAATGCTGTTGCTGGTTGTGCCACATCTCAGTCCTCCTTTAATTTAAATAGGGGAGTGAAGGACACCCCCCTCTCCTGGTTCAAACTTTAAACTATTCTAATATTTCAAGTTTGTCTCCTATATCATTCTTCAACTGTTCTTCCATCCACTCTACCGCTTCTTCCGGAGTTTGCTTTCCTAGCTCAACAGCCTGAATTGCTTTGTACAGCGTCCCGGTATATTTTCCCCATAATGGAGTATTGGGCTGAGTAGTCGTGTAATCCAGCATGTAGGATACAGATGTGAAGAACTTATTTGCTTTATACTTTGGCTGTTCTGCTGCATCAGGGCTTATTACGAGGTGTCCGCTTTCTACAGCGTGTGTTGCATTGTATTCAGGTTTTGATGCTATAGCCACCAAAGCAAAGGCTAAATCATGGTGTTTTGTTTTGCTGTTTATCATGTATACATATGGTTGAGTAAGCGTAATCGGCCTTCCGCCTTTTTTAGCTGCGGGAGTTAATGCATATCCCATATTTTCGAACATATACTCTTCAGTTAATTTTCCTAGCTCACCATGGTAAGGGACTTTCTGATATTCTGCCCAGTGCCATGTCCCGCCAAACCAGAACAATACATCGCCTTCAACCCATGCTTTATGAAGTGACCTCCACTCGGTCGAAGTCATGCCTTCAGGAGTTATCTTTGCATCCTGCGTAAGGGCTCTAAAGAACTTTAGGGTCTCAGTTACAGCCTTCTTGTCAAGCACTATTTTGCCTGTCTTGTCATTATACATCTTTCCGCCGAAGTTTTTAACCATCATCGGAAAGAATGCGCCATTGCTCGGCCTATGGTATGCGCCCCATTTTACCAATCCCTTATCCTTGGCTTCCTTGCCCAAAGCTATCATGTCCTGCAGGTCAAATTCCCCATTTTTTATCTTTTCAGGCAGTTCATTTATTTGCTCTTCCGACCAGCCCATCTTCCTCAATACGTCTTTTCTGAAGTACAGAGGCCTGGTTTCGGCGTCCTGTGGAACAGCATACGTCTTTCCGTTATATTTTGCAGCTTCCCACAGCCCGGAGTAAATTTTGTCCAGATCGCTTTTGAATTCTGATTTTGCAATCAAGTCGTCCAACTGAAGTGCATAACCGCCATCGGCATAGAGAGCAACGTTGTTGTGTCCGGTTGATAATATATCGGCACCTGCACCGCTCTGCCATGCAAGAAAGAACTTCTTATTAAAGTCGTCATCTCCGCTTGAAGAGTCGTGGTTATGTCTAACTTCAACTCTCCTGTTATCACCTTTTTGTTCCAGTATCTTGTTCAATTCTTTTGCAGCTTCAACAATATTTGTGCCTCTCGTTGTATCAGCAGGCGAACCTTTAGTGTCAACCGTGATAACTACTGTTTCAATTTTTCCCGGTTCTTCTTTTGCCGCTTCTTCGTCCGCTTTCTTTGAGCATCCGGTTAGCAGCAAACCAACGGCCAGTAAGAATATTAAAAAAAAGCTTAAAAACCTTCTTTTCACTACGTATTCCTCCTTTTTTGTACAGTCTGATTTTTAAGACAACCTCACCTTAATACTGCCTATTTTTTTAGCTGCAACTTCTCACCTCCCTAAAACCATTTGCTGTCTATGCAGCAATAAATCTAAAAGCAAATCGATAAACTTTGGCACTCGATTTGTCGTATTATCCAGCGGTTTGTGAAAACATCCTAATATACATCGCCTTCTTGTTAAAATATTTTAATTGTGAGGGGAAAATTCAAATAATATTTTCGGTTCTCCGTTTTAGTTGAATTAAATGTCATGCAAACCCAATCCGGTCAATTGATAAACTGTTAAAGTTTCCTTCCAGGTTTTGCCAAGATTAAAGGCTGCGCCCCCTGTGCTCAATTAACATTTGAGCACCAGGAAACCCATCCCAAAGTTTTTAGTTGCTAAGAATTGACCGGACATTTCAACTACCCGATTCATCGGTATCCACATCAGGTAGTGAGGTGGTTAAGACCACCGCAAGGTGCCCCTAAGGGCTACCTCTTAGTTGACGCTGCACCAGACGAGGTGTTTCTCTTCGCTGCTCGTTTTTCCACAATCATTACATTTTGGTAACGTTCCCATTTTTTAAGAAATTTCAACTCGACTCTCTTATAATCACTTCTGTTGGAATAATATTCTTCTTGCTTGTAGATGTGTTCTTGTTAATTTCGTCTATTAAAAGCTCAACTGCTAACTCTCCCATCTTCGTCTTATCAACATGAACTGTAGATAAAGCAGGTTCGATGAGAGTTCCAAACTCGATATCATCAAATCCAATCACTCCAATATCGCGAGGGATATTCAGATTCTTCTTTTTAATAGCTTTGATAGCCCCAATAGCCATCATATCATTAGATGCGAAAACTGCAGTCGGGATTCGTGTGGAATGTAGCAGTTGATTCATAAGCCTATTACCATCCGATAGAGTAGATTCCCCAATGCGTATCAAATCCTCCTGAACCTTTATGCCGTTATCTTCTAAAGCAGCTACATACCCTTTGTATCTTTCCGTATAACTTCGATGCTGTAAAGGTCCGCATAGAAAGCCTATATATGTATGACCTTTTTGTACCAGATAATTTACTGCTTTATACGCCCCTAGATAGTTGTCGCACGTTACATAACTTATTCCTTCAATATCAACAGAATTATTCAAGAGGACTAAGGGTACTCCTAGATTTTTGTATTTTAGAACAATTGAAGGATCGATAAAACTCGCAAAAATTATTCCGTCGACCCTCTTTTCCAGAAGCAATTCTGCTGAAGATGCATTAATATCTTGATCTGAGGCAATAAACAGACTGTAACCTTTTTTCCGTGAAGTATCTACAATTGCTTCAACGATTGGTGCATAAAAAGGATGAGAAAGAATTGGTTTGTGTTTTTGATATATTATCAAGCCGATGTTTCCTGTTTTCTTAGTGATCATTGCCCGGGCCAAGGCGTTTGGCTTGTAATTCAGCTTCTCTGCAGCTTCCAGAACTTTTTGACGTGCCCTCTCGCTGCAGTTATCAGAATTAGTAAGAACTCTCGATACTGTAGATTTTGAAACCCCAGCAAGTTTAGCAACATCCTTTATTGTAACTTTCATGCAACCATCTCCAGCAGTGCAATAATCAGAATTGCTGGTAACGTTCCCATTTTTGCCGAAAAAAACATTTTACAACTCCCCTCCTTATTTTCATTGAAGGCCTCTTCTTAATTTCAATTAAACTATTATAATCTTTCTACATAAAATAAAAAAATCCTTCAAAAAAATAAAATTCGATTTTTTTCAAAGAATTGCAAAATTCACAAGTCTTAAATTTACTGATATCTTTGCAGACAAAACGATGTAAACGATGTGGAATTCATTGACAGGAGAGAAGCAAATAATATAGACTAAAAATGTAGAGTTTCCTTGATTATTAAAGGAGCAAAGGGCTATAAAAACTGTAACATTAAAAAATTTTGATTTTATCTATACGGAAGGGTAAACGTTATATTTTGTAGAAAACTATGTAAAAAGGGTTTGGAGAGGTAGGAGATGATAAAGGGTATTGGAATAGATATTATAGAAATTGAAAGGATAGTAAAGGCTGTTGATAAAAATCTATTAATTGAAAGGTTTTTTACCGAAGCGGAAGCTGCTGATTTTTGTGGAAAACAGCGGTATGCGCATATTGCAGGCAAGTATGCAGCGAAGGAAGCCGTTGCAAAAGCCATGGGAACGGGGTTTTCGGGCTTTAGATGGAAAGATATTGAAATTTTAAAAGATGACCGGGGGAGACCCTATGTTAACCTTAAAGGCAAAGCCTACCGAACGGCCAGGGAAAGGGGGATTGACAGGGTTTATGTAGCCATTTCCCACAGCAGAGACTACGCTGTGGCACAGGCGATTGCTGTGAGTTATGTTTAAGGGAGGTGTTTGTTATGAAAGTGGCAACAAACGAGGAAATGAGAAGCATTGATAAAAGAGCCATCGAGGAATACAAAATTCCCGGGATAGTGCTAATGGAAAATGCGGCAATAGGTGTTTTCATGGCAGCACGAGAGGTCCTAAATGGAGTAAAAAACAAGAGTGTAATAATATTTGCCGGTAAAGGCAACAATGGTGGCGATGGTTTTGCCGTGGCCCGACACCTTTTCAATGCAGGAGCGCGGGTTAAGGTTTTTGTAACGGCATCGGTAGAAGATATTGCCGGGGATGCCGGGATTAATCTGGATATAATTACAAAGATGGGAATAGAAATTATTGAGGTTATTGACAATAAAGACTTGACGAAACTGAATAAAGCTTACATAGAAAAGGCAGATTTAATTATAGATGCACTGCTGGGCACGGGGATAAGGGGTGAAGTTAGAAGCCCCTACAGAGAAATTATTAACTGTATCAACAGCACAAATGTTTACGTGATTTCCGTAGACATACCATCAGGAATTAACGGGGATACGGGAGAGATATGCGGTACTTGTGTGAAAGCCGACCGAACAGTAACCTTTGCATTACCCAAGATGGGATTGGTTTTGTATCCTGGTGCTGATTATGTGGGGAGATTGGATGTGGTTGATATAAGCATACCGAAAGAGGTTATTGAGGTTCAGGATATTAAAAGAGAGCTGGTAACAGAGGAATGGGCCAAAAGCAAAATTCCGCTGAGAACCAGCAGCTCTCATAAAGGGGATTATGGCCGGGTTTTCATCATTGCAGGGTCACGGGGATTAACGGGAGCTGCTCACCTTTGCTGTATGGGTGCATTACGGAGCGGTGCGGGTTTGATAACCCTGGGTGTTCCCGAAAGCTTGAATCCCATAATGGAAATGAAGCTAACAGAGGTAATGACCAGACCCCTTAAGGAAACGGATGAAGGTACCCTGAGCAGGGAGGGCCTTGGAGAGATTACAGACCTGATTGATTCCGCCGATGTTGTTGCCCTAGGGCCGGGGATATCCACCCATGAGGAGGTAAAACATGTTGTTTACAATCTGGTAGAGAAAACTCCAAAACCCATGGTTGTAGATGCCGATGGTTTAAACTGTCTGGCACAGCAGCCGGAAGTGCTTGCTAAAAGAAAATGGGATGCAATAATTACACCCCATCCGGGAGAATTAGCCAGGCTTATGAAAACCGATACCAAAACCATACAGCGGAACAGAATTGGCTGGGCAAGGGCAGCTGCAGAAAGGTTTGGCTGTATAGTGGTTTTAAAAGGGGCCAGGACAGTTATAGCCAGCTCTGAAGGCATGGTTTACATAAACAGCTCAGGAAATCCTGGAATGGCCAGCGGAGGAACCGGGGATGTCCTGACAGGGATTATAGCCGCTCTGCTGGGTCAGGGCATATCCCCCCTTGATGCCGCGGTTTTGGGAGTGTATTTGCATGGGAGAGCAGGAGATCTGGCAGCTGAAAAACACGGTCAAACATGGATGGCAGCGAGAGAAATCTACAACAACCTTGATAGGGTGTTTTTAGAACTGGAAAAATAAACGGAGGTGAGGAAAGTGAAACTGGCAAAGGATATCATGACAAAAAAGGTGATAACTGTAGCACCAGATACCAAAGTGGAGGAAATAGCGGAAATTTTAAGCAAAAACAATATAAGCGGTGTTCCTGTGGTGAATGAAAACAATGAAGTTGTAGGAATAGTGTCTGAAGGGGATCTGATATATAAGGATAAAAAACTTCACATGCCCTCTTTTGTTCAAATCCTTGGAGGGATTATTTTCCTGGAGAGCATGAAGGCCTTTGAGAAGGAATTGAAGAAGATCATCGGATACAAAGCAGAAGACATTATGGAAAAACATGTAATAACTGTTACAGAGGATACACCCATTGATGAAATTGCTACAATTATGATCGAAAAAAGAATCAATCGCGTGCCTGTAGTTCGCAAAAGCAAACTGGTAGGCATCGTTACCAGAGCAGATATCGTTAAAACCCTTGTAAAATAAAATATGCTGATACACTGATTAGGACAGGGGGGTGTGAATTGCAGCTTAATACTATACGGCCTACATGGGTGGAGATCAACCTTGATAATATTTTTCACAATGTCAGAGAAATCAGGAGATTGATTGGTAGGTCTGTGCGGTTCATGGCAGTTGTTAAAGCAGATGGGTATGGACATGGTGCCCTTGAAATCACTGAAACTGCTCTGGAAGCTGGAGCGGACTGGCTGGGGGTAGCTATCTTTGATGAAGCCCTTCACTTGAGGAATTACGGTATAACCGTGCCCATACTTATTCTGGGTTACACCCCTGAAAGCCTTGCAGAAGAAGTAATCAGGAACAGGATTACCCAGACCATTTATACGTTTGACGGTGCCGAGGCTTTTTCAGAGGCCGCTAAGAGCCTCGGGGTGGAAGCGGTTGTCCATATAAAAATAGACACGGGAATGGGGAGAATAGGTTTTTTACCTGAAACAGAAAGTATTGAAGAGATTATCGCAATATCCAGGCTGCCAAATCTAAAAATTGAAGGTATTTTTACTCACTTTGCTACTGCAGATGAAGGGGACAAGAGTTACACGTGGGAGCAGATCAAAAAGTTTGGATGGTTTATCCAGGAACTTGAAGGGAAGGGATTACACATACCTGTAAAACATGTGGCTAACAGTGCTGCCATTATCGATTTTCCTGATATTTACCTTGATATGGTGAGGGCTGGGGTTATATTGTACGGTTTATATCCGTCAAAAGAAGTAGAAATCTCAAGAATTAACCTTAAACCCGCTATGACTTTTAAAACCCGGGTATCCCATGTGAAAAAGCTTCCACCGGGAAAAAGCATAAGCTACGGAGCTACCTATACAACGAAAAGGGAAAGCATTATCGCAACACTGCCTGTGGGTTATGCTGATGGATACAATCGCCTGCTTTCCAACCGGGGAGAAGTTTTGATTAACAGCAAAAGAGCACCCATAGTGGGCAGGATTTGTATGGACCAGTGTATGGTTGATATTACCCACATCCCGGGAGTATCTGTGGGAGATGAAGCAATTCTGTTCGGTATGGATGGTAAAAACCAGCTGCATGTTGATGAGGTTGCCCAAAAACTGAATACAATAAATTATGAAGTTGTGTGTATGGTAAGCAAGAGGGTTCCAAGGGTCTACATCAAAAACGGTAAAATATGTAAGATTAAAGACATCAAGTAGTTTATGGATGTGTTGTATTTTAATTACCAGTATTGGTTAAACTAGGGACAGGCTGCTGCATTGACATATTTTTTATGAATAATATATAATATAGTATATAAAAGTATGTATGCGGACATTAGGGGGTGCCGGTGTGGCGGAGTCGAAAAAAATTATGATAAGCTTACCCAACAGCCTTTTAGAACAGGTTGATCTGATTGCAGCAATGGAGAAAAAAAACAGAAGTCAATTTATACGAGAAGCGATGAAGCTGTATATAAAAGAGCGGGAAAAAAGGCAAATAAGGGAAAAGATGAAAAAGGGCTATCTGGAAATGGCGAAATTGAATTTGTCCCTGGCCGAGGTAGGACTGGAATCCGATAATGAGGCTTTAAATAAGTATGAAACCCAATTAGCGGAGTGTGAGTAGGGTGATTGTTAAAAGAGGTGAAGTGTATTATGCAGACCTAAGCCCTGTTATGGGGTCAGAGCAGGGGGGAGTTCGACCCGTTTTAATAATACAAAACGATATAGGGAATCGTTATAGTCCTACGGTTATAGCTGCTGCAATAACTTCACAGATTAACAAAGCAAAGCTCCCGACTCACGTGGAGATACAGGCAAAACAGTACGGATTTGAAAAAGATTCCGTTATACTGCTGGAACAGATCAGAACACTGGATAAGAGGAGATTAAAAGAAAGAGTGGCATTTCTTGACAATGAGATCATGAAAAAGGTTAACAGAGCACTGGAGATAAGCCTTGGACTTGTAGACTGAGACAGTATCATCCCTGCTTAGCTATAAAAATGAGTGTTTATAGTTTTATAAAGGGAGAACCATTATATTTGGATTCTCCCTTTATGGTTTAGAATTAAAACTGAACATAAAACCTTACAGAAATGCAACAAGAAAATAAAGGAAAATCATGCTTGACATAGAAATAATAAAATTGATCGTATTAATAATGATACAGTATAAGTTATCCATCATATGAGCAGAATACACATAAAAGTTAATCCGTAAGCTCTATATAGTAAAAAAATGAGTTGAGAGGAGGGGAAGAGAATATGAATAAAATGACTATTATGGGAATAAGGGTAGACCATAGAGCTAATGTTGCACCAAAGGTCCAAGAAATTCTGACAAAATATGGGAAAATCATAATAAGCAGGTTTGGAATACCGGATTCTGAGAAAAAAGATGGTTTGATTACTCTCTATGTACCAGGAGGCAGTGAAGAAACCACCGAGCTTTCACAGGAACTTGCTTCCATTGAAGGGGTAACGGTTAAAACAATGGAACTTTAACTTTTTCGCCGGGAAGTCCCCTTCCATGAGGGAGGGAATGAAAGGCGGGAAAATTTTGGGTATAATGTAGTAAAGCGTCTACCTGTCTGTAAACAGATAGGCAAGGGGTCGGGATACAAACAGCGTCTGGTAGTCTTGTATCCAGTAAAGCCGATGGGAAAAGCCAAACGGGTGGAGTAGGGCGGGGACAGTCCGAATTCAGGCCTGTCTGAGGCACCGTAGGTTGCTGATGAAGCAGGAAGCTCCTTTCGTAAGGAAGGGCAGAGGTGAAGCATGAAAAATGCTCAAAATCCTTTATCTTTCACGATTTTATGCGGAAAATACCGCGAAAAGTTTTTGCTTTACTATTCCTGCAAGCCTTGATAGTTCTACGTTTCGAAATTTATGCTTCAGCTCTGGTGCTAAATAGGTTGGACTCAATCAACAGATAGGAGCATTATAGGTTTTTAGTAAATGGAACCTGACGAAGGGAAGGAGCAAAATCGGGATGAGGTGGCAGGATGCCCTCGAAAGGATTCACCGGCAGGAGGCACATTGAATCCGGTTTCCGGCACTCAACTTGTTGTTTGCTTGTCGAGTTGAATTTGAGAACTGAGTATCGTTATACAGGAGTATTGTTGTTACCCACAAGACACACATTGAGTTGAGTGCCTGACCTCGATACAAATAAAGGTTGATGATGCCATTAATAATAACACCTTAGAAGAGAGGAGTATTAAAATGAGCAACAGACTTTTTGGCACGGATGGTGTAAGAGGAATTGCCAATTCAGAACTAACACCCCAGCTTGCGTTTGAACTGGGAAGAGCAGGGGCGATGGTGCTGGCGGGTTCACACCAGGATGCCAAGGTCCTTGTCGGCAGAGACACCAGAATTTCAGGAGACATGCTTGAAGCTGCTCTCATTTCAGGGATCTGTTCAGTAGGGGTAAAAGCCATAAGAGTTGGAGTGATACCCACACCGGGTGTGGCCTATCTAACGCGGTTTACAGGTGCCCGGGCAGGGGTGGTTGTATCGGCTTCTCACAACCCTGTAAAATACAATGGAATAAAATTTTTTGATGATAAAGGCTACAAACTCAGTGATGAAAAGGAAGCTGAAATAGAGGAAGCCGTAAAAACCGGGAAATTTCCAGTCCCCACAGGAAGTAAAATAGGTACGGTGATAGATTTTGCCGATGGCTGGAAAAAATACAAAGAATTCCTTCAGTCGACCGCTAATGTTGATTTGAAAGGATTAAGACTGGGAGTCGATTGTGGCAATGGAGCCGTGCACAAATTAATCCCTGCGGTTTTTAGCGAGCTTGGAGCAGAAGTTGAAGTCATAAACAACACTCCCAATGGCAACAACATAAACGTTGGATGTGGTTCCACAAACCCCGAGGCCATCAGAGATCTCGTGTTGGACAAAAAATGCGATATTGGCCTCTCCTTTGACGGTGATGCAGACAGGCTGATACCCGTAGATGAAAATGGAACCATTCTGAATGGAGACCATATAATGGCTATATGTGGAATATATTTAAAGAGCCAGAATAAGCTGCTTCAAGATACAGTTGTTGCTACTATGATGAGCAATATCGGTCTTGAGATGGCATTGCGAGAAAGAGGCTGTAATATGGTGAGAACAAAGGTGGGAGACCGATACATACTGGAAGAAATGCTTGATAAAGGCTATAGTTTTGGAGGAGAACAGTCTGGCCACATCATATTCCTGGAACACACAACCACCGGTGACGGCCTCCTCACAGCACTGCAGCTCCTTTCCATTATGAAGAAGGAAAACAGACCTTTGTCTGAGCTTTCGGGAGTACTGAAAGTTATGCCTCAGGTGCTGCTGAATGCCCGGGTGAGAAACAAAAACGGAATATACAGTGATGAAAAGGTAAAAGAAGCTATTAAGGAAGCTGAAGAGATTTTGAAAGGCAGGGGCAGGGTTGTTGTAAGGCCGTCAGGCACAGAACCCCTTGTAAGGATAATGATGGAAGGACCTGATGAGGAACAGATTAACAGGATGACACAGAAACTTGTCGAAGTTGTTGAAAAACAGCTGAATTGATAATTATTTCCCGGGAAAAGTAATATTTTCTTAAAGGAAAATTAAAAAAAACAGCGTAAATATTAAAGTGTGTTTTAAAAAGCAGTTTGAAGTGCTGCAGGAGCGCAGCTTTATTCTAAAACTCAGAGTTTGTTGCAAGGAGGTGATAAAGAAAAAGGTTTGATACATCAAAGTAGAAAGGAGGGATTGGAGTAATACAAAACTTCTGAAATCAAGCGCCTGAACTCAGGGCAGTCCGCCTTGAGTTGACGAGGGTTGGGATTTATCGAAGTTTTCGGCGGATGATCCCACGGCCTGTCCACGGCCGTTAAAGGCTGTACAAAACCGGTAAGCGATTATCGGAACAAAAACAGCCGGGTGGAAGTTTAAAACTGAATAATTCCTTTCGACAAATAAGTTCTTTAATATAAATGGGAGGACAACATACTATGTGTGGAATAGTTGGTTATATTGGTGCGAAAGAAGCAGCACCATTGCTGATAGATGGCCTGAAAAGGCTGGAGTACAGAGGTTATGATTCGGCAGGAATAGCGGTTTTTGACGGTAAGGATATAAACATGGTAAAGGCAAAAGGCAAGCTGTCAATCCTAGATGAAAGAATAGATAAACAGGGGATGCCAAAGGGAGCCCTGGGAATAGGTCACACACGGTGGGCAACCCATGGAAAACCTTCAGATATCAATGCCCACCCCCACAATGATTGCAGCGGAGATTTCGTGGTGGTTCACAACGGGATTATAGAAAACTACAAGGAATTAAGGGAAATGCTGAAAGCCAAAGGCCATACTTTCAACACGGAATGTGATACAGAAGTTGTAGCTCATCTGATAGAAGAGTATTACGATGGAGATCTGGCAGAAGCCGTCAAAAAAATGCTTGCAGAGCTCAGAGGGTCTTTTGCTCTCGGTATAATAAGTAAAAAAGAGCCTGACAAGATTATTGGAGCGCGTAAAGACAGCCCCTTGATAGCTGGAATAGGTTCAGGCGAGAACTTCATAGCATCAGATATACCTGCCATCCTTCCCCATACCAGGGATATATACATTCTTGAAGACGGGGAAATGGTGGTGCTTACCGATAACAAAATCGATATAATGAATTTCCAGGGTGACAGGGTAGAGAAAAAGGTTTTTCACGTTGACTGGGATGCTGTTTCAGCTGAAAAAGGCGGCTATCCCCATTTCATGCTGAAGGAAATTCATGAGCAGCCTAAAGCATTGAAGGATACCATGACTGGTAGAATAGATATCAATGGTGTAAGGATAAAGCTCGATGACATAACAATAACAAGAGAAGATGTATCCAGAATCGATAAAATAAACATTGTAGCCTGTGGTACCGCATATCATGCAGGAATAATAGGCAAATACACAATAGAAAGGCTTGCCAGAATCCCCGTGGAAGTGGATATCGCGTCAGAATACCGCTATAGAGATCCGATGGTTGATAAAAACACACTGGTGATAATCATAAGCCAGTCAGGAGAAACGGCAGATACCCTGGCAGCGTTGAGGGAAGCCCGGAAGCGAGGGGCAAGGATTCTGGCAATAACAAATGTAGTAGGAAGCTCAGTAGCGCGGGAAGCCCGGGATGTGCTGTATACATGGGCAGGTCCCGAGATCGCAGTGGCATCTACCAAAGCATACACCACCCAGCTTGTTTCCCTATGCATGCTGGCACTTGATTTGGGCATCAAAAAGGGCACCCTTTCCAGGGAGGAAGCCCTTGAGATTATGAAACATCTAAAGCAGCTTCCCGCCCAGGCAGAAACCATCCTTAAAAACGAGGAAGAGATTAAACGGCTAGCAGAAAAATATTCAGCATGGGAAGACGTGTTTTTCATTGGAAGGGGTCTGGATTATGCAGTAGCCATGGAGGGTTCATTGAAGCTTAAGGAGATTTCCTATGTCCACGCAGAAGCCTATGCAGCAGGAGAATTGAAACACGGCACCCTTGCCCTGGTAGTGGATGGTGTACCGGTCATAGCCTTAGCAACTCAAGATTTCCTGTACGAAAAGATGATGAGCAACATAGAAGAAGTCAAGGCAAGAGGCGGTATAGTTATTGCACTGGTCAAAGAAAACGACAAAGCAATGACCAACATAGCAGACCACATAATTCCCATACCCCAGACATTATCACTGCTGACTCCTGTCCTGACAGTAATCCCCCTGCAGCTCCTGGCATACTACACCGCAGCCGCCAGAGGCTGTGACATCGATAAACCTCGAAACCTTGCAAAAAGTGTGACGGTGGAATAGGATGTGTAAGGCTCTCACGGAAACTTGTCCAAACATAAAAAACTCTGCTCAAAGATAAAAAAGTTTGCTTAAGGATAAAAAAGTCTGCTTAAAATCATGGGGTGTAATGCAGGGAAATTCCTGTATATATCCCATGATTTTTTTATGCCTGCGTGTGTACACGGGTGTGTAATCAGCCCATGTGTCGAAAACAAAAAAACTCTTTCCGAGAAAAAATAAAGTTTTTCCAACTTTTGGTGGAGAATGTTCGAGATTGTATCGTGAGAATATCCTTGATTTTATAAGTTATCTTCGAAATATAAAGAAAGACAATGGGAAGACCATTAACTGCAAAATTAGCGCATTGATAAAGTTTAATGAATATTTGAGCAGAACTATGCAAATCCTTCAACCGTTTCCAAACAAGAAGTCGATGCGTTTAGACAAAGATTACTGGAAGCAGGTCACCGAGATATTTATTGTTTGGCTACTTTACTAAGTTATGCGGGACTCTGGATAAACGAGGCGCTCAATATTCAGTTATCAGACTTTAATTTAACTACTGCTGAATTAAAAGTTAGAGGGAAGGGGAACAAAGACCGAATTGTCTACTTAAATGATAAAATTGTTAATAGCATTAGAGAGTTCCTAAGGGTAAGGAAAAGTGACAGTCCATATTTATTTGTCAATAGACAAATTTATTTGTCAATAGACAAAATAAAAAAATTTACAGATCCACTATTAACAAGATTTTTAACAAATATAGCGACAAAATTACCCCACATACTTTGCGGCACTTCTTCTGTACTATAGCCCTTGAAAAAGGTTTATCTGTCCATGAAGTTGCTTATCTCGCAGGTCATTCAAACATCCATACCACGCTTCTTTATTTGAATCCAAGCAGGGAAATTATGAAAAACAAGATTTCCCAATTATAATTTCTGAAAAAGGGACTGTGATGATTGAACCATGGTCCTTTCTTTTTTCTGAATTATTAATCAATAACAAAAAATGGTGTATAATTAAATAGAAGTAATTGGTTAAAATTTCTTATTAAGTTCTTAGGATGTTAAATCTAAAAAGAGCATCATGAACAACAATTTTGTTAATATTGTAGGATATTCACGTTTAAATGAATAATGATTAGGAGTGAGTTAATATGCTTGGAAAGTTAATTAAAGTGGAAGATTTGAGAACTGTATGGAAACATGAGGCACTTGATTTTACAAAGTGGTTATCAAAAAGTGAAAATCTCGCTTTATTAGGTGATGAAATAGGAATAGAAATGAACCTCATAGAAAGAGAAGCATCTATTGGGAATTTTAGTGTGGACATTTTAGCAGAAGAAGAAAATACAGGTAGAAAGATTATAATTGAGAATCAACTTGAAATTACAGACCATGATCATTTGGGAAAGTTGATTACATATGCTTCTGGATATGATGCAGAAATAATAATTTGGGTGGTAAAAGAAGTCCGTGAAGAACATAGACAGGCAATAGATTGGCTTAATGAGCATACAGATGAAAAGTTGAATTTTTTTATAGTCAAATTAGAACTATGGAGAATAGATGATTCACCCTGTGCTGTAAAATTCCAGGTTGTTTCAAGGCCTAATGATTGGACAAAAAGTATTAGGCAATCTACAATTAAATCAAATTTAACAGAAACAAAATTACTTCAACTTGAATTTTGGAAGCAGTTCAAAGAATTTGTTACGGCGAAAGGGACAACTTTAAAACTAAGGAAGGCTTTGCCTCAGAATTGGTACGACATGAGTTACGGGGTTTCTGGAGCGAATATAGTTCTTACGATAAATACCCAATCAAAACTAATTGGGTGTGAAATTTACATGCCTGATTCAAAGGAACTTTTCCATTCTTTATGGGATAAAAGGAGTTATGAGTGGGTGTAAAGGAGGATTTTTAGTCAAGGAGGAAGAGTTATGTGTTTAGACGATGTATCAAAAGTAGACATGCTAGCATATGAACCATATGCAGAATTGATTTATAATATTGCTACTAGTAAAAGATTAAATCTTCTTACAATAGGCTTATTTGGTAATTGGGGAAGTGGCAAATCAACTTTATTAAACTTGGTTGATAAAAAAATTAAAGATAAGGGAGAACCGCCAAAAGTTATATCCATAATGATCAACGCTTGGATGTTTGAAGGATATGATGATGCAAAGACAGCATTGATGGATTCAATATTAAGAGTTATTAGTGAAAACAAGTCAATTGCTAAGGAGTGCCAAGTGTCCAAACATAAAAAACTCTGCTCAAAGATAAAAAAGTTTGCTTAAGGATAAAAAAGTCTGCTTAAAATCATGGGGTGTAATGCAGGGAGATCCTGTATATATCCCATGATTTTTTTTGCCTGCGTGTGTACACGGCTGTGTAATCAGCCCATGAGGTTAATCGATCCGAAGGTGCAACCCCACCCCCTACCAACCCAGAAAAAATTAAATAAATATAGAAATATCAAGGCTTGGACAGCGGTGGGTAAAGACAGCGGGGTGTTTATTTAGTGTGGAAAAACCTATGTTTCTGTTGTGGCAATAGTGGATATGTGCTGTGGACAATACCCCCAGAATGGTAAATATACATGCAATTTTTCCACTTCCGTATTGTATACACCCCCGGTTTCGAGCAGACTTTTTATCATGGAAGATACTGTAAAAGCGCCTTCGGGCTTGTTATATCAATGGTTTGATTGGGTTTTGGCTTTGAGCAAACTTTTTTTATTTTGACAGATAAATTGAAAGTAGAGAAAGTTAGTTATTACTGCTTTTTATAATGCTAAAATCCTCTATTGTAATTGAATTTGCATCATATGAAATGAGACCGTCTTTTCTCATTTTATTCAATTCACGAGATAAGGAAGTTCTTCGAATACCCAATCTTTCAGCCAATTCTTTTTTTGTTATATTTAGTTTAATTCTACTGTTTTTTTGAGAGTAGTATTCATAATTTAAAAAATCTATAATGGATTCTCTTATGGATTTCATAGAGATAGACTTAATCTTGTTTGTTAAAATGATTGATTTGTATGATATACATTTTAAAAATTCCAGTAAAAAATTTTTATTATTTTGACACAGTTGCAGCACCAAATCTTTATTAATATGAAGAATAGTGGTGTCTGATTTGGCCACTACAGTCATCGGATAAAAGGGATAATGTGAAAACAGTAAATTTCCGCCAATATTGTTTCCAGCATCAAATTGAGCAACTGTTAAAATGTTTCCTTTCTCATCAATCCTTTGAATTATGACCTCACCTATTAAAATAATGTCCATTGTTGAACACTTTTCGCTTTCAAAATGGACAATACTATTTCTTTTATATTCGGCAATAGTGTAGTTGTTATCAGCAAAGAATGCCGACAGTTCTTTGGAAGAAAAATCTTTAAATAAAACATTTAGTTTTAAAAATTGAATATAGTCTTTTATGTTCATAAATATCACCTTTTTTAAAAATTAGTTACCATGGTAACTGCAAAACTGTCAATAAAATTATAATATATAACCAGAAAATTTTGAAGGAGGCGTTTCACCTAATCCAAAAGATTATAGGAGTGAGTAGAGATGGATGTATTAACAATATCTTTGTGGGTGATTACAGGGACAGCATTTATTATTTCCCTGATGAAAAACAAACAACAAACTTTAAATTCTATGAAAATAGCAAGAGGCATGATGAAAAATATGATAGGGGATATAATAGCCATATTATTTTTAATAGGTTTGATATTAACATTCATACCTCCCGAGACGATTAAAGGAGTTTTAGGGCAATCCAATCTGTTTCTTTCAACCGTGGTTTCAGCATTAGTTGGGAGTGTTACATTAATTCCTGCTTTTGTAGCATTTCCACTGGTGGGGTCTTTTGTTGATGTAGGTGCCAGTATTGTTCCAGCAGTTGCATTTTTAACGACTTTAACGATGGTAGGGGTTGTCACTTTTCCATTGGAAAAGCAGGAATTCGGGTTGAAATTTGCTGCAACCAGAAATATATTAAGTTTTGTATTCGCAGTATTAATTGCATTAACAATGGGGGTGGTAATGTGAACATAATGAAATTTGTTAAAACCAATAAGTTACTTTCAGGCGTATTTATAGCATATATTTTTTTATTCATGACAATGCCTGACAAAGCGGTATTATCGGTAAAAAACAGTATGTATTATATCATAGAAATGTTAGAAATTATGCCAGTTATTTTTGTGCTTACATCTATTGTAGAAGTATGGGTTCCGAAAGAAGTCATTTTAAAAGGTTTTGGAGATAAGTCGGGTATAAAAGGAAATGTTTTGTCTTTTGTATTGGGGAGTGTATCGGCAGGTCCGATTTATGCAGCCTTTCCTGTGTGTAAAATGCTTTTAAAAAAAGGAGCCAGTATCATGAACATTGTAATCATATTAAGTGCTTGGGCTGTTATTAAAGTGCCCATGCTGGCAAATGAAGCAAAATTTTTAGGTGTTAAGTTTATGAGCATAAGATGGATGTTAACAGTGGTATCTATCTTTGTAATGGCATATATTGTGTCTGTTATTGTGAAAAAAGAAAGCATACCCATTGATAAAGAACTGAAGATAGAAGAGATAAACGGTATTGATATTCGTGAACAATATTGTATAGGTTGTGGATTATGTAAAAAACTTTTACCTGACTATTTTGAAATATTCAATAAAAAAGCAAAACTAAAAAATACAGAGATTAAAAATCAAGAAATAGGAGAGTTTAAAAGGATTATTGAGAAATGTCCTGCTAAGGCAATCAGTTTCAAATAACTGTCGAATTAAAATAAACTCTGCAGAAAGATAAAAAAGTTTGCTTAAAATCATGGGTGTTATGCAGGGAAATCCTGTATATATCCCATGATTTTTTTATGCCTGCGTGTGTACACGGCTGTGTAATCAACCCATAGGTGTAATCCATCCGAAGGTGTAACCCCATCTCCTACCAACCCTAAAATAATTTAATAAATAAGGATTTCTAATGTTTAAACTCGTAGGCCTTTAATGATATTTTTTATAAAAGATTGTATTGGCTGAACGCAGATATAATTAAGTAAGAAAAAATATAAAAGTAATATCCAAAAAAAATAAATAAAGGAAGGAATTAACATATATCTTGTTGAATTAGAACTATATATAATGAATCAGATAAAAAAGAAGGGAGTAAAATGATAGAATATTGTAATAATATAGAACAATGTGAAAAAGCTTTAAGAACTCAAATCAGCGAAATTTCAATTCTTGGTAATATTCCTTTAACACAAAACGATGTTGATATCCTTGGTAGCTTTTTAAAGAATCAAATTAAAGCAATAGGTGTAAATTATTCATATCTAAAAGAGATTCCGATCAGTGTATCTCTTTTTTTAGTTTGGAAGGGAATTTTAGAATATCAGGAGGGTAATTATTGGTCTATAATTTATGAATCTCTTGGCCTGCCTAAAGACGAAACAAAATGGCAAAAAATATTAGGTGATGTTTTTTTGTTAACTCTAAGACAGTACAATTTACCGACCTTTCAAACAGAAGGACATAAATATGTTACCCCTATACTTGTTCATGGAATTATACCAAACAAATATATAGAAAACTTTTTTGAAAATTTTCTTTGGGAGTTGTTTGGCAAAAGTGTTATGTCAGGATTAGATAAAAATGAAGTAATTCATAAAATAAAGACATGGAGAGATGACCATGCAGGCCATAAAAAATTACAACGGGAATTAGATTCCTTAAACAACAAACTTATACAAGTTAAAAAAGAATTTAATTTTTATCAAGAAATTTTTGAGAACTGGAAACTCCTAAATGAATTAAACAAACTTTATAAGCAGCAAAGAAACTTTGATGAGCTGGAATATTTATTGGGCTTACCAGAAGATTATCTAGATAAAAGAAAAGAACAAATTAAAGAGTTAGAAGCAGAGCTCATTGTACTGAACAATCAATTAAACAATTTCAATTCTAATATCAAAATTTATAATGAGCTTCAAGCTAAAGCAAAAAAACAAAAAAATATTTTTATGCAGTTTAATAAAAAAGAAAAGGAATTAAAGAAGAGAATTAAACAGGTATCAACAAATATATTAAAAAGAGAATGGTCTAATAGATATGGAAATAGTCTCAAAAACCTTCCCTTTGAAAAGCTAAAAGAATATATTATAGAATACAAAAAAATATCAGAAAATCAGAAAAATAAAGGCAATATTTTAGAAAAAATAAAACTGTTTATCTTATCCATATTTGGATTTAAAACAAGGTATTCTCAGGAACTTTTACAAAATATTCAGAAAATACTAAAAGAAATACCAGTCAAGGAAAGTATTTTAAATAAACCTGATGAGAACCTGTATAATGAATTAAAGGAGCTTAAAACAGTATATGAAGATTATTGTGTAAATTCAGCTCGTTTAAACAATTTCAAAAAAGATATAACGGAACAAGTAAAAACCATTAGTCAGATTGCTGCAACAAATGAAATAAATGCAGATAACCTGTTTGAACGCATACCATTATTATTAGAAGAAAGAATTGAGAGGGCAAATAAGGAGATACATCATTTACAGATTAAAATTAATAAATTGCATAAGAAAATCGAAGAAACAAATCAAGACATTAGTAATTATAAAATGAAATTGACAGTTCTGGGTAGAGGTAATTTGCAGGATGGCATTTTAATTCTAAAGGACCAACGGAAAATACGTAAAAAAATAAATTTAACAACTAAATCTATAAAAACACAAAATGATATTGACTGCTTATTAGAAAAAATGGAACAAATGACAGATAAAGAAAAACAGGACGTTGAGAAAAAGGTTAAACGCTATAAAAATCAAATTGCCTGGCTGAAAGTAATCATAGAGAAAAAACAAGAATTAATAGCAAGTTATCCGGAACCTTTATATTTCCTGAATGAATCTACAAAGAAATTCATTCTGTATGGTGGAAAAACTGCTGATGAATTTGTGTATAATTGTCTGCTTTTGCTCCAATATCTGATAAAAGAAGTTGAATTAGAGGAAATCGACACCCAAATCAATATACCGTCAAGAATTAAAAAAGCTATAAAGAAGTGGTTTACAAAAAATAGAAAAAGATTATTGCAAAACAATGATAAAAATAATAAAACCTGTTCAAAAGAATTTGATACTTACATAAGAGAGCCAAAGGTGATTTTTGATTCAATAAAAACAAATATAATAATTATCATTCCGGAAGAAAGAATAAGTTTATCAAACATAGAACAAAAAGGCGATGTATGCGTTTGTTTTAAAGTTTATGAAGGCAAAAAAGAAAAATTAATTTTAAAACAAGATTTAAAACTGTATAGAACTGAAACAACAGGAATGTTTAAAACCGAACAAAAAGAAGTAATCTTACCACATCCAACCACTGATTATGTTTTATTGTTAGAATACAAAGACAAAACACTCCGTGAATGGAAAATCAAGGGAGTTAATGACAAAACACCTTTTATGCTCTTCAATAAAAATAAAGAATTGGTAGAAAATGATTCACTGCCAAATGATGATGAGATTTGGATAATCACACGAGACAACTATACTATCGAGCCTGATCACATTATTAAAGCAAATGAACGTTTGACAGGTAAGTGGAATGATTATACTTTTATTTGTATTGATGCAAGCAAAACCGAGCTTGTTTATATCAAAAAACAGAATGAAATTACTAACATATTAACTAAAAATATTAAAATCAAACCCAGCTTGATTGGGGGTAAAAAGCTTTCTTATTGTAAAGTTGAAGATTCCCTGGTGTATGTGGAAGACCCACCGGATATTGTTTTTCATATTGAAAATAAAAACAGATTACGACTATGGAGAATTTCAATTAAGCATAAACAAACTAATCAATTAAGTTCAACTAAATATTATAACCTTGATGAGTTAAGAGATGAGATTTTAATAAAAGACAAAATAGTCAAAGTTTCTTTAAACACTTTATTAAAAAACAAATATGGTTTTTATACCATATCCATTCAGCGCCGAAGGCTAATTCCCTTAGTTGAAAAATTTTCCTTCGCTTTTATTCCTGATTTAAAAATCAAATTCGATAAGAATATTTATGTGCCGTGTGTAAAAAAGTTTCCAGAAGCTTATTTAAAAATCACTTCTTCCTGCAGTTTCAACTTTCAGCCAAATCCACCTGCCCAAAAAATAAAGCAAGACAAAAATTCTTGTGAAATAAAAACAAAAATATCAAAATCAGAAATTTCAGGGAACTTGGCATATGATTTAACAGATAAAAGAATAATATTACCTTTGAATATTAAAATACCGTCTATTAGCTGGAAGATTGAAACATCAGGGGATAAAGAAAAATTTTCATGGTTTTCAATTGTTAAGGAAATATGGCATGAAGATATTTTTGACTCATCGTCTGCTGTTCTTAAGATAAAGATACCAGAAGGATTTGCCGATATAGCTACACTAACATTGAATGACAATGACCAAAAAAGCTCAAGCAAAGTAAAAGGAAATCAAGTGGTTTACGATTTGAAGAAATTTGGAGATACTTTACGAGAAAGCAATACCCCATTACAAAAGTTTTATTTAAGCTTTCCAAATAGAGATGAAATTGATGCATTACCGATTTTATACATACGAACAAAATGGGAAGTAAAAGACATAGAAGTACATCAAGAGTTACAGGATGAAAAACGAAAAATTGAAATCAGATGGGAAGAGAAAGGTAAAGCCAGAAATAGGATACTAAGATTATGGAACCTCAAAAAGTCAGAGAACAATGACTATGAACCTATGAAACTAAAAATTAAAGAAGGTCAAAACAGTTTGATTATAAAAGAAAGAGTTGACATGTTACCCCTGGGTTGTTATCGAATTCAATTTGATACAGAAAACTTGTGGGGGTCAACATATTCAAGGTTGCCACAAAAAAATCAGCTTAATACAAAAGACGTTTTTGTAGGTACGAAAACTGAGGTGATAGATGCAATAAAGACCAGCGGCATAAAACTTACCAAATTAGAAGATGAAAAAGGAAGACAATATAATTTGGATCCTGAATATCCTTTTTTCATACAAGAAATTAAAGAAGCCCCGGAATTTAAAAATGAAGAGCGTTTTAAAGGCAATCTTTACTTTTTGGGGCCTGATGGAAGAAAAATTAGCATGAAAACAAATCCTGTAAGTTTTTATATTAATTATGATAAAGAATATTTACCTTTTTTAATTGATGTAGAAGGAGATGGAGTTGTATATTGTCCGAAATGTAAACAGATTTTTTGGGAATGGAATGAATATAGAGAAAGGCACAAGAAAATTCACATAGAACCTGTGAAAATATTCTATTCATTATAAAACTATAGTAAAGGGGGTTTTTCAATGCCGCTCGATCCACTAGAGACTACCCAATCTGTAGTTGGTAAATACATAGACTACCTTACTACTACTTTTTCACTGAATGATCCAGTATTACAAACGCAATTGGAAAAAGAATTAAGTAAAACAAATAAATTTTCCAAAGGTCCGATTATAGAAGCCACTCCTCCTTTTGTTAAAGGTAAAACTCTACGTGAATTGATAGATGAGGGGTTGCTTTCAAAAGAATTTTTGAAATTTCATTCGGATGTTTTTCCTCTAGATCGTCCTCTCTATAAACATCAAGAAATAGCGATACGGAAAATAATCGGAAAAAAGAGAAATCTTATAGTTGCAACGGGGACAGGCAGTGGAAAAACTGAAACATTTCTAATTCCAATCTTAAACCATCTTTTAAGACAAAAAAAAGGGAATTTAACTCCGGGAGTCAGGGCATTATTGTTATACCCTATGAATGCACTAGCGAATGATCAATTAAAGAGATTAAGAAAGATCTTAAAACCTTATCCTGATATAACTTTTGGAAGTTATACAGGAGAAACTGAAGAAAGAACCAAATACGCCATTGATAAATATAAAAAAATTAATAACGGTAAAGAACCCTTAAAAAATGAACTGGTTTCTAGAGAACAAATGAAAAACACTCCACCTCACATATTGTTAACCAACTATGCAATGTTAGAATACTTGATGTTGAGACCTCAGGACAATGTTTTCTTCGATGGAGAGTACGCAAATTACTGGAAGTTTATAGTAATAGATGAGGTGCATACTTATTCAGGGGCAAAAGGAATAGAGATGGCTATGCTGCTAAGAAGGCTGAAAGAAAGGGTAGTAAAAAGCCAAAAGAACATATTAAGATGTATTGCAACAAGTGCCACACTGGGTGGAGGGGAGAAAGATTTTTCTAAGATTGCAGAATTCGGAGAAAAATTATTTGATGAAAAGTTTGAATGGTCAAAAAACTCACCGGAACGTCAAGATGTAATAAGCGCAATTAAAATGGAGTTGGGAGTTACAGAAAAAATATGGGGAAAACCTGATCCAAAGCTATACATTAAATTACAAAAGAACATCGAAGCAAACAATATAAAAAGCATAAAAATAAATGACTTAAGTATATTAGCTCAAAAACACAATGTCCCTTATCAAATCATAAGGGAAGCTGAATCAAAAGTCAAAGATAATCAATGGCAAAAGTTTTTATATGAAATTTTAAAAGGAGATCAAAGAGTTATTACTCTGCAAAAGATGTTACAAGAAGACTCCTGCGATTTTAAAGAGGTCTCCAAAATTATTTTCAAGGATATAAGGGAACCAGAAAAATATCTTGTATCATTAGTTTTTCTGGCTAACAAAGCCAAACCCGGTGAAGAGGCCCAACCATTAATACCTGCAAGATATCACCTTTTTGTTAGAGCAATTGAAGGCGCATACATTACTCTCTATCCTGAAAAAACCCTTTTTTTAGAAAGAAGGAAAAGTGTTAATAAAAACGGAAAGCATTATCCTGTTTTCGAAATTGCCACATGCAGACAATGTGATTCAGTTTACCTGGTTGGAGAAGTCAAATCAGAGAACGGTAGAAAAGTTTTAAAACAATCGAGCAATACCTACTTGGAAATCAATTCAGGTTTAGAATACTTCCTACTAAAAAACAAAGATAAACAACCTATTCCTGATAACGAAGATGAAATTATTAAAGGTGGAGAGGAAGGCACAGGAGAAGTTTACAAAATATGTGGGATTTGTGGGACGATAGATAAAGCCAATTTGATAGGGAAGTTTTGTGAATGTCAAAACCCCAAACTTTTTGAACTAATAAAGGTTAAATCCAAGGATGGATTGGTTCATAAATGCCCTGCCTGTGGAAGTGTTAACACACAGGGCTCAATAGTTTGGCGTTTTTTACTTGGCGGGGAAGCAGTTACGAGTGTGCTGGCTACTTCGTTGTACCAGAAATTGCCGGAGATAAAGCATTCAAAAGGAGAACCCGGCGAAGAATCAAAAAACGAAGAAGAAAACAACACCTGGGGAACTCTAAGAAAAAGTTTTAAAAAAGATAAAGACCCTTCTATAACAGATGAAGGAAGCAGACAACTTTTGATTTTTTCTGACAGTAGACAGGATGCTGCATTTTATGCCACATATCTGGATAATACATATTCACAAATATTACGACGACGTTTAATTCTTAAGACCCTTCAAAAATATAAGAATAAGGCTGTTACTAATAAATGGAGGCTTGTGGATCTTGTAAATTCTATAAAAATCTACATTCAAGAGGCAAATATTTTTCCTGAAAAGAGCCCTCAACAGATAGAAAATGAAGCATGGAAGTGGGTTTTATATGAGTTTCTGGCAATTGATCGTAGAAACAGTTTAGAAGGATTGGGATGTTTAGGTTTTTCTTTAGTTAAACCTGAGGATTTTAGAATGCAGGGCCCGCTTAAAAATGATCCGTGGAATCTTAATGATGATGAGATATGGTTATTGTTTCAAATACTTTTAGATAGCTTTAGAAAAAATGGTGCTGTTTTATTCCCGGAAAATATTGATCCAAAAGATGATTTCTTTAAACCCAGAAACAGTGAATATTTTTTCAAACAAAAGCACTCCATAAAAGGAGAAGTTTACAGTTGGAGTCCTACACGTAAAGGCATTTTGAATTCAAGGTTGGATTTTCTGCTTCGTCTTTGCAAATATGGGTTAAGAAAAGATATTTCTTATGAAGATTGTGAGAAAATGTTGGAAGATATATGGATATATGGTCTCAGACTTAACAAAGCAAGCATTTTTTCTGAATATTTTTCTTCAATAAATGTTCCCCGCAAAGGAAGCATGTACAGAATCAAGACTGACTTTTGGGAAATAAAACCCGGTATTATTGATGAAAGTATTAAATGGTACTTTTGCTCAAAATGCAACCGTATAACTTTGTTTAATTTGAAAGGAGTTTGCCCAACTTATAGATGTTCGGGAAAGCTTATCGAATGTGATCCTTCAAAATTATTTGCAAAAAATCACTATCGAAATCTTTATTTGGGAGTAATACCTTTGAAAATGAAAGTTAGCGAACACACTGCTCAGTTAACTACTGAAGCAGCGGCTGAAATACAGCAAAAGTTTAGTCAGGGTCAAATCAATGTATTGAGTTGTTCAACGACCTTTGAACTGGGTGTAGATGTTGGAGAATTAGAATCAGTTTTTATGAGAAATGTACCTCCAACAGCGGCGAATTATATTCAAAGGGCAGGTAGAGCAGGTCGCAGAACCGACTCAACTGCCTTTGCCCTTACTTTTGCTCAGAGAAGGCCTCATGATCTGGCCAATTTCAAAAATCCCAAAAGAATGGTTAATGGTATCGTCAATCCCCCATATTTTGAACTTAAAAATGAAAAAATTGTAAGAAGACACATTTATGCCACTGCACTATCCAGGTTTTGGAAAAAGTATAAAGATTACTTTGGAAAAGTTGAAGATTTCTTCTTTCATCCCAACATTGATGGGGTGAAACTGTTTAAAGAATATCTTGAGTCCCGACTCCTCGACTTAAAAACTGAAGTAGAGCGAATTGTACCCAAAGATCTGCATGATAATTTAGGTGTAAAGAATTGGGAATGGATAAATGGGCTTTTTAATGAAAAAATTGGGGTAATGCATAAAGCATACCAGGAACTAAAAAGCGATGTAACACAGTTGGAATACATAAGGGACCAATATAAAAAAGATAATAACAAGCTCAATAGAGCCTATGTAATTCAAAAGACAATCAATACGATTAAAAAAAGGTATTTAATTAATTTTATGGCCCAAAGAAATATATTGCCCAAATACGGTTTCCCTGTAGACGTAGTCGATTTACAAATCTATCATCATGGTGATTCAGCGAAACAGCTTGATTTAAGCCGAGATTTACAGATTGCCCTTTCAGAATATGCTCCTGGTAGTCAGGTGGTAGCAGGGGGGAAACTGTGGACGAGCCGCTACTTAAAAAAGTTACCCGAAAGGGAGTGGATAAAATACAGCTATGCAATCTGTGATAATTGCGGATACTATCACAGTGAAATTGCTGAAAAAGGCTTGAATTTAGAAACCTGTAGAGCGTGTGGAACTGAAATTGGAAGAAAGAAAGGAGTTTTTGTAATACCAGAATTCGGATTTATTTCGGAAAAACCCAAAAAACCAGGAATGATAAAACCGGAAAGAACCTTCTCTACTCGAAAATATTATGCAGGAGAGGCAGAAACGGATAAAAATTTGGAAATGAATTTCGGTGAAATCAAGGTGAAGTTAATTTCAGCAGTTGATGGAAAATTAGCTGTTATAAACCATGCGGGTTTAAGAGAATTTTTAATCTGTCCAGTATGTGGTTATGCTGTTATAAATGATGGTAAATACAAAAATTCACATAATACCCCATGGAAAACACCATGCAATGGCAGAATGCAGAGACTGGCATTGGGATATGAGTTTAATACTGATATTTTGCAGGTAATATTTGAGTATTATGAAGATAGAAAAGGCTTTTGGGAATCTCTGCTGTATGGTCTTTTGGAAGGGACAAGTCGGGCCCTGGGAATAGAGAGACAGGATATAGATGGATGTCTTTATCCTTATTCAGGGGATCCAACAAAACCAGCTTTGATTCTTTTCGATGATGTTCCTGGGGGTGCAGGACATGTGAGAAGGTTGGCAGATAAAAATGTTTTAAAAACCGTTTTAAAAGAAACCTTAAAAGTTGTAGATAGCTGTAGTTGTGGAGGAAATGAAGGGGGAACTAGCTGTTACGGTTGTTTGAGAAACTATTCCAATCAATACTGTCATGATATCTTAAACCGAAGTCTGGTTGTTGAGTTTTGTAAAAAATTATTGGATCCACAATAACCTTGATAAGATAAACTAAAACTAAATTTTTTACCTTTCTATCAACTAACCGCAGAAATTTTATTAATGCAGGGAAAAATTAACATTGGTCCTTGACATAGGAGAAATTATGCAATAATATAAAAGAAAGATTTGCTATAATATGAGAAATTATGCAATGGAGGCAGATGGGTGCAATATATTATTATTCCCAAAAAATATATAAGCGAAAAGAATATTTCGTGCCGCTTTGCTATAAACCAATATAAGTTATTGTCAGATTTAGAAGGGAAAAAGACGGTCAGGCTTTCTGACATAGCAGAAGAAATAACTGACGGTACCAGAGCAAAAAGGAAATATCTTGATTCAGGTGTAAAAATTATCAGTCCAAGTGATTTTAAGAGCGATAATATATATCCTTATAACATTAAATTTATTTCCAGAGAGGGGCTTCAAGAAAAAGATTATGTTAAGGAAGGAGACATTCTAATAACTGCTGTTGGAAAATCTGGACAGGCAGCAATGGTTTCCGGGGATTTAGAGGGCAGTGTAATATCCTCGGACATTATCCGTGTAAGGATGAGAAAAAAAGAAGAGGCGGAGAAGTTACTGGAATTTTTAAACAGCGAATCCGGACAATATGCTTTAGAGTCTGTCAAATCGGGGGTGTTAAACAGAATAACGGTTAAAGCCGTAAAAGATTTGATTGTGCCGGCAGATTATAGAGGGGTACATATTAAAAGAGGAAGATTACTAAATTTACAGAAAAAAGCCAATGAACTTTACACAAATTGTCTTCGGTTATTTGAAAAAGAAGTTAAACAGGATGATATTCTATTTGAACTGCCGAAATGCGTATATTTAAAGCAGAAAATGTTAAGTGAGCGTAGGCTTGACCCAAAGCATTATGTGTATTATAAAAGCAAACTTTATGAATACATTCATGCTGATTCGCCAAATGTCAAATGGCAGAAATTAAATGAAGTCATAACGATTAAAAAGGCCGTTAGACCCCAAATGCCCGATGACACCTGGGTTGAGTATATAAACCTGTCAAATGTTGATGATGACCTGTCGGTAATAAAAGAAAGCCAAAAGGGAGTTTACGGTGAACTTAGCAGCAGAATACGCTATGTGTTACAGGAAGGGGAGATTATAACGGCAAAAGCGGGAAGTGCTGCAGGGACGGAAAAACACATTACAGCGGTTGTTACCCAGAGATTTGCCAATGTGATGGCAAGCGATGCCTTTTACAACATCGTTCCAAAAGGGATAGACCCCTATTATCTTTTATTTTTGTTTAAACAGCCGATAATTATTAAACAACTGGACAGGGCTTCGGCAGGTCTGTATTTTAGAACCGTAATTAGAGAAGAGTTTGAGAACATCAGAATACCGAGGCTGAAATGCGAACAGGAGATTGCAGGAAAAATGAGAGAGTATGTAAGCATTTTAGAGGAATACTTCCATGCGGACAAGAAGGAGGGTTGATAATGTCAAAGAAAAATCAATGGGTTATTAGACACGGTGACAAATGGGCTGTAAAAGGAGAGGGCAACCAAAGAGCCACAAAAGTAACAAAAACACAAAAGGAGGCAATAGATATTGCAAAAAGGATTGCTCAAAACAATAATTCTGAACTAATAATTCAAAATAGGCATGGTAGGATTAGGAGCAAAGATAGTTATGGAAACGACAAATGTCCTCCAAAGGATAAGGAACATTAAGGTAAGGGGTGTGTTAAAACTGTGATAGAAAAAATATATGACCAATTAAAAACGCCAAAATCAGCAGAAGAAATTCACTTAAGACTCAATGAGATAGGAGTGAAGTGGAACCTTTCTCAGGTTAAATTATTTCTAGAGATGGATAAAAATATTACCCAAAATAACGGATTATGGTTTGTTGGAGGGGGAGACCTGAAAACGAAGGTAATCAATGCCCTGGATGAATTGTTTAAGGATAGGCCCAAAATACCCATAAAAATTATTTTAAGGGAACTGGGCTCAGATATAACGGTGAGCAAAAATGAACTGTTGAAAATTGTGGAGGGCAGTTCGAAATACTATTCGCCCAATGGAGTTGTAATCTGCAGGAAATAGCGGGATGAATTAACCAAAATGAGCATAAAGAGAGTTAATTAAAAATGGAGGGATTGTAATGCAGGAATTAAAAGAAAAACTTGGCAAAATGGGGTACAAGGAAGTAATAGAAATTGACGAAACCAGTTTTATGGCTGGCGGCAATGATGTTTACGTTTATGTAAAGAAAGTGGAAGATGGCGTGGAACTGACACCGGATTTGGTTGATGCCATAAACTATGACGCCATGGAATTGAATCCTTTCCCTGCTTATGCCTGGATTACCAACGGGGTAAACAATGTATATTTGAATGTGGAAGAAATGAAAAATATTCCGGAAATACCTGTTCTAAAAGACATTGATAAACTAAATATCAGAAAAAGAGAATATACACCAATTGATAAATGGTCCAACAGAATGTATGAAACCCTTCAGAGAAGATTTGATGCTATCCATGAGCAGATTTATGCCATGAAAGACCATGTTAACAATTCAAATGATGCCATTGATGAAATCTGTAAATTTGTATTTATGGAAGTGTTCAGGCTCAATAACCCCGATTATAAACTAAAAAGAGGCAACCTGGCCGGTAGAAGGTTTTCCGAGATATTTGACTACAGCTACTTGCAGAATGCCGAAGACAGAAAAAAAGTAGTTGAGGAAATAAGGGAAGCCTTCAAGGAGATAAAAGACCATGAAGATTATGTTGCCATAAATGATCAGGGAGAAAAGATAAAAATTTTCTCCCCTGATGAGTACATAAAACTCCAGAATCCAGATATTTATGAAAGTATCATGAAGGCCCTGCAGGATTTGGGGAGCATCTCAATAAACGGTGAAGTGTATAAGGAACGTGCCACACTGGCAGATTTGTCAGGCGATGTTCTTGGAAGGGTGTTTGATGTTGTTCTAAGAAGAAAATATAAAAATGATGAAGGAATGGCAACATATTTAACCCCCAGGCAGGTTACGGAAGCAGCAGTGGAAATGGTTATTCATGACCTTATCGAGGAGGGAACCTCAAGAATTATTGGAAGAGATCCTGAAACGGGCATACCAACTCTTCGAATACTGGACCCCTGCTGCGGCTCAGGCGGTTTTTTAATCAAGGCCTTGATAAAAATTAGAAACTTTTTGCTCTATGATTTGTCAGGCGATAAAAAAGAACATGAGAAGTTGTTTAAAGAGATGGTTGATCACTGCTTTGTGGGAGCGGATAATTCTCCGGGAATGGTGTTGAAAGCAAGAATCAACATGGCCCTGCACGGGGCGGTGAAAGCACCTATATTTCAGACGTTAAATTCCCTGACCAATACAGGACTTAAGCCTGAAACTTTTGATGCCATTATCACCAATCCTCCCTTCAAAAAAGGCGGGATTTCAGCGAAAGTAAAGGGAGGCAAGGAAATAATCGAAATGTATTCAAGGGATATTGATGAGGACGGCAACAACAGAATGAGCCCGGACGGCTTATCATTGGGGGCAAAGCCCAACAGTAAAGGAAAATGGAAGCCGGTGAATTCAATAGATCCGGCTGTGCTGTTTATCGACAGGTGCCTGCAACTGTTAAAACCCGGTGGGCTTTTGATGATTGTGGTGCCTGACGGTATTCTATCTAATTCAGAATACCAGTACGTCAGGGAATACATCATGGGCAAAAAGAACTCGGTGACAGGAGAATTTGAAGGTGGAAAGGCAATCTTAAAGGCGGTAATCAGTCTTCCACAGGAAACATTCAAATTATCCGGCGCTGGAGCAAAAACTTCCTTGCTCTACCTTAAAAAGAAAGAACACGCCGGAGAAAAGCAGGGACCTGTATTTATGGCAGTAGCAGATGAAGTTGGTTTTGTCGTGAAGAACAATGTGGAAGTACAATTAGGAGACGATCATAATGACTTATTAAAAATTGTTGAGGCTTATAAAAAAGGTGTACCAGAGAATATGGAGTAGAGGTGATTTGTTTTGATAGATTATTTTGTAATTTTAAACAGACCAAATACAATATGGGTTTCTGACAAATATCTTGATAGTAATTTAGATAGTGAAAGTTATTCTCCAGAACTTATTATTAAGCAAAAAAAAGTTTTAGAAAGTGGACTTAATTTATTAAAATTAAAAGACATTGTAAAATCAAGTTTTATTACAGGGAGTACTCCAAAATATTCAGATGAGGTAATTAAAGACGGTGCTGTTTTACTAAAAACTGTTAATATAGATTACAATAATTTAAACGATAGTAAATTTTTTTATATTTCAAAAGAAGACCATGAAAATAAATTAAAAAGAAGTAAATTAGTTAAAAATGACTTAGTTATTACAGTTATAGGTGCTACTGAAGATGTAATAGGTAGAACTATTGTTTATAGAGGTTATCCCCAAAGAGCAAATATTACTCAAAGTTTATGCAAATTTTCTGTAAAAGAAGACTATGATGCTTATTATATTTCCACATTTTTAAATTGTAAATATGGGCATGCTTTAATACTTAGAAAATCATCCTCTTCAACAAGAAAATATATAAATAATACTGATCTAGGTGAAATTGTAATTCCCATCCCCTCCCCGGAAATCCAAAAATATATTGGAGACAAGGTGCGGAGGGCGGAAGAATTAAGGGAAGAAGCCAGGAGATTAAAGAAAATTGCAGAGGATATAGTTAAAAATGAATTACGGTTAGATGAATTAAGAATAAAACTCAAAAATGTTAAAGATACATTTGGATGGCAAGGGCCTCAAGTTTTAACTGCTAGAATTGATAGTTCTTACTATAATCAAAAATATTTACTTAAAGAAGAGTTTTTAAGAAACTGCCAAGATAAATTTGTTATGTTAAATGAATTAGTAGAGGTTGTTTTTACAGGAAAAAAGCCTAGTAAAGTTGATACAGGAGAAGAAATTTTCTTTATACAAAGTGGTGACATATCAACAAATTTCATGGAACTTAATACCAAGGTGAAAGTTGACATTAATAAATCCAGGTTAGTAGAGTATGGAGACTTATTATTTGCAAAGGATGGAGAGACAATTGGCAAAATAGCAGTTAACTATAGTACCAAAAAATCTACTCTTAATGAACACACATATTGTATTAGATTAAAGAAAAAGTACAGGGCCTATGCATCTTATATTTATTATTTGCTAATTAATGATTTGTTTAATGATTTAATAAGAAGAGAAGCAACCGGAAGTGCACAGAAAGGTTTAAATCAAGATTTTTTAGAAAGAATAGTTATTCCCATAATAAGTGAAGAAAAGATATTACAGTTAAAAGAATTAGAAGAGGATAGATGTAAAAAAATTTATCAATCAAAAGAATTAATCCAACAAGCCAAACAGGACGTAGAAGACCTGATTGAAGGGAAATTTGATATGTCCAAACTGAAGGAATCTGCTGTTGAAAGTAGGTGATTGGGTGGTTGAGGTTAAGAAACTAATCCAGCAATTGAACATGCTACATGACTACGGAGAAATCAATACCCATATATACCTTTCATATCTGGAAAACTTAAATTTCATAAAAACCATAGATAATAAAGCAGTTATAACAAAAAAGTGGATTGATTTCAGCGGCAAAGTAACCAGAGAAGATTTTATATCTTCTCTGGTATGCTATTATCCCCCTTTGTTGGATCATTTATTATTGAAAGTATATCAGGAAGCCTATGCCATCGGTCAAAGGGGTGACGGAAAGGCTCTGTATGAGTTTATAGACCATATTCCCAAATTTGCAGACAGGGTACTGGAGATAAGAAACAGTCAAATTCCTGAAACGGAAGAGGTAAAATCTTTTTACGGTCCTGTATTCAAAGGGTATCCCCAGTACCGGTCCATACTGACCAGGTTAAGACTGATGCAACTGGCTGAAGATGTGGAGGATGCGGAAGCACCCAAAATGGGCAAAACCCCCAATGAGATATGGGTGAAGGGAAGAAAGATAGCCTCCAATATCGACCTTAAAATGCTTGACGTCAAAAATGATTACACTTTAACTCCATATGAATACAGGGATTATGAGGTTACAGAGGACATAAAAGAAATTTTATCCCACCCCTGGAAAACATTTATGGTTGTTATGGGAATGGTCATTTCCGAGTATAAGGCGGAAGGTTTTGATGGTGTTTCTATCAGGCCCGTTGATAAAAAGAATGCCTACATAGAACAGGAAATAGAAGTGTTTATCTACGATTTAAAGGGCAGGGAGTACAGGATAGGAAATTTTAAGCATTTTGTAAAGGACTTCTGTGATGCAAGTCAGTTGTATTTGTTCCCTGACAAAGCACCGGAAATCAACCGCGTTTTGTTTGGAATGATGGATGCAAAACAAATTGTTTACAGGGATGGGGAATATGTGCTGAACACTTTCTTTGAAGACCGGCTCTATACAGCTGAGGGAATTATCATTAAAAACAGGTCCAGAAAATTTAAAAACATGCTGAAAGAATACATAGAAGAATTGAGGCGAGGGTTATGATTATACACATTACAAAAGACAGGTTCTGGATGGAGCGGTCCTCTATTGAAAGGTGGCCCGAAATACTTGCCAAACTGCCGGAGCGGATGAACTGCAGCAGCAAATATGCCCTGGCGGAAGAATACTTGAATTACCAGACCGACGAACAGGGGAGAATTGTCAGGGCAGATGAAGTATATGGACTTTTCGGTGCTGAATGGAAAAATGGCAAATTGATCATTTCAGGCTGCAATTTTATTAAAAAGGACAGCGAAGGCTACTGCTTGTCCCGGGAAGCCGTGGATATGGTAAGGGCTTATCAGGAGGACAATGGCTGGGAAAAAATCCTTGCCAGACAGTTATTAAAATATTCCGTACGGGTTAGAGGGTTAATGATCGGCATACTGAACGGTGAAGGGATTTTTTTTAAGAAAAAGTTTTTAGCCGACAGCAGAAAAGCCTATGTTGAAGTAGACAATGTAAAGTATTATATTTTCAACCCCGGTAAAGAAGCAAAAAACCTCAACGATTTCATGCAGACCTTCTCCAGGGAATGTTTGGGGGGTTACTGGAAGAAGGAACTTGAAATTGATGACAACGAAAACATAGAGTTTGAAGGGATGTTCAACAAAGCCCCTTCTACTAGTCATATCGGTACTTTTTTAAAAATGCCCCTGACATTATTCGAATTTTTGGGCTGGTTTGCGGAAAGGGAGCCGGGAAGATTCGTGCTGGATACGGAAAAAATGGCAGAACATGTCGGTGCTGATGTTGTAGAAAGTTTAAAATTGGACGGCTTTAAAAGCGATCTGGATATTTTAAGGTTATTAATCAAAGAGCATGGAGATTCACGAGGATATTTCCCTGTGGCCATCGTGGGCGAACTTTTGAAAGAAAGAGTTGACCCGCTGTCAGAGGATAATTTGGACTGGTGGATTGATCGTTATTTTATGAAAGGAATTACGGAAGGGAAATTCAAACTGGCAGGAACGGAACAGGGGCAGCCCAGGCACGGCCGGGGGCTTTTAGGAGACAAAGAAAAACAACTCATTAAACTGGTGTTTTAGGAGGGGTTTATATGAGCACATGGTCTATTAACGGGACGAGTGATTTTCCCCTTACGCAGCCGATGGTTGGACAAAAAGAATTCTATAAGGTTTTTAAATCCTTTATTGGTACGGTAAAAGACGCAGGCATGGCTACCATCTTTCCTGTCATCGGCAAGTGGGGAATCGGTAAGACGAGGATTGCCTTTGAGATTATTTCAGAAGCCTTGGGAATGGATAAAGGCTGGATTATATCAGAAGACGGAGAAAGAAAAAAGGTCAGGGTTCTGAACGACAACTTTGAAGACGGGATTCTCCCCATATACATCCGGTATTCGCAAATGCTTCATGAAGATCTAACAGGGGACAGTTGGGCCGGTTACGGGATTTATACGGCTCTATCCTATCTGGCTAAAGAACCTGAAGCCAGTATTCAGGGAAGGGTAATAAAAGAACTGCAGAATTCTTTGATGCCTTTAGGATTTAAAAAGGAGAGGCTTTATGACATTTTGCAGTTGGATTCAATTGATAAGGATGAGTTGCTGCTGGATATTGCCAAACTGGACGGTCTAATCAATGAAGCCATAGATTACTTGAAATCCTGCGGTCTTAAACACCTCCTCATTATCGTTGAGGAAGTGGAAACTGCCGGGGAAATTGCCAAATACGGCCTGGAAAAGGACAAAGAGCATATCAAGAGGGTGGACGGAGAGGCAATAAAGGTGATATCCGCAGCCATTAAACATGAGGATACAAGAAAGAAATACCCCAATGTAACCTTTATGCTCCTTTGTTCACCTGTTATTGGCTATCACATAAAAGGTATCGGAGCATTGGAGCGGAGAATCCCTATCTGCGAACTAAAGACCAACACCTTTGCCGACATTTCCGACTTTATGGAGCATCTGAGGGCTGAGGGGAAAATACCTTCCTATCCTGATGGCTTGGTGGAAGCGGCTTATACCATTGCCGGCGGCAACTTTGGCTGGTTTAATGTTATCATGGCAGAGGTGGATTACAGAATAGCCGGCAGAACAGATGTTGAGACGGGAGAAATACTGGAGGATTTGCTCAACACCAGTTCCAGGTTTAAAAACAACCTGATAGATAAAGCGGCTTTTGACTATATCAGGTGTCAGGAAAAATACCGTCATGTAATCAAAAATGCCTTGTTGAAGCAACTTCCTTTGAACAAGAGCAATTACAAACAGGATGAACTGCAGGCAATGCTGGAGGCAAAGGCTGCTGATGGCACAAAACTTTTCAAGGAATTTTACTGCGGAAAATTAAAGAAAGACGATATCGGAGAATATTTGCATCAAGTGGGCTACAGACGGGACTATGGTAATGTTTTCGTTAATTCCTTCGGAAGTTCCTTCGACCTTGAAATGCTGTTAAAGAGCCTGAAAATGTACTCCCTTCATGTCGGCGACAATGAATACATTGTCGGTGCCGAAAAGGAAACCTTTTTGGATCAGGTAAGGATGCTGTATCCCGAAGAGGGCGTGGAAGAAGCGGCCGGAATTCTGTTTGAATATATCGCTAAAAAGATCGAGGAAGACGGAATTAGGGAAGCAGAATATATAGGGCCTAACTTCGCCTATCTTTATCAGTTGAACAAGAGATACAGAGTAGATAAAGGGGAATTCAGTTATCTTACTGACGCAGAAAAGAATGCAGAACTGGAAAAATACATTGAAGAGATGAGAAAGGATAAAGAAGGGGAAGTATTAAGGGTTCTTACCGGTGCAGTCAGGGCACTGGAAATCAACTACAACGAAACAGAGACTTTTGAACTGGCGGGAATGCAGTGTATAAGAACAACTGTGGAAGAAGGCCCCTGGCTTACTGTTCACCCCAAAAATATTGTAACCATTGTTTGGGGGAAAGACGAAGATAAACTCTACAGAGGCATACAGGATAAAAGACTGCTGGAAGCAGGGGTGCACCCTATCTATGTCCTGTCGGATACACTTGTTGAAGAAACAATTGAAAAAATAAAAAGGGACTTTAAAGAAGTGGGGAAATGCCTGATTCCGGTTCAGATATCAAGGCTGCAAAAAGAAATTCTGGAAGTCATGTCTATTGACAAGGACATAGTGGACTTCAGGGATTCGGCAAATCAGATAGGGATTGTCTACAGAGAAAAAATACGCAAACTGAACGACTTTTTCATCCAGGCTGCAAGGAACTGGTTTGAAGAAATAGATGAAAAGGGATATATCTTAAGGCCGATTCTTTACAAAAATCAATGGGATTACAGGGATATAGATTTACTGGCAAAGGCCTTTAAGAGAATGCTGATACACGGAGCGACCATTGAACAGTTGGGCTCCGATCCGGAAGTGAAACTGTCAGACGGAGAGTATCAGGACCTGTTGTATTTATTGAAGCATGTCCACATAGGGACGATTTTGGAGAAAAAGGGATATAAAAACACCGGCATTTTTGTCCATGGCTCAAGTTCGGATATTGATATTCCCAGGTCCTTTGGCTATTTCTTGTCTTTTATCGGAGTTCAGAGGAGAAGCATAAAAGAATTTGAAACGAAAAACTTCTTCAGTTGCTTTGAGAAAGTAAAGCCCAAAAAGATTATAGAACAGTGGCTGGAGTTTTTCATTGCGCTGAAACTGATAAGAAAATCAGAGGGCTTTATTGAAAGGATTACCTTGGCAGACCTCAATCAGAGATATGAAAAAGTGAAGAACTGGTTTGAAAAGGACTTTGTAGAAGAAAAGAATGAACTGCGGGAAATCATAGAAGGTCCGTATTTAAGTGCCCTGGATTATCAGAACCCTATATATAGAGAGAAATTAGAAGAGGCTAAAAAGTATCTGGAACGAATCAACCAGGAGGCATTGGTTGAAGTCCAGGAAGATGCTTTAGATACCTGGAAAGAGGTAATGGCGAATATAGAAAGATTTTATGAGTTGGTTGATTATATATATGACGAAGAGGGGTGGAAATCTTATACCGTATTCAGCCCCAACATTATAAAAGAACTCAAAATAGATGATGAGAAGGTCGAACTTTGGTTCAGGATACGGCATATTAAGTTGTTCCATGAGTATATAAAGGAAATAAAAGAACCAGCATCCACCATGATAAACAAAATGATTGAAGAAATCAAGAAAGTAAACGAGTATCGCGGCATAACGTTCCCGATTTTTCCCGTTACAAATCTGTTAAAGCGTTACAGCGTTGAACTGGAATATGCCACCAATTATAAGGAATTGACCACTTCAAAGTACAAAACAACGGTAAAGGAAAGTTACACGCTGGCGTATAACCTTCAAACTGCAAAATACAGCCAGGCACAGGAAAGGCTTGAACAGATACTCAATGAATGCGGTATTGAAGGAAAAACCACAGAGGAATTTAAATGGTCTGAAGATAGGGGAGTTATTGGAGAATACAAAAGGATACTCAAAAATTTTAAAGAAATTGTTGATTTCTATCTTGATGAAATGCCTGAAGCCAAAAGATGGGCCAAGTATTTCCTGGATGCCCCTGAAAGGTTAAGAGAAATGACAGAAGTAAAAAACCTCAATAACTATATTGACACACTGGAAAATTTCTGCACGGGCGGTTTGGTTCAGGAGATTGAAGACAAAGAAATCGAACTTGCTGATAAACCTCTGGAGTTCCTGACGTTTTACAAAGAAACATTAGCAAAGATGAAGCAATACATTGGGCTTATTGAAGGGCACAAAAATAATGTGATGGGAAAAGCCAAGGAAGAAAGGAACAAGTTGTATGATAATGATTTGATAAAAGCAGTGAACTGCATTAGAAGGGCACAAAAGAAACCGGAAGCATCTGCCGAATTCAACCTGGTAAGTTACCCGAAGGAAAAGACTTACAATCAGTCAAAGAAGGCTGTTGAAAAAGAAATGCTTCGTCTGGAGCAGGAAGGAAAGGATTTCTTCAAGGGAAGAAAAACAACCTTTGAGTTTTTCAAAAAAGTTGTCAAAGATTGTGATTCCATTGACTGGAATGAATTTGAACAGGAAAAGAAAGAGTTGGAAGCCATGGGATTGATTCGCACGAGGGTTGAGGTTATATGATTATTCAAATTCTAAAAGAATACAGCGGCAGGATGGAATACAAGGTCCTTAGAAAGTACGTCGGAACAAAGGAAGTTAGTATCCATGAAGCAAAGCAGGGGACCCTCCTTTTGCCGGGGATTCTGCTTTGCAGAATGGATTCAAAAGAGGTTGAAAAACTGAATAACTGGGCCCAAGATCCCGAAAACCAATTAATTCTTGTGCCTTCCTGGACGGAGTTGAACCTTAAAGAGATATTCAATACTTCAACGGAACTGTCTGTAGTAAGAGGAAAAGACCTTGTTTATGAAGACATACATTGTTTTTACAGAATTGAAGGCAAAGTAAATGATATTTTTTTCCAAAATGATTCAGGAATTTTTGGTGTTCACTACCGTAAAGATACCGGGAGCGGGGTTATTACAATCATTACACTGCCTTTGTTTGATTATAAACTGACAGGCAAACATGATGAATTTAGACGGTTATTTTATCAGTGTCTGGTTGACAGGAAAACAGAAAAAAAAGAAGAGGCTTCTGCCGATGGTTTCATTTTATCGGATGTACATTTATATACCATCATGTTGTTAGCGGCAGGATACGGTATTAATGCAGATTTAGTTGAATATATTAGAGTTTTTTTTGGATATAAAACAACTCCTGAAGAGGCAGAAAAGGCAGTTAATGATTTAAGAAATAATGGCTTTATTATTGAAAAAGGAGTATCAGAAAAGTCCAAAAAATTAATTGAGGACAAAAAACTAAAAGCCTTTGTTAATGTGCTGAGGGAGAGGAGGTTAAAAGATGAGTGGTAAAAAAGACATCGGGGTGCCGGTGGCTCAGAGTTTGGTAGCCAGTGTTCAGTTGGGGCTGCCTGCCACAGTGTCAAAACTGTCAAGTAAAATGAGGTTCATTGATAAAATTGCCCCTCTCCTGAAGCAGGGAGGCGTAATCCGCACACTGGACCTTATCAATCCAATTACAATACGATGTGCCGGAATTTCCACTTCCCACCGGACTACCAATGCTTTTGGAGGAATATTATATGCGGCAGGGGCAGTGAGACAGGATGTATTCATTAATGAAGGCTCAATTTATCAAACCAGGCAGGAAAGTATTGTGGATGTTGATGAAATAGACGATTTGGATTCCCAAAAAAAGTTGAAGTTTATAGATATAATGAACGCATATAAATTATTGGCTGAGGCAATGGAAGATGTGGACAAACCGGATTTAATATTAGTCGATACCCCATTATTATTGGAGCGTGCCGACGAACCGGTTGCGGACAGGACTGATATTTTAAAGTATTATGAGCAATGTAAAGAAGTGATTGAGGGTTTTTGGCTTAAGTACAAGGAACAAATATACCCTTTCAACAAAAATGGAGTGAAAATTGCCTCTGTCGGCAATAAGAGGTTTGGGGCCGTATTTTTTGCCCTGACCAAAGAAAACATAAAATACGTTCCCGACAAAATAGCAGATGATATAACTGTCAAATTGGATGAATATATGAACAAAATGAAAAGCGTTGGAATAAGGAGATTGTTAAAAGGTATCCTTGTTAAAAGGTCAAGGACGGCTGCCTTTCAGTTTGATGCAGTCAATACCGATAACCGTCTTGAGCCTGCATCAGTCAGAGAACTGGGGCTTATGGGGATGCATATGAAAGCCGGCAACAATACCCCTCCCCTGCTGATTGAAGTTTTAGGGAGAGCACAGGATTGGAATTCGAAAATGTTAGATGAGTTGTGTTCGGAGATTATGACTTTAATTACCTTTGATCAGGCAAAGGCTAAGCCAATTCCCCTTTGGTATGCTGAGTATGCCTTAAAACCCATTCAGGCAAAGCCCGGGGTATTGGAATATTATAAAACACACGCCAAAGAAATGCTCAAAAATGAGGAACTGGAGGCTGTATGGAAAGAGGACATGGATGTGTATGAGGAGTAATCGGCAAAGGGGGAGAGTTTTATGGATAAGTATATCGGAAAACTGATTGGAAACACGGGAAATCCGAACGACATCAAAGTAGCGCTAAAAGACAGTTATTCTGCCAGGAGAGGTGAATTTGTAAAAATAAAGCACAGGGAATCATTGGATGAGCCAGAAACTTATGTCCTTGGCAGAATTGTGTCCATTTCAAGAACGAACATTTTATACAATTCAAATATGGGCGAAGGCTTGTCCGATTTGGAGATATTGCCGGGTGCACAGGTTACGGGAGAAACATTGTTTGGAACAATCGAATTAGTAGGATACAGGGATTCTTCAGGACAAATCAAAATTCCCAGAAGGCCGTTAAATCCCGGAGAAAAAGTATATGGTGTAGATTATAACTTCCTATCAGGTTTTTATAAATTTGACGAAAACACAAGTATACATATAGGCAACCTTATCGGTTATGAAAAAGGCGACAACATTGTTCCGGTGTATTTGGATGTCAATAAACTGGTTACAGAACACTTGGCGGTCCTTGCGATGACCGGTTCCGGCAAATCTTATACGGTGGGGCGGATTATTGAAAGGCTGGTTGCCCAGATGAATGGAACGGTTGTTGTTTTTGATGTTCACGGGGAATACGGAAAAGCCTTTGCCAGGGGGGAGATTCATTTCAACAAAGATTTGGATTATATTGAAGATAAAAAGGACAAAGAAAGCATCATAAAAATTCAGGAAGCACTGCAAAAGTTGCAGGCAGCAGGTGGCGGTATTAAGGTATATACTCCGCAAATAGAAGACTTTGATTATAAATATATGAATAAAAACATCCATCTTGCCCTCCAGTTTGACCGCCTGGACATGGATGATTTATCTTCCATACTTCCCGGTTTGACAGAACCCCAGGAAAGGGTATTGGATGTTGCGATAAGGTATTGGCAGACAAAATTTAAAAACCCTCCAAGAGATATCCAGGACTTGAGGGAGATTTTAGCAGGTGATTTGGAAGAGTTGAGGGCTTGGGAGGAATTAAGCCCTTCGGAAGCGAGGGCTTTAAGCGGAAGAAGCGCTGCTGTAGCATCAGCAAAATTAAGCCGTGTTATAAATGAAGCAAGAAGTTTTTATACAAGGGCAATTGGTGATCCGACTGATATTTATGAAATGGTAGGGGAAAAGGGGGATAAAAAAGGCAGATTAGTTATTATTGATTTGCAGGGATTGTCGGATGATGCAAAGCAAATTATTACTGCCTTAATATCCAGTGAAATTATGAGGGCCTCTGCTGATAAGAAAAGACAAATCAGGCCATGCTTTTTGGTATATGAAGAGGGCCACAATTTTGCGCCTGCCGGGACGCCGAGCATTTCCAAGAAAATCATTAAAAAGATTGCCAGTGAAGGTAGAAAATTTGGAGTTGGCTTTGCCATAGTATCCCAAAGACCTTCTAAACTGGACCCTGATGTGACTTCACAATGCAATACCATAATTACCATGAGATTAAAAAACCCTGACGATCAAAGGTTTATTGCCAGAACAAGCGATATGTTTTCAAAATCCGATATTGAAGAACTGCCGTCATTAAGTACAGGAGAGGCATTAATTTGCGGAAGGTCTATACCCGCACCGCTTTTAGTAAAGGTTGGATCCAAGGCATTGATACATGGGGGAGAATCACCTGAAGTGATTGATGAGTGGGGCGTTTTCAATGGATAAAGTTGAATTAATAAAATATATAAGTGATGAATTTGCTACCGGTAAAATTAGAAAAAAGTTATTTCCGATGATTACTAAATTTGGAGTCAGGGATTATTCGGAAACTGTTCATTCCATTGGGTTAAATTATATAACAGCGATAGCACGGACCATTGAAGGTGTTACGGCCATTTCCGAATGCCCTGTTTATCCTTGTGAATCAAATTATAATTCCGGCAGTTTTGCTGAAAAGGTAGCAGAAACAAGAGCAATTTATTCGGTAAATAAAGAACTCTCGGTTAGACCCGATTCCATCTGGTATTCTACCGAAGACAACAGGCCTTTGCTTATTTGTGAATTTGAAAGGTATGAAAGAAACAGAAATAAGAACAAAAAACTGGAAGAAAAAATCCAAAACCTTCTGATTGCTTATCACCAACTGGGTGGGAACATACCGCTGATATTATTTGTTTACTGGACATACCCAAAAGTTACGCCAGGAGATATATCAAACTACATTAACATTTTTGATCAGGGATTTGTTATGAAAAATGGTACAAGAGTACCTGGAATTAATGGCAGGATAACACAATACATGGTTTATCACTGTGTTGCTTCGGGGGATAAAAATTCTTTAACCCTTAATCAATGGATAAGAATCAGGTGATGTAAATGGCTAAAAAAAGGTACAGTTTTTATCCCAAAAAAGATTTAAGGTTGGGAGATAAATACATATTAAAAGAATATATCAGTGAAGGCACTTTTGGCTATGTCTGGTCTGCTCTTAAGTTGGAGACAGAAGAAATTGTAGCGTTAAAGATACCAAAAGATCAGGAAAGAGGGGACAATGCTTTATCAGAAGGACAAAGACTTGTCGGGCAGCATCATCCCAATATTATTAAAATCAACTGGATGGGAAGGGTAGACGGGGTCTTTGTTATAGAAATGGAGTATTTTCCCGGAAAGTGTTTATCTGAAGAATTAACTGATAATGGATTTAGGAATCCAAAGACATTCAAAGATATTTTTAAAATTTTTTTAGAAATTCTTGAGGGCGTGAAATTCCTGCACAACCAAAAAATTTGTCATGGGGATATAAAGCCTCAAAACATCCTTATTAATGGTGATAGGGTAAAGATTACCGATTTCGGGACGAGCAAATTTATTGAAAATGTCTTTGTAAAAACTGTAGATGCCGGCGGAACATGGGCTTATATGGCTCCTGAAATTGCAGGTTCCAACAAAAGATATCTTATATCTGACATATATTCCTTAGGGGTATTATTATATCAGTTGCTTACCGGAAGAACGCCTCATGAAACCCCTATTCAAGTAATTAATAATGTTCCTTTTCCGAGACCAAGGGAAATTAACGACAGCATATCTAAAGAGATTGAAAATGTCATTATGCGGGCGTTGGAGAGACAGCCGGAAGACAGGTATCAAAGTGTTGATGAATTTAAAGAAGATTTTATTCGCGCAATAAACCAAAATGGTCGGAAATCTGATTTTGTCAAGCATACTATAATTGAAAATGAGTTGGGCAAAGATTGGATGCAGACTGTGATTAACTTGTATCAAGATGGCAAGTTTGACGAAGCAGAAACAATACTCAAATACCAAAAAGAGAACGGTAATATGACGCAGGATGTCCTGTATCATATGGCTTATGTGTATTTTAATCAAAAAAGATATTATGATAGTTTAAGCATAATTGAAAAAATTGAAATGGATAAGGTTGAAGAGGTTAGGAGGGAGAGTTTTAAAGATAATGTATTCTATCTGAAAGCCAAAGTTTACATGGAACTTAAGAAGTATGATGAAGCAATGATGTTGTATGAATACTTATCCAAAAAGAATCCGGAAAATATTAACTATAAATATCGGTTGGCCATTGCATGTGGTTTGGCTAATAAAACAGATACAGCAATTGAAATATTGGAGCAGATCAATGAGGAAACTCCAGGCCTTCTATATATTGTAAAGAAATTAGGGCATGCCTATGACATTAAAAAAGATTTCAGTAAAGCAAGGGCTTATTTCAAATATGCTCTTAGATTGGATCCGAATGATGAACTGATAAAGAAAAGGTTAGAAGTTTATGATAAATATTTGTAAATATATAATTTTTTAGGTAGGAATTGCAAATTATTCAACTACAACTAAATTTTTAAGTAAAATTATTGAACAAAGATAAAGGGGGTAAAATTATGGCTCAAATACAAAAGCAATTTGAAAAATTTCATGACGAAATCAAACTTAAAAGGTTTGATGAAAATGCGACATTAAGAGAAAAAAGGGATATTATAATAAATAAAATAAAAGAAGGTTTAAAAAAGAAATTTAAGAATGATGAAAATGGAACACCAAATGTAGAATTTTTTGACCAAGGAAGTTATGCAGTGGATTTAGGGATTGTACCAGAAGATGGTGATTATGATATTGATGAAGGAGCAATATTTGATTTATATATCGAAGACTATGATGATCCTACAGAAATAAAAAAATGGATTAAAGATATAATGGAAGGTCACACTGCGATACCACCTAAAATTAAAAATCCTTGTGTAACGATAACTTATTCTCAAGAAAATGAACCAATTTATCATGTGGATTTACCAGTATATGCGAAATCAAAATACGATAGTAATTTATATCTTGCATGGGGGAAAGAACATTCTAATGAGGAGAACAAGTATTGGGAGCCAGCAGATCCAATTGGTTTAAATGAATATATTAAAAACAGATTTGCAGGTGACGATAAAAAGCAGTTCAAACGAATAGTGAGATATATGAAGAAGTGGAAAGACATATGCTTTAAGTCTGATGGAAATTCTCGACCACCTAGTATTGGTATAACTATTGCTGCAGTGGAAATGTTTACTCCATATACTGAGTACAACCACTTATCAGGAAAAATAGAGTATGTAGATTTAAAAGCCCTTATAAACTTTGTCAAAAGTCTAATGGATAAATTTACTATAAGATGGGACGCTGAAAGAAAAGAATACTTATACTCAATATATTTTGAATTGCCTGTTATACCCAATAAAAATATTTTTAGCAAAATGACAGAACTTCAAATGACCGACTTTTATCACAAGTTGAATGACTTATACAGTGCTTTACTGAAGGCTGAAAAAGACTGTGACCCTCATACAGCATGTAAACTTCTATCAAATTATTTTGGAGACAAATTTCCAATTCCCGAACCAAAAGAAAGCAGATATCAAGTAGGTAGTTCCAGTGCCCCTTCATCTAGTTCTGCTTTAAAGGGATGATACAGAAATGCAAGAGAAATTAAAAGAATTATTAGGCGAAAAAAAGTACCTTAGCAAAATATCAGAATATACTGAAGAAAATAGTTTTAGAGTAAATTTTAAGTTGAGGAATGGATATGAGATACCTCTCATAATAATTTTCGATGAATTTTTTCCTGCTAAATTACCTCATGTAGAAATTGATAAAACGAAATTTCATATTCCTAGAAAACCACATATTTTGAAAAGCGGAGCAATATGCTATTTAGACAAAGAAGGGATTATTTGGAGTGATGCCCCTAAAGTAGCATTGGATTTAGTTTTTGAAAAAGTTGAAAATGTATTGCTTGAGAGCAATGAAATAGTTGAATATCATAAGGAATTTAATTACTATTTTAGTACTTTGAGTAAATTAGAAAAGGCTTTATCATTATATACACCCGGCAATGAAATCGAAGAAATAAGTGTATATACAATAAGAGATCATCCATTTGCCTTTTTAAAAAATGACAAAGATTCAATGAATGTATTAGAAAATTTATTGGAGAAAAAAATAAAAGTGCAATTACATAATAAAGCATTGTTCATACCATTAGACAAGACATACGACGGACCTGTCCCTCAATTAGATGAATTTTGGAGTGCAAAAGATATTGAAAATTTAATAAAGAATAGCGTTAGTCCAGAGAAATTGAATAGATTAGAATCAATTACAGCAAATAAGAGGAACTATTATTATTTACTAGAGATTCCCTTATTAACAGGATCCAGAGTTATGATAGGGTTGTGGTATAAAAAAGTAGCAAGTTACAGCAAAAGATGCAATCCTATTATTGAGTCTGGTATAGGAGACAAATTTGAAATTTATCCGATATATATTCATAGATATGATAACCGTTCTTTAATAGAAAGAGGCAGCGGAATAACAAGTAACTGTAAGATTTTAATAATTGGATGCGGCTCAGTTGGAAGTGATATACTTTTCTTACTGGCCCGATCAGGCTTAAAGAATTTTACTATTGTTGATAACGATGAATTACATTTAGTTAATTCCTATAGACATTTTTTGGGAATGAATAAAGCGATTAAAAGTGAGAAGAAGGTGTTATTATTAAAAGATGAAATTGAAAAAAGATATCCAAATGCAGAGATTAAAATTTTTGATAAAGATATATTGTTGCTTATTAAGAATGGGAAGATAAACTTTAGGGATTACGATTTGGTGATAATTGCACTTGGAGACCCTAATGTTGAAAGAAGGCTCAATAAATTAATATTAGAAACAGAAACGCCTGCGATTTTTACATGGGTTGAAGCATACGGATTAGGAGGACACGCTCTACTGGTAAACAATGGCGATAAAGGCTGCTATGAATGTCTATTTGATGAAGAATTAAATAACTCTGTCTCATTTGCAGGAAGAAGCGATAAACCGTATACAAAAAATATCAATGGATGTTCTGGAACTTTTACACCTTACGGTAGTATTGACTCTATGGAAACAGCACTGATTGCTTCTAGATTAGCGTTAAGAGTAATTAACAATCAAGTCACAGGTAATCCATTAATTTCATGGAAAGGAAGTTCTATAGATTTTAAGGCTAATGGATATCAAACTTCTGCAAGATATGATGAAAGTTTAGATAATTTAGTAAATGATAGTTTTGACTATATTAATCATAACTGTAAATATTGTTCTAAAGGAAGAATTTGAAAATGATCATTGACATTGGAAATAAAAAAATAAAAATCAATAAAGATGTGCTGACAGAAATCTATAAGAGGCGCCAACTAAATATAGAGGACTGTGAAGTAGGCGGTATGTTAATTGGTTCAATTATCAAATACTCATATGATATAGTTATAGAGGATTTAACAACTCCAATGGAAGGAGATTTTTGTTCAAGAACAAGATACATTCGTAGCGAGAATCATAACAAGTTATTAGAGAAAAAATGGATAGACAGTCAATACACTAAAATGTACTTCGGGGAATGGCATACCCATCATCAGGATAATCCCTATTATTCATTTCAGGATTTAACTAATTGGAAGAAGTTAATGAAAAAATCAGAGACATCAACTGATTTATTGGTGTTTTTAATAGCGGGTATCTCATCATTTAAAATATGGATAGGTGATCGAACAAAAATAACAATTCGACAAATATATGAAGGTGATTATAGTGGATTTAAAATGGATTAATAGTTTAATCAAATTGGTTCAAGAAGATAAATTGGCCAGTATAATCTTATTATTTATTTTGGGATTTATTGCAATTATTACATATAAAACCAATAAGACTGTTCAGAGAATATTTAATACATTGACAAATTATATTCCTTTTATAAAAAAAGAGTATGTAATGATTGCAAATTTCTCCAAGAAGGATGGAAATATCGTTGAAATTGTAAACAAGTATTTGGAAGCAGGATGTAAAGTTTATAAATTAAATACTAATAAAGAATTTACCGATGAAGGAACCATTAATAAACAAAATCTAGAGAAAATAATACAAAAACAGCAAAAAATTATTGAAAAAGCCAAAAGACAAATGAAAAACAAGAATTCTTTTATTTATATTGGTTTTCCCCATGTGCCTTTAGGTTTTTTGGACGGTGTTAGTTTCACTGATGTTGATGACCCAATATTATATGAATATCAAGGAATGGACTCTGAATGTCTAGGTAAAGGTTTTTTTGAACTTAAACGCATTTATAATACTTCACTTACATTGGTTAATAATATTAGCCAATATGAGAGTTTAGATAATGAAATGGCCTTAAAAATTGAACAATCTTTCAAAATTAGTGACAACGATATTAAAAAAGTTGTTAATGTATCTCAAATTATATCTTTCGGTTTAGAAAACCCTCAACGATGGGGAATTACTAATTACGCTCAGATAGATATATATCAGAAAGAGTTTGAGAAAGTAGTTACCGAATTAAAGAACAAGGGAGTTAATAAAATTCATTTATTTGCAGCAACACCTGTTTCATTAAGTTTCAGTTTAGGTAGAGTTATTAAACATTACCATCCTGAAGTTATTGTTTATAACTATAATAATGGTGTATTTGATTGGGGAATTAATTTAAGAAACCGCAAAGTTATTTTTGTAAATGAAATGATGAGGTGATTTAAAGTGCCAATTCTTTAAAGAGTAACATTATTCCAAATACTAGAATTTCTTAACGATGACCAATAAGAGAACAGTGGACGCGAGTACTGAAAAATTACAGAAGAAGATCAGAAGTATTATGCATCGAATATGAGGAATTAATCTTAAATAGAGGTTGTCCTAAGTCTCGTGGAATTTCGGTGACGCAGTTTTTCTCAGTTTTTCACGCCGAGACAACCTCTTTCTTGTTTGTGTCTATGTTTAGTTCCCGTTGTAGTGCTACTCTAAGTAACGGTAACTCCCGGTAACCCTTGATACGGCGAAACCGCTCTTC